>JAEEGF012171269.1_pt1 | contig 16434 bp, 14 predicted proteins | sample 9134171 | NCBI WGS metagenome assembly JAEEGF01 (sample SAMN16246542, study PRJNA631951) | gut metagenome | biome: gut microbiome; feature: rumen; material: AP-attached | host: Bos | place: Iran: Karaj | collected 2018-10
GGTTGATAAATCACGATTTATTGGTGTTCGAACACCACAACTGCGTGTTTTGGCACGCGATATAATAAAATCTGGTTATGATAAAGATTTTATTCATGATTTGCCACATAAATTCTTTGAAGAAAACCAATTACATGCATTTATTATTTCAGAATACCGTGATTTTGATATGGCGGTTTTGGCGGTGGATAAATTTTTGCCGTATGTTGATAACTGGGCAACATGTGATCAGATGTCACCAAAAGTGTTTGCAAAAAATACGGATAAATTATTACCGTATATAGAAAAGTGGATTAAGTCAAAACATGTCTATACGGTGCGTTTTGCCGTATTGAGCCTGATGCGATATTTTATGGACAATAACTTTGATGACAAATATGCCGATATTGTTTTGAAAATAAAATCAGATAAATATTATGTTAATATGATGCGTGCCTGGTATTTTGCAACCGCGGCGGCAAAGCAATTTGACCGAATATTTCCATGTTTTTTTAAACTTGATGATTGGACGCGTCGGTGCGCGATTCGGAAAGCATGCGAATCCTATCGCGTTTCAGATGAAAATAAAGTAAGATTAAGGTCAATCAAGGGAGGCCAAAAATGAACTTTATTGAAATGATTAAAAATCGCCGGTCGGTTTATGAATTGAATAAGAATTTGCCTGTGGTTCAAGACGAAGTTTTTGATTTAATTAAAGACTGTGTTCGCTATGTTCCAGATGCGTTTAACATGCAGAGTCAACGTGTAGTGATTGTGGTTGGGCAAGAACAAGACAGATTATGGGATGCGGTTTATGATGAAATGGTAAAATTTACCGGTGGTCGTTTTTCGCGTGAACGCACAGATGCCTTTGCCGCAGCATATGGGACAGTACTTTATTTTTATGATACCGCGGTTGTTGAAGAAACCCGGCGGCAATATCCACTTTATGCCGAAAATTTTCATGATTGGGTAATGCAGTCAAACGGTATGTTGCAATTTGCCGTATGGACGGCATTGCGGACAATCGGGGTTGGGGCGAATTTGCAACACTATAACCCAATAATAGACAATATTATTAGTGAAATGTTTGACTTGCCGGAAACATGGACGCTGGTTGGGCAGATGCCGTTTGGCGGAATTGAAAAATCGCCGGATGTAAAACGGTTTGAAGATATAAATATTCGTGTAAAAATTGAAAAATAGGCTGGGGCGGTTTTTGCTTGATTTTTTCTGTTTGTTCCGTATAATCACGGGGTGATTCAAAGGAATTGCCCTAATAGTCTAGTGGTAAAACACGTCCTTGGTAAGGACGAGTCGCAAGTCCGATTCTTGCTTAGGGCACCACGAATGCATAATCCGTTTTTGAATTTGGTGTTGATGTGACCAACAACCACGGAATCGTATTCAAAAACAAAAAAAGTGATAAATTCGGGTGGCACCGCGCATAGCCAATTTATGCGCCCCGAAAAAAACATTTAGTAATTATGGGTGCCAAAATCCTGTTATTTTGTCGCCCGATCCCACTTCGCCAATGCTTCGTGGGACAAGAAAAAGGGGTAAAAAATGTTATCACTGAAATCAAAATACAGACCGCATACTTGCGGTGAATTAAATTCAAAAAATGTTGGAGAAGTGGTCACCCTGTCGGGGTGGGTGCATCGTAAACGCGACCATGGGTCTTTACTGTTTATTGACCTGCGCGATAATTACGGAATAACCCAGATAGTTATTGACGGTGGAAATGATGATTTGGAACGTGTACGCCCGGAATCTGTGTTGCAGATAACCGGTAAAGTTGTCGCACGTGATGCATCCCAGGTAAATGATAAAATCCCAACCGGTGCAATAGAAGTGCAGGTTGAAAAATGGGATGTTTTAACAAATGCGGATGTTTTGCCATTCCAGGTTTTTGGTGACGATGATACCAGTGAAGAATTGCGATATAAATATCGTTTCTTGGATTTACGCCGTGAAAAATTGCACAATAATATTTTAATGCGTAATAAAATTATGAAGTGGTTGCGTGACAAAATGTGGGATTTAGGTTTTTCAGAATTCCAGACCCCATTGCTTACCGCCGATTCACCCGAAGGTGCGCGCAGTTTCTTGGTTCCATCGCGTTTGCATCATGGTAAATTCTATGCTTTGCCCCAGGCACCCCAGATGTTTAAACAATTACTGCAAGTGGCGGGCTTTGATCGTTATTTTCAAATTGCGCCATGTTTTCGTGATGAAGATTTGCGGGCGGATAGATTATTAGAGTTTTATCAGTTAGATTTAGAAATGTCCTTTGTTGATTTGCCGGATATTCAGGCGGTTGGCGAAGCAATTATGCCAGAACTGATTAAAACGTTTGTGCCAGATGCGAATGTTTATCCGGAAATCCCGCACATTTCATTTGACGACGCAATGTTAAAATATGGTTCGGACAAGCCAGATTTGCGCAATCCAATTTTGATTTCAGATGTGACCGATATTTTTCGTGGGTCAGATTTTGGAATATTTGCAAATGCGATTGAAAATGGCGGTGTGGTTCGTGCAATTCCGGCACCAAACAGCGCAGATAAACCCCGTTCATGGTTTGATAAACTTGGTGAATATGCGGTCAAAGAACTTGGACTTGGGGGATTAGGCTATATCGTTTTTGCAGATGAACCAAAGGGTCCAGTTGCCAAAAAATTGGATGCCGAGCGCATTGAAAAATTGCATAAAATTGCAGGCGACAATTCATCGTTGTTCTTTATTTGTGATACCACCGACAATGCGACGCGTGCAGCGGGCAGGTTGCGTAATAAACTTGGTGAAGATTTAGGGTTAATTAAACCACGTGATTTCGCATTTTGCTGGGTTGATAATTTCCCGTTCTTTGAACCAGACCCCGAACGCGATGGTGCGCCGGCATTTACACATAATCCGTTTTCATATCCGTTGGCGACATTGGAAGAATTGTCAACACGTGACCCATTTTCAATCAAGGCGGCACAATTTGATATGGTTTTAAATGGAATGGAAATTTGCAGTGGCGGGTTGCGGAATTATAATCCGGATGTTATGAAAAAGTGTTTTGAAATCGCAGGCTATCCAATCGAGGCGGTTGAAAAGAACTTTTCAGGTTTATATACCGCGTTTCAATATGGTGCGCCACCACATGGTGGATGTGCGTTTGGTATTGAACGTTTAATTTCGGAAATACTGGGCAATGGCGATAGTGTTCGCGAAATTGTTGCGTTCCCGGCGAATCAACGCGGTCAAGATTTGTTGATGGGTTCGCCAAACGAGGTCACCGAACAGCAACTGCGTGATGTTCATATCCAGGTTCGTAAAAAGAATTAGTTATTAGTGAATAGTGTAAGTTGTTAGTGATTAGTATATCGCCCGCAAACGCGGGCGATTATCTTTTGTTAAAATTTATCGTGGTTTCTTATAAAACTGCGCATATAGGCGGGGTCAAAGTTTTTCAAAATTTCTGATAGTGAATAACCACGCCCCCCATTTGGCGAAACAGTTAGAAAGACCGATGTTGCATCTGGGGATGTGCCACGCATAGATATATTTAATTGTACATCCATGCCCGAATTATCAATAACCAATGTTCCAAGCATGTCGGCATGATGGACCGATATTTCCAGTGGTTTTGTTGTTTCAAAAACTCCATTCTGGTACCGACCAATGACACGCATTTTTTTGATTTTTGTGATTCCATTTTCCAATGCCGTCATTAAACGATCTGATATATTTAATCGGGTTAAATCGGCATATTCATCATAGAAATTATCTATTCCGATGCCTGTTAGGTATCCACCATCAAAACTTAAATCCAGGTTCCCGTTCATGTTATATCCAATATCATGCGCAATGTGCCCGTGTGTTTTCAGATTTATTTCTGCGGTGATGGATGTGTTCATTATATTTAATGGAAATCGCGGTGATAATAACGCACCATTTATCATGAAACGATTTAATTGAATGAATATATCGTATTCTGATAATTCTTTGATAATGGTTGCCAACATATTTCCACGGTCATTGTCGGTAATTGAAAATGTTTGTGTCCCATCTTTTAAAGAGTATATAAAGTTTTTATAGGTGTTTTCACCATATACCAATTCATCCGCCGACAGATATATATTTTTATTTACTTCAAATGGCAATAATATCGGTGCATTTGCAACATATTCCATTTCATTATATCGTGCAAAGAAATTTTGGTTTATAAATGTATCCAAAACAAGTTTGTTTGTGTGTATTGTGATTCCGCTGGCATTTGATTTTCCGGTAAATACTTGACCGGCGACTTTTAATGTTAGGTCAGATATATCGCCACGGTCGTTATAAAATCCCGATGCGTTATATTCAAAATCATTCACAGAACGTAAATCTGCATTTGGTAGCCATTGTTTTATACTTTTTCCGGTCAGATAAAAGAAATTATCGTGCAGTGCCAAAGACCAATCTTGTGAATTTGGTATAAATGTCATCGTATCGCCATTCCACACAATATTACCGGTATCATCCATCATAAAGTCGGGTAATAATTTCATATGTGGATTTAACCAACGCAGATTTTTGCCGTATACATAATCATAGATGGTTTTTGAACCGGTTGGGGTCATTGTATATTTACCACCAATCGTAGCAAATTTAAATCGTATGGTTGCATTTTTTACACCGATTTGTTCAATATCCGCCTGTAATTCTTCAATTGTTATTGCGCGATTTGATATAACGGTTGCGTCCATTGTGTGTTTTTTTGTTATTTTCATTGTTCCAGATAAATCGCCATATTTAAAAGTCTCGCATTTCCAATCGGTCGGTGTCCCAGAAAACAAACACTCGGTGTTTTTGCCGTGCATAACAGTTTTTATTAAAATATCATGACCGCCGTTTTTATCTATTGTTCCACCGGTCAGTGATAAATTATCGGCAATAATTTTCGCAATTTGTATGTATTTTTCCGTACTGACCGCGTCAATTTTTACATGTGAAAACCGTTTGTGTTCAAATAATAAATCACCATAAAAATCTATATCCAGTTTTGTATCGCGCATAATTTTTGTTGGATGTGCCAGAAACGAAAAATCAAACACAACATCGTCGGATGATAAAACAATACTGCGCCATCCGTTATCATAAATGTCAATGTTTCCACGAACATTATTTGCAACCAAATCAAAAAACTTAAATTCATATCCACCATTCCACCGAAAATCTGTTGATAGTTTTACCATTCCGCTTATACGCGGTTCGTCAAAACCAAACCAGGAATTTATCTTGTTCGTACTGATTTCAAGTGTTCCGATGGCACCCCCAGATGGGAAAAATTCGCCGGCAATATCCAGGTTTAAATTTTTGTTTTTAACGGTAAATTCATTACCTTGAAACTGTATCTCGTATTTATGTTCATCGGTACGCACAACACCACTGAATGTTCCATAATTAAAATCCCCACGAACAATATGGTAATCTTTGCCCATAAAGTGTAGAACAGAATTTGTCACATACATATGATATGGTAATTTTAACATAGACAGTGTCGTAATATTAATGTCTGCACCATATGCCTTAATCGCGCCGTTCAAAGCGGCATTTTGCAAATCAAATAAATCAGAAAACGGTACCTGAATCGACAACCGCTTTGTTAAACCGTTTGGGGTTTTTACCTTGTGCATAACGATTGTTGTGTGACCGATTAAACCAAAATTCACATCACCAAGTATTTGAATAGGTACACCAGTTTGGGCAAAGACGGCCGCTTCTATTTTTGAACGCATACTGTTCAGTGTTATCATTGGTGGGATAATTATGATGGCCATAAATAATACAGCCAATGTAATAACAATGGTCCAAAATGTCCTGCGTTTACTGCGTGCTTTCATAGGCATTAGCTTGTACTCCACTCCTCTTGTTTTTTTATTATAATTTATTATACTGATATTTGTGAATAAAAAAATTTTTAATCTTGAAAGTAATTATAAACCGATGGGCGATCAACCGATCGCTATTTCTGAGTTGGTTCATGGTATTAAAGATGGTCGCCGGTCCCAGGTATTATTGGGGGTGACGGGTTCGGGAAAAACATTTACAATGGCAAATGTTATTGCCGAACTTGGACGACCGGCATTGTTGATGGCACCGAATAAAATTCTTGCGGCGCAACTTTATACAGAAATGAAGTCATTTTTTCCAAACAATCATGTTGAATACTTTGTTTCGTACTATGATTACTATCAGCCAGAAGCCTATGTCCCGACAACCGATACATATATTGATAAAGATGCATCAATAAATGACCAATTAGACCGTATGCGACACAGTGCAACGCGTGCTATGTTAGAAGAACGCGATGTTATTGTTGTTTCGTCGGTGTCGTCTATATACGGACTTGGTACCCCAGAACAATATTCTGAAATGAAATTGGTTCTGCGTATTGGGAATATAATGGGAATGGGTGATGTTATTCGGGAATTGGTAAACATTCAATATAAACGCAATGATGTCACACCAGAGCGGGGCGATTTTCGTGTGCGTGGTGATACATTGGATATATTTCCATCGCACAGCCAGGATAGGGGCTGGAAAGTTTCTTTCTGGGGCGATGAAATAGAAGAAATATGGGAATTTGATGTGTTGACAGGGGCAAAATTGTTCAAATTGGACCGGGTTGCGATTTATCCGAATACTCACTATGCGACACCGATGCCGTCAATTATGAATGCAATTGCTGAAATCAGAAAAGATTTAAATGAACGATTAAATTTCTTTCATGAAAATATGAAGTATGTTGAAGAACAGCGTCTGCGTGAACGCGTGAATATGGATGTTGAAATGATGGAATCAACCGGGACATGTCGTGGAATTGAAAACTATTCGCGATATTTATCTGGGCGGGCACCGGGTCAACCGCCACCGACATTGTTTGAATATCTGCCAAAAGATGCGATTTTATTTATAGATGAAAGTCATGTGACCGTTCCCCAGATTGCGGCAATGTCGCGTGGGGACAGGGCACGCAAGGAAACATTGGCACAATATGGTTTTCGGTTGCCGTCATGTGTTGATAATCGCCCATTGACATTTGATGAATGGGATTCTATGCGACCACAAACAATATTCGTTTCTGCGACACCGGCGGAATGGGAAATGACTCAGGCGGGCGGAGTTGTCGCCGAACAAGTTATACGTCCAACCGGGTTATTAGACCCCGAATGCATTGTTCGTCCAATTAAAAATCAGGTTGATGATTTGTTGGACGAAGTCAAGGCAATATCTGGACGCGTATTGGTGACAACATTGACCAAGAAAATGGCAGAACAATTGACCGACTATTTGAATGAAAATGGTGTGCGTGCGCGGTACCTGCACAGCGATATTGAAACACTGGAACGCATAGAATTATTGCGTGATTTGCGTATGGGTAAATTTGATGTTCTGGTTGGAATAAATTTATTACGCGAAGGTCTGGATGTTCCCGAATGTGAATTGGTGGCGATTATGGATGCCGATAAAGAAGGATTTCTGCGTTCAACGCGGTCGCTGATTCAAACAATTGGTCGTGCGGCACGAAATGCAAATGGACGCGTTATACTTTACGCCGATGTGATAACAGATTCTATGCGGGCGGCATTGGATGAAACGGCGCGTCGTCGTGAAAAGCAAATGAAATATAACACCGAACATGGAATTACACCAAAAACAGTGTCCAAGGCGGTGTTTGACGAAGTAAAAGCAAAGGAAGAAAAAACAGATAAAAAACACAAATTTATTTATAATAAAGATGGGGTTTTTGATGCAGAAACATTGCGACACGATATTAAAAAACTGAATATAAAAATGCGCAAAGCAGCAGAAAATTTGGATTTTGAAACGGCGGCAGAAATTCGTGATACTATACGAAAAATGGAAGATGATTTATTATTATTGGAGTAAAAATTATGCAGGAATTTATAACACATGATATAAACGAAACGCACGAATGGGCAAAAAAATTTGCAACCGGGTTGCATGCACCGATGACAATCGCGCTGCATGGCGATTTGGGTGTTGGAAAATCGGAAATCGCACGCACGATAATCCAGACCTTGTGTGGTGCGGATACTGTGGTGCCAAGTCCAACATTTACATTGGTTCAGACATATAATTTTGGTGATAAAAAAATATCGCACTTTGATTTGTATCGGATTTCAGATGCGGCGGAATTGGTGGAAATAGGGCTGGGGTATGCGGTTCAGAATGATATCTGTTTAATTGAATGGCCGGATATAGCCAACGATATTTTGCCAGAAAATACGATGCATGTTTATATATCAGAATATAAAGACGGACGGAAAATAATTATAAAATAAACTAATGATTATCAGTTTTTAATAGTGACATAACTGCAAGTGGAAAATCCGGCGCATTCGCCAGATATGAACCAGAAACCAATGCATCCGCACCGGCATCCCAACAAAGTTTCGCGGTTTCAGAATTTATTCCACCATCAACAGAAATTATAAATTTTAATCCGTATTTCTTTCGTGTTGCCGCCAATGCGGATATTTTTTGTAAAACATTCATGTCAAATTTTTGTCCGGCAGCCCCGGGTTTTACCGCCATTATCATGACTTCGTCTAAATCGCGTAAAACCGTTTTTAATAATGATACCGGGGAATCTGGATTTAATGCAATACCGATGCGATGATTTGATTCACGGACAATTTTTATTGCGTTGCGCAGACCAGATGTGTTCGTTGATAGTATCACAGTATCGGCACCCGATTCAATCGCGCCGGTTGCCCATTCGGATGGAGCCTCGGTCATTAAATGAACATGCAAATGCCCCGGCCATGACGCACGAATCTTTCGCAGTTCATCCAGCCCGCCGGCAATTTTATCAACATACAACCCGTCCATAATATCAACATGTATCGCTGATATACCCGCAGATTCAAACATTGTATATGTGACGGGGCTTTCCATATTAAAACAAAGTGTACTGGGTAAAATTGGAATTTGTTTTTTGGGTTGTTTGTTTTTATGTTTAATTTTGAAAAATTTGAATATTTTATTTATGCGATTTTGAATCTTTTCATTGCGTGCAATATAGGCATTGCGATGAGATTCTTCACCCATCCATATGTATTTTGCAAGCGTTCTGACCGTTGTGTCCGAATCGGTTTTTGTAATTGGTATATTTAACAAAGAATTCAAATTATCAACAATGCCGTTAATGCGTGCCCCGCCACCACCGACGATGATTTCATTTGGGTGGTATTTTTCAATGTATTTAGTTGTGTCCGTTTTTATTTTATCCAGTAAATTATTATAAAATTTTGTAACGATTTCATTTACATCGGCGCACGAAAACGCATATGCAGGGTCGGCAGGACTGAAACGTGACATTTCGTTTGACTGTAAATCTGCCACTGTTCTTTTTATGCGTTCGGCATCGGTAAAACCAATATCCAGTTGTGTGGAAATTTCAGATGTTAAATCATTACCACCAATTGCGTACGCGTTATACCAGACCGGACCACGATCGGTCCATATGGATACGGTTGTATATTCCGCACCAAAATCAATAAACATCACCGTTGTTTTTTTTGTGCGTAAAACCGCGTTTGCCAGAAAATGCGGCGTATAGAACGCGTTTGCCTGGATGTGCGCATGCCGTAATATTTCCAGTAATTTTTGCATATGTTCGCCGTCAAAAAATAATGCAGAATATGCAGATACTAACTGGCGGTCACTGTGTCCAATTGGCGATAACATATTTCTGATTTTTGGTGTGTCATAACGCAATGGAATAATATGCATTGGATAAAATCCGTCAGGGGCATTTATTTCGGATATTTGAGATTTTATATCGTTTGCGGTTATTTTATGGTCATTCGCCCAGACCGTATTTTTTGCCGCCATTTCAAAATAGGATTTTCCAAAGTTCCCGGTTATATACGCCGTATCAAAACGTGTTCCAATTTTATTTTCTAATTCGTCTATTACCGATTTTAATGCGAACACCGTGTCAAAATCATCAACAGAATAATATGCGGTTTCATATATCTGGGCATTTCGAACACGGGTTGCAATACCGCGTACACCACATGTGCCAATGTCTAAACACAAAAAAGATGAATCCATCATATTCATACTATTTTACCAAAATTCGTGCACTGTCGCGCATGTCAATTACATTTATATTTTTAGATAAAACATCATTGTTTTTATTTAGTGTGACCAATGTTCCAATTGCGGCAACCGGGTCTTCTTCGGGTAACATTATTGTTATGCCGCCGTTTGTAATCATATTCCAACGCCGGTTGTCAATCCATTCCATATATTCAAGGTCGTCTATTACATTTGTTGCGGCCTTGGTTATATCGGATATATCTTTTGGTACCGGACCACGAAACAATACAGTCCCCGGGGTATTGTCAAGTGATGGTTTTTTTACAACCGTTCCATCGGCCGATAACGGATAATAATATGTCCCATCGGTCCATCGCGCGACCGCCCGATACAAATGTAATTTAACCGATAAATTTCCATTTGGTAATCGGCGTACCGCCGATTCGCGTACCCCGGGCATTTGCAACAACCGTTCGTTTACTAATTCAAGGTTTACCGAATATGAACGGGTTCCCGGTGCAATGCCGACTGCGGCGACCATGGGTGTTAAATCTTTGTTGTTTGCATCCGCCGAAACCGAAATATTACGGACCGTTGATAGAGTTCCGTATCCCATAAATGTCATGATAATACGCACAGAAAAGTATATCGCCAATATAATGGCGGCAACAAAATACAGCCAAAACCACAGGTTTCGTTTCATAACCGATATTATATCATAATTTTATTTAATATGAAAGCCGTGGGCGAAAAAAATTACATTGCGCGCAGTAAGTATCCACGACGGAACATACATTTACGATATGAACCAACCGATTTAGATGTTGTGTTACGTGGAACGGATAATAATGCCCGTTGACCGACATCACGGTATTCGTTTGATTGAAATGTCACCCATAAACCATCCCAGTCAGGCATACGCACACTCTGATTCGGTGATAGTAATTTTGCGATTCGTGAACGTGGTAAATATGATGGCTTTGTTATCCCAAGACATGCACGATGATCGCGAACAAATTGTTCCATTGTGACCGATTCGTTTTCCCAATTCAGAATTGTCGCGTCATCTATACTGCCCCCGTTTGGGGATGCACATGCCGCCAATCCAAGGAATAAAATTATTTTAAATATTTTCATGATTACTATTATAATTTAATTGCCTTTTTGTGGCAATAGTTTTTATAATGTATAAAAATATATCAGAGGAAAGAGATGGCAATAAATGTTCAAAATTTTATAAAGTTGGCGAATTTTTATAACCAGGTTGCCAAAGTTATGTCTGCAATATGTGTGAACAAAGGCGGCATCCCAATTGAAAATTATGTTGGACGTTTTTTTGCGGCGGATGTTTTAGAATTTGTGGTAGAATACGGCGAACGATTGATGAAAGAAAATAAAAAACTGGATTCAGATGTTGTTTCGGTCATAGAACGGTTTCGGGCTCAGTTTGAACATGTGCGCGATTTGGCGACACCGTCCCAAAAACCAATATACGAAATGACACTGGAAGAATTTGAAAAGGTAATGAATATATAACCCGTGGGGGCGAATATGAAGAAAATATTAAAATTGTTTATTGTGTGCGGTGTAATGTCGGGCTGTATGCGTGCAAATGAACAGAATGATGTGGTTTATTATGACACGGTCCAGGTCGTGGATAATTTGGTGATAGATGATAATTCTGTTCCGATTTTTCCAAAAAAAGCGGCGTTGACGACGGATACTGCACGACATTTTTCGGTTGAATTGCCACGGCGTTGTACTGTGAACTGGGATAACCAGTCGGTTGTGTCGGTTGTGCCAGATGAAAAAATAGAAGTTGTTCGTCTGAATGTTGGGGATAAATTGCCTGAATTAACTGTATCTGATTACGATTTTCGTAAACAGACCGTTGCGGCGGCGTTGAATAAATTGCTGGATGGGGTTGATATCGCTGTTGTGGAACAAGAACCAGGATACGAAAAAATATCGGGTTCAATCGCATCAGGAAATTTGGCGGATGCGGTTGATTTGATTGCGCATCTTGGACATATGTATTATTCCTATGATGCGGCGATGGGTGAAATAAAACTTTATAATCGTGGAAAGTGGCTAATTAAGATGCCGCATGATGATACGATTGTTATGGCATTGCTTGATGCAATGCATGGGGCGGATGTAAGGAATCTGTTGGTTGATTGGGCGGATAACACATTGGTATTTGAAGGCAATTATCAAACAGAACGCGAAGTTGCACGCATTATTTCAGATATTTCATCCAAGAAATATGTTATGGCATGGGATATGGATGTGTATCGGGTATATCCGCGTACCGATAATCCGATTATCTGGATGAACCTGTTGCCGGCATTTGGTGAAAAAAATATTAAAATGTCTATCCCGGGGGTTGTTGGGCGTGCGCTGGTTGTGGGGCCGGAAATAAATACAAAAACATTGCAAGAATTTTTATCAACCCAGGCAAACTTAGTTTTGATATCCCAGGGGCGTTTTGTTGTACCGGATGGCTGGCAATCGCGATTTGATATCGGTCAGTGCAGCAAAGAAGAAAGATTGGAAACCGATTTGATTGTCGGTGCATCGGCAAAATATGGTGATTTTGGCGGACGTGATAAAATAGATGCCAAGATTGTTCTGCGGACCAGTCATGGTGAATTATCATCGTTTACAATTCCGTCAAGTATCGGCGATAATTATATTATCGTTGGTATTCCGACACATTCTTTTGTGACGACACCCGAAACTCTGATAAGTCCGTTTGCAGAATTAGTTGTGTTTATGTCGCCACGAATAGTATCTATTGTAAATCCAAACGATATTCCGGATGAACCACAGTTAGTTGGTGATGCGTTGCGGAATTTCTTGCGTGATTAAATTTGTATAATAGGAAACGGTTATGTTTACAAAACTGGAACGAAAAATTGCATTCAGATATTTAGGTGCCCGTCGCCGTGGTTTTGGTTCTGTGGTGTCGTGGGTGTCGCTGATTGGAATAATGCTTGGGGTGGCAACGCTGATTGTGGTTATGGCGGTTATGGGGGGGTTCCATGATACTCTGTTGTCGCGGATTGTTGGTATGAATGGTCATGTCGTTGTGTATCATCAAGATGGCGCAATTGCGGATTATGATTTCTTGATAAACCGTATGCGCGATAATCGTATTGTGGCACGTGCGGTTGATTCAATTGTTCCAATTGCCGAAGGTCAGGTAATGGTGACCGCACGTGGCAATAACAGTGGTGCGATGGTGCGTGGAATTCGTATGACGGATTTGGTAAAAAAAACAACAAATGGAACGCGTGTATACGGCAAGAAACTTACTGAAATTCGCGATGGTGAATTAGTAATTGGTTCGGCATTAAGTCGTGCATTGGGTGTTCATATGGGGGACAATGTATCGTTGGTATCGGCAAATGGTGCAACACCAACGGCATTTGGAACAATGCCACGAATTATGTCATACCCGGTTTTGACATCGTTCTTTATGGGGATGTATGAATATGATTCAGGCTATATATTTATGCCCCTGGAAACCGCACAGAAGTATCTGAACATTGGCGATTCGGTGACACATATTGATTTGTTTTTGAAAAACGCCGATGATACAACGGCGGTGCGTGATGCACTGATGACATCGTTGCCAGATGGATATGTTGTTCGTGATTGGCGTGATTTAAATCGTGGATTTGTTGGTGCGTTGCAGGTTGAATCAAATGTTATGTTTTTGATTTTAATGCTGATTGTGATTGTGGCGGCGTTTAATATTGTGTCATCGCTTGTGATGTTGGTTAAAGACAAGTCACGGGATATCGCGGTGTTGCGCACATTTGGGGTGTCGCGTCGTTCTATGATGCGAATATTTATATTGTCGGGGACCAGTATAGGGGTGATTGGTGCAATTTTTGGAACTGTGCTGGGGGTTGTGGTTGCGATTTATATTGAACCGATTCGAAAATTTTTTCAGTGGGCAACAGGTCGCGATTTATTCCCGGCAGAACTGTATTATTTGTCAGAATTGCCGTCGCGGTTAGAATTCCCAACTGTGTTGGGAATCGCGCTGATTGCGATTGCTTTGGCGTTTTTGGCGACGATTTATCCGGCATGGAAGGCGGCAAACACCGACCCAGTAGAGGTGTTAAGAAACGAATAATTAAAGGAATTGTGTAAATGGCATCAATATTGAATTCTTTATCGCGGGCAAAGCAGGGTGATGTGGTTCTGTCAGTGCGCGATATTAAAAAGACATTTGTTGAAGGTGGACAACCATTGCATATTTTGTCTGGTGGTGGCTTTGATTTGCATCGTGGTGAAATTGTCGCACTGGTTGGACCGTCTGGGTCGGGAAAGTCAACCTTGTTACAATGTGTCGGATTATTAGATAAACCATCTGGTGGCAGTATCATTGTTGCCGGTACCCCGGTGCATGCAATGAACGATGAAATGCGAACAATGATTCGTCGTCGCAAAATGGGATTTGTGTATCAGCGACATAATCTATTGTCGGATTTTACCGCGTTGGAAAATGTTATGTTGCCGATGTTGGCAAATGGTGTCAATGAAGATTCTGCACGAACACGTGCAATGAAGTTATTAAAATCGGCAAATGTTGCACATCGTGCATCGCATTTACCGGGTCAGATGTCCGGTGGTGAACAACAGCGGACGGCGGTTGCGCGTGCGCTGGCGAATACGCCCGATATATTACTGGCAGACGAACCAACCGGCAGTTTGGATCCAAATCATGCAGTCGCGGTTTTTGAATTGTTGCTGGATTTGGCACGCAAAAATAAACTGGCGATGCTGTTTGCGACACATGATCTGTCATTGGCGAATCGTGCAGATCGCCGTATTACAATTAAAAATGGCATCGTTAAATAATAAATAAAAAAGGAGAGAGATGTATGAAAAACACAAATAAATCGGTTAAACATTCATATAAACAGCGTATTTTGTCTTGGTTGGTACTGGTTGGTATCTTTGTGTGTGGTATGATGGCGGGTGCGTTTATATGGCAAACAAAGACGACGCATACGGCAAAATCCGGCGTACAGACAGATTTGTCTGCATGTCAAATGCGTGAAAATGCATTGCTGGCACAAATTTATAAAAACATAGATGATGCTAAGGCGGGCGCCTATGATGCGCATGAATATAATATGAATATTTATGCGAATTTGTACAGAAACGGTTGTCCCGAAAATCGCGAAGAATTTGCAAAATTGGCAACGGCAGAACAGGGTGTTGTGAAGGCATTAGGTGATTTGAGAAACGCAAATTTGGTCGATTTGAACAAGCCTTGCCATGTTATAGAAACAACACTATTGCAATATGTGAATAACTGTGATGAACCAGATTGTCATTTAAATAATGCAGAAATTTATTCTAAAATCGTAGAAGATGGTTGCCCAGAAAATAAAAATAAATATGGACAAATGGCACTGAATGAACTGCAAATCGCCGAAGGTGTTCGTGTTGATGAAACAGATGTTAATAAACAAGAGATTCGTTCAACGATAAATACCTATAAAAAATTACAAATGCAAAACGAGGCAAAAAAATATCTGAACAAGGTTGAAAAGTTGGTGAATCCGGGAATTGACTTTATTATGGAACTGCAACGCGTTATTGAAGAATAAAAGGAATTGTCATGGAATATAAAACCCTTGGGATTATTGCGATTATTGTTTTTGCAACGACATCGGCATTTATGGCGGATGGTGATGATGTGTTGACCGACGCGACATCTGGATACGAGTACGCAGATGACGAGTGGAGCGATTTTGATACGGATGAATTTTTTGATGATGATGATATAGAATATGTGACAACAACAGAGGTATCTGAAAAGGCGGTTGCACCACGGGGTGTTGTTGCGCGTATGACATGTGATGAAATAAATAAACAAATTGCAGAATTGCGTGAAGATGTTAAATCATATCCTGAATTACAATCTGAACTGGATTCGATGATTGGTCGGCAACGTGCACAATGTGCGACAACAACGAATCGGCGACCGGTTCATAACTATAACAATATAAATCCGGTGCAAGTTTTTGATACACCAGAACCCGAACCCGAACCCGAGGTTGTTGCACAACCTGAACCAGAACAAATTCCAGAACCCGAAAAAACCCCGGAAGAATTGGCGGCCGAAGAAGAAGCCAAAAATGCCCAGATAATTGAAAATCTTTCAAAAGGTCTGTGTGGTGATGGCATGCAACCGAATCGATATGGCTGTTGCGAGGGTGAAGTTTTTAAAGAGGTTAAACCGATGGTCTTTGGCTGTTGTCCAAAGGATGGTAATGGTCAATGTTTAGAACCGATTAAGTAAAAAATATGTTTGTATTA
>JAEEGF010004680.1_pt1 | contig 16430 bp, 13 predicted proteins | sample 9134171 | NCBI WGS metagenome assembly JAEEGF01 (sample SAMN16246542, study PRJNA631951) | gut metagenome | biome: gut microbiome; feature: rumen; material: AP-attached | host: Bos | place: Iran: Karaj | collected 2018-10
GTCATACGATAATCAAGTCTCTTAAGCGCATTCTGAGAGTTTGGTGTGTAGCAGGTAATAAAGTAGAAATCCTCAAATTCAAGAGTAATAACACGTCCCTCGTGATCGTGCTCCTCAATGCCTATTCCATAAGAAACAGAAATAGGCTCCTTCTTTGTGAAAACAGCTGTTCCAGAATAGCCCTTCTTTTCAGCATAATTCCAATAAGCGTGGTAGCCAGGCTTATCCCACTCAAGCTGCCCTTCCGAAAGCTTAATCTCCTGTAAGCCAATAATATCTGCATCAATGCCGTCAAAAAAATCCATAAAGCCTTTGCCCATTACTGCGCGAAGACCATTAACATTCCAAGAAACAAATTTCATAGTTGCCTCCTTCTCTAGTCATTTTCATAAGATAACTATATGTTACTTCACACCTATTTACAAGCAATTCCCCCACATAAAAGCCTGATAAAAGAAGCAGGAGCCTTAATCTTTGACATTCCAAAGACTAAGACTCCCACTAAAAGATGTTAGATTAAAATTTTACTTATAAAAAGTAGTTACTGTCTCTCCATTTGATCCAAGAGGTACTTCGTGGTCGAGACCTACGAACTTACCTGTTTTTGAATCTGTCCAAAGAGTTTGCTTCATCATATTATACTTTGCAGTATCCCAAGTGCTCCAGTCGTCCTTAAGAAGTCCGCCTGTATCACCTGAATTAGGATTAATGCACCAGAATGTATGATTGATATGGTTCTTAGCGATGAAATCTGACATGAGATTTAAGTATTTCTCATTGTCTCCACCATCCATGAAACCACCCCACTCTCCAATAAGAAGAGGTGCGATTTCTTTATCCTGGAGATAGAACCAGCTATCATACCAAACATCATCGAGAAGTGTCTGCTCAGTGAAATCCTTGTCGAACCAAGCCTGCTTGTAAACAAGTGGGCCGTAGTCATGTGGTGAATAAACCAGCTGGCTCTGATAACGTCCTAAATCAACAGGATATTTTCCGGCGTTTCTAAGGTTTCCACCCCACCAACCGCCGTAATACTTCAGTTCATCCTCTGAAGCATTTGGATTTTGTGTGCCAGAATTATAATCAAAGCCTGGTCTAGGTGTTTCCTCGATACCTTCTACCATAATAAGAAGGTTAGGGTTTATATCGAGAATAGCCTTTCCACAACGGCTTGCAGCGTACTGCCAGTTATTCTCATCCTTTGAATCATCCCACTTTGCAGCGTTTGAATCAGCCTGAGAATACTTGCCATGTGGCTCGTTCTTAAGGTCACAAGCGATGATTGTATCATCATTCTTGTATTCCTTTACAAACCATGTCCAGCCTTCAATCCAATCCTCAGTAGTGAAGCCCTTAGGACCATACCAAACATTGTAATTGTGACCAGAGTTGTTTGCATCAGCACTGTGGCAGTCCATCATAACCTTAATTCCATTTTCTTTACAAAGAGCAAGGAAAACATCAAAGATTTCTCTTGAACCCATATCGCTTCCGTCTGCTCTCTTAAGCTCAGGATTTGCATATGAGTTAATGTTTACCTTTACATTCTTGCCAGCCTTCCACTCGTGGAGAAGCTCTGTAGAAATTGGTACACGTGCAAGATTAATTCCGTGATCTGCCATAGTTTCAACAACGTTCTTCATATTTGCATTCCATAAGCCATGGAATACTCGCTCAGAACAGTTGAATCCAAACCAGTTTGCACCAGTTAAATAAACTTCACGTCCCTGCTTATCAAGAATATGAGCACCATCTGTATGAAGCCAATCATCTCCTACTACTGCCTCCGATTCCTCCTGGCTTGGAGTTGGTGTTGGCTTTGGTGTAGGTGTTGGTGTTACTGTTGGAGTAGGTGTTGGTGTTGGCACTGGAGTAGGCGTCGGTGTAACCACAGGGGTTGGAGTTGGTTTTACCTCTGGAGTTGGTGTTGGTGCTGGTGTATCAGACTGTCCATCACCACTTGCAATGATTTCAACCTTATCTCCTACATGTGTAGAACCCTGGACACCAAATTCTACAGTGCCACCGTCCTCGATTACTGCATTCCACTCCATTGGAGTGATTTCGTAATAATCTCCACTTTCTGTGATTTTTACATTCCAGCTTGAATCGATTCCAATATCCTTTTTATTAACCTTTAGTGCCCAAGAATCAGCTCTGCTTCCAGTATCATTCTTAACCTTAATAAGCACCTGATAACCTGAGCCCCAGTTATTGATTGTGTAATCTGTTGTAAGATTCTTCTCTGCTGCTCTTACGCTGAGAGGAGCAAAATTGCAGCCAGATAAAATCATTAATGCTGCCAGTGAAGCAGACAGCGCCTTTTTACCAAACGCATTTCTTTTATTATGCATAAGACGCCTCCTATTCAACTGTGATGCTTAATACATCAGCTACTGAGCCTGTACCCTGGATACCGAAGTTTACAGAACGTCCAGCTTCAATAACTGAATTCCATGACATAGGAGTGATTACATAATAATCGCCAGATTCGTCAACATTTACGCACCAGCTATTATCAATAGCAACTTCACTCTTCTTAACCTTTACAGTCCATCCATTTACTGTTGACTTAGAGTCATTCTTTACATCAATAAGTACCTGGAATCCTGAACCCCAATTGTTAACTGTATAGCTAACACCTAGTTTTCCAGAAGGAACTGGAGTTGGAACTGGAGTTGGAGTTGGTGTTGGTACAGGTGTAGGTGTTGGTGTTGGAGTTGGTGTAGGTGTTGGTGTTGGCACTGGTGTAGGTGTTGGTGTTGGCACTGGTGTAGGTGTTGGTGTTGGCACTGGTGTAGGTGTTGGTGTTGGCTCATCAACAACGTCAACTGTCTTCTCACCAAGAACTAATGTAGAGCCCTCAAATAACTGCATTCCCTTAGGAGCAGACATCTGAGAATTGCTTGTTCCGCCAAGTCCTGCTACACATGGGCTTGTAGAATAATCCCACTTACCAGGAGCTGTAATTCTAACCTGAAGCTCGCACTTGCACTCGCTCTGTCCACCTGGATAGATCTCTGCGCCTGCTAAATCAAGGTCGATATAGTAAAGACCTGAATCACCAGACTTCTTGAAGCTAGAAATCTTTACAGGATGCTGCATATAAGTTGTAGAAACCTTCATATCTGATGCACTATTTCCCTGTGCGATAACATCGCTAAGGTCAAAGTACATACGAAGCTTTAAGTTGTCTGTAACTCTTGCAGGCCATGCTGTATGATTTTCAATAACAGTCTTTAGCTCTACAAAGTTAATCTTATTGTTCTTATCCTGAGCATTAATGCCAGCCTTAAGAACAAACTCTTCGCCATCTGTCTTTTCGATAGCTGATGGTGTTGTAACTGCACCAAATCCGTTCTTCTCATAGAGATATGCACAAGCACCTGTGAAGCCTGCATTATAATCGCAAGCAACTTCGTTTGCCTGGTAATCGCTACGAACATCCTTGTAAGAATCGTCTGCAGAACCAGGTCCACCAACGATAGCGCCTACAAGTGTATGTCTAGAGTTCTCTGGAGCTGCATTAAGGTTGTTTGACCAGCAACCATGAGCTGCTCTATGATGAGGATTCTTTGGTGAGCTAGCATTGTAGCCTACCATAAAGTTCTGACCATTGCTTCCCAGTGTGTAATTGATTGTTCTTTCGATATAAGCATTTGCTCCATCAATGTGAGCCTTATCTGCCTTATCAAGTCCAAGATAAATAGTATCGATAAATGCCTGGTTGCAAGCATAACGAACTGATCCCCACTCGCTTAAGAATGAAAGTCCGCCTGGAGTGATTCTAACTGGGTTAGAACCAGCAAGCTTTCCATTCCAGCAATCAATACTATTCTCGATTGGTGTGTAATACTTATCTTTTCCTGTTAATTCAGCAAGAAGTAAGCATGCGCCCATATGTGTGTCATCCCAAGACATTGTCCAAGAGTAAGCCATCTCATCGCCACCCTGGAACTCTGTACCAAAGTTATTTGAATAACTTTCAGCCTTTGTGAGATATGTCTTATCGCCTGTTGCCTTGTATAACCAGCAACCTGCCAAAGCTAATTCATCATAAAATCCGCTGTATGATGTATAGAATCCGCTTGCAGCTGTGTAACCTGCATCACTCTTAGCTCTTTCAGCCATACCATATAAGGTCTTAGCGTGAGCTAAATATGTTGCACTTCTTGAAGGATCTGAATCCTTAAGTACTAAAGATGCAACTGCCAAAGAAGCTGCTGCCTCACCTGTTACACAAGAACCGCCATTTGCAGAAGTATCATCAACCTTAAATGATGGTCTAGACATCTTTGTCTCAACAAGCTCAGGTGCACCCCAGAATCCATGATCTTTTCCACCATCACCTACCTGATAATAGTAAGTGCTTGAATCTGGGTTACACTTTACAAAGTAATCATTAGCCCACTTAATATCGTGAAGCATCCATTTCTCCTGGCCTGATTCCTTGTAAGCCTTTGGATTGTTAAGATATGACCATCCAAGAACCATTGATGAGTATGCCATAGGTAAATTGAACTTTACATTATCACCTGCGTCATACCATCCACCTGTTAAATCTAAACCGTTATCAGAACCATCCTTTAGTCCCGAATCAGCTCTCCAGTTTGTTCTAGAAAGGGTTTCCTCTGAAAGCTTTCCAGATTCCTGAAGCTGATAGAACAATAAAGATTTTGCAAGTGCATCACCATAATTGTAGTTGCCTGCCGCATCTACCTTAAGTGATGGAATGCTAGCACTCGAAACTGCCATTAACGCAGACAGAGAGCATACCAACGCTTTTTTACAAAAAGCTTTAGTGACCTTACTCATTAAACATATCCCTCCTTAAATTATTTATACATCTGAATAGATTTTTTTACTCTACTGTGCAGCCAACGCATCAAGAGCAACCTGATTGTAATCATTGATGCAAGCAACTGCTTCTCTGATATCTGAGACAACTTCTGTCGCGACAAATATATTTTATGTTCTAAAAAAAGGGTTCGTCAACAATAAATACTCACCCGTCTATTATGTACCACTTTCTGTTAAACGTTTGATATTACTCTTTTTATATTTTTTAGTAGCTTTTTGCATAATTTATTGTTTGACAATTTGTCTTCTTTTCCTAAATATTGCCATTTTTGTTGTTAAGTAAAACCTTTTTTCAAAATACTAGTGTACAAGTTGCACAAAACCCATCTTCAAATTTTCTATATTTAACTTAATCGTTTTAAGTCACGTGTTTAAGCCAAAAACAACAAAAAAGACAGCCCCTAAGGACTGTCTCAAAATGCTATTTTTAAGTTATTTTTAGTTAGTTCTCAAGGCATCAATAGGATTAAGATTTGCAGCCTGATGGCTTGGCAAAATTCCAAATACAATTCCAATTACCATAGAGAAAATCACTGCACCAAATGCTGCAGGCCATGATATAGCAACAGGTGTTCCACTCATTATTGAAATAATCTGAGCAAGACCTATTCCACTAATTACTCCAAGTAAACCACCTAAAGATGTAAGAACTGCAGCCTCAGTAAGGAACTGCCACATAATCTTTCCCTTGCGGGCACCAATAGCCTTTTTCAAACCAATCTCTGCGGTACGCTCTGTAACAGAAACCAGCATAATATTCATTACACCTATACCACCAACAAGAAGTGATATAGCCGCAATCCAAATCAACATAGAATTGGTTGAAGAAGAAAGCTGCTGTAGTTGCTGAGCCTGCTCCAATAAGTCTTTCGACTGGTACTTGATAGTTGTGTCAGTTGGATGAATTGATGCATTTAAAACATCACTGGTTTTCTTTCCTGCCTGAGTCATATCGTCAGTAGAATTAGCTCTAACTAAAACATTTTCAGGCTCATCATAGCGATAGCTTATTGGCCAATCACTAATTGGCATATATACATTTCCAGATTCATCCTGCTTGTATGTTTCATAATCGGCCATAGTCTTAATTACAGGTTCAAAGGTCGAGCGGGTGTCAACCACACCGATTATAGTATAAGAATCCTGTCCTATCTCTAAAACCTTTCCAATTGGATCCTCATTCTGTAAAACAACCGATACAATTGCATCATCAATTACACAAACCTTCTTAAATTCTTTTAACTCCTTTTCTGTAAAGAGACGTCCCCTCTTAAGGGTAAGATTAGCTGTTGTAAAATAATCTGGCTCTACACCCTTTACATAGCCACCACTCATGGCAGTATTCTGATAATAAACCCCATCATAAACCTGTCTATAGTTATAACGACTGGCTGATTTAACCTCAGGTATATCTCTGATTTCATTAAGAACATCATCAGAAACAGTAGGTACGCCATAAGGGGGTGTATTATAGGAAAGATCCATAGGCCAATCATTTTGATACAACTGAATATCAACTGTATTTGACCCAGAACCAATTAAGTTTTCTTTTATCTGCTGATTAGTTCCTTCTATGGTGGAAACAATGGCAATAATGGCAGCTATACCAATAATGATTCCCAGCATAGTAAGAAAGGATCTTAATTTATGGGTCCAGATTCCCCTGAACGCCAAACGAATATTTTCAAACATTATCCTAAGCCTCCATCATCACCTAAGTATTCTACTTCTTCGCATTTAACTCCTTCAATAGCCCCGTCACCATAAGGAAAAGAAACATAGTCATCAATTGTAATTCCCTCTTTAACTTCAATCTGGTCACCCCAGATTGATCTACCAATCTTAATATAAGTTTTTTCCAATACACCATCATCATTGCGTTTCATGACGTAGCTTCCACCATTGTCTTTTCTGACAACGTAGTTTGGAATAAACAAAGCATTTTCGGCTTTGCCTGATGGAGTGATTGAGATTTGTACACCAGAACCAATTTCAATTCCACTATTCTTATCAAAGCTAGCCTTGAATTCGTAATTACTACTATTTGAATTACCGCTGCCAGACCAGAAATTTCCTCCATCAGCCTGTGGTGTATCACTAACGGAAGTAATTACAGCCTCTGCAGAAGCCCCTGTATCCCAAGATGAAATTGACACAGTATCTCCAATTTTTACCTGATCAAGATAGAATTCACCTATGCTTCCAGAAATAAAGTATTCATCAGTAGCAGTAATTACAAAAAATGGTTTTGAAGTACTATAGTTCTCAATGTCTTGAAGCTTAGACACTGTACCAGATACCTTTGCAACTACCTGTCCATCGTCAGTAGTATTCTGCATTGTCTGAAGCTCATAATTTAGCTTTCTAAGATTCAAATCCTGCTTTACTATTTCTGTCTTAACATTTTCGATTGCTTCAGACAGTTCCTTTGCATTCATTCCCTCAGGAACCTTTTTCTCATTTTCCACTTCACCATCAATAGTGTAGTTTGTCTCGCCTACAACCTTGCCAGTATCATAGTCAAAATATGTGGTACTGCGGTGATATGAATAAACACCAGAAATATCTTTTGTATGGGTATTTTCTTTTCTGGCAGCAATCTTGTCCTTATCAGTTATGTCAAAGATTATCTTTTCGTTATTTTCATCATAATTAATTCCACTGAATCCTATAGAATTTCCATGAATATCAAAAAGCTCTTCTGCTACCAGTTTATCATTGGAATCATAATATTCCCTTTTTTCTGTATAGTTATAGTCCTTGTACACTTCCTGGCTGTACACATAAGTAGGCACAGGTTCTGTGTCCATAAGACGTTTTAGCTTTAAATTCTGAACATTAAGCTCGTGATTAGCCTTTGATATTTCCAGCTTTTTATTGTTAATGTCTTTAGTCTCTTTCTTAACGGAAATAATTACGTCGCCTTCTTCAACGTGATCACCTTCTTTAACATTAACACTTAAAACCTCAGCCCCCTGAGGCAAATATCCCATCTGGGATTTATCCGCAGTGACCTCGCCATAGCTGTCTATACTGTCACCCCAGTAGCTATCCGTTCCAATATTAGATAATGGGGCAACCTTGGCAACCTTTTTGCCCTGATTGAATTTGTACCAACCAAACAAACCACCGATTATTATGGCAATTATAATCAGTACAATGAGGAGTATCTTAATCGTCTTCTTCATGCTTATCCTCCTCTAATCCGTGGAACAGCTGACCATCCACGATTCTATAGGTCTTCTTAGCGTGACTTGCAATGTGAGAATCGTGAGTAATCATAATAATTGTTGTTCCTTCATCATTAAGCTTCTGAAACAGGTCCATAATGGCAGCACCAGATTTTTGATCTAATGCACCTGTTGGCTCATCAGCTAGCAGCACCTTTGGGTTATTTACAATAGCTCTTGCTATAGCAACACGTTGCTTTTGGCCACCCGATAATTGATCTGGGCGGAATTTTACTCTTTCTGCAAGACCAACTCTTGTTAAAGCCTCTATTGCTCTACGCTCTCTTTCCTTTTTAGGAACACCGGCATAACTAAGTGGAAGTGCCACATTTTCAATGGCATTTTCCTCGTTCATAAGATAGAAGCTTTGAAAAACAAATCCAATAGAATTAAGTCTTAAATCAGAAAGCTGTCTGTCCTTCATCTTTAAAACATCGCTATCTCCAAAGAAATATGAACCAGATGTAGGTTTATCTAAGCATCCAATAACATTCATAAGGGTACTCTTTCCTGAACCGGAAGGTCCCATTATCGCCACATATTCTCCTTCGTCAACGGAAAGAGAAACATTGTTTAAGGCTGGCACAGAGGTCTCAGCCCCCTGCTCTCCATATACCTTATTAATATTCTCAAGCTTTACAATCATAATGCCTCTCCCTCACTTGTGCTGACAGTTTTCATTCCCTCAGTGAAATCTTCCATAGGATATGCAATCTTTGTATCCTTGTCGATTCCAGAAACTGAATAAACCATCTGCTCTTCATAATAATCTCCAAGCTCGATGTAAGTTTTTGCAAGCCTCCCCTTATTGTCTGTCCAAACAAAAGGCTTTGATTCTTCATCATAAGCAATGTAATAATCATATAGATATGTGCCATCAGAAAAATCCATCTTTGGAGCAGCAGTCTGACCAAGCTCAATGTAAAGATGCTGGCCCATCATAAGACCCTCGCTACTATCCAATGTGACATAGAAAGGATATTTGGTAGAATTTTCTTCAGAGCTTCCACCAAACATGTCGTTATTATTTTCCTGCTTTGACTCGGTATCGATCTTTGTGATAGTTCCCTTCCATGTCTTATCTGCATCAACGCGTGAGCGAATAGTTACAGGCTCATCAACATTTATAGCCCATACATTCTGCTCATTAATCTGTCCTTTAACACGCATCTCCTTAGATGCAAGAATGGTAATGAAGGTACCATCTGATGTATATGGATTTGTATCATCTGCAATCTTTGTAATAATTCCATCAACTGTTGAATTAACAGAAGCATTATTAATCTTTTTATTGTTCTCTTCTATCTTTGCCTGAGTAGAGGCGATGGAATTTTGAGCAATGGCAATGTCTGTCTTTAAACCTTCTATTTCATTTGCCAAGTCCTCTCGCTTTTCCTTATCTTCATCAGACTGGCCCTTTATTTTCCCTAACTCCTCGGTCTTTTTTTCAATTGTTCTATTCAGCTCTCGAATATTTATATTTTGGCTTTCAATATCAAAATTCATCTGAACATTTTCAGCCTCTAAAGCATCAGATTTGTATGAAAATAAAGGAGTGCCCACTGTTACAGTGTCTCCCTCAGAAACGAAAACCTGATCAAGCTCTCTTTCAGAACTTTTTGTGACAGAAGTAGTCTCCTGCCCTTCTACAATACCCATGAATACATCCGAAGAATATGAGCTATTATCACCCATTATTTCAGATAATGACATTACATAGATTTCAGACGAAGTGTCACCCGAAGAAGCACTTCCTCCTCCAAAGAATCCAAATTTGAATGCACCAAAAGCGCCGCCTGCAATGATTGCAGCCACAATAAGAAAAATCACTATTTTTTTCTTCATAACATTCCCTTTCCGAGTTTAACTGTTCTAGTTATATTAATACAGTTATAACATCACAAAAGGAGTAATGCAATACTTACATCACTCCTTATTGTTCAAAATTTTTAATATTTAAGAGCTATCTGCAAAGCAATGTCTCCTTGGTGGAAACATATTTGTCTGCCACACAAACTATCCAGGCCTCACGGCATCTAGGAATCTTTGTAATAGTCAGTGGCCACATATGGCTTTCTATTACATTTTGTGTGTGACGACTGATACCAAAATGCTCCCTTGCATTCTCCATTGCAGTATTAGAATGGGAAAAGCCATGAAGTCCATGCCCCCCATCAGTCTCATGCCAATCGTACAGATAATAGTCGTGCAAAAAAGCCCCTACAGAAAGTACCCGTTCGTTAGCTCCTAAATGGAATCGCTTGTTAATCCAATAGCTAAGTCGTGTAACATGTTCTACGTGATCAAAAGTACTTATTTTTCCGTGCTGAGTATATCTCCTCATAGACTGTACTCTCTCATCACTTTTAATGGGAGCAAGAATCGAATTTAATCTTGCTTCCTCCTCTGCCCTCAATCTCATAAAAAACCTCATAATATATCCTCTGAAGCTTTTAGGATTGTATCAGAGAAATATGTAAATGTTGTGAAATCTAAATGCGCAATAACTATATTTTGTAGATAAATCTATTTTACCTGTATTTATAGAAACTGTCTATCCTTCTTCCATCATTAAATTTACCAAGAAGAAGTATTGATCCTGATTGATTTATCTCTGCTATACCTATTCTTGCAGAATACTGTTCAATATTTGAAATATAGAAAACGTAAACTGGTTCAGTGAAAAAATAATCATATCGTTCTTCATCTGAAAGATTTTCTTCCACTTCCGCACAGCAGGCTCCGTTTTCTAGTAGAAATCTTCCTACGTTATCATAATCTTCCCTGGCAAAGGTAATTTCATATCCTTCCTCCTCTGGGAATTCCTTTTTAAGCTCTATCAAAGCACTATCCTTATCTGATACAGCGGAAGGCTCAGTTGAAGAAACCTTAGGCTCAACTGTAGGATTACGGTCTGGGATAGTGTGTAAAAGATAAAGAAGCCATATTTGAATAAATAAAATCAAGATTAAACAAACCGCAGCTGCATATTTCAAATATTCTTTTACGTCCACTTTCTTTTCTTTAATCTTGATTTTATTTTTTGCGTAATCACTACCAAGTATTGTCTCCATGCAGTGATTACATATTACGTGATTGTCTGCTGGCATTCCGCAAAGAACACACTTCTCATCAGTAGCAACACCAGCTGCTATATCAAAAATCCTGGTTTTAAATCGGCGACCAAAAACAGAGTCTAGAATTCGTCGTTCATTTTCTAGCCTCAATATCCCCTCCACAACCTCCATACGATGAAAATCATATTTAGAAGTCAGGCTGGCCATATATAAAAATTCTTGTTTTAGTTTGTCGTCCGCCATCAACTTTACCTTTTAATCAGACTTGTCGTTTGCTTTACGATCCATTCCTTTAAAACATAAATATGCAAGAAGCTTGTTGTCACGTTCTAAAACCTTTCCTGCATAAAGAATTCCATCTTTTTCTGCTTCTGCTCTGACTATCTGAGCTAATATAGCCAAGCTAAAATCTGTTTTATGAGCAGTATCAGCAAAATTAATCTCTACCTTATCTCCTATGGTAACTCTATTTGCATTTCCAATAAAAGAGACACCACTATCACTTACATCAATCACAGAAATAGAGAAACGTCTGCCATCTTCCATCATGGCAGAACCTGGTTTTTTAACCATAACTCTAGCATCCTCTCTTCTTTCACTGGATGCTGCTATAATTCCGAAATTACTGGAATCTACGGCGTAATAATCCACGCCTTTGAATTGGACTAGATTGACTGAAACATTTTTCCAAACAACTCTACCGCCAGTATTTGGATCAATGCAGTGTAAAGAGAATGTCAGGCTCTTAGGTGAACCCTGAGTAAAATCGATAGCCTGATTATTGTAGACATAAGGCTTAACTAACACACCTGTACCTGCGTTAGTTCCTACCACTTCTGTCTTCAGTTCGAAGGATGAGCCGCCGACTAATATTTCAAGTGTAACTATCTGGCCAGCCTCAAGCTGATGAATATTCATTACTATCTCCCTTAGCCTTTCATATATTATCTATTATATATGAACATCGGCTATTTATCACAATTTTTTAGGACTTTTTATGCAATATTGATGGAAAAGCCTCAAAAAATCTAAATTATTTATTAATTGCTCTGAGAAAAACGCTTAGCTGCTTCTACCACATGCTTTACCAAAATGCTTGTAGTAACGCCTCCCACTCCACCTGGAACAGGTGTTATTGCATCAACTACTGACTCGACTTCATCAAAACGTACATCTCCGCAAAGCTTGTTCTTTTCAGAATTCCAGCTGATTCCCACATCAATAACTGTTTGACCTTCAGATAGATACTCTGCCCCTACACTCTCCATCTGACCAGATGCTACAACTACAATATCCGCATCTTTCGTAATTGAAGGAACATCCACAGTTCTTGTATGACAAATTGTAACGGTGGCATTTTTATGCATAAGCATCATTGCGACAGGGCGTCCTATTACAAGTGATCTTCCAATAACAGCAACCTTCTTTCCTGAAATAGGAACATTATAATAATCCAGAATTTCCATAGCTGCCTCTGCTGTACAAGGAGCAAAACCAAGCTTAGTATTGGTAAAAACCCCAGCAAGGGATAAATCTGTACATCCATCCACATCCTTATCAGCATTAAGTAGCTTCCTAGCTTTTTCTCCATCTATATGCTTAGGAAGAGGTCTAAACATAAGGATTCCGTGTATTGTTATATCGCTATTTAATTTTTCTAAAGTATCAAAGAACTCTTCCTCTGCAACATCCTCAGGAAGGGCAAAAACCTTTACCTCTACCCCAACCTGTTCACAGCGCTTTAGAGCACCTTTTTCGTATGACAAATCATCCGGCCTTTCTCCCACTCTAAGTATTCCAAGTGTTGGTGTAATTCCTTTAGCCTTTAATTCTTCTACTTCATTTACAAGCTTTGTATTTAATGCTTCAACAACATCTTTTCCCTTTAATAGTCTAGCCATTAAATCTAGTCCTCCTATAATCTATTCCAAACATCATCATAGATTGCTTTTGCCTTTGTACTATATTCTTCTACCATTTCATCAACCTGACGATCTAAATTTTCTGCGTACTCTCTATCTTTCATAGATTTTGTATTGATTCTAACATTTACTGCAGCACCCTTTATAGCTCCCTCAAGCATAGCCACACCAGTAGCTGCATCACTAATCATTAATGTGGAACCCTTATCTGCAAAATCTCTTTGTAAATCTACTGCTATACAGGCAAGCTTTAGTATCTTAAAAGGAACACTTGCTGCATCTTTAAGGCAATTTTCCATTATCTCGTCTCTTCCTTCAGCATCCTTTGGAAGAGAATATGCTTTTGACAATGGCTCAAAGGCTGTGGCATCATCCTCGATGCATTGAAGAAGAGCCTCTCTAAGCTTTTCAGCTTCATCCATCAGCTCAATTATTTCTGGTTCTACATCAGCATATTTTTTCTTACCAACAGTAAATTCACCCACCATATCACCTAATGCAATTCCAATAGCTGCCACTAAAGCACTGGCCCCGCCGCCACCTGGAACAGAAGTCTTAGATGCGAGTTTCTCTGTAAAATCAGCAACACTAGAATTAATTAAATCCATAAATAATTTTTCTCCTATAACTTATAAAATATAAACAAAACTCCAAAGCCTTGAAATCTCAAAGCCTTGGAGTTTTATGCCTTTATAAAATCAAATATAGTCATCTGATTAGAATCTGAAACCAGTGAATCATACATTTCCTGCTCTTCTGCAGTCATTTCTCTGTGAAACACATAAGTCTCCTGTTTAATTGTTCCGTCTATATCAAAATACAACTGTCTGTAATTGATATTCTCCCTATCTGTCATACAGCCTTCAAGTTCCTTTCAAGTCATCATTATAAGCATATTCGTTAGCTGTTGCAATTACTTTATAATCTTGTGCGTCTCTCGTGATCCGCAGAGGAATAATAGGCTTTTTTATCAAGATACATATTATCATCTGCTATCTTATAAAGCTCATTTAAATCAACATTTGGATAATCACGCAAAGACGCCGAACCCACTGCCATACTTATCTTGTCTATGTATTGGCCTTTCCAGCTAGTCATACAATCATTTAGCCTTTTAAGACGAGTGTGTAATTCCTTTTCATCAGCTATAAAGGTTGCAATAAACTCATCTCCGCCCATTCTGCTAATAATACTGGTGCTGTTATCTTTAAAGGATTTATTGATACAATCTGCAGCCCCAACCAAAAGCTCATCACCTGCATCATGGCCTAATGTATCATTAACACGCTTTAACCCGTTGACATCAAAGAAAACTATTGTGAAATCCGGTGAAAGATTCTTTCCTTCAAGGCTCTTCATTTCCTCATAGAAAAATCTTCTATTTGTCAGTCTGGTTAGCTCATCTGTGTAGGCAAGCTCCTTTACCTGTACAAGCTCTGCCTCCTCCTCAACTTTCGATACAATTCTTCGATAGATTACACCGAGCTGAATTCCTATATATATAATAAGTCCTATAACTACAACTAAATTGTAATAGCTATAAGTACTATTGATATACATAGCAAGAGCAATAACAACTACAAGAAGAAAAATGCTGTTACCCACAGCAATTTTTCTTCTTTCATTTTGTCGCTTTTCTTCTTTAATACTTGAATATGTATAGTATCCAACGAAAAATAGCATGGATAAATCAATAAAATGGGCAAATATGACTATGTCGCCCCAATCTACAATTCCAATTAACGAAAATAGAAATGCTCCTAAAATCATTAAGGCATATATACCATCTATAATGTTATCGATTTTACTCACTCTAAAATGGACAGCCCTTACAAGCTCAAAAAATGACAAGGCCATAAGCAAAAAGGCCATAATTTCAAGGATTGCAAAACCAGTAAAATTGCCAAATACTACTTCAAGTATCCTTGATTGGCAAATAAGCCATATTCCGGATAACACAGAAAAGAATCCTGAATATAGCACAGCCGCAAAGGAAAGTTGACGTAAAATGAGGGATTTTCTAATAATGAAATGTAAAGCTATTAATATCTCCCATATTCCAGAGAATACAAGAACAACAGCTATTACAAGAGAAAACATATTTTTCTTTAGAAGAACTATTCCCCAGCCAGAGCGTGTTGTGATATATGAAGCGGTAATCTCAGAACCATACAAAGAATCCTGAAGATCAAACTCTATTTTTATTCTCTTGCCTGAATAAGAAGGCTTCATTGGAACATGAATTTCTTTATTTCCAACATTTGAAGTGTTTCCAAAAAGCTTGGAATCGACAGAGCGATATACCTCCTCATTGTTTATAAAAGCTCTGGCAGAGTCATAATAGCACTGAACAATAAGAAACTGATCTCCATATACAACCGGTAAATCCTGTTCTATAGTAAATACGCCGTCTTTTGCATATGGAAATTCAATTTCAACATTATCAGCACACCACCCTTTATTCAGCTCGATAAAATTCTCGCCAAACTGAGCAGTGTCCTGATTACTATAGGCAAAGCCTATTATCATTATAAAAAGAATAAAAATAATGTAGACTGTTGAAACTACACGTTTTACTAGCCCCTTATTCATAACCCCACTCCTACGTAATAACTATTAGTTATTAACCTCGATACCAAATTCACTTGGCAAGAATCTTGGACATACATTGTCGGAAGTAACAATTACAGAAGCTGCAAGTGTTGAGCCTATTTCGCAAGCTTCCTCAATTGTCTTTCCATATGTAAGACCAATAGTAACACCTGCGAAGAAAGAATCTCCTGCACCTGTTGTATCCTTTACATCAACCTTTCTTGCTGGAACAAATCCTGTATTGCCCTCAATATCTGCATATACAGCGCCCTGTCCACCAAGAGTAACTATCATCTTCTTAATCTGAGCGCCCTGAATCTTCTTAGATAATATTTCCTGCATTTCCTCTGGAGACTTTTCAGAGTAATCATCCATGAAAAGAATACCTGCCTCCTGCTGATTACATACAAAGCACTCTACATTCTTAAGAAAATCTCTACGTTCTACTGCAATACTCATATTAGAAACTGCAGCATAAACCTTTAGATTATATTTCTCAGCATATTTAAACACTCTTTTTATAGTGTCTTTTTCCATATCTATCTCAAGAGCAATGCTATCTGCATCCTTAAAAATTTCATCACCCTCTTCATCAAGAATATTATTGATTTCAGAAAGATCTGGGCGCTTTGAAATAGATGCAACCACATCGCCATGATTATCAAAAACTGCAAGCCACTTTCCCATTCCATCAGGAGTGCGACGAACAAATCTTGTATCTACCTTGTGATTATTAAGCTTGTCTA
>JAEEGF010683427.1_pt1 | contig 16425 bp, 10 predicted proteins | sample 9134171 | NCBI WGS metagenome assembly JAEEGF01 (sample SAMN16246542, study PRJNA631951) | gut metagenome | biome: gut microbiome; feature: rumen; material: AP-attached | host: Bos | place: Iran: Karaj | collected 2018-10
CCCTGTTCGACGCGAACCAGACCATGGTCCAGAAGATCGACGACAACACTTATCAGGTGCAGGTCGTGTCCTGGTACGACAACGAGAACAGCTACACCTCGCAGATGGTTCGTACCATCAAGTACTTCGCGGAACTGTAAGCTGTAAAAGTAAAAAATGCCCGGGAGCGCATCCCGGGCTTTTTCGTTCATTTTTGCACAATTCGTCAAAAAAATCTTTTCTTTCCGCGAGAATTTGATATAATGGTTGCATCCAAAGGGAGGACGAACATATGAACAACACTTCGGATTCCAATAAGCGCAAAAAGAAGATCATTTCCGGCACGGCAAGCGTAAAGCGCCGTGACGACAATCCGGTCGGCACCAACGGTCCGGTCGGAAGAAAGGACGGCTACCAGGGCAGAAGAACGCAGTACGGTTCACAAAAGCCCTCCGGCGGCACGGAGCAGAGCGGAACGCCGCTTTCCTCTCTGTTCGGCGGCGCGCAGAGCCAGAATCAGCAGAGCCAGAGCAGCCAGAGCCAGGATACGCAGCCGACCTATTCGTCGTTCGACAATGCGGGCGGCACGGGCAGCACCGGCAGCACCGGCAAGGGACTGTTCGGCACGGGGTTCGGCAAGATTCTGATCTTTATTCTGATCGGCATTGCGATCTTTCTGCTGATCCGCTGTGTCTTCGGAAGCAGCTGTGCATGTTCGATGCCGGAATTGCTCCCCGATGAAAGCGATATTACGCAGAACATCGGCGGCAGCGATGCGATCCCGGACAGTTCCGTGCAGCAGGGCTACGGTTCCGATCTTCTTTCGCAGCTGTTCCCGACCGTCAACTCATTTGACGAAACGGACAACAACGCGCCCGCGGCGGTCACGTCGAGCACGTCGTACTCGGATGCGGACTATACCGTATCGAACAAGTCGCGTTCGAAGTATACGACGATCAAGGGCGGCGGCAAGGACACCGTTACGCTGATGATCTATCTGTGCGGCAGCGACCTTGAGAGCGAGCACGGCATGGCGACGTCGGACCTCAACGAGATGCTTCACGCAAACCTGAACGACGACAAGGTCAACATCATCGTCGAAACGGGCGGCGCGAAGAAGTGGAACAATTCGGTCATCTCGAACAAGACCAACCAGCGGTACCGCGTCACGAGCCGCGGGATCCAGATCCTGAACAAGGACGTCGGCAGAAAGAGCATGGTCAATCCGGACACGCTCACCGATTTCATCCAGTTCTGCGCGAAGAACTATCCCGCAAACCGTTATATGCTGATCCTGTGGGATCACGGCGGCGGCGCGATTTCCGGCTACGGCTACGATCAGACGGCGAGCGGCACGATGACGCTTGACAAGCTGAACAATGCGCTCAAGAAGGGCGGCGTGAAGTTCGATTTCATCGGCTTCGATGCGTGCCTGATGGGAACGCTGGAAACCGCGGTCGTCACCGAGCAGTACGCGGACTATCTGATCGCGTCCGAGGAAGCGGAGCCCGGCACCGGCTGGTATTATACAAACTGGCTGACCGCACTTTCGAAGAATCCGTCGATCGGCACGGTGGAACTTTCCAAAACCCTGATCGACGACTTTACCGACGTCAGCAAAAAGAACTATCCCGGCTGCAACACGACGCTTTCGATCGTCGACCTCGCGGAGTTTGCGGGCACCGTTCCCGCCGCGTTCAACAGCTTCTCCGGCGATATCGGCAAGATGCTCGACAGCGACGACTATAAGCAGGTCGCGGACGCCCGCGCCGACGCACGTGAATTCGGCGTTTCCGCGCAGGTCAACCACATCGACGTGATCGACTTTGCAAAGAAGATCGGCACCTCGAATGCGAACGCGCTCGTCAAGGCGCTTTCCGGCTGCGTGAAGTACAACCGCACTTCCGTTTCGATGAAAAATTCGAACGGGCTTTCGATCTACTTCCCGTATTCGAGCTTCAAGAGCATGAACTCCGCCGTTGCGCTGTACGATAACATCGGCATTTCCGGCGAGTATTCCCGCTGCATCAAGAACTTTGCATCGCTTGCTGCGGGCGGTCAGATCGCAACCGGCGGCACAGCGGGTTCTCCGTTCGGCTCGCTGTTCGGCAACTATTCGGACAGCTCCTCGTACTCCTCGGGCGATATGCTTTCGACCCTGCTCGGCAGCTATCTCGGCGGTTCGGGCAGCAATGATCCGCTGTCCTCGATCTTCGGCGGTTCGCAGTCCCTGTACGGCGGTTCGTCCTCCGGCGGCGCGATGGATCTCCTCGGCGGCATCCTCGGCGGCGGATCCGAAAGCTGGTTCGATTCGGGACGCGTGCTTCGGAACAAGGACAATTACACCAAGAACAGTCTGACGCTTTCCGATCTCGAACTGACGGAGAAGAGCGAAGGCGAATACGTGCTCTCCATGAGCAAGGACAAGTGGGACCTTGTGAAGAACGTGCAGATCAACCTGTTCGTCAAGGACGAGGATAAGGACGGCTATCTGGACCTCGGCATGGACGATCAGTACGAGTTCGACGCCGACGGCGACCTCAAGATCGAATTCGACAACACATGGCTTACGATCAACAAGCAGCCCGTTGCATACTACTTCCTCGAGCATGTTGAGGACGGTAAGAACTGGGCGACGGCGGGACGCGTTCCCGTTATGCTGAACGGCGAGCGGTACGATCTGCTCATCGTATTCGACAACGAGATCGCAGGACACGAGGACGGCTATGTCGCGGGCGCGCAGCGCGTCTATGACGAGACCGAATCGATTACCATTGCAAAGGGCTTCGTGCAGCTCAATAAGGGCGACAGAATCGACTTCCTCTGCGACTATTACGGCGCGGACGGCACGTACGAGGCGACCTATTATATCGGCGATCCGATCGTCTACAACGGAAAGCTCACCGTCGGCTACATGGACATCGGCGGCGCGGCATGCGACGTCAGCTATTGTCTGACCGACATCTACGGCAACGAGTTCTGGACGGAAGCGCTGACCTTCGAATAAGAAAACAAAGAAACGCCCCGGGAGGTTTTCCCGGGGCGTTTTGCTGTCAAAAATCAAACAGTGACAGCGCTCTGCGCATCCCTGTGCAGCTCGCGTCCGAGCGCATAGGCGTAGAGATCGGTGGACAGCGCGTCGATCGCGATCGAGGCACGCGCGATCTCGGAACAGTTCATCAGATCGGAATGCCGCAGGATCACCGGCGCCTTTGCGTTGCTCGCCATTGCGGCAAGCAGACCGCGCCCCACGCGCTTCAGCCCGAGAACATGCAGATACAGATCGCCGACGTTCTTCCCGAGCGCGGCGGTCATGCCGTCCGGAACGTGCAGCAGCGCGGAAACCAGAATGCGCTTACACCGTGCGAGCGTATAGCGCTTGGACTTGATCGCTTCCAGAAGGGAGGGGAGATCGACCGACTCGCGCGCGGCACGGTACAGAACCTGCTCAAAGCCCTCGCCGACGTCGGGAAGCGCCTGCAGCTCCTCGATCGTCATAGACCGCAGCCGGTATAAGAGCATCGGGGCGAATTTGTCGAAGGTGACGGGGAACTGCTCGTCGAACCGCATCGCCGCGGCAACGCTCATCGGCATGGTGTCGTACACGGATTCGTCGCCGCCCAGAAGCGCTTCGCGGATCGCGGTGGCGCTCGATAGCTTTCCGGTCAGGACCGTACTGTTATAGCGGTTTCCGATCCGCTGGATCGGCAGAGGACGGATCTCCGGCGCAAAGCGGCGCAGGGATTTCAGGTATTCGACGGCAAGGATGTTGTTCGGCTGCTGCAGGATCTCAAGCTCGTCCTCCGGCACGCCGTAATCGGCAAGCGCGTCGTGCTGCGCGCGCGGATAGGACTTGCCCTGCTTGAGATGGTGCATGAGATAGATGCGCAGATTCGGCGGCTCGCGGTCCAGAAGATCGGCAAGGTGATAGAGCGCGTTCACGTTTTCGGTCTCCACGCCGAAGGCGAGATCGGTGACGACGCCGGTTGCGGCAAGCGTTTTCACCGCGCCCTCCGCAAAGCGTTCCGCGGAAGAGACCGCGTATGCGGTCGGGATCTCCACCACGAGGTCTGCGCCGCCCATGACCGCCCATTCGGCACGGGTGAACTTGTCGGTGCAGGCGGGCTCGCCGCGCTGCACGAAGTTGCCGGACATGGCGACGATGCAGAACTCGGTTCCTGCCTGTTTTTTGGATTCTTCCATGTGATAGATGTGTCCGTTATGCAGCGGATTGTACTCCGCGATGATCCCGACGACGCGCATGATGGTACACTCCTCTCAAAAAACGAAAATATATCCAAATCAAGTATATCATTTTTTGCGCAGATGTGTTAGAATAATTTGTAAATCTATTATGGAGGATTTTGTTATGTCATTGATGGACCAGATCAAGGCAAAAGCAAAGGCGGATCAGAAGCACATTCTGCTGCCCGAGGGAACCGAAGAACGCACCGTGCAGGCGGCTGCCCGTATCACGGCGGAGGGAATCGCGAAGGTCACGCTGTTCGGCAAGCGCGATGAGATCGAAGCGGTTGCGAAGAAGTTCAACGTATCGCTCGAAGGCATCGACACGATCGATCCCGAAACGCATCCGGATTATGCGGCGTATGTCGACCGGTTCTATGAAATGCGCAAGGCGAAGGGCGTCACGCCCGAAAAGGCCGCCGATATGATCAAGAACCCGCTGTTCTTCGCGGCGATGATGATCAAGGACGGCAAGGGCGACGGCTTCGTTTCCGGCGCGATCAACACCACGGGCAACACGCTCCGTCCGGGTCTGCAGATCATCAAGATGAAGCCCGGCATCAATACGGTTTCGAGTTTCTTCATCATGGAGATCCCGAACAAAGCATACGGCGACGACGGTCTGATGATCTTCGCGGACTGCGCGGTCAACATCGACCCGACCTCCGAACAGCTTGCCGAGATCGCGATCTCGTCCGCGGCGAGCGCAAAGGCGCTTTGCGGCATGGACGCGCGCATCGCGATGCTTTCCTTCTCCACGAAGGGCAGCGCAAAGCACGACAACGTCGACAAGGTCCGCATCGCGACCGAAATGGTCCGCGAGCGCGCGCCGGAGCTGATGGTCGACGGCGAACTGCAGGCGGACGCCGCGCTGGTCGAAAAGGTCGGTCAGCTCAAGAGCCCGGGCAGCCCCGTTGCCGGCAAGGCGAACGTGCTGGTCTTCCCGGACCTGCAGGCGGGCAACATCGGCTACAAGCTCGTTCAGCGTCTTGCGGGCGCGGAAGCCATCGGCCCGATCTGCCAGGGCTTCGCAGCGCCGATCAACGACCTGAGCCGCGGCTGCAGCATCGAGGATATCGTCTCCGTCGTTGCGATCACGGCGGTCCAGGCACAGAACATGTAACGGAGGAAAACCCATGAGATCCATTCTTGTTATCAACGCAGGCAGCTCTTCCCTGAAGTATCAGCTGATCGACATCGACACCGAGAGCGTTTTAGCAAAGGGCCTTTGCGAGCGCATCGGCATCGACGGCAAGCTCACCTATAAGCCCACGGGCGGCGACAAGCTCGAAAAGGATGCGCCGATGCCGACGCATCAGGAAGCGATCGCGATGGTCCTCGACGTGCTCGCGGACAAAGAGATCGGCGTCATTTCCGACATGAACTCCATCGTGGCGGTGGGGCACCGCGTCGTCCACGGTGGCACGAAGTTCACCAAGTCCGTGCTGATCACCGACGACGTCATTAAGATGATCGAGGAGTGCATCCCTTTGGCGCCGCTTCATAACCCCGCGAACCTCATGGGCATCAACGCCTGCCGCGCCGTCATGCCGAATACCCCGATGGTCGCCGTGTTCGACACCGCGTGGGGCATGAGCATGGAGCCGAAAAACTACATCTACGCTCTGCCGTACGAGATCTATGAACAGTATCAGGTCCGCCGCTACGGCTTCCACGGCACGAGCCATATGTTCGTCACCGGCGAAGCGATCAAGCGCCTCGGCAGAGAGGGCGATCCGACCGTCCGCGTGATCTCGTGCCACCTCGGCAACGGTTCGTCCGTGAGCTGCTCGAAGGGCGGCAAGTGCGTCAACACCTCGATGGGTCTGACGCCGCTCGAAGGTCTCCCGATGGGCACGCGCTGCGGCAGCATCGACCCGGCGATCGTTCCGTTCCTCGTGAAAGCGATGGACGTTCCCGCAAAGGAAGTCGATACGATGATGAACAAGAAGAGCGGCATGCTCGGCGTTTCCGGCGTGTCCAGCGACTTCCGCGATCTGTGGGCGGCAAAGAACGAGGGCAACGAGCGCGCGGCGCTCGCGCTCGACATGTTCGCGCAGGGTGTCAAGCGCCTGATCGGCGGCTATGCCGCCGAGATGGACGGCGTGGACTGCATCGTCTTTACGGCGGGCGTCGGCGAGAACGACGCGGCGACGCGCGAGCTGGTCATGCAGAACATGGACTACCTCGGCATCGACTTCGATTTCGAGCTGAACCGTACCGCGCCGAGAGGCAAAGAGGTCGTGCTTTCTAAGCCCGGCTCCAAGGTCACCGTCATGGTGCTGCCGACCGACGAAGAACTTGCGATCGCAAGAGATACCGCCGCGATCGCGCTGTAAAGCACTGTCGGGCTGCGGATGTGTTTCCGCAGCCCTTTTTTATGCCGTATGCGATATGTGATGCGCAAAAACACGGATGGTTCCGACGCCGTCATACAGGACCTTCGGATCCGGTTCGGGTTTACGAGGCCGTTTGCCGCCATGCTCGCGCGGCGCGGTCTTGTTGACGACGCCGCGATCGAATCGTTTCTGCATCCGGAAACGACGGAGCTTGCGGAGCCGCTTGCGCTTTCGGACATGGACCGCGCCGCTGCGCGCATCAAACGCGCGATCGACGCGGGCGAACGCATCTGCGTATACGGCGACTACGACACCGACGGCGTTTCGGCGACGGCGATCCTTTTGGACGCGCTGCGCACGCTTTCGGCAAACGTCACGTTTCTGCTGCCGAGCCGGTCCGGAGAGGGCTACGGACTGAATAACGCCGCGGTCGACGCGATGCACGCGGACGGCGTGCGGCTGATCGTCACCGTCGACAACGGCATCTCGGCGCATGCGGAGATCGCCTACGCAAAGTCGCTCGGCATGGACACGGTCGTAACCGATCACCATCGCTGTCATGAAACGCTGCCGGACGCGGAAGCGGTCGTTTGCGCGTCGCGTTCCGATCAGGATCCCGCGCTCGGCTGCCTTTGCGGAGCGGCCGTCGCCATGCTGCTTGCGGAAGCGCTCGGCGTACGGATCGGGAAATACCTGCCGGTCGCCGCGCTCGCCACAATGGCGGACGTCGTGCCGCTGACCGACCTGAACCGCGCGATCGTCAGAAAGGGACTGCCGCTTGTCGGCATGCAGCCCGGACTTGCCGCGCTTTTGGACGCGGCGGGGATCACAGAGATCACCGGCGAGGGCGTGCTGTCGTTCATCCTCGCGCCGCGCATCAACGCCGCCGGGCGCATGGGCGATGCTTCGCGGGCGGTGCGGCTGCTTTTGACCGGGGACGAGGGCGAACGGCAGGCGCTTGCGGCGGAGCTCGAGAGCGAGAACATCCGCCGCCGCACGGAGGAACAGCGCATTCTGAAGGAAGCGGAGGCGCAGATCACGGAACCCGAGCCGCGCATCCTCGTCCTTCGGGGAAAGGATTGGAACACCGGCGTCATCGGCATCGTCGCGGCGCGTATCCTCGAACGGCGGCACTGTCCCGTGCTGCTGTTCTCCGAGGTGAACGGACAGCTCGTCGGCTCCGGACGGAGCGTGCCTGCCGTCGACCTCTTTGCGCTGCTTACGCGCCACCGGGAGCTGCTTTTGCGCTTTGGCGGGCATCGGCTCGCCGCGGGCGCCACGATCCGGATTTCGGCGTTTGAGACGCTTCAGAAAGCCCTTTCGGACGACCTTGCGGCACAGTTCCCTTTGGGACTTCCGGAAGAAGAAAGGACCGTGGAGGACACGCTTGCGCTTTCGGAGATCACGCCGGCGTTCGCGCGCGAGCTCGGATATCTGTCGCCGTACGGCGAGGAGAACCGCGCGCCGCTGTTCGCGATCGAAGGGATGGTCTCCGACGTGCGTACGATGGGCAGGGACGGCGCGCATCTCGGCGCAAAGCTCAGCGACGGAAATGCGTCGGCGCGCATCGTGTCGTTCGGAAACGGCGACCGTTATGCGGACTGGAACGCGATCAAACATGCGCGCGCGTATGCGACGGTCGAGCTCGGCAGCTTTCGCGGCATGCCGGAGGTCTCGGTGCGGGCGGAAACGCTCGTTTACCCGGTCGATGAACGCTTCGGGAATGCGGTTACGGCATGCCTTCGCGCGATCAAAAACGGCGCGCCGCTGCCGGACGATGCGGTTTTGAAGCACCTGCCGAAGGTCCCGGAGGCGGAGATCCGCGCGATCTTCCGGACGCTTTTGCCGCGGCTTAAAAACGGCGCGCTGCGCGAATGCCTTTCCGAAAAAGAGCAGACTGCGCTGCTGCCGCTTCACGAGATCGGTGTGGTGCGGTACGAAAACGGCAGATTTTTTACGGAATCGGTGCAGGAAAAGAAACAAATTCAAAATGCCCTCTTGTATCCGGTGCTGTGTTTGGAGTAAAATAGACTGATTCAGAGAAAGGAGGACGCTTATGGAAGAACGGTTGATCGCAATGTTCAGAGAACGCTTCGGCGAAGAACAGGCGAAGGTCATGGAAAACGCCGTGTCGTTCGCGTCGCGCGTGCACTGCAACCAGAAGCGCGACGACGGTACGCCGTTCATCACGCATCCGCTGACCGTCGCGTCCTATCTCCTCGATATGGGCATGGACGCGCCGACCGTGATCGCAGGCGTGCTGCACGACACCGTTGAGGACGGGGACAACGTGCAGATCGCCGACATCGAAAAGATGTTCGGCAAGGAAGTCGCATTTCTGGTCGACGGCGTCACAAAGCTCACCAAATCCGGGAAACAGACGTACGTCACGAAAAAACAGGAGCAGACGGAGAACCTCCGCAAGCTGTTCCTTGCGATCGCGGAGGACGTGCGCGTCGTCATCATCAAGCTCGCCGACCGCCTGCACAACATGCGTACGATTGACGTCTGTACGCCGGCAAAGCAGCTCAAAAAATCCAAAGAGACGATCGAGGTCTACGCGCCGCTCGCGCACCGCTTCGGCATGGGCGCGATCCGCAGCGAGCTCGAGGATCTTTCGTTCCGCTACCTGATGCCGGAGGAGTACGAAAACATCAAGGCGCAGGTCGACGTGCAGCAGAAGGAGCGTCTGGAGCTGCTTTCGAGCGCGATGGAAAAGATGAAGGAGCTCCTGAAGGAAGCGAACATCGAGGGCAGCGTTTCGGGCAGACCGAAGCATCTGTATTCCTCGTACCGCAAGATGCAGCGCAACAACTGCACGCTGCACGAGCTTTACGACCTCATTGCGATCCGCATCATCGTGGACACGGTCACGGACTGCTACGCGGCGCTGGGCGTCGTCCACGCGACGTGGAAGCCGCTGCCGGGACGGTTCAAGGACTATATCGCCATGCCGAAGCCGAACCTGTACCGTTCGCTGCACACCACGGTCATGGACGAGCACGGCATTCCGTTCGAGGTGCAGATCCGCACGAAGGAGATGCACGCGACCGCCGAATACGGCATCGCAGCGCACTGGATGTACAAGGAAGGCCGCCAGTCGATGACGGAGCTCGACCGCAGGACCGCGTGGCTGAGGCAGGTGCTCGAAGCGGACGAGACGGCGGAGGACAGCAAGGAATTCGTCGACAACATCTTAAAGGACTTTTTAGGCGAGTACGTCTTCGTGCTGACGCCGAAGGGCGAGATCATCGACCTGCCCGTCGGCTCGACGCCGCTGGACTTTGCGTACCGCATCCATACGAACGTCGGACATCACTGCCAGCACGCCCGCGTCAACGGGAACGTCGTGCGGCTCGATTACAAGCTCAAGACGAACGACGTCGTTGAGATCATCACGTCCAATTCGCAGATCGGACCGAGCCGCGACTGGCTCGGTATCGTCAAGACGCAGACGGCGAAGAACAAGATCCGGCAATGGTTCAAGCATGAGAACCGCGAGGAGAACATCCAGCGCGGCAGAGAGATGCTCGAAGAGACCGCGAAGCGGCACGGACAGAGCCTGACGATCCTGATGAAGCAGGAATACTATACCGAGGTGTTGAAGCGCCACAACTTTGCGACGCTCGACGATCTCTATTCCGCGATCGGCTTCGGCGGCGTGTCGGCGGGACAGGTGCTGCACAAGCTCATCGACCTGCACCGCAAGGAGGAGCGCCTTGACGAGCTCAAGAAGCGCTTCGAGGAATCCGACCAGGAGCTGCCGAAAAAGCCGCTGCACCGCGCGAATCCGAAGGGGATCTACGTCCACGGCGATCCGGGCATGGCGGTGTTCTTCGGAAACTGCTGCAACCCCTTGCCGGGCGATCCGATCGTCGGCTACGTCACCCGCGGCAGAGGCGTTTCGGTGCACCGCGCGGACTGCAAGAACCTCAAGAATCTGATGCAGGAAGCCGACCGCATGATAGAGGTCGAATGGGCAATGGACGAGCATACGAGCTTTTCCGCAACGATCCGTGTGTTTATCGAGGATCAGCCCGGCTCGCTCATGGAGGTCTCGAAGGTACTGCTGAACCTGAACGTCAACATGACCGACCTTTCGAGCCGGTCGACCGAGGACGGTTACGCGGCGATGGAGATCACCTGTACGGTCACGGGCGCAGAACAGCTGCAGATGATCATTTCCAACCTGAAGAAGATCAAACAGGTCATTGATGTATTCCGTGTGTAAGGAGGAGCTATGCGTGCAGTCGTACAGCGCGTGACAGAAGCGTCCGTCAGGATCGACGACGAAACGGTCGGCGCGATCCGAAACGGGCTTTGCGTTCTTTTGGGCGTGTCGGTCGACGATACGGAAGCAGACGCCGATTATATCACGGACAAGCTTCTGGGGCTTCGCATCTTCGACGACGAAAACGGCGTGCCGAACAGATCCGTGCTCGATATTTCCGGCGCGATCCTTCTGATCTCGCAGTTTACGCTTCTGGGCGACGCAAGGAAGGGCAGACGCCCGAGCTATATCTTTGCGGCGCGTCCCGAGCAGGCGATCCCGCTCTATGAGCGCTGCATCGAAAGGCTCAGGCAGACGGTCCCGGTCGAGACGGGACGCTTCGGCGCAGATATGAAGGTCTCGATCCAAAATGACGGTCCGTTCACGATCCTCTTAGATTCCAAGAAAGGGTTCTGATATGCTTCTTTTGAGTTACCCCTGCGGTCCGGTCGCCGCGAACATGATCTTCGTCGGACGCGACGGCGCAAAGACCGTCGCAGTCATCGACCCGTCGGACGCGGCGCTTGCGCTTGCGATCCTCAAGGATCGCGGCTGGACGCTGTCCGAGATCCTCGTCACGCATCGGCACTTCGACCATCTTTTAGGCGTCGCGGGGCTCAAAAAAGCGACCGGCGCAAAGATCTATATCTCCGAGACCGACGCGGACGGACTTCGGAGCGCCCGCGCAAGCCTTGCCATGATGGCGGGCGAAACGCAGGAGCCGGTCGAGCCGGACGTGCTGCTGCACGACGGCGATACGTTCACCGCGGCAGGGCTTTCTTTCCGCGTGCTCGAAACGCCGGGACATACCGCGGGCGGGATCACGTTCGTCTGCGATGAGGAGCGCTGCGCGTTCGTCGGCGATACGCTCTTTGCGGGCAGCTTCGGCAGATACGATCTGCCGGGCGGCGACCTGAACGCGCTGACGTGTTCGATCAAAAATACGCTCTTTGCACTGCCGGACGATTACCGGCTCTTTCCGGGGCACGAGGAAGCGACGACCGTCGCGGAGGAGAAGCGCAGCAATCCGATCCATTACGAGGGCTTATGGTTCGACTGATCACCAACACACCGCAATACGCAAACGACGTCGCCGAGGAGATCCGCATGTTCCTCGGCCTTGTTGAGATCACGCCGGATGAGACGGAGGAGACGGAACTGACGGTCACCGTCAGTCTTGACGGGCAAACGATGACCGCGACGGCTTCCGCTGCGGGATATAAGCCGGTCACCGTGCCGTACGCGATCGATGAGACCGACCCGCTCGACCGCAAACGCCAGGAGAAGCGCGCCGAAAAGCGCGCGGTCTATGCGCTGATGCAGCGCATCCGCCCGACGGAAATGCCGTGGGGCAGTCTCACCGGCATCCGCCCGACCAAGCTCTTGCGCGAGCTTTGCGAACGCGTCGGGGAGGAGGAAGCCGTGCGGCAGTTCAAAGAAGTCTTTTCGGTGCGCCTCGACAAGCTGCGGCTTGCAGCGACGATCAACGCCGTGCAGAAGCCGTTCATCGAATCGGTCCGACCGGACGACGTCGATATTTATGTTGGGATCCCGTACTGCAAAACGCGCTGTCTCTACTGTTCGTTCGGGGCGGAGATCGCCAAAAAGAACGCGATCGCGGAGTATCTGCCGTTTCTGTACAGGGACATCGAAAACGGCGCAAGGCTTATAAAGGACGGCGGATTTCACGTCCGCGCCGCGTACCTCGGCGGCGGGACGCCGACCGTGCTGACCGCAGACGAGCTCGACGCGCTTTTAACGCATTTTGAAGCCTGTTACGGCGGCTACGGCATGGAATGCACCGTGGAGGCGGGCAGACCGGACACGATCACAAGGGAAAAGCTGCAGGTTTTAAGAGCGCACGGCGTAGAGCGCATCTCGATCAATCCGCAGACGATGTCGGACGAAACGCTCCGGCGCATCGGCAGGGCGCATACCGCTGCGGAGATCAAAGAAGCCTTTGCGCTGGCACGTTCGATGGGCTTTTCCTCGATCAACATGGACCTGATCGCGGGACTGCCGGGCGAAACCGTCGCGGACTTCGAGCGAACGCTTGCGGAGATCAAAGCGCTTCGACCGGACAATCTCACCGTGCACACGCTTGCGATCAAGCGTTCGAGCAGATTGAAGGATCAGCTCGACAAATATCCGCTGCCCTCCCGCGAGGACGTCGAGACCATGATCGACATGGGCTTTTCGGCGGCGAAGGAGATCGGGCTCTGGCCGTACTACATGTACCGGCAGAAGTATCAGAACGGCAACCTCGAAAACGTCGGCTACGCGGCGGACGGCAAGCTGTGCGTGTACAACGTCGACATGATGGAGGAGACGACCTCGATCCTGGCGCACGGCGCGGGCGCGATGACCAAGCGCGTGTTCGGCTCCGAAAACCGCGTCGAGCGCATCCCGAATCCCAAGGACGTCCTGACCTACGGCGCGAAACTGGACATCCTGGACGCCGCCAAAAGAAAGCTGTTTTTACCTTGATTTTTCTTGACAAGACGGTTTTGCATGGTATAATAAGCGCAAAGCGTTGAACGGAAGAGTACCCGCCGTATCGAACCAAAGAGAGCGCGTCCGCGGCTGAAAGACGTGCGGAGAGAAAACGGGGAAGGACAGCCGGAAGCTGCATGCCGGAAGGAAAAGGCATGCCGGAGACCCTTCGTTATCGGGGAAAAGCGCGTAGCATCGGCTGCGAAACAGGGTGGCACCGCGGTCCTTCCGTCCCTTTTGAGGGCGAAAGACCGCGATTTTTTCATAGGAGGTTTTTATGGCATACAAGGCGCCGAAAGGCACAAAGGACGTTCTCCCGGAGGAGAGCTATCGCTGGCAGTATCTCGAGAGCACGATCCGCGGAATCGTGAAAAAGTACGGACTTTTAGAAGCGCGTACCCCGTGCATCGAGCACACCGAGCTGTTTTTGCGCGGCGTGGGCGACACGACCGACATCGTGCAGAAGGAGATGTACACGTTCACCGACAAGGGCGACCGCAGCATCACGTTAAAGCCCGAGGGCACGGCGGGCGCGGTCCGCATGTTCGTGGAAAACGGACTGTTTTCGGAAGCGCAGCCGACCAAGATGTATTATCTCTACTGCCCGGTGTTCCGCTACGAGCGCCCGCAGGCGGGACGGCTTCGTGAACATCACCAGTTCGGCGTGGAGATCTTCGGATCCAATAGCCCCGCGGCGGACGCGGAGGTCATTTCGATCGCGTCGGAGCTCTTTCAAACGCTCGGATGTACCGATCTTACGATCAAGCTGAACAGCATCGGCTGCCCGAAGTGCCGCGCACGCTATCAGCAGGCGCTGAAAGAGTACCTCGGCGGTCGGCTCGGCGAGCTTTGCGAGACCTGCCGCGGACGGTTCGAGACGAACCCGCTGCGCATCCTCGACTGTAAGGTCGATACCTGCAAGGAGATCGTCAAGGACGCGCCGCACACGATGGACTACGTCTGCGACGACTGCCGCGCGCACATGAACGAGCTGATGCGGCTGCTGGACCTTGCGGGGATCCGCTACGAGATCGACCCGATGCTGGTGCGCGGACTCGATTACTACACAAAGACCGTGTTCGAGATCGTCTCCGGCATGCCCGGCGCGCAGGGCACGCTCTGCGGCGGCGGACGCTACGACGGGCTCATCAAGGAGCTCGGCGGTCCGGATATGCCCGCGGTCGGCTTCGGTCTCGGCATGGAGCGGCTTCTGCTTATCATGGACAATCTCGGGATCGAGATCAGAAAGCCGATCCGCTACGACGTGATGCTGATCGGGCTCGGACAGGCCGCAAAGGATAAGTGCTTTACGCTTGCGCGGGAGCTTCGCGCGCGCGGTCTTTCGGTTGATCTCGACCTGATGGACCGCAGCGTCAAGGCGCAGATGAAGTATGCCGACAAGACCGGCGCGCTGTATACGCTGGTCATCGGCGAGGATGAAATGAATAACAACGCCGCGAATCTGAAATCCATGACGAACGGCGGTTCGATGCTGGTCGCGCTCGACGCGCAGGCAATCGCAAATTCGATTGAAAGAGGGTAAGAAAATGGGCGAATTTTTAAGCGGATGGAAGCGTACGTGCTACTGCACGGAGCTCGGAAAAGAAGACGTCGGCAGAGAAGTGACGCTGATGGGCTGGACGAACGTCCGCCGCGATCTCGGCGCACTGATCTTTGTGCAGCTCCGTGACCGCACGGGACTGATGCAGATCGTATTCGACTCCTCGACTTTGAGCAAGGAGGATTTCGATCGCGCAAGCACGATCCGTTCCGAATACGTACTTGCCGTCAAGGGCGTTCTGGAAGCGCGCACCGGCAACATGATCAACCCGAACATGAAGACCGGCGAGGTCGAAGTGAAGGTGACGGAATTCAAGATCCTGAGCACCGCCGAAACGCCGCCGATCGACACAAGCGACGACTGCAACGCGGGTGAGCTTCTGCGGCTCAAGTACCGTTATCTGGACCTTCGCCGTCCTTGCATGCAGCGTAACCTCATGATGCGCAACAAGATCACGCGCATCACGCACGAATACTTTGCGGAAAACGGCTTCCTGGAGATCGAAACGCCGATGCTGACCAAGAGCACGCCGGAAGGCGCGCGCGACTACCTCGTGCCGAGCCGCGTCCATCCGGGCAGCTTCTACGCGCTGCCGCAGAGCCCGCAGCTCTTTAAGCAGCTTTTGATGCTCTCGGGCTTCGATCGCTACATGCAGATCGCGCGCTGCTTCCGCGACGAGGACCTTCGCGCCGACCGTCAGCCGGACTTTACGCAGATCGACCTTGAGATGTCGTTTGTCGAAGCGGACGACGTCATGGCAATGAACGAGGGCTTTATCAAGCGCCTCTTTAAGGAAACGCTGGACTTCGATGTACAGCTTCCGCTGCCGCGCATCACCTGGCAGGACGCGATGGATCGCTACGGCTCCGATAAGCCCGATACGCGCTTCGATATGGAGCTTACGGATCTTTCCGAATGCGTCCGTAACTGCGGCTTCTCCGTGTTCAAAAACGCGCTTGATAACGGCGGCAGCGTCCGCTGCATCGTGGCAAAGGGCGCGACGGCGCATTTTAGCCGCAAGGAGATCGACGCACTCGGCGAGTTTGTCAAGACCTATAAGGCGAAGGGGCTTGCCTGGATGAACTGGAAGCCCGAGGGCTTGCAGTCCCCGATCGCGAAGTTCCTCACCGAGGAAGAGCTTGCAGCGATCAAGGCGAAGGCGAACTTCGAGCCCGGCGACGTCATGTTCATCGTGGCGGACAAGAACCCGGTCGTTTGGGCGGCGCTCGGCGCGCTGCGTCTGAAACTCGGCGACAAGCTCGGGCTGATCGACCCGAAAAAGTTCAACCTCCTTTGGGTCGTCGAGTTCCCGCTTCTGGAGTGGAGCGAGGAGGAGAACCGCTTCGTTGCGATGCACCATCCGTTCACGAGCCCGATGGATGAGGACCTTCCGCTCCTCGACACCGATCCCGGCAAGGTCCGCGCCAAGGCGTACGATATCGTGCTGAACGGCAACGAGATCGGCGGCGGCTCGATCCGTATCCATTCGACCGAGCTGCAGGCAAAGATGTTCGACGTCATCGGTCTTTCTAAAGAAC
>JAEEGF011403772.1_pt1 | contig 16424 bp, 16 predicted proteins | sample 9134171 | NCBI WGS metagenome assembly JAEEGF01 (sample SAMN16246542, study PRJNA631951) | gut metagenome | biome: gut microbiome; feature: rumen; material: AP-attached | host: Bos | place: Iran: Karaj | collected 2018-10
GTTGGGGATGTACTCCACGGGATAGCCCACGCGGGAGTTGACGGCCAGGGAGTCGTCGCCAAAGTCGAACTCGCGGGTCTCGGGATCCATGACCACGTTCTCCACCAGGGCGCCGAACTTGATGGCGTTGTAGATCTCGGGCTCGCCCTCGGGGCTCAGGTTGATGCACTTGGCATAGCAGCCGCCCTCGAAGTTGAACACAGAGTCGTCGGCCCAGCCGTGCTCGTCGTCGCCGATCAGCATGCGGTTGGGGTCGGCGGACAGGGTGGTCTTGCCGGTGCCGCTGAGGCCGAAGAAGACGGCGCTGTCGCCGGCCTTGCCGATGTTGGCGGAGCAGTGCATGGGGAACACGCCCATCTTGGGCAGCACGTAGTTCATCACGGAGAACACGGACTTCTTGATCTCACCGGCGTACTGGGTGCCGGCGATGATCACCTCGTGGGCCTCGTAGTTCACCAGGATGACGGCCTCGCTGCGGGTGCCGTCGATCTCGGGGATGCACTTGAAGCCGGGGGCGGCGACGATGGTGAAGTCCTCGTGGAAGTCGGCCAGCTGCTCGGCGGTGGGCCGGCGCAGCAGCTGATGGATGAACATGTTCTGGCTGGCCAGCTCGGTGACGATGCGGAAGGCCTTGGTGTACTTGGGATCGGCGCCGGCAAAGCCGTCGAAGATATAGACCTCCTTGCCCTGCAGGTAGGCGACGACCTTGGCGCGGATGGCGTTGTAGCGCTCCAGGTCGATGGGGCGGTTCACCTTGCCCCAGGCGATGTCGTCATGGACGGCAGGGGTGTCCACGATGAATTTGTCGTTGGCGCTGCGGCCGGTGTACTTGCCGGTCTTCACCACCAGGGCGCCGGTCAGGGACAGGGTGCCCTCGCCGCGGCGCAGCGCGTGCTCCGTCAGCTGCGCGGGGTTCAGGTTCCGATAGACGGCCGCCGCGTTGATGATGCCCAGCTTTTCCAGTCCGTAAGTTTCCATGGTGTTTCCTCCTATTGTCACAATATTTGTTGTGCGCATACCTTTACATTTCGCATTATAGCACGCCGATCGGGAAAATGGTAGTCCCCTATCAGCACTTTTTGGCATATTTTTGGCCGGCGGACCGGCTTGTCACGCAAAAAAGGAGGCCCGCCGGGGCCTCCTTTTCCGCTATTGGCAGTATTGGCTGATGGCGGAGAGCAGCTCGGCCTTCCCCGTCCCCTTCTCGGCGGAGAACGGGATCAGACGTACGCTCTCGTCCAGCTCCAGCGTCTGCCGGATCAGCGCCAGATTGGGCTCGATCTCACGGGCCTTCAGCTTGTCCAGCTTGTTGGCCGCCACGATCAGCGGGCAGCCGGCGTCCCTGAACCAGCCGTACATGGTCACGTCGTCGGCGGTGGGCTTGTGGCGGGCGTCCACGATCAGCACGCCCAGGGTAACCAGGCCCTCCTCGGCGAAATAGCTCTCCATGAGCCGGCCCCAGCGGTCACGCTCCTGCCGGGACACCTTGGCGTAGCCGTAGCCGGGCAGGTCGGTGAAGTAGATCCGGCCGTCGATGAGGAAGTAGTTGATATGGGTGGTCTTGCCGGGGGTGGCGCCCACACGGGCGAAGTTCTTCCGACCCAGCAGGCAGTTGATGACGGAGGACTTGCCCACATTGGAGCGGCCGGCGAAGGTCACCTGGGGCCGTCCGTCCCGGATGAACTTGTCGCTGCCGACGGCCGAGCGGATGAATTCCGCCCTGTTATAGTTGATCGCCATGCTGCACCTCCCGCTTCTCCGGGGAGACGGAGCCGATCGCCGCCAGATGGTCCACGGCGGAGGCCCGGTCCGTGGGGACCAGGGCCGCGGCAAACACCGCGTCCACCGTCTCCACCGGGATGAACCGCAGGGCCTTGCGGACCGTCTGGTCGATCTCCTCCAGGTCCTTCTCGTTTTCCCGGGGAATGATGACGGTGGGGATGCCGTTGCGGAGGGCGGCCATGGTCTTCTCCTTCAGCCCGCCGATGGGCAGCACCCGCCCCCGGAGGGTCACCTCGCCGGTCATGGCCACGCTGCGGCGCACCTTGCGGCCCGTAAGGGCGGACAGGATGGCCGTGGTGATGGCGATGCCGGCGGAAGGGCCGTCCTTGGGCACGGCGCCTTCCGGGAAATGGACGTGGATGTCCCTGTTCTTGTAGAAATCCGGGTCGATGCCCAGCTCCGCCGCGCGGCTGCGCAGGCAGCTCAGGGCCGCCTTGGCGGACTCCTGCATCACCAGGCCCAGGTTGCCGGTCAGCTCCAGCTTTCCTGTACCGGGGACCACATTGGCCTCCACCTCCAGGATCTCGCCGCCCACCTCGGTCCAGGCCAGGCCGTTGACCACGCCCACCTCGTCCTTATCGGTGCGGATCGTCTCCTGGTATTTGGGTACGCCCAACAGCTCCTTCAGGTCGTTCTCTGTAATGGCAATCTGCTTTACATCATTTGTCACAAGACGCATGGCGGCCTTGCGGCACAGCTTGCCGATCTCCCGCTCCAGCACGCGCACGCCGGATTCCCGGGTGTAGTCGGCGATGATGCGGCGCACCGCGCCGTCGCTGATGCGCAGCTGGCTCTTCTTCAGGCCGTGCTCCTTCAGCTGCTTGGGGATCAGGTGCCGCCGGGCGATCTCCAGCTTCTCCTCGTCGGTGTAGCTGCTCAGCTCGATGACCTCCATCCGGTCCAGCAGGGGCCGGGGAATGGTGGAGGTGGTGTTGGCGGTGGTGATGAACATCACCTGGCTCAGATCCACCGGGATCTCCAGGAAGTGGTCCCGGAAGCTGTAGTTCTGCTCGCTGTCCAGCACCTCCAGCAGGGCCGAGGCCGGGTCGCCCCGCATATCGCTGGAGAGCTTGTCGATCTCATCCAGCACCAGCAGGGGGTTCATGCTGCCGGAGCGGATGATGGCGTCGATGATGCGGCCGGGCATGGCGCCGATATAGGTCTTCCGGTGGCCGCGGATATCCGCCTCGTCCCGGACGCCGCCCAGACTCAGCCGGGCCAGTTTCCGGTTCATGGCCTTGGCCACGGAGATGGCCACGGATGTCTTGCCCACGCCGGGAGGACCCACCAGACAGAGGATCTTGCCCTTGGCGTCCGGGTTGATCTGCCGGACGGCGATGAACTCCAGGATCCGCTCCTTCACCTTGTCCAGGCCGTAGTGGTCCCGGTCCAGGATCGTCCTGGCCCGCTCCACGTCGGCCCGGTCCTTCGTCCGCTTGCCCCAGGGCATCTCCAGGCACACGTCCAGATAGTTGCGGATCACCGACGCCTCGGCGCTGCCGTAGGGCTGCTTGCCCAGGCGCTCCACCTCTTTATTCAGCTTCTTGCGGACCTCGTCGGTGAGCTTGGCCTTCCCGATCCGCTCGGTGTACTCGGCCAGCTCCTCGTCCTCGTCCTCCCCCAGCTCCTGCTGGAGCACCTTCACCTGCTCCCGCAGGATGGTGTTCTTCTGGAGCTGGGCCACCCGCTCCCGGACCCGCTGCTCCAGCTGGACCTCCAGGGCGATCACGTCCACCTCGTGGGCCAGGATCTCGTTGACCAGCATCAACCGGCGCACGGGGTGGAGCTGCTCCAGCACCCGCTGACGATCCGTGTGGCGCAGGGTCAGGTTCTGGGCGATGTAGTCCGCCAGGCGGCCGGGATCGCGGCTGTCCAGGATCCGGGAGACCACCTCGTCCCCCAGATTGGGAACCATCTCCCGGTAGGCGGCGAAGATGGAGTACGTCTGGCGCAGCAGGGCCTCCACCCGGTCCGTATGGCGGGCGGGCAGGTCCGTCAGCAGCTCCACGTTGGCCTGGAGAAACGGCTTCGTCTGCCACAGGCGGTGGATCTTCGCCCGCCGCTGCCCTTCCACGATGACCCGGACGGAGCTGTCGGAGGTCTTGATGATGGACAGGATCCGGCAGATGGTACCCACCGTGAAGAGGTCCTTCTCCTCCGGCAGCTGGGTGCCGATGTCCCGCTGGGTCACCAGCAGGACCCGGCGGTCGGCGTCCATGGCGTTGTCCAGGGCGTAGATGGAGATCTCCCGCTCCACGTCGAAGCTGGAGGTAAGCTCCGGAAAAACGGTCATGCCCCGCAGGGCCACCACCGGCATATTGATTGTTGTTCCTTCCATGGGGTTCTCCTTTTTGCTGTACGGAAAAGGGGAGCGGCGTATCGCCCCTCCCCTGTTCGCTTGTTACGCTCCCGACGCGCCGCCGCTCTTGCCGGTTTTGAGCCGGGCGCGGCGGGTAGCCTTGTCGGGATCCCGCTCCACCAGCGGCGCCGAGCCGTTCTTGACGCACTCCTCGGTGATCGTCACCTTCACGATGGTGGGATCCGAGGGGATATCGTACATCAGCTGGGTCAGCAGGCCCTCCATGACGGCCCGCAGGCCGCGGGCACCGATGTTGCGCTCGATGGCCCGGTCGGCCACCGCCTCCAGGGCGCCCGGCTCGAACTCCAGCTCCACGTCGTCGTAGTCCAGCAGCTTCTTGTACTGCTTGACCAGGGCGTTCTTGGGCTCGGTGAGGATCCTCACCAGGTCCTCCCTGCTCAGGCCGCTGAGGGCGGTGATCACGGGCATGCGGCCCACCAGCTCCGGGATGATGCCGAACTTCAGCAGATCGTGGGGCTGGACCTCCTTGAGCAGCTCGCCGGTGCGGCGCTCCGCCTTGCTCTCCACCACGGCGTCGAAGCCGATGCCCTTGCGGTCGGTGCGCTTCTCGATGATCTTCTCCAGACCGTCGAAGGCGCCGCCGCAGATGAAGAGGATGTCCTTGGTGTTCACCTGGATGAACTCCTGGTGGGGGTGCTTCCGGCCGCCCTGGGGCGGCACGTTGGCCACGGTGCCCTCCAGCAGCTTCAGCAGAGCCTGCTGGACGCCCTCGCCGGACACGTCGCGGGTGATGGAGGTGTTCTCGCTCTTGCGGGCGATCTTGTCGATCTCGTCCACGTAAATGATGCCCCGCTCGGCCAGCTCCACGTCGAACTCGGCCGCCTGCAGCAGCCGCAGCAGGATGTTCTCCACGTCGTCGCCCACATAGCCGGCCTCGGTCAGCGTGGTGGCGTCGGCAATTGCGAAGGGGACCTTCAGCACCCGGGCCAGCGTCTGGGCAAAGAGGGTCTTGCCGCTGCCGGTGGGGCCGATCATGAGGATGTTGCTCTTCTGCAGCTCCACGTCCTCGTCGCCGCCGAAATAGATGCGCTTATAGTGATTGTAGACGGATACGGCCAGCGTCACCTTGGCGCTCTCCTGGCCGATCACGTACTGGTCCAGGACCTCCCGGATCTCCCGGGGCGTGGGCAGCTCGTCCGGGCTGTTGAAGCCCGCCTCCGGGCCGGGGGTATAGCCCTCCTCCAGGATGGACATGCACAGCTCCACGCACTCGTCGCAGATGCGGACGCCGGGACCCTGGATCATACGGTGCACCTGAGATTCATGCTTGCCGCAGAAGGAGCACCGCAGGGACTTCTTTTCTTCAGCCATTCCCTTACCTCTTGTAGATGACCTTGTCCACCAGGCCGTACTCTCTGGCCTCCTCGGCGCCCATCCAGCGGTCCCGATCGGAGTCGGCCTTCACCTGCTCCTCGCTCTTGCCGGTGTTGGCGGCCAGGATCCTGTTGAGGCGCTGCTTGATCTTCAGGAAATGCTCCACGTCGATCTCCATATCCGTCACCTTGCCCTGGGTGCCGGCGGAGGGCTGGTGGATCATCACCTCGGCGTTGGGCAGTGCGATGCGCTTGCCCTTGGCGCCGGAGCTCAGCAGGAACGCGCCCATGCTGGCGGCCATGCCGATGCAGATGGTGGACACGTCGCACTTGATATACTGCATGGTGTCGTAGATGGCCATGCCGGCGGTGACGGAGCCGCCGGGGCTGTTGATATACATCTGGATGTCCTTGTCGGGGTCCTGGGCCTCCAGGTACAGCAGCTGGGCGACCACCAGGCTGGCGGTGGTATCATTGACTTCTTCGCCCAGGAAGATGATGCGGTCGTTGAGCAAGCGGGAGAAAATATCGTAGGAACGCTCGCCGCGATTGGTCTGCTCCACAACATAGGGGACTAAACTCATGGGAAATACCTCCTGTTACATGATACTGCCGGATCTTACCCGCCTGTATGCGATCTCTCTGAAAACCGGGAAATTACTCCTCGGTCTTCTCCTCTTCCTTCTCCTCCGCGGGGGCCACGGCCACGGCGCTGTCGGCCACCAGCTTGATGACCTTGGCGCGGACAACCTGCTCCTTCACGTCCTCGGCGCGCAGGTACTTCTTCACGTCCTCCAGCTTCATGCCGTACTGGTCGGCGATCTTCTGCATCTCCGCCTCGATCTCCTCGTCGGTGGCCTCGATGCCCTCGGCCTTCACGATGGCCTCCACGGCCAGATCCATCCGCACCTGGCGCATGGCGGGCTCCCGGGCCTCGTCCAGGATCTTCTTCTCGTCGCCGCCGGTGATCTGCAGATACTGCTCGTAGGGGATGCCCTGGGAGGCCAGCTGCTGCTTCAAGTTCTCCACCATCTGCTTGGCCTGCATGTCCACCATCTCCCGGGGGATCTCCGCCTCGATGCCCTCGGCCACCTTGTCCATCAGCACGTCCTCGAAAGCGCGCTGGGCGGCGGCCCGGCGATCCTCGGTGATCTTCTTCTTCAGGTCGGCCTTCAGCTCCTTCAGGGTGTCGAACTCGGACACGTCCTTGGCGAACTCGTCGTCCAGAGCCGGGACCTCCTTGACCTTCACCTCGTTGATCTTCACGTGGAAGACCACGGGCTTGCCGGCCAGGTCGGCGGTGTAGTTCTCCGGGAAGGTGATGTCGATGTCCTTCTCCTCACCGGCCGTCATGCCGATCAGCTGATCCTCGAAGCCGGGGACGAAGCTGCCGGAGCCGATCTCCAGGTCGAAGTTCTCGCCCTTGCCGCCCTCGAAGGGCACGCCGTTATCAAAGCCCTCGAAGTCGATGTCAGCGGTGTCGCCCTTCTTGATGGGACGCTCCACGCTCACCAGACGGCTGTTGCGCTCGGCCATCTCCTTCAGGCGGGCGTTCACGTCGGCGGCCAGGACCCTGACCTCGGCCCGGGGAGCCTCCAGGCCCTTGTACTGGCCCAGCTTCACCTCGGGATAGACGGCCACGGTGCACTTGAAGGTGACGCCGTCCTTGCCCACGTTCTCCAGCTCAACCTGGGGGTAACCCAACACGTCCAGCTCCTGCTCCTTCACGGCGGCCTCATAGGCGTCGGGCAGGACGATGTTCACGGCCTCCTCATAGAACACCTCGGAGCCGTACATGCCCTCGATGATCTTCCGGGGAGCCTTGCCGGGACGGAAGCCGGGGACCTTCATCTTGCCGCGCATCTTGTTGTACGCCTTGTTGACGGCCTTCTCGAATTCCTCCGCTCCCACCTCGATGGTCAGGACGACCTGGCTGTTCTCGATCTTCTCACAGGATTTTACACTCATACCTTTTTCCTCCGTTCAGCACCGATCTCGGTCGGCTGCTGTATTCACTTTCAATCAGTGCAGTTTTATCAGTGCAGTTTTATATGATAACAGAAATCGTCGGGGATTTCCATACTTTTTTGCTCTAATCGCAAATTTTTTTGGGAACGAACCGCAGATAATCGGCTGCCACCAGGGAAAACGTCGTGCCGTACAGCTGTCCCTCCACCGCGCGGCGCTGGGTGGCCCCGTGCAGGTGGCCGTACCAGCACTCCCGGACCCTGTACTGTTGCAGCAGACGCAGGATCTCCGGGCAGCGATAGCCCTGGTACAGGGGCGGATAGTGGAGGAAGCAAAGCTTCTCCGCCGTGCCCGCCGCCTTCAGGGAGGTCTCCAGCCGACCCGCCTCCCGCAGCAGCACCTTCTCGTCATGGCCGTTCTGGTCCAGCTCGTAGAACCAGCCTCGGGTGCCGCACAGGGCCTTCTCCCCGTACCACAGGCAGTTGTTGTGGAGGATCTCCAGGGTGTCCAGGCCGTTTTCGGCGAAGAAGCGCTTCATCTTGGCGGCGGTATTCCACCAGTAGTCGTGGTTGCCCTTCAACAGCACCTTGCGGCCCGGCAGATCGTTGATGAACCGGAAGTCCGCCAGAGACTCCTCCAGGCTCATGCCCCAGCTCAGGTCGCCGCAGAGCACCGTTACGTCGTCGTCATGCAGGCCGGCGAAGCCGGCGGCCAGGCGCTCCACATAGCCTTGCCAGGCGTCGCCGAAGACCTCCATGGTCTTGTCGCTGCCCAGGGACAGGTGCAGGTCCCCTATGACATACAGAGCCATGCGCTCCCTCCTTTCACAACGGCCGCCGTTACAGCAGCCGCTGCAGATTGTTCCAGAATATATCCTCCAGCAGGGTCTCGTCCAAGCCCCGCTCCCGCAGCGCCTCATAGAGCAGGGGCACGTCCTCCACGCCGTTCATGCCGCCGGCCAGGGCCTCGCAGCCGTCCAGATCGCCGCCCAGGCAGAGGGTCTTCTCGCCCCCCAGCTCCAGGAAGTGCTCCACGTGGGCCGTCAGCTCGTCCATGGTGCCCTCCGGCCCCACGAAATCGCGGTAGAAGTTGATCCCCACCACGCCGCCGCTGTCCCGGATGGCCCGGAACATATCGTCGGTCAGGTTACGGGGATGGGGGCACAGGGCGCGGCTGTTGGAGTGGGAGGCCACGATGGGCCGCCGGGCCGTCCGCACCAGATCCCAGAAGCCCGGGTCGGACAGATGGGACACGTCAGCGTAAATGTGGTGCTCCTCCAGGGCGCGGACGAAATCCCGTCCCCGGTCGGACAGGCCCCTGTCCGCCTCCCGGCAGTTGGTGCCGCTGAGGGCGTTGGGCACGTTCCAGGTCAGGTTGCACAGCCGCACGCCCCACTCCGCCGCCGTATCGACCCGGTCCGGGTCGCACTCCAGCAGGTCCGCCGCCTCCACGCTCAGCAGCGCGGCCACCTTGCCCTCAACGGCGGCGGCGCGCACCTCGTCGGCGGTGCGGCAATGGCGGACCAGGTCGGCGTTGGCCTCCATCTCCCGGAGAAACCGGTCATGGAGCCGGAGGCACATGGCCCACATGCCGTCGGGCGGGGCGAATTCCGGGCTGTGGTACAGGGCGAAGAACTGGGCGTAGCGGCCCAGCGCAGCGCCCCGCAGCAGATCCACGTGGCCGCCGTTGCGCCGCAGGCCCTGCACGGCGTTCCAGTAAGTCTGTACTCTCTCCGGCTGGTCGGGCCGCGCCGGGATGATACAGCGGTGGATGGTATCACAATGGGCGTCAAAATAGGGGATCATATCGCTCACCTCAAAACGCGTTCTCCAGGTAGTCTATGCGGGCCTCGCCGTTTCCTTCCCCGGTGTAGACCTCCGCCACGTCGAAGCGGGCGGGGCAGTCCAGCTGGTGCTCGCTCAGGTACATCAGAGCCGTCTTGCGCAGCTTCTCCTGCTTCTGGGGCGTCACCGCCTCCCGGGGCAGGCCGAACTCCGTGCCGCTGCGCAGCTTTACCTCCACGAAGCACACCGTCCTCCCCTTCCGGGCGATCAGATCGATCTCCCCGAAGCGGCAGCGGTAGCTGTGGGCCAGCAGCTCGTATCCCCTGCGGCGCAGGTAGGCCGCCACCTTTGCCTCGCCCCAGGTGCCCGTCGTCCGGCTCATCGTCCGCCCTCCCACTTCTTCAGAAAGGTCATCCGGTGCTCCGGGCAGGGCCCGTACCGGTCCAGCATCTCGTAGTGGAGCTTCGTGCCGTAGCCCTTGTGCCGGGCGAACCGGTACTGGGGATACTCCCGGTCCAGCACCTCCGTCACGTACCGGTCCCGGCTCACCTTGGCCAGGACGGACGCGGCGGCGATGCTCTCACTCTTTCCGTCGCCCCCCACCAGGCACTGGTGGGGCGTGGTGATGCAGGCGGACCTGCCCCTGTCCCGGTTGCCGTCGATCAGGGCGGCGTCCGGCCGGAGGGACAGTCCGTCGATGGCCAGCTGCATGGCCTTCATCCGGGCGCTCAGGATGTCGGTGGCGTCGATCTCCGCCGCCTCCACCCGGGCCACGGACCAGGCCAGGGCCCGCTCCGTGATGATATCGTACAGCGCCTCGCGCCGTTTCTCCGTAAGCTTTTTGGAGTCGTTGAGTCCGTCGATGACCAGATGGGGCGGCAGGATCACCGCCGCGGCGTACACCGGCCCCATCAGCGGGCCGGCGCCGGCCTCGTCCACGCCGCAGACCGTCGCCGCGCCCCGGGCGAACCACTCGTCCTCCACGGACCAGGGATGCTGGATCTGATTCATTCCCTCACGTCCTCTACCGTCTCAAGTGTAAAGCGTCCCAGCTTGCCACCCCGGAACTCGTCCAGCAGGACCCGGGCCATACGCTCGGTATCCGCCTCGGCCCCCCGCATCAGGAAGCCCCGCCTCCGGGCGGCCTTGGTCAGCAGGTCGTACCCGCCGTCGCCCTCCTCGATCTCGATCTTATAGCGCTCGGACAGGGCCTCGGCGTAGTGCTCGCCCAGGTACTCCATCAGCAGGCCGGCCAGCTCCTCCACGTCCACCACGTCGTCCTTGATGGCGCCGGTGAAGGCCAGGTGGACGCCCACCCGGGTGTCGTCGAATTTCGGCCACAGGATGCCGGGGGTGTCCAGCAGCTCCAGGGTCCGGTCCACCGGCACCCACTGCTTGCTGCGGGTCACGCCGGGCCGGTCCTCGGCCTTGGCGGTCTTCCGGCGGGCCACCTTGTTGATGAAGGTGGATTTCCCCACGTTGGGGATGCCCAGCACCATCACCCGGACGGTGCGGCCGCTTTGACCCTTGGCCTCCCAGGCGGCGATCTTGTCCTTCAGCAGCTCCCGCACGGCGGCGGCGAACTGTGCCGTGCCGGCGCCGTCCCTGGCGTTGACCTCCAGCACGGCCCGGCCCCGCTCCCGGAACCAGGCGGCCCAGCGCTTCGTCTGCCGGGGGTCGGCCTGATCCACCCGGTTGAGCACCACCAGGCGGGGTTTTCCCCCGGTCATCTCGTCCACGTCCGGGTTCCGGGAGGAGATGGGGATGCGGGCGTCCAGGATCTCGCACACGGCGTCCATGCGGCCGATCTCCGCCGCGATCATCCGCTTCGTTTTCGTCATATGGCCGGGGAACCAGCTCAAGCTCTCGATCTGCATACGTCTCACCTTCTTCGCAGTTGCAGTCAGTATAACACATTTTCCCGGAAAAGAAAAGCAAAACCCGGAAAAGGGGCCGGTTTCGCGCCGTTTTTCCGGAAAAGGAAAACCGCCCACGGTGGTGGGCGGTTTTCGGATCGTTCGTTCGGCTTACAGCTTCTCGCGGACCTTGGCGGCCTTGCCGACGCGGTCACGCAGATAGTACAGCTTGGCCCGGCGCACGAAGCCGTGACGCACGGTCTCGATGGTGGCGATAGAGGGAGAATGGACGGGGAAAACCTTCTCCACGCCCACGCCGTAGGAGATACGACGGACGGTGATGGTCTCCTCGATGCCGCCGTGCTTCTTGGCGATCACGATGCCCTCGAAGACCTGGATACGCTCGCGGGTACCCTCCTTGACCTTCACGTGGACGCGAACGGTGTCGCCCACTTCCACCTGCGGCACCTCGGCCTGCAGCTGCTTTTCATTCAATGCCTTGATGAGATCCATGGATTTTTCCTCCTGATATTATAGGCGTTCATGCCGTCATTTCTCTGGCGCGTATCATCATCACGCGCCGGCGGCAGAGGACCACCCTTTTTTCATGCCGTAATAAAATACCACAACCGCGGGGAAAATGCAAGCATTTTTTTGCATTTTCCCGGCGCTTTTTCCGCTTTTTATCGAAAATCCCGTCCCTCCGCGTCCAGGATCGCCCGGCGGCGCACCCGGATGAAGTCCGGGGCCAGCTCCGGCAGATGCGTTTCGACGGCCCGCCCCAGCAGCTGGGGGTTCAGGCCGGGATTCTGGGCCTGGACGGTCACGTCGCAGCGGATGACGCCCTCCCCCGCCGTCAGCTCCGCCCGCTTGAGCATGGGGGCCACGTCCACGTCGGCCAGGTCCTTGTGCTTGGTGCGCTTTTGGATCACCAGGGACGGCCGGGCAAACAGCTCCCGCAGCCGTTCCGCGGCCCCCTCCGGTACGCCGCGGTCGTACTCCAGCTCCAGCTCCGCCCGGAGCCATGCCAGCTCCCGGACGGGCCGCAGCGCCGGATAGCAGTCCAGCACCCGCAGGCCGCTGGGCAAGCCGGTATTCAGCCGCTCCGCGATGCCGGAGCCGTCGGTCTCCTGGGTGACCTGGAAGTCCAGCAGCTCGCAGTCGCTGGACTGGCCCACCGGCAGGGGCAGCACGATGGACATGACGGGATGGGGGTGGTAGCCCTGGGTATGCTTGATCTCCAGCTCCGTCCGGGGGAAGACCCGCTGGAAGGTCCGCATCAGATCCAGGTGGGAGATGTAGGCGGCCTGGGCCTCCTTGACGAACAGCAGCCGCAGTTTAGACATCGCACTTCCCTCCCACCAGCAGATTGGCGCCGCAGCCGTTGCACCGGGTGCGGCAGTCGGGGGTGGTGACGGCCTGTTGGGACCGCTCGTACTCCCGCCAGAGATACGCCTCCGTCACGCCGCTGGAGACCATGCTCCAGGGCATGATCTCGTCCTTTTCCCGGCGGCGGCTGGCGTAGAAGGCCGGGTCCACGCCGCATTCGGCGAAGGCCTCCTGCCAGCGGTCGAAGGAGAAGTACTCCTCCCAGGCGTCAAGCGTAGCCCCTTTACGCCATACTGTTTCCAATACTTTGCAGAGTTTCCGGTCGCCCCGGGCCAGCACCGCCTCGATGACGCTGGTGGCGCTGTCGTGCCAGTTGTAGGTGACGGTCTTGGTGTTGATGGCCTGGCGCAGCAGCTTCACCCGGCGCTCGTACTCCTCCCGGGTGATCTGGGGCTCCCATTGGAAGGCGGTGTGTGGCTTGGGCACGAACCAGGAGGTGGACACGGTGATCCGCACGCCCCGGCTCTTGTTGGGGGCGGCCTCGCGCCACTCGTGCATGACCCGGCCGGCGATGTCGGCGATGCCCAGCACGTCCTCGTCGGTCTCCGTGGGCAGACCCAGCATGAAGTACAGCTTCACCGCGTTGTAGCCGCCGGCGAAGGCCGTGCGGCAGGAGCGCAGCAGCTCGTCCAGGGTGACGTTTTTGTTGATCACGTCCCGCAGCCGCTGGGTGCCCGCCTCCGGAGCGAAGGTGAGGCCGGTCTTCCGGCCCCGGGCCAGCCGCTGCATCAGATTCATGGAGAAGTTGTCCGCCCGCAGGCTGGGCAGGGACAGATTCACGTGGCGCCGGGTGCAGAACTCCTCCAGCTCGTCGCACAGCTCCGTCAGCGGCGGATAGTCGCTGGTGCTGAGGGAGGACAGGGTCACCTCCTGATAGCCGGAGTCGTCGCAGGCCTCCACGCCGTACCGGGCGCAGAGATCCCAACTGCGGTTGCGGACCGGGCGGTACACGTACCCCGCCTGGCAGAACCGGCAGCCCCGGATGCAGCCCCGGAACAGCTCCAGCATGATCCGGTCCTGGACGATCTCCGTGGAGGGCACGATGGTCTTCACCGGGAAGTAGGACTTGTCCAGATCCCGGACGATCCGCTTGGTGACCACCCGGGGCGCGCCGCAGCGGGGCGTGATCTCCCGGACGGTGCCGTCGTCGCGGTAGGTCACGTCGTAGAGGGAGGGCACGTAGATCCCCGGCAGCTGGGCAGCCCGGCGGAGGAACTCCGCCTTGGTCCAGCCCTCCCGGCGGGCCTGCCGGTGGAGCTCCACCAGCTCCACGGTGACCTCCTCCCCCTCGCCCAGGGACACCAGGTCGATGAAATCGGCCACGGGCTCGGCGTTGTACATGGCGGTGCCGCCGGCGATGACCAGGGGCGTCAGCTCCGTGCGCTCTGCGCTGCGGATGGGGATGCCGGCCAGGTCCAGCATATTGAGGATGGCGGTGAAGGCCATCTCGTAGCCCACGGAAAAGGCCACGATGTGGAAATCGGCCACGGGGTCGCCGGACTCCAGGGCGAACAGGGGCATGCCGCAGCGGCGCATCTCCTGCTCCATATCGCCCCAGGGGGCGAAGACCCGCTCACACCAGACGCCCTCCATGCCGTTCATGACGCCGTAGAGGATCCGCATGCCCAGGTTGGACATGCCGATCTCGTAGGTGTCCGGAAAGCAGAAGGCGATGCGGGTGTCCACCGCGTCCTTGTCCTTCATCACCGCGTTATATTCTCCGCCCACGTAGCGCGCCGGCTTCTGCACCCGGGGCAGGATCCGTTCCAGTCTCTTGTCCACGTCAGTTCTCCTGTCGGTTAATCGTTGCTTGACAGTTTATTTTACCTTGCCGCGGCCCGTTTGACAAGCCCCTTTTCCCGCATGGCAGCCGCCAGAAGCCCCAGAGCTCCCACCAGCAGAAAGGGGCTGCCGCCCCGGCGGCTCACCAGCATTGCCCCCAGGACCGTCAGCGCGACGCAGACGGCCAGGCTCACGGCGCCGGACACCCGGTCGGCCGTATACGGCTCGGTGAGCCGGGCGACGAGCAGCCACAGAAAACGCCCGCCGTCCAGAGGACGCGCGGGCAGCAGGTTGAAGGCCCCCAGCACCAGCTGCGTCCCGGCGTAGACGTAGGCCTCGGGCCACCGGCGGCCCAGGACGCCCAGCAGCCCGGCCAGCAGCAGATTGACGGCAGGGCCGGCCAGGGTCACCGCCATCTCAGCCCCGTAGGACAGGGACATGGTATCCGCGATCTCCATCTCCGCCCCGAAGGGCGAGATCCGCACCCGGCTGATCCGCCCGCCAAAGCAGCGCAGGGCCGCCCAGTGGGCGCCCTCGTGGAGCGCCGCCGCAGCCAGCAGGGCTGCCAGCAGCACCGGCGAGGACAGCACCACGAACAGCGCCAGCACCGCCGCCGTCAGCGGTGAGACGGTGAGGCGAGGCCGCTCAATCACTGACATAGTAGGCCGGATTCAGGTAGTCGCTGCCCTGCTGGAGCTCAAAGTGCAGGTGGGGCCCGGTGGTCTCTCCCGTCTCCCCCACCTCGGCGATGGGGTCGCCCCGGCTCACCTGCTGGCCCGCGGAGGCGGTGACGGCACTGCAGTGGGCGTACAGGGTGGAGCAGCCGTTTTCGTGGGCCACCACCAGGTATTTTCCCAGCTCCGCCGCCTCGGCCACCACCGTCACCGTCCCGTCGGCAAAGGCCCGGATCACGGTGCCGGCGTCGGCGCCGATATCCAGGGCGTAGTGGAATTTCTGTCCGCCCTGAATGGGGTGGTCCCGGTAGCCGAAGCCGCTGGTGACTACTCCCTCCACCGGGTCAGTGTAGGCAAAGCCCAGGATGCGCTGGGTCAGGCATACGTTGGCGGGGGTGTTTTCCGGTGTGTAGACCACCTCCCCCTCCGCTGCCTCCGGCGTTTTCTCCTGCTCCGCCGGCACCTCCGCCGGGCCGAAAACAGCCGTGTAGGCGTCGGTGAGGGCCTCCCCCACCGTCCCGCCGGAGACGGCCCGGCCTACCGACGAAAAGGCCGCCGTGAAGTCGGCGCTCTCTCCCAGCAGCTTGAGCATCTGCTGGCGGTATTGCTCCATGACGTTGGGCATGGCCAGCTTCACCGTCACCACCAGCAGCAGCAAGGCCGCGCTGATCCCCATCTGCCAAAGCCGCCGCTGCTCGCCCCGCCGGGGCGGGTCCTCCCGCCTGCCCTGCTTCGGCACGTCAGCCAGCCGCCTGCCGTCCCTCCGCACCGCCGTCCCCCCGGTCCGGCTGCTTCGATCCCCGTTCCACCGCTCTCCCGCCATGGTGTCCCCCTCCTTGTCCGCGTTTGGTGGAATCATATGCGGAACAATGACCGAACAGAACGCAAAAAAGCGGGATGCCGTGCGGCATCCCGTTCGGAGTGGAAAATCGTTGACCACTACTTCCCCCTCACCACACACTGGTCGTTTTCAAAAACATAGATCTCGTATTGTTTTTTCACACGGCGCAGCTTTTCAAGAGAGAACAGGGGTTTATGGATCCGTGCGATGGCCCGCCGATAGCCTCGTTCGCTGAAATACGGGTCATCGCTATCCGTCAGGTCAACGCTCACGTCCCCGCAGAATCGCTCGCTTTTCAGATCATTCAAAGTGATGATCAAGGAAAACATGGGGCGTTTTCCGGAAAATGAAAGAGAGCCGGCGAATAGTCAGCTCTCCTTATGCTGGCAGTCATTTATTTGTCCGGACACAGAGAATGGGATCCTGCTTTCGGATGGCAAATCACGCTTCCCGCGTATATGAAAAACGCTCAACCGCTGTAGCTTTGATCCCAATACAGGAAGCCTTCGACGGCCTTGCCGTCTTTTTGGTAAAGAATACCGTCTTTCGAGAAATACTTGGGATTGTCGGAGTCACAGTTGACATATACCCGCACCACATACAGTTTATCTCCAGCCAGCAGGCCGCCCTGGTCTGCATAAATCTCCCGGATATT
>JAEEGF011004413.1_pt1 | contig 16423 bp, 6 predicted proteins | sample 9134171 | NCBI WGS metagenome assembly JAEEGF01 (sample SAMN16246542, study PRJNA631951) | gut metagenome | biome: gut microbiome; feature: rumen; material: AP-attached | host: Bos | place: Iran: Karaj | collected 2018-10
GATTCCGTCGAAAAGTTCTACAAGACAAAACCGCCTAAGAAAGACCAGACGTATGGCGTGACGTTCTACAACAACAAGAAGAAGGGCGAAACCGAAGCTGTCGTTGGAATCAAGGGCAAGGCGAAGGACGGTTCCGGCGAAGAACCGTATCCAGGACTTGAAGGCCATCTCGGACCGACACTCACGGTTGACGCTCGCGTTCCTGTCGTGAACGCTCTTGGCGGACTGGCAACGCTGGACGACATCGTCAGTGCTGGTGGTCTGGTTGCTCTGGACGGCGTGGATGCCGCCAATAGCCGCAAGGTCACTGTCAGCGAATACGTCGAGAATTACTGTACGGACGAATTCAAGAAGTCCATGAAGTCGGATTACAGCAAGATGAACCTCTTCTGGACGACAATCAGGGTGAAAGTCTGGGTGTATTCGAACACGGGCGTGTTTGTGGATTACTACACCTTTGATTACGACCTTGACGACCCGGACTACGTAAACGACGCCGGCCTCCTCAAGTTCTTCTTCGAGCTGAAGCCCGACGAGAACGGCGACGTGAGGACGAATGACGGCCGTCTCTACGGCACAGGCGCCTACCTCTTCAAGACCGAAGTCAAGATGACCTCCAAGCTCCGTTGCGACCTTCCGACATCGCCCGAAGAAGAGGAAAACGTCAAGGCCAGCAAGAAGAGGAATGCAGTTATCCGCTCTAGTGATGAACTGCTGAAATCGTTCGGCTACCGCCGCCCTGTGAATAACTAAAGTATTAATTGTTGATAACCTTTTAACAAATCATATTTTTAACCTGTTATCACAGTCTCTTTTAACCTGTCATGCCCGCCTTTGAGCGGGCATCTCCTTTTCATTTCATCCTGGAGCCTGTCATCTTCGACTTGTCATCCTGGAGGCACGAAGTGCCGATAGGATCCATTATGTCTCGTATGAATATTGACAATAGGCCCCATACACTTCCGGTTGCATTTGATTAGCATCACACATATAATACGCATGATACACCTACAAAAAACACTAACTTAAAAAAACGATAAAATACTACTCTTTTCTTACTTTTTTGGAAAAAAAGCATTTTGAAATTTTTCCGTTCATTATTATATTTATAGAAAGAGTACCTGGATGTTTGGGGAAAAACATGGCAGATTGGATGCATACGATTTGCCAGAGAAAAGGAGCATGTAAAATATGTGGTTAGGCAAGTTAAGTCTAAAAGCAGCAGCCTTAGTTTTGGTCGGTGCAGTTTCGTCGATGGCTCAGGGACTTGCGCCGTTGACGTTTGGTAATACAAGTACAGATGCCCGAAATTGGAATTATCTCATCAATTACAAAATGTGGGGCCAGACGGCAATTTCGTTTGGTAACAACAATAATTTCCCTAAAGCTGATGGCTGGGTGGGGTCTGCTACGGGTAATTTATCTGCTACAGGAAATGACGCTAAAATTGCCGGTGCCATTGTCGTTGGCGGGAGTGTCAATAATGACAAAGGTATGACTCTGACTACGGGCCCTGTCCGCTATGGTGGCTCTATTTCAAATAGTGGAAAGGCCAGTGGCACCAAGTGCCAAGGGACAACCACTTCGGGCAGTTGCGCCGATGTTCCCCAGTATAGGGATATTCCGGTTCCTTACATGAGCGCTGGTGGTTGGCCTTCGAATTTGAGAGATCTTAATACGCCTGACCATGGAACTTATACGATCGATGCGCGAAGCGGATCTGCTGATTTGTATTTCAACAACATCAACTTTGGTCAGGAAAGCCGGTTGCTGGTCTTGATGCCTGCCGGTGGACGTACAACGCGTATTTTTGCGAAAAAATTCAATATCAGTCAAAACTCGACCCATCCGCAAATCGTGGTTCAATATGACGGAGAAAGTGGTCCTCGCTGTAATTTAGCTCCTGGTCAACAATCTAATAGCAAATATAATTGCAGTGGCGGTGATTATGAAGGCAACCTGGTTATCTATGTCGAACAAGGTTTTACTCTTCAAAATATTGACTATGCCCCATTTGTCGGTACTATCATAAGTGGAGGTACTCTTGAAGTTGTTTGCAACATGAGCTTTGCTGGGCAGCTTATAGCGAAAAACTTGAAAATGGGTAACGAAGTTAAAGGCGATGGTTTCAAGTTTGTTCCTCCTGTAGAAATTCCTGAGTTGGTTTTGAGCAACAAAAGCGCTACGTTCAAGGAAGACAATACTTGGCATACTATCAATATTGGTTTGGATAAAGCCGGTGAAGAAGTTGTCACGTTTAAGTACTGCTTTGAATTCAGGGATCCTCCTGTCAATGGTCAGTATGCAAGCAAGGATGATGTTGCTCCGAAAGATGCTTCTCATGCGTTCCCGATTTGCGGCACAGATAGCCCTGTTCAATTGACGATTCCTATAGGTGATGTAACTCCTACCGCAAGTATCAACCTCAAGCCTCTAATCGATGGCCTTGTCGAAACAAGTACTAGCGGTGAAAAATTCTGGCTAGTCATTTCGGATCTTAAAGGCGCCAAACCTTCTACTGACAACTTTGATTCGCAGCATAACGGTTTCAACATTTACATCACGGATTCCGATGAACTGCCTTATGTCACGACTGCACTTGTCATCAATGTCAATGAAGACGAGAAGCATGCATTTACATCGACTGAGTTCAATTACAAGCATTCCACAAGAACGTTTGCTTCTGTGACTATCACAAGTCTCCCAGCCAAGGGTACTTTGACACTTAACGGTACTGCTATTTCGTCGGGTGCAAACATTGCTGTTGCCGATTTGGGTAAGCTCACTTATCAGGCCAAGGCCAATGAATTTGGCAATAGTTACACGACCTTCAAGTACAAAGTTGTCGGTTCCGGTACTGGAGACAACACCTCTGTTGAATACACGGCTACAGTGAATGTCGCTCCTGTCAACGACAAACCTTCTGCTGATAATGTCAAGTTCTCTGTCGCGGAACATCCGGCTAAGGACGCTGTCGTTGGTTCGATTACTCCGAAGGATGTGTCTAATGAGATAAACGTAGATACTTACACGTTCACGAAAATTTCTGGTGATTCAAGATTTGTGTTGACAGAATTTGGTACTGTCAAGGTGAATGGTAATGTCTCGTTCAATGCGAAAACAGAGGGACCTTTTGTAATCAAGGCTACTGTAAAAGATAATGCGAGTACCGAAAAGACAAAGATCGCTGGTCCTTTGACCTCTGAACAATTTACGATTACGATTAGTGTTGCCAACGAAAACGATGACCCGGTCATTAACGACCAAACCTTTACGATTGCTGAAAAGCAAGCTGATGGTAGCGATTGGCCGAGCGGCACGAGTGTTGGCGATGTCAAGGCTTCTGACGTGGATGGCGATGCTTTGTCGTTTACTGTAGCTCCTTCGGAAGATGTTCCGTTTAAGTTCTCGAATGGAACGAAAACGCTTGTTGTCTCGGATGGAAGTCGTCTTGATTACGAAACAAAGACTAGCTGGAAATTCAAAGTCATCGTTTCTGATGGCCAAGGTGGTGATGCCTCGGCTACAATCACGGTGACCCTCACTGACGTGAATGAACCGCCTCCTCCGCCCGTCGTGAAGAAGGAATATTCTGTTAAAGAAAATTCTGCCAAGGGTACTGTTGTCGGTACGTTCGAAGTCTTTGACGGTGACAAAATCTCTGGTTCTTACGAAACGTTGACTTATACTTTGGAAGGTGCTTTGACGGGAGCAGCTGCTGCTTCGACAACGCTCAAAAACAAGACCATGGCCGATATTTTTGAACTTGTGGAAACGAACAATAATGCTGGTACAAGAACGGTCTCGATTCGCGTCAAGGATCAGGCTTTGCTCGATTACGAATCCCTCTATAACGGTAGCAATGCTACGTACCCCGTGAACATTACGGTGACGGATTCTAAGGGCCATTCTACTGACCCTGTATCGACAAGGATTGCTGTAATTGATGTCAATGAAACGCTCACGGCTACCGGAGGAACGTTCCACTTAGAGGAACATCTACCGATAGGAAGCCCCGTGTGCGCTGATTACGCTGATTTGGCTCCGGGTGCCATATTCCGCGATTGTGAAAAGCATGCACAAGTGGTGGGTTCTGACCTTGACATCTATAATCCTGCATTTAGTGATTTGACATTTACGATGTCATCTACAAAGAATACGGGCAGCTATGCTGCGGATGCCAAGAGTTTTACCATAGGCAAGAAAGATGGTAAATTATACTCTAATGCTGAATTCGATTACGAAACGGGTCAGCTTGCCTTCGAGTTCTACGTGAATGTTTCTGATGGTGATTTCTCTGTGGACGTTCTTGTTACTATAGATATTGACAATATTAAAGAACCTGAAATTATTTCGCATGTCGATGGTGCTGCCTCGATAAAGGAAAATTCCGCTACAGGTACTAAAGTTGAAAATTTCAAGGAAAACGCTGACGTTCAAAAGAGTATAGAGGACGCAAAGCTTGTTAGTGATATTGTATTTAAAGTTGATCAAACGGCTAGCTCCAATGCCATGGACCTCTTTAATATTGGTGCCGAAAAAGGCATAATTTCGGTGAAGAAAAAAGATGACCTTGACTTTGAAAAACTGTATCCAAATAACTTATTTGAGGTTGTCATTCTTGTCAACGGTAAAAAGGCCGATGGTAACGAATTATCCGAGCCTATCAAGATTACAAGAAATATTCAAGTGGAGGATGTGAACGAAGCTCCCGTAATCAACAACGCTGCTCCGATTCAAGTGCCCGAAACGGCCACGAAGGCCGATGGTTCCATTGGTCATGTCGATGCCACAGACCCGGACTTCTGTTCGAAGGATCCTCTTAATGCTTGCCCCAATGGTCTCCATCCGCAGGGCTTCAATAAGTTGACATACACTATTGTAGAAATTTATGAAGTGAACGGAAGCAAGGATTTCCCGTTTGAGATGGATCCTAATACAGGTGCTATTTCCGTTATTGATGGCAAAACGCTGAGTGCGACAACGCAGGATACTTATAAATTCAAGGCTAAGGTCATGGATAATGCTGTTGGCACTCCGTCTAAATACGATGAAGCGGATATTACAATCAAAGTTACGGATGTAAACCGTCCTTCAGAATTCAGGGTGTTGTCTGATCTTTATGACATTGACGAAAATGTCCCTGTTAGTTCTCAGTTCGATGGTAAAATTGTCGTCTATGACGAAGATAAGGCCGATATCGACGCATTGACTATTGACATAAAGGACAATGATGCCGGTACTGTTGCCGCAGAAGATCTTTTTGAAGTCGTTCAGCTCGGCAGTACAGATGCCAAGCTTTTGACCACGTTTGTTATCCAGACGAAGAAGGACTTGGATTACGAAGAACTCTATAAGGCTACTGAAAAGGATGCCATCTTCAATGTCACCCTGACCATTAATGATGGCAGCGGTAAACCGACGAGTAAGACGACTCAAATTCGCGTGAACGATGTGAACGAAGAACCTTCGTTTAAGAAAGATTCTTACGAATTCAAGGTCCAGGAAAATACCACTGTGGCAACTTCGCTTGGCGTTGCAGAAGCTTCTGACCCGGATAAATACAATCCGAGTTTCGGAACACTCTACTACTCGCTTGATGGCGCTGATGCAGCCCAGTTCGATATCAATACGAACACTGGTGAAATCTCTACCATCAGCAATGCCAAACTTGACTACGAAACCAAGTCTGTTTATAACTTCTATGCCGTCGTTACGGATAAGAAGTTTACAGTGAAGGTCCCTGTAACGGTTAAAATCATTGATGTGGCCGAAGTTCCGAAGTTCCCGGATAATCCGCCGCCTCTCGCGGTCGATGAAAATACAAAGAAGGGGACGAAGGTCGGTGTTGTTGTCGCCGAAGATGACGATTGCAAGGGAACTTACAGTGCAACTTGCAAGGCTCCGACGTATTCGCTTGAGGCAACTAGCATTGCTGCAAATGATTACAAATCATTCACGATTGACGCTGACGGAACAATCAAGGTGGCTCAGGACAGCATCCTGAACTTCGAAGTCCAGAAGGAATATTCTGTTCGCGTTGTGGCAACGGACGGGGATGATCCGACGCTTTCCACCTACATAGACGTGACTATCAAGATTAACGACGTGAACGATGCTCCGACCTACGACCAGAAGGAATACGTGTTCGAAATACATGAGAATGCTCCGAAGGGTGAATTTGTTGGTTCCGTTGTTGCCGATGACGAAGATACGTGGAGTGTAATCAAGTATGAACTTTCTGATTATACAGCGAATTCAGGAGATGCCGCTACGTTCTATATCGATGATGATGGAAGTATTTTCCTTGCTACTAAGACTTTGAACTACGAAAAGAAGAATCAATATCAGGTTTGGGCTACGGCTACCGATAATGGTGAATCTAAGGGATTCAAAAACTATCAGGCCACGACACTTGTGACCATCAAGATTATTGATGACCCGGATCCGCCTAAGATTAAGGATGATGGCAAGAAGGGATATGATGTTGATGAAAATACTGACCAGAAACCCCTTAAGCCTGAAATCGCTTGTTATGAACTTGAAGATGAGGATGCTGGGCAGACTGCAACAATGCTTGGCTATATCAAGGATGATGGCAATACCAAGGATGCTGACCGCTTGTTTGACGCTAAGGTTGAAAAGAAAGGCAATGTTTACAACCTTTGCTTATCTGTGAAGAATCCGTCCCAAATTGATTACGAAAACATGAGTCATTCTTACAGCATTATTGTTGGTGTGATGGATGCTGATGGTTTGACTGCTGAAATTCCCAAGTCAATTAATATTACGGATGTTAATGAAATGCCTATTATTTGGGGAAGCACGACATTCTCGTTCTACGATGGAAATAAGGCCGGCAATGTTATTGGTAGGCTTGATCCTGCGGATGTTGATACTGCCATGGTGTTTATGGATAACGTGTTTACTGCTGTTGGTGGCGATACCGATGATCTCGACATTACCGAAGATGGCAAGATTAAGACAAAACGAGTCTTTGACTTCCAGAAGGATACAAAGCACACGTATGAATTGGTTGTCTCTTTGTCTGACAGGGATAACAAAAAGTATCCGGAACTTACTACAAAGACAACGATTACAGTTACGCTCAAGAACAAGCCGAAGGCTCCGGAAATCACGAGCAGTGAATTTAGCGTCAAGGAAAATTCCGATGAAGGTACTTCTATCGGTATCATCGAGGCTAAGGACCCGGATGGTGATGGCAAGCTTTTGTTTGAACTTACTGAAGAAAATCCTTACGTGATTGTAACTCAGGATGGCGAAATCAAGGTTAAGGATGGTGCTGAAATCGACTACGAAAAGATGCAGAAATTCACTATCTCTGTGGTTGTCAAGGATGTCGATGGTCTTGAAACTCCGGGCGATATCGTTATCAATGTCATTGACGTGAACGAACCCCCGACGATTACTTCGCAGGAATTCACGTTCCCCGAAGATTCTAAGCCGGGTACCAAGAAAGGACCTATCGAAGCTAAGGATCCGGATACGAAGAATCCGAAGTTCAATGACCTGAAGTTCTATCCGGTTGAAGAAAATGAAAAGTTCGAAATCAAGGAAAATGGCGACATTGTCTTGAAGGGCGAACTTGACTACGAATCTGAAAAGTCCTATGTGGTCAAGGTCTATGTGACGGATGGCGAATTCACGGATACTACCGACATTACAATCAATGTGGGTAACGTCGTTGAAAAGTCCGATGTCCAGATTACTCGTGTCGAAGCAGGCGATTCCGTGTATCTGAATCCGAGTAAGGAAAAACCGATTTACACGAACAAGGAAGTTATCCTTGTGGAGTGGAAGCAGGATGGCAAGACCAAGTCTAGCCTCGACACCTTGAAGGAAGGATGCCAACAAATTATCAAGTCGTTTAAGGATTCTAGCAAGGATATTGCTGGTGCCGACACCATCGAAGTGTGCTACAGCACTGCCGCTCCGGTTGTCGATGTGTTTGCTCCGAAGACGAAGGTTACGGCAGACAACATCTTTACTGTTGTCGAAACTGTTGATGCGAAGGACTCTTCCATCTACGTGAACGATAAGGAAAAGGATGTCAAGGTCTCTGTGAAGGATACGGTCTCCGGCTATACGGAAACATTCGATGTCACAGTGGTGTTGGATACTGTTGCCGTTTCGGATAAGATTGTCAAGACTCTCATTGATGTGGCCAAGTCTCAGCCGTCGCTGGACAAGGATCCAAAATCGGGTGTTTCTACTACTCCGGTCAATGACAACAAGATTGTCGTTTCTTACAAGGAAACTGTGGATGGAAACGATATCGTTATCTCCTACAATGTCGATAACGATGGCAAGATTATCAAGGTCCCGGTCATTGACGAAAATGGTCAGAAGAAGATGACGGAAATCATCGAAGTTTCGACCACTGTCGAAGTGAGGGGCAAGAACGTGGTTGTCTCCTATAAGGCTGATGCCGAAACGGGTAAGATACTGTACGGTGACTCCGAAGGCAACTTGATGGTCGATGTCCCGAGCTCAAACTCCAGCAAGAAGGATGATTCTAAGGATAACGACGAAGTTGACTTGAAGACTGGTGTTGGCGCATTCACGGTGACTTACGATGCTAAGGGTGTCGAAGGCAACAAGGCTACGGTCTCTTACGTCATCGACGAAAAGGGCAAGATTGTGGCTAACGACGAAGGCGACAGGGGTTACCTCGTGACATACACCTACACGAACAAGTATGGCAACTCTGCCGACAAGTCCGTGTTCATGGTGCTCGACAAGGTGAAACCGTTTGTCAAGATTATGTCTCCGTCTGAAAACGACGTGGTCTATGCAAACTATGTCGATGTCGATTGGTGCATTTCTATCGATGGCGATAAGGACAACTGTGTCAAGCAGGATACTTTGAACTTCGAAAGTCTCCATAAAGGTGTGAATACCATCAAGCGTATTTACCGCGACAAGGCCGGTAACGAAACGATTGCTGAAGTTAGCGTCATGATGAAGAAGGCTAAGGATGTCAATATTGATCTCGAAAAGCCGATGATTATTGTGTCGATTGACTCTGTCGATAAGTACTATTCGATTAATCCGCCTGAAGAAGATCAGTCCTATGCCGTAAGTATCTTGAACCCCACGACTCATAAAGAGAAGGAAGTGGTCAAGGGCTTTGACGGTGATTCCAAGAAGGGCTCCGGTGATGAACCGTATCCTGGTTTCGACGGCCATATCGGCCCGACTCTCAAGATTGATTTGAAGTTGCCGGTGGCAACGTCTGTTGGTGGCCTCGCTACTTTGGACGATATCGTTATCAACGGCGACATGGTTGTCCTTGACGAAGTCGATGCTGCTGAAGCCAAGAAGATGAATGTTAAGGATTACGTGAAGGAATATTGCTCCGATGAATTCCAAAAAGAGTTCAAGAGCCTCAAGGACTACAGCAAGGCTACGCTCTATGAATCTAAGGCAAATGTGAAACTTTGGTTCTACACGACGGGTGGTCACTTTGTTGACAAGTTCAGCTTCGATTACGATGTTGATGATCCGGATTATGTCGATAAGGCTGGTCTCGTGAAGTTCTTCTTCGAAATGAAGCCGGATATGAACGGCGAATTGAGGGATTCTCGCGGTCGTCGCTATGGTACTGGTCCGTTTATCGTGAAGACCAATGTCGATATCCGCTCTAAGCTCCGTTGCGTGGTTCCGCCGATTAACGAGAACTCCAACAAGATTGGCGATGTGCTGAAGTCCAGCGACGAACTCCTGACGCGCTTCGGTTACCGCCGTCCGGTGTTGCATGGCAACGAAAGACCGTTGCAGAACACTTCTAAGAAATCCTCGAAGAAGTCGTCTAAGAAGTAAAACTTGAATGCAAGAAAGTCCCGGTCAACGACCGGGACTTTTTGTAAAACGTCATTCTGAATGGAACGAAGTGGAATGAAGAATCCATTATTGTACATCACTGGATCCATCGCCTTCGTCTCTGGATGTCACAAGGTCGGTGAGCTTGCCGAACCGCTCTCCTCTAAATTCTATATTGATGCCAAAAGGAGTTGTCTTATGGGAATCGAAGAACGTTCTACTCTGGTTTTTGCAAGTGGTATTGGTAGAATCAGGGAAGAAAAGCCCAAGGCGGTACGCCCACAGGGCGATGGCGTTGTGCGCATCATGCTGAAGCGTCTTGGTGGCGGGAAAACGGCAAGCGTCGTTACGGGTATTCCGCTTGATGAAGACGAAATGAAGGATTTGGCACGTTCTTTAAAGCAAAAATGCGGTGTTGGTGGTTCTGTCAAGGATTTCTGCATCGAAATTCAGGGCGACAAACGCAATATTTTGAAGGCTGAACTCGAAAAAAAAGGCTATACTGTCAAGCTTGCCGGCGGATGATGTGTTTTTTGTCAAGTCCGTTATTTTTTCGATTTTATTTCTTACAAAAAAGTTAAATTATTGTAAGTAAATTGGAGAGGTCTTATGTTTAAGCATCTGTCTTTGTCATGTTTCCTGTTGGCCTTAGTTGTGCCTACCGCAATATTCGCGGCACCCAAGGGCGAAAAGGTCGGTTCTATCCGTTCTGTAACTAATCCTGCGTTCAAGAGCTCTGGCAGTTGTGCCGAAGACGCTAAATGGAGCGAGGTGAAGATGGGGACGTTCCGTCAACTGGACTGCTTTAAGACTGGTGATGGCGGTTCTGTGGGCCTGGAACTGAAGGAAAACAATAGTACGTTTTCTATTGGTGAAAATTCCCTTGTCAGTATCAACAACCTTGTTGAAAAAGACGAAACTGGTGCTTTTAGAATAAAGCTTGATATCCAGAAGGGATATATGGGCTTTAAAGTCCAGAAGAACAAGGGTCACGATGTGAACTTCAGTACGGGAACGGCTGCGGCTTCGATTCGCGGTACGGAAGGTGTCATTGGCGGCAACGACAAAGCTATGTTTGCTGGGCTTAAAAACGGCCAGCTGAGCGTGAGCCTCAATAATGGGGATTCGCTTTATGTCGGTGAAGGGGAGACCGTTTTTGGCAAGGGCGAGTTCGTCGTCTTGAAGTTGAAATCGTCGGGCGATTTGGACTTTGCAAAAATCGTGAACAAGATTATTGCAGATTCGACGTTGTCCCTGGATGAATTGTTGGCTGCTGTCGTATCGGCCGACGACGCTTACCAGAAATCACTTGCTTCGGCGGATATCGCTAAAAACGAAGATGTTGAACCGGTTGCCTCTTTGAAGGTACCTCAAATCACGTATTCTTCTTATGACTCCTTGCGCTGTGTCGCAAATGTTGCTGTGTCTGGAGTGCAGAAAGGTTCGGAAGTCCGGTTGTCTGCTGTGATGGAAGGAACTCCGATTTCAGAAATTGAGGTAAAACGCAACATGCCCAAGCGCATAGCTCTGCGTAGTGGTATTCATGAGTATGAATTTGTTGTTGAAAATAAAGCTGGTCGCAACAGCGTCAAACAGACCTTGGGTTGCTTCCCGAAGAAGCCGTTCTCTGTCAAGGTTTTCGGCCCCCAAACTGTTCAAATGCCGGTACCTCCTGCGCCTCCAGAAGCCGCAGACGTGATTACTCAGACATTGCAATTCCAGATTCGTTTGCCTGAGAACGATCCGATTGTTTTGAACAAGGTTGTTGTAAAACAAAACGGCAAAATCATATTGCAGGAACGTCTATCGCAGATTCAGAATCTCGATTATCAAATCCCGGTTGAGCTTAAGAGAGGGATCAAGAGCCGCTTTGATATAGAAGTAGTTCACAAGAGCGGTTACACTGTTAAGACCTTCAAGATATATGGGGTGAATTAATGCTTCGTGGAATCGCTCTCGCTTCTGTTCTCGCAATACCTGCTTTAGCACAGTCTGATTCTTCTTGGTCGTTCAGCGGCTCTGTTAGTGCTGAATTGGGATATCATTCAGTTGTTACGCAAAAGAATGAAACCGGTGATAACTATGTGAGCGGCAAGGATACAATCCAGCCGGGAGACAAGTACAGGAACTACTTCAAGGTTCCAGGTTTGTATGGGGGCTTGAATGCGTTCCTCCAGATGGAGTCTCCGACGGGTAAAAAATTCCAGTTTACGTTGGATGCCTCTAGCGATAGTTGGAATCATTTTGATCCCAAGTTTGTGCAGGCTTTGTATGAGGACCGTTATCAGAAGATTATCTTGGGCGATATGTTCGTTGCGGACAATGATTTGTATTTGTCTGGAATCGATGTCCTCGGCGCTAGTTACGACTTGAACCTGGGCTTGAACAGAGAGGCGGGTCCGTTGTTTGTACTCAGCGTTTTTGGCGGTGAAAACCGTGCGCCGAAGTTGCCTTACGAAAGGGATCCGGACCAGTATAACTGGTATATCGGTCTTGATGAAGTTGAAGCCCAGAAGATGGTTATTGGCGGCAAGGCCCTCTTGAATGCCACGAAAAATGTCAGTGCGACCTTAGGCTTTATCGGCAGCAAGGACTATCTGGAAGACCCGTATTTGCGCGATGGAACGATGAAAAACGTGATTCTTTCGGATCCGATGTTCTCTTCCAAGACGTTCTTTGGCAATGTCGATGGCAAGGTGTTTGGCGGTCGCGGCTCGTATAACATTCAGCTCGGTTTCGGTGGCGCAGATACAGCGAATGTGGCTATGCACCGTGCCGTGAACTCGGTCTTCGAAGATGCCGGGCTTGATGTTTCGAATTTTGCTCAGCTCCGTCGCCTCATGAATAATCCCTCGCTTGTAAATCGTATGAACCGTGAAGCGTTGGAACTTATCTTCGGTGAAAACATGGATATGTCAGTTTCCGAAATGAGGACCGAACTGAAGGATATTTTAAAGCAGGCGAGCAATGCTTTGAAAAAGTATAATGAGAAAAGCGACGATGACGAGAATGCTTGGACAACCCAGAATCTTGCGGTAGCGGGTTCTTATAATTGGAAGGGCAATTCAACGGAGATTGACGCTTATTTCCGCATTGTGGGCCGCAATTATTACAGTGCCGGTTCGCCGGATATGTTACAGAATTCCCGCCAGTTGGGAATTGATTTGGACCAGAAGATTAAGGACTTCTGGCAGTTGGGTTTCGGTTATGAATTGAATATCGAAAACGTATCGGGTAGCGGCGATGCGTACAACGTATTCGGCTTTGCCGAAGGTTCTAAACTCGGGCTTTTGCCGGGAGCCGATGACGATTGGCTCAAGAAACATGAACAGGATGAATCTAGAACTCTCTACGATCACGATATAGATTTGAAGAACACGTTCAAGATTCGTGATTCCGTGGAACTTGTTGCTCGTTATTCTCTCAATTACCGCACGCGTAGCACTTCGCAGAGGCTCTATGGTAATTTCTTTGCCTCTTCTGGAATTTATTCGGATCCTTGGTTTGCTAAGCAGAAAGGCAAAAAGTCCCTCAAATTGGAAACGGATGACGGCACTATTGAAATTGACTCTGCACGTTGGGCGAAGTACGCCGCCTTGCAGGACGAGGAATATTTGGCGACTCAGTTTGACGAGCGTTTGCTGAAGCATACGTTTGAACTGGGTGCTACGTTTAGGCTGCCGAAGAATGTGTTGAAGATTGGCGGCGTCTGGTCGTTCCGTACGGACTTGTCGAAGTTCAATCAAGACGATTTGCTGGACGGTTTTGATTTTTCTGATGAAACTTACGGCATTCTTGGTTATCGATTCCATGGGAGCGACTTCTTTGAAATGCGGTATCCGCTGTCGTTGACGACGACTCTTACAAGATGGCAAAATACGTTGTCTATAACACCCCGTTACAGGTCGTATAATACGAATGATATGAGCGAGTTTGAATGGAGTCTCATGGATAACGCGACCTTTGTGTTGAATCCGGACTTCTTGGACCTCCTGTTGCATGTGGATATCCGTCAGAATTTCATGAGCCGCGAAGATGATGGCAAGACTGTTGATGAAATGGAAATGGATTTGGATCTCTCAATGGGACTCAAGTTCCAGTTGACAGAAAGGCTCAGTATGGAATGGACCTTTGGTACATTCTTTAGTTACCGCCCGGATAATGAATCCCAGGATTACAGGGATATTTACGGGATGGCCTCTTTCAACTACGACTTCTAAACATGCATATCGGTTGTCATCTTTCTTCGTCTAGCGGCTTTTTGGCGATGGGTGATGCGGCTCTTTCTATTGGAGCCGATACATTCCAGTTCTTTACGCGAAACCCGCGTGGCGGTGCCGCAAAGCCGTTTGACAAGGCTGATGCCGCTGCTTTGAATGCGTTGATGGCGGCGCATCATTTTGCGCCGATTTTGGCTCATGCTCCTTATACGTTGAACGCCTGTGCCGCAGACCCGTCGCTTAGGCAGTATGCGCAAGACGTGATGAAGGACGATTTATTTCGCATGGACCACTTTCCGCAGGCGATGTACAACTTCCATCCGGGTAGCCATGTCAAGCAAGGTGTTGAAGTGGGCATCGAACTCATTGTGCAACATTTGAATAACATTTTGCACAAGAATCTCAAGACGAAAGTGCTCCTGGAAACGATGGCAGGGAAGGGAAGCGAAGTTGGGCGGACTTTCGAGGAACTGCGTCAGATTATTGATCGCGTAGAGCTTAGTGAAAAGGTGGGCGTTTGTCTGGATACTTGCCACGTGTTTGATGGTGGTTACGATATTGTACATCACTTGGATGATGTGCTACAGGAATTCGACAAGGTGGTCGGGCTTAATCGCTTGTGTGCAATCCATCTGAATGACAGCAAGAATCCTTTGGGCAGTCACAAAGATCGTCACGAGGTCATCGGTGGCGGCTTCATCGGATTGGAAGCGCTTGTGAATGTCGTAAATCATCCGGCGCTGAAGAACCTTCCGTTCTATTTAGAAACTCCGAATGAGTTGCCAGGATACGCTGCGGAAATTGCTTTGATGCGGAGCCGTGAGCTGTAAAAAGTGATTTTTTTTACGGCGAACCCTTGACGTTTTTCGCAAATAATCTATATTTGACCGCGTCGATGCTTCATAGCTCAGTTGGTAGAGCCCGCGACTGTTAATCGCGTTGTCCTTGGTTCGAGTCCAAGTGAAGCAGCTCAAAACCCCCGGTCTTTTGACCGGGGGTTTTGCGTTTTTGCGTTGTCATGCCTAGGTTGATGGTGATGTCATGGCGGACTCCTGTGCTGAGCAACGTCGAAGCTTGAGCCGCCATCTAAAAATCCCGGGCGGTGGAACCGTCCGGGATGAATTGTATGATTTCGGCGGGTTGCGCGTTCAATAGATCGCGCGAATTACCTGCTGTATGCTGTCCAACGTTTCTTGAATCGGGGCTCGTCGATAATCTTGCCCCAGATAAATCCTCGACGGACGCTTTCCCTGCTTATCGAGCGCACGGCGGTGCGCTTGGTGAGCGTGGCCGCCATTTCGGCAGGATCGCCGGTGTAGCCGTTTTCGCGGTCGCCTTGGAGGGATGCCGCTGCGGCCTCTTCGCGAGCCTTACGGGCGCGTTCTTCGAGGATTTTCAGCTGACTCTGCTTGTCGTTTGCGGTTGGTGTGGCGCTTGGTTCAGGCTTGGATTCCGCAACCATAGCGCTTGGCATTACCGTTTCGTGTGATAGCAGGTTGTTGAGCTCATCGATGTCCTGCACGAGAACGTCATAGGCACCTTCTCCCATGTCGCGACCGATAATGCGGTGTTGCTGGAGTTCGTTGATGAGCTCGATAGCTCGAGCTTCGGACACTTCGAATTCAATCTTGAGGTAGTCAATATCGACAATGCCCTGTTCAACGATATCTTCTGCGACTTCTCGCATCGTCACCTGGTCGCCCAAGCGATGATAGTTATTGGGCACGGGCGGCGGCATGGGCGATTCCATCGTTCCTTGCGAGGCTTCGCGCTGTGCCGCTTCAAATTGCTTGATGTATTCTTGCAATTTGCGAGCGACAAACGGCTTGGGCGCGGGCGCGGCTTGATCGTCTGCACGTTCGTCGAAATCTTCGTCTTCTTGCTCTTCTTCGAACTCTTGCGTCGAATCGGCCGTTGGAGCATGATTCTGCTGCTGCTCGGCCTTTTTCTTCGCATTCGCCCGCTTGATAAGCGCGTCGATGACGAATATCGCAATGAATATGAGTAATGATTCCATGGGCTAAACCCTTTTGGTCAAATTACTTGGCTTCGGGGGCAGAACCGATTTCTTTGCGCATTTGCGTATCGGCTTCGATGTTCTTGAGGTTGTAGTAGTCCATCACGCCGAGTTTTCCGTCGCGGAGTGCGGATGCCATGGCCATCGGAATCTGGGCTTCGGCTTCGACGAGCTTGGCCTTCATTTCCATCACCTTCGCCTTCATTTCTTGTTCGGCGGCGAAAGCCATGGCGCGGCGTTCTTCTGCCTTGGCCTGTGCAATCTTCTTGTCGGCTTCGGCACGGTCGGTTTCGAGGATAGCACCGATGTTCTGGCCCACGTCCACGTCTGCAATGTCGATGGA
>JAEEGF012291125.1_pt1 | contig 16423 bp, 14 predicted proteins | sample 9134171 | NCBI WGS metagenome assembly JAEEGF01 (sample SAMN16246542, study PRJNA631951) | gut metagenome | biome: gut microbiome; feature: rumen; material: AP-attached | host: Bos | place: Iran: Karaj | collected 2018-10
CTTCATCTGGGCGTCAGACAAAACGGGAGTTGCAATGAAAACGGTTTCGTACTGTTTTAACATTTTGATAATTAATTAGTTATAAATAAAGCCCTTATGGAACTTTCCAAAAGGGCTGCAAATATAGGAATTATTTCTTGAATTTCCTAGAAATTCTCTCCCTTATCTTCTGCGAAGAAGTCCATGGTAAACTTGTCACCGGTAGTCTCTACGCAATCGACCTTGATGTTAAGTCCACCTTTGGTCTCAGTAATCTTAACTGTACCGCTTTTGATGACCGGATCGATCGAGGGACCGGACATGGGGTTGAAGGAGAGGAAGAAGGGGCCGCTCAGATTGGTGGTCTTTCCAACCCATTCGGCATCAAATCCGCCATAACCATGAATGTTATCGTCTCCACCGGTGGTATCTACATCAAGGTTGTAAAAGCCCTGGAAGTTACCGCAAATGGCATGTTCAATAGAATATGTATGACCCCTGAGAGTCATTTTGTTGGTAACGTTTTCTTCCTTGTTGCAGGATGAGAACACGGCTACCGCCACCAGCGCGATTGCAAGAATGCTGAACAATTTCCTCATTTGTCTAATTTTTAAAGTGTTAACTCCGCAAATATAACAATTATTTTCAATATGCTACCTGTTCGGATCAATCCCCTTTCTCCAGAAACGGGCGGTAATATCTTCGCGATGATAGTACAGTCGCTGGTTGGTGGCGCGCTCGTTCAGCGGTCCGCATTCGGGTCGGTAGGGGCCGACCTTCACGTAATCGAAAGCATCCCAGAATTCGGGTTCGACCTCTTCGCGGCCGGAATACAGGGCGATTTCCAGGGCCGGGTGAACGGCACGTATATGCGCGGCCAGGGCCAGGAGGGCCTCAGGATCACGACCCTCCCCTAGGAACAGGAAGCAGTTCACGCCGAAATTGTCCGCGATCAGCCAATCCACGATATCCGGAGTGAGTTCTTCGCCTATGTCCAGTTTCAAGAATGGGGAATGGCATCCTACGCAATTTCCCCGGCAGTTGCTTATGTCTACTGCCAGGGAAACACGGTCCGGAATCTCCTCCAGGACCACGGACGTCATTTGGGGGACGTACTTGATCATCTGTCTTCTTCTCGAAGGATTCGGAACGGAGTGACGCAGGGGGTGTGGGGGGAGCGCCCCCCAGCATCACTCTGCATAGAAGCGGCTTGCCGCTTCTTCCTGACGCATCTCGCTGAAGGAAGAAATCCTCTTCAGGTATCCGATGACACGTGTGAGATAGTCCAGGTTCGTGCTGCCGCACTTCGGGCACACGGTAAGGGTATCCTTGCTGATGTATCCGCAGTCATTGCAGACTGTGTTGCGGCAGTTGAAGGTAAAGTAGTTGGTGCCGTAGTGGGCCGCGGTGTTAAGAAGCTGCCTGTACTGTTCCTTGCTGAGGTGCTCTGCGATGTTCATGTGCAGGGCGGAACCACCGTCCAGATACTTCACGTACTCCTCTCCGTGGAGCTTGAACTTGTCGATCATGCTCAGCTTGTCATCCTCGGGATTGTAGAAGTAGGAAGAGTACATGTTGTGCTTGGGAGAGACGAAATAGCCGTCCTTGCGGTCCCAGTTGTAGTTCTTTCCGGAGAGGTTCTCGCCGGGCACGAACTCCGTGTTGAACATCGCGTCCTTGGTCTTGTCCTTGCGGTTTGCCTTGTTGATGGTCTCGAGGAGGTTGTTCACGAACTCCTTGTACTCGTCGTTCGGGGAGATCTCCAGTCCGAGGAACTCGGCGGCATCGGTGAGGCCGTTCACGCCAACGGTCAGGTACTGCTTGCGCATGTCGATGAAACCGGCCTTGTAGACGTCGAGCATGTCCGCTTTCAGGAAGTCCTTGATGATTTCGTTGAAGGCGATCTGGTACTTGTGAACGCGCTCGGTTTCCTCGGTAATCGCATCGCTGATGTACTTGTAGAGGGCTTTCTTGTCGTAGTTGCCCTGCTCGAGCGGCTTGCCGGGCTCGAGGTCCACGCGCTTCTCTCTCTTGAAGTAATCGCGTGCGGCATCCTGGATAAGGCGGTTCAGGTTGATGGTCATGACCGACTTGCTGCCGGTTGCCACGGAGGCGGTACCCATCGAATACTGGTGGGTGGTATGGTTGTGCGCGTCATCATCCTTCTGGATCTCGTTACGCAGGCGGCAGCAGCTGGAAAGGCTGTCGGGGCTGTTGGAGATGTAGCAGAAGAAACTGTGTCCCTTTGCCCACATCTCGGCCGTGAAGTCGGCGTATTCCTTGTCGGCGTAGTCGTCTCCCCCGTCGGTAAGCAGGGCCATGGTCTCGACCGGGAAGGTCAGTATGTAGTGGTTGCGCTCCTCGTTGAACCAGTTCATGAAGTGCTTCTGGAGCCAGTTCAGAGTCTCCCACTTCGGAGCGGTGCCGTCCGGGAAGCGGAAATCGCCGAACACGCCTTCGAAATAAGGCTTGTCGAAATAGCCGATATTCCAGAACACCGTCTGGTAGCCACGGTTGCCGGCGGGCATGTTCATGGAATGGACGACCTGCTGGAAGCAGTTGTCGATCACTTTGGTAAGGGTGCGCTGCTTGGCATTATTTTCTACAACTTCGTCGAGACGCTCCAGGTAATTGTCGCCGTAGTCCTTGCGGATGAAATAGTCCAGATACATGAGGAACTCAGGGGTAGCCACGGCACCCATGAACTGGGAGGAGATGGAATACACCAGATTGATGAACTCACCGCAGAAACTCTTCAGGTCGGTGGGAGCGATGGACACGCCGCCCAGTTCGCGCAGGCCGCTCACGAGGAAAGGATACATGGTGATCGCTACGCAGTAGGGATAGCCCGGAGTGCCGCTCTCATCGTGTTTGTAGAGCACGTGGGATTCCAGGTCCTTTATATACTGGTCCGCCAGGTCGGCACCATACAGGTTCTTGATCTTGTCCTGCATGATGTAGCGGTTCTGCTTGATGTTGTTCTCCTTGTAAAGCTCGGTACCGAGGGTAACGATGTTCTTGCGCGTGACGTTGGCGTTGGCGTCGAACTTCGATCCCGTCGCGGCGTTGGAGGCCTTGATGTAGTCCTTGATGAAGTCCCGCTTCTTGCGGAGATCCTTACCGTCGTCGAACTTCTGGATGTACTCCAGGGCGGCCTTCTTATTGATAGACATCAGGGAATCCACAACCTGGCGGCGGATCTCCTGGCTCGTCATGTTATTATAAATATAGAGGTTGTCGGTAATGGATACCACCACCTCCTCCGGGCAACGCTGGCCGGTGGACTTGTAAGTCTGGCGAATACCTTTCTTCAGCTTCTCGAGGTCGAACTCTTCGATGGTTCCATTTGTTTTCCTAACATCCATAGAATCAATAGGTTACAAGGTTTTATAATAGTCGTCTCTGCGGTTTGGGGGCCAAAAATGCCGGGCTGCAGCTGCAACCCGAATCAGAGATTTAGGCCTTTTCCGGGGAACAAAGTTACTAAAAGAGGAGACACGACGCGTGCCTCCTCTTGAAAAGTTATCAACACTTAACTAACAATCAAGTTTCAGTGTCTGTTCAGGGCTACTTTTCCGGAATGTCTTTCAAAACTTCCACCAGGAAGTCCCATGCCTTCTGCACGGAAGGGATATGGCAGCGCTCGTCCGGGGAATGGGGACTCTTGAGGGTAGGACCGCAGGAGATCATGTCCAGACCGGGATAGATGCCGCCGATGATTCCGCACTCCAGACCGGCGTGGATGGCCATCACCTCGGGCTCCTTGCCGTAGAGTTTCTTGTAGGACTCCTTCATCACACGAAGGATTACACTCTTGTCGTCCGGAGCCCATCCGGAATACGCGCCCACGAAGCGGGTCTTGATGCCGGCGTTGTTCAGCACGGCCGCGATCTTGCGGGAGAGAGCCACCTTGGCGCTGTCGATGAAACTGCGCATCAGGGTTACGATGGACACCTTTCCACCTGCTATCTTCACGATAGCAAGGTTGTTTGAGGTTTCCACGGTGCCGGGCATGGTCTGGGACATGCGTTCCACTCCGTCCGGGCACGCAAGCACTGCGTTCACCAGGGCGCGGGCCTCATCCTCCTTCACATATCCTTTGCTGAAGACAGCGGGAGTGAGGGAGATGCTCATGTCGGGATCGGTCTGGGCAAACTCGTCCAGCACCTGCAGGCCGATCTTCCGCAGAACGCGCGCGACCTTTGCCGGATCCTTTATGTAGAGAAGCACTTCCGCCTCGCGGGGGATGGCATTGCGCATGTTGCCGCCGGTGAATTCCACCAGTTTGGTGTCCGTCTTGGCGAGGATGACGTCGGTCAGGCGGGCGGCGATGCGGTTGGCGTTCGCGCGGCAGAGGATGATATCCATCCCCGAGTGGCCTCCCTGGCAGCCTTTGACCTGAAGGGAATAAGCCTGATAGCCCTTAGGACGGCGCACCTTGGTGTAGCGGCCGGTGCCTTCGGTATCCATTCCTCCGGCGCAGCCCACATAGAGCTCGCCCTCGGTTTCAGAATCCAGATTGATGAGGATATCCCCCTTCAGCACGCCGGGCTCGAGCTTGTTGGCACCGGTCATTCCGGTCTCTTCGTCGTAGGTGACGAGTATCTCGATCGGGCCGTGCTTGAGGTCTTTGCTCTCGGCGACCGCCATGGCCATAGCGACACCCATGCCGTCGTCGGCTCCGAGCGTGGTACCCTTCGCCTTCACCCATTCGCCGTCGATCCAGGTTTCGATGGGGTCGGTGAGAAAATCATGCTTAACGTCGTTGTTCTTCTGGGGAACCATATCCATGTGGCCCTGGAGGATGACGGTCTTGCGGTTCTCGTAGCCGGGTGTGGCCGGAACCTTCATTATAACGTTCCCGGTGGCATCTGCGAATGTTTCCACCTTGTGTTCCTTGCCCCATTTGAGAAGGAACTCGCGCACCTTCTCCTCATGCTTGGAAGGACGCGGATAACGGGTCAGCTGGTAGAAATTGTTCCAGACGATTGCGGGTTTGAGATCTTTGATGGTTGACATGGTGTTATCGGTTATTTGGTTTTATAGATAGGATAGCTTGCCACAATGCCCAGCTGATATACGGGAACGCGGGTCTGGAGAAGGATGGACATGCCGTCCGACAGGCGGCATCCGCATACCGCGGGGATGCGGTATTTGATCTCCTGCACCGGCTTCGCCTTGTTGTCCACGGCGGGTGCCGGGGCAACTTCCTCGACGTTCAGCTGGAGGTAGAACGGCCTCCCGGAAACGTTGTCCGCGGGCACGAGGCCTTCTTCGTCCGAAAGTCGGAAGGCGATGTAGGTCTGGTTCTTGCGCGGAACGGGGATAACCTCGAAACTGGCAGCCTGGGAACCATATTCGCTATACCCCGTGAAGAGGGTGAGATAGTCCTGCTCTAGCTTGTTGAGAGCGTCTATAGTAGCCTTCATGGCTTCGCCGCTGTAGGTGGCATCCGTCTGCCCAACGAGAATCTTATACTTGTTCTCGCGGATTTCGAAGATCTTGTCGGCCACTTCCTTGGCCTTGGCTTCGGTGGTCTTTTCCACGATCACCTGCTGGCGCACGGCATGGTTGTCGGCATCATAGAGTGTGTTTGTCCGCTCGGTGAGGTTGGCCGGGATGCCCTTGTCGGTGAATCCTGTTCCCTTTCCGGCCGGATACTTCCAACCCTTGTCCGGAGAGTATGAACCGGCAGGGCCGGATACGAGACCCTGGCTGGTGAGCTGGAGGAACAACGGATGGGTCTGGGAATTCATCACATAGGAATAGCGCTGGCTCTGGTCCGCCTCCACAGCAGGCACCATCTTGACGGATGTCACGGTGTAGGAGATGCGGTTTTCCAGTTCCGCCTTGACACCAAGATACTTCTGGGCGTACTGGGCATAAGGGCCGGCATAGAACTGTTCCCTCTGAGCCTCGACGTTGAACACAAGCACCGTCTGGGGCATCGAATACGACACGTTGCCCTGGGCCTTGCCCAGAAGCGGAAGCAGCAACGTGGCTAATATCATTATCGTCCTTTTCATATTATTTCCAGCGTTTGTGAGTCCAGAGATAGTTCCAGGGCTGATCCTTGATATCTTTCTCCAGCTCGGCATAATACATTTCCATGATGCGTTCGGGAGTGTAATCCGCTGCATTGCTGCAGATAGGCACGAACTCCACGGTATAGCGGCCTCGACCTGCAACCTTCCAGCGGAGGTAGCTCACGCTCATGCCGAACTTGCATGCAAGAGCCGTACCACCGGTCATAGCCAGCGTCTCCTGATTAAGGAACTTGCCGACATTGTGCTTAGTGGCGATGCGGTAAGGGTATTGGTCGGTCGGGAAGATGTAGACGAACTTCTGCCGGCGGTGTGCAATGGCGAAACGGAACACTTCCTGCGATTCCAGATAGCCGTCGAAATCCGTATCTTTCAGGGAATTGCAGCGATTGTCTTCTATCACGCGATCCCAGAGTTTACTTTTAAGCTTGCGGTAAACCACGCCGATTTCTTCCGGTCCGGACTTGAGGGGAACCTCCTTGTTGTGATTGTAGCAGAACCAGCCCCCGAGAAGTTCCCAGTTGCCTGCATGGCTGCTGAGCACCATAACGTTGGTGCTGTTCTCATATACCTCGTTGAATACTTCGGGGTTAACTATTTCGACAATCTTAGATGCATGCAGACGCCTGCGTCCACGGGCATTCCTGCATCCTCCGAACCATATCGCCTCAGCCACTATGTCTCCGAAATGGCGGTAACTGTCCTTCATAAGCTTTTTCAGTTCACCATACTTCTTTTCCGGGAAACTGCGGGCCAGGTTGGTCATTACGACATCCCTGCGGTAATGAATCACGTCGCGCAGCAGCCAGCTTAAGAACCTGCCCATGGCCAGATGGAAACCCAGAGGCAGGCAGGCGAACAGCCCGAGCACCGCCTCGGTCAGAACGACACCAATGGAACGTTTATCCTGCTTCATAGTTCACAAATATAGTCAAAATCCCCATTATTTATTATATTTGTAAGAATTTGAATTCAATTTAAAGCTAACGATATGTTCAAAGGTCAACCCAAAGGCTTGTTCGCCCTCGCCCTCGCCAATACCGGCGAGCGCTTCGGCTACTACACTATGCTGGCCATCTTCCTGCTCTTCCTGCAGGCCAAGTTCGGTTTCTCCGCCGCAGCCGCGGGCCAGTTCTATGCCATTTTCCTAGCAGCGGTTTATTTCATGCCCGTAATCGGCGGCTGGCTCGCCGACAAGATCGGCTTCGGCAAGTGCGTCATCACCGGTGTATGCGTAATGTTCACAGGCTACCTCTGCCTGGCCATCCCCACCGATGCCTTCGCAGCACGCGGCTTCGCCCTCACCCTGATGATAGGCGCCCTGCTGCTGATTGCAGTGGGTACGGGCCTGTTCAAGGGTAACCTCCAGGTGCTCGTGGGCAATTTGTACGACGATCCAAAGTATTCCGCAAAGCGCGATTCGGCCTTCAGCCTCTTCTACATGGCCATCAACATCGGCGCGATGTTCGCTCCCACCGCAGCAACTGCCCTCACCAACAGGCACCTGGCCGGCGCAGGCCTCATCTACAAGGCCGATATCCCCGCCCTTGCACATCAGTATCTGGGCGGCACCCTGGCGGATCCTTCCATCCTCGAAGGCCTCAAGGCGGCCATGCCCGGCGAGCAGATCGCGTCCATGGACCTCGGCTCCTTCAGCCAGTACTACATCAACAACCTGTCCACCGCCTACAACCTCGGATTCGCAGTTGCATGCGTGTCGCTGATAGTTTCCATAGCCATCTACCTCGGCTGCCGCAGCTGGTTCAAGCATGCGGACGTGAACGCCAAGCAGGCCAAGGCCGGCGAGGGCGCACCCGTGCAGGAACTCACTCCCAAGCAGACCAAGGACCGCATCACCGCCCTTATCTGGGTATTCGCGGTTGTCATCTTCTTCTGGATGGCATTCCACCAGAACGGATCCTCGCTCACCTACTTCGCCCGCGACTACACCCAGACTTCCGTTGCAGGCCCCCTGAAGCTGGGCTTCAACATCTGGGCTCTCGCCCTGATAGCAGTTTCCATCTATACGCTGTTCGGTGCCTTCCAGTCCGAGACCTCACGCGGCAAGACCATCAGCGGAATCGTGACGCTCGCACTCTGGGCCAGCGCATGGGCCCTCTACAAGGGCATGGCTCCCGAAATCCACATCCTGCCCCAGCAGTTCCAGCAGTTCAATCCCTTCTTCGTGGTAGCCCTCACGCCCATCTCCATGGCCATTTTCGCGGCCCTGGCAAACAAGGGCAAGGAGCCTTCCGCTCCAAAGAAGATCGGCCTCGGCATGTTCGTGGCGGCGCTGGGATATCTCATCATGCTGGCAGCCTCCAAGGGCCAGCCGGCACCTTCAGACCTCGTGGCCGTGGGTGGCGTATCCCCCGATCCGGTGGTTCCCACCTATCTGATTTCCACCTATCTGGTGCTCACCTTCGCTGAGCTGCTCCTCTCCCCCATGGGTATCTCCTTCGTTTCGAAGGTGGCCCCTCCCAAGTACAAGGGACTGATGATGGGTCTATGGTTCGCAGCCACCGCCGTGGGCAACTACCTCAGCTCCATCCCCTCCATGCTTTGGAACAACGTTCCCCTCTGGGTCAACTGGAGCGTGCTGATGGCACTCTGCGTGATTTCCGGCGTAGTCATGTTCTCCATGCTTCGCAAACTCGAAGCTGCAACCGCATAGCATATGGACCAGGCGATTGCCGATAAACTTCTGCTCTGGGCGGAACGCTATAACAATCCGAAGTATTTCGAAGAGGATCCCATAGCGTTCCCCCGGCGTTTCCACGGCATGATGACCACCATCCAGCCCGTGCTGGGTTTCGAAGGTGGCGAATGGCGCCCGTGCTTGCAGGATGTCGAAATCGCCGCCGTGTTCGCGGCGCATTTCGCCTGGGGGCGCAGGGCCATGATCGTGCGGGACTGCAGCCGTCTTTTCGACGAGATGCTCTGGAGGCCCTACGACTACGTGATGTCCGGGAACTGGCGCAACGACTCCTCCTCCATCCACCGCACGGTGAAATGGAGCGAGGTGGCGAGGATTTGCAAGAGACTGAAGGACTTCTACTCCACGTCCGATACTCTCGAGAGCCTTTCGGCCGATGAGATGCGTACCAGGATCTACGGCCAGAAGGCCGATCCGAAGGCCGCCAACAAGAAGATCTGGATGCTGCGGCGCTGGATGATACGGAACGACGGCCGCGTGGACCTCGGCCTCTGGAAGAACAGTTCTCCCGCAGATCTGGTCATTCCTCTCGACGTCCATGTCTACCGCCAGGCAACTGAACTGGGGCTGACGAAACGCCGCTCCAAAGACATAGTGACCGCACGCGACATTACCGATTCTTTCCGGGAGCTTTTCCCCGGTGATCCCGCCAAAGGCGATTTCGCCCTTTTCGGCTATGGAGTGAACTCTAATGCCTAATATGTATATCATCTCCGGATGCAACGGCTCCGGAAAGACAACCGCTTCCTACACGCTCCTCCCTGAAATGCTGGAGTGCAGCCAGTTCGTGAACTCCGACGAATTCGCGAAGAGCCTCTCCCCTTTCAATCCGTCTGAGGCTTCGGTGTCCGCCAGCCGTTACATGCTGCAGAAGATATACTACCTTTTGGAAAACCATCTGGATTTCTGCGTCGAAACCACCCTGGCCACCCGCTCCCTGCTGGGAATCATCAACGAGGCCAAATCCAGGGGGTATTCGATAACCATCCTGTATTTCTGGTTGAAGTCCCCCGAAATGGCCATACAACGCGTTAGAAACCGCGTTGCCGCAGGAGGGCACAATATCCCCGAAGACGTGGTGCGCCGACGCTACTACATGGGCCTGAACTATTTCTTCGAGACTTACGCCCCCATCTGCGAGCGCTGGATGCTGATAGACAATTCCACCGATCCTTTTACCGTCGTAGCTGAGGGCAATCCGGAACTCGCGAATATCAAGGACAGGGAGAAATTCGACATAATCCACAAGCTTGCCTACCCCGATGAAAACAAGCAGCAGTAAGTATCTGGACGCTTTCGGCGTAACTCAGGCGCAGCTGCAGACTCTCGTTGGCGAAGGACTTCGCAGCGGGGGCGACTGGTGCGACCTGTTCTTCGAGGATACTTCCTATTCCGAACTGATGCTGCGCGACGGAGAAGTTTCCGCCGGCGGTTCGCACATAGACTACGGCTGCGGTATTCGGGTTCTGTGCGGGGAGAAGACCGGCTATGCTTATGCAGAGAGGACGGACATGCCGTCGCTGCTTGCCGCTGCACGCAGCGCCTCGGCAATCTCTCAAGCTAGCGGGGGCGTACCTGCCCCTTCGAACCGGTGCCGGACAAGCCGGCATCCCTCCCAGCAAAGCTGGGCCCCTCCCGTTCACATTGCCACGGGCGGCATGCCTCTCGAAGGGGCAGCACGCCCCCGCCTCAACACGACTAGCAGCGACGCCAATTATTATAATCAAAAGGAGGACTGGCGGGAGAGCCGGGCAGCGGAGTTGGTGCCGGTGCTGCGGAAGCTGGAAAACCTGATCCGCGCAAAAGACAGCAGCGTGCACAAAGTTATAGCCATGCTTGCCTGGCAGGTTAGCGACATCCTGATGTACAACTCCCTTGGAGAAATCACCACCGACACCCGTCCGGTTGGCAGCATCACCGCCACCGTCATATTCGTCCGCGGCAGCCAGACCGAGATGAACAACGCTTCGCGGAGCTTCCGCATGGGCGTGGAGATGATTACGGATTCCCTGCTGGAAGAACTCGCCACGCAGGTCACAGCCGGCATGGACGAGCGCTTCGAGGCTCGCAGGCCGAAGGGCGGAAAGATGCCCGTGGTGATGGCCGCGGGGGCATCCGGCATCCTGCTTCACGAGGCGATGGGCCATGCTTTCGAGGCGGATTTCAACCGCAAGGGCCAGAGCATCTTCGCAGACAAGATGGGCAAGCGGGTGGCTTCCAAGGGCATCGACATCCTTGACGACGCCACCATTCCCTTCAACCGCGGCGCCGTACGCATAGACGACGAGGGCGTGCCCGGGCAAAAGACATATATGGTGGAGGATGGCATCCTGCGCAGCTATCTCCACGACCGCATCAGCGCAGCATATTACGGAGTGGTCCCGACCGGCAACGGCAGGCGCGAATCCTTCCGCTACAATCCCATCCCCCGCATGCGCTGCACCTACATGGAAAGCGGGCGGGACGGCAGCTGCCAGGACCTGATCGCCGGGGTGAAGAAAGGCATCTTCGTGGACCAGTTCTCCAACGGCGAGGTGAAGATAGGCGAAGGGGATTTCACCTTCTACGTGAAGAGCGGACGCCTGATCGAGAACGGCCGCCTGACCATGCCGGTGAAGGATATTAACATAGTAGGAAACGGCCCTCGGGCGCTGGCGGACATAGTCGGCGTGGCCGGGGACCTGAAGATAGACGACAGCACCTGGACCTGCGGCAAAGAGCAGAGCGCATTCGTGAGCTGCGGCATCCCCAGCGTGCTGGTGAGAGAACTGACAGTGGGAGGAGAATGATATGCTGGAGAAGGACGAGAAAATACTGACTCAGGAGTGCCTAAAGATGGCGTTGGAGGCCGGTGCTTCCAAAGCTAGGGCAAGCCTCAGCAAGAATACGATGAACATCGTGGCTACGCTTGACGGCGAGGTGGACAAGGTGACGGCCTGCCTGGACCGCAGCATCACCTTAAACCTGTTCGTCGATGGGCGCTACGGCACTTTCTCCACCAACAAACTGGACGTGGATTCGCTGCAGAGTTTTATCGGCCGGGCCGTGGAGACTACCCGCATGCTGGCTCCGGACCCATGCCGGGACCTGCCTGCGCCTTCCCGTACTGCGAAAGATGCGGTTTCGGGTGATGAACTCGGGATCTGCGATCCAGCGTGGCAGTCCGTCACCCCGGAACAGAGGATAGCATTCGCCCTCGAAAATTGCTGCGGCAGGACGTGTTCCTCCGCCTCGCTACCGCCACGCACAAGGCCCGCTCAAAAAACTTCGTCGGAGGAACACGTCCTGCCGCAGCCTGTGCACAAGTGGAAACTGATTTCGGAGGAGGGCGAATATTCCGATTCGGAGTATTGGAACTACGTGGTGGACACGCAGGGCACGGAAGTACTCCATGCAGAGACATCATTCGAGTTCTTTACCGAACTGACGATACAGGATTCCCGCGGCCGCAAATACAGCGGCGGATGGTGGGAAGCCGCTCCACTGCTCAAGGATTTCCATCCCGAAAAAGTAGCCTCGGCGGCCCTGGAAGAGGCCGTAATGCAAATCGGCCCCAAACGTTGCCGCAGCGGGAAGTACCGCGCGGTAATTGACAGCGAAGTATCCCAGAAAGTGCTGAATCCAATACTGAATGCGCTCAATGCATTCAACATCCAACAGAAGAATTCCTTCCTGACCGATGCCCTCGGCAAGCAGGTCTTCCCTGCCGGGCTGGACATCATGGACATGCCGCGCATCCCCGGCGAGGCCTGCGGCAAGATGTTCGATTCGGAAGGCGTGGCTACGGCAAATCATTATATTGTGAAGGATGGAGTTGTGCAGGAGTATTTCGTAAATACCTACATGGCGAACAAACTCGGCGTCACTCCCACCATCGAGGATGCCATGAGACCGGTTATTTGTAGATTCGGCAACGGTGTTTCCAGACAAGATATCATGAAAACCTGCGGGGACGGGATTTTGATAACCGATTTCTGCGGGGGGAACAGCAATCCCGCGACGGGAGATTTTTCGTATGCGATTCAGGGATACAGATTCAAAGATGGCAAGATAGTCCATCCGGTGCGGGAGATGCTGATTACGGGAAATATCGTAGATTTGTGGTCGCGCCTGCTCGCGGCCGGCGATGACGCCCGCCGCTGCCGCGCCAAACTGACCCCCACCCTGGCATTCGATCAAGTAGATTTTAGTGGATAGAATATGAAAATAGAACAGAACAAAGTTGTAGCAGTTGCATACTGCCTCACGGTAGAAGGAAAGGTAATAGACCAAAGCCCCGAGGGGCATCCGCTGGAGTACATCCACGGCACCCACATGATGATCGCGGGCTTCGAAAAGGGCCTGGATGGCCATGAGCCTGGAGATAAGTTCAGCATCGAGGTCAGCCCCGAAGAGGGCTACGGCACCGTGAATCCCCAACTGCGCTTCGACATCCCCAAGACCGCATTCATGGTAGGCGGAGTGCTGCGTGAAGATCTGCTCAAACCCGGAACCGTGGTACCGATGTTCAACAGCACCGGGCACGTGGTGCAGGGCACTGTGGCGGAAGTGAAGGAAGAAAGCGTCACGATGGACTTCAACCATCAGCTTGCCGGAAAGCACCTTCACTTCGACGTGGAGGTAGTTTCCGTGCGGGATGCCACCCAGAAAGAGCTTGACGAGGGCCTTCACGGAGAGTATCTCCCGTTGGAGGAGGAAGAAGAGCATCACTGCTGCCATGGAAAGGGCGGCTGTCACAAGCACGAGGGCGAAGAAAGCCATCACTGCCACAAGCACGAAGGCAACGGCGAATGCTGCCAAAAAGACAGTGAAGAATGCTGCCACAAGGGCGAGCATGATTGTTGCAGCAAGAACTGATTCGTAATGAAAACCGCCGTAGTCGTACTTAACTGGAACACAAAGGATTACCTCAGGGCCTTCATCCCCGGGCTGCTGCATTCGTGCCAGCAGGCGGGGGCGGACCTGATAGTGGCCGACAGCGGCTCCACCGACGGCAGCCGCGAGGTGCTCGAAAGCGAGTTCCCCGAAGTTAAAACCATCCTCCTGGACGGCAACTACGGCTTCACAGGAGGCTACAACAAGGCCTTTGAAGCTCTTGAAGGCCGAGGCTACGACTACTTCGTACTCATTAACTCCGACATTGAAGTGGATGACGGATGGCTGGAACCTCTCCTACAATGGATGGAAACGCATCCGGAATGCGGCATCTGCGGCCCGAAACTCCACGGCTTGCTGAAGAATCCGGATCCTGATTCAGACAGGCCCTACATCCGCAGCAACCGCTTCGAATATGCCGGTGCAGCCGGAGGCCTGCTGGATGCCTTCGGATTCCCCTACTGCCGAGGCCGCGTGCATCATAAAGTTGAAGAAGACCGCGGCCAATACGACAACGCAGATCCTGATGTGCTCTGGGTTACCGGAGCCTGCCTGCTCATTCGCTCAAGTCTCTGGAAGCAACTCGGAGGCCTGGACGCCCGCTATTTTGCCCACATGGAAGAGATAGACCTCTGCTGGAGAGCCCAATTGGCCGGATGGAAGGTGAATGTAGTGCCGCAATCGGTAGTGTGGCATCTGGGCGGGGGCACGCTTCCTCCAACCTCGCCGCTGAAACTCAAGCTCAATTTCCGCAACAATCTCCTCACCCTCGAAAAGAACCTTCCGGGCACCTACATCACGCAGGGCCTGGCTCCCAGTAAGGCCGCGCGCAAGGCCGCGCGCTTCCTACGCATGCGCGCATTTTTGGATAATTGCGCGAGAATTGCTTATTTTTGCATGGGAAAACCAGAACTCGCAAACGCAGTACGCGATGCTCATAAAGAATGGGAAATACTGCGCGTCCGGAGTTGTTACATTCCGCAGCCTGAAAAAAACGCCAAGGTCGCAGGGCTGACACATAAACTGATTATAATTTAGCACGGCCATGAGAATAGTAATCCTGGGAGCAGGCAGAGTAGGTTCGCACCTCGCGAAAATGCTGAGGGGCGAAGAAAATGACATCACGATAATCGATGACAACGACGCACGCCTTTCCAAACTCGGCACGTCCCTGGACGTACGCACGATCCAGGGCATTCCTTCCTCGACCAAGATTCTGAAAAAGGCGGGGGTGGACAAATGCGACCTCTTTATAGCGGTATACCCCGCCGAACTCCAGGAAACCAACATCGTGGGCGCCCTGCTTGCAAGGCGACTGGGCGCAGCCAAGGTGCTGGCAAGGGTTAACGACGAAGAGTATCTCTCCCCGGACAACCGCCTTATGTTCAACGAACTGGGCATCGAGCTCCTGTTCTATCCCGAGCGTATCGCGGCAGACGAAATCGTGGCCCAGCTTAAGCGCACGACCACTTCCGAAACCATGGAGTTCGGCCACGGACAGCTCTCCATCTCGCTTTTCAAGCTTGACGAGAACTCTCCCCTGCTGGACCTCAAGCTCTCCGAGTTCGTGCAGCAGCTATCCAAAGAAGACCTGGAGCAGTTCCGCATCATAGCCATAGCGCGCGGTAACAACACCATCATCCCCGGACCTGACACCGTATTCCAATACAACGACATGGTCTTCACGTTCTCCCGTCAGGAGGGTGTCGACCTGCTAGTCAAATACTTCGGCCAGAGCACCATACAAGTGCAGAAAGTGATGATCGTAGGCGGCAACGAGATTGCGGCCATGCTCGCGGCGGATCTTTTCGCCAACGGCATAGACGTCAAACTGATAGAAATCGACCATAACCGCTGCCTCGAACTCTCCGAGAAACTTGACGATGATATAGAGGTGGTGAACGGCGACGGCCGCAACTCCGACCTTCTGTTCGAGGAAGGCATAAACGAGTGCGACGCATTCGTAGCCCTGACCGGAAGCGACGAGACCAACGTCCTCACCTGCGTGGTAGCCAAGAAGATGGGTGTCCCCCGCACCGTCGCGGAGGTGGAAAACACCGAGTACGTCCGCCTGGCGGAAGAAATGGGAGTAGACAGCGTCATCAACAAGAAACTCATCACCGCGGCCAGCATCTACCGCTTCACCCTGGGAGGCAAGGCCCGTTTCGTGAAATACATGCGCAGCACCAACGCGGAAGTCATCGAATATACCGCCACGGAAGGCATGCCCATCACCAGGAAGCCACTCAAAGACATTTCCTTCCCTGACGGAGCCATCGTGGGAGGCATTATCCGTAACGACGAGGCATTCGTCGCCGTGGGAGAAACGCAGATCATCCCGGGTGACCGGGTGGCCATTTTCGCAGTTCCGGAGAGCCTGAAGGCCATCGACAAACTATTCAAGTAATCAGCCATGAAACTTTCTGAATGGATAGGCCAATACATGCGGGATACCGCAAACCTGAGCGGCCAGCTGGATGTTGACAAAGCTGCTGCGAACATACGCAGCAACATTTATTTCCGCGGGCCCAACGTCTGGATCCTTGCGTTCTCCATCATCATAGCATCCGTTGGCCTCAACGTCAACTCCACGGCCGTAATCATCGGCGCCATGCTCATCTCGCCTGTCATGGGACCCATCATCGGCATGGGCCTCGGCTTGGGCATCAACGATACCCGACTGCTTGGAGACAGCCTGCGCAACCTGCTTATAATGGTGATAATCAGCCTGATAGCCTCCTCGCTCTTCTTCCTGCTTTCACCTCTGAACCTGGCCAACCCGACCGAATTGCTGGCACGCACCTCACCT
>JAEEGF010854157.1_pt1 | contig 16421 bp, 12 predicted proteins | sample 9134171 | NCBI WGS metagenome assembly JAEEGF01 (sample SAMN16246542, study PRJNA631951) | gut metagenome | biome: gut microbiome; feature: rumen; material: AP-attached | host: Bos | place: Iran: Karaj | collected 2018-10
CGAAGACCAGCAGCGCTAATCTTCAACTGAATCCAGCAACCCTCCTCTACATAGTAGAACTTCTTGCTGAAAAGGTTAACGTCAAAGCTTCTCTTTGTACGGTGCTTTGAGTGAGACACATTGCAACCTATCTGTGCCTTCTTTCCTGTAATTTGACAAATCTTAGACATTTCTATCTACTTTTTACTTGTGATTTACACTTACTTATTCCAAACAGCGTGCAAAATTACACAATTTTATTGAGATTCAGATAATTACACGACCGGAAAACAAAATAATTAATATTTTTTAACCTTCACGCTCCACTTTTGGGGCATCTTGGGCCTTCAGGAAGTCCAAAAACATCTCCATCGCGCGGTTGGTGGCGATGGCCAGATTGATGTCACGACCATAGTCCTCCTGCAGCCGTTTCGTCATCACCTTTTCAGGACTGCCACAGGCCACCCAGATGGTGCCAACGGGAATCTCCTTGGTGCCGCCGGTAGGACCGGCGAAACCGGTAGCGGCGATGGCATAATCGGTGTTCAGCGCCTTGCAGGCCCCTTTCACCATAGCCACTGCAACCTCTTCACACACAGCGGTTTTCTCTTCGAGCAACTGGTGGTCAACCCCCAGCAGACTCTCTTTCACCTCATTCACATACGAGATGATACCGCCCTTAAAATATTTTGATGCGCCAGGCACCGAGATGATTGCCTCTGCTATCCGTCCGCCAGTACAGCTCTCGGCAGTACCCACGGTCTTTTCTGTCTCCCAGAGGATCTCACTCACCTCTCTACTTGTTATTTTACTTTCAAAATCCATTTTTGTTGAGTGTTTATTGTTTAGTGTTTAGAGTCGTCACTTAAACGTGACCTTCGAGAATGCGGGCGCATCAATCGGACAGAACACCTTGTCCAGATACTTGTAATAGCCCACAATGCCTATCATGGCCGCATTATCCGTGGTATAGCTGAACTTGGGTATATAGATGGTCCAGCCATAGCGCTTCTCCGCATCGTAGAACGCATTACGCAGGCCGTTGTTGGCACTCACGCCACCAGCCACAGCCACATGCTTGATGCCCGTCTGCTTCACCGCTTTCTTGAGTTTCTTCATCAGGATGTCCACGATGGTCCACTCCAGCGAGGCAGCAATGTCTTCCTTGTGGTTCTCGATAAAGTCGGGCTCCTCAGCCACCCATTTCTGCATCGAATACAGGAACGAGGTCTTCAGCCCCGAGAAACTATAGTCCAGCCCAGGTATGTTTGGCTCAGCAAACTGGTAAGCCTTCGGATTACCCTGGCGTGCCAGTCGGTCGATGATCGGTCCGCCGGGATAGCCCAGTCCCATCACCTTCGAGCACTTGTCGATAGCCTCACCGGCAGCGTCGTCGATGGTCTGTCCCAGCACCTCCATGTCGTTGTAGGCGTTCACCTTCACAATCTGCGAGTTGCCACCCGATACCAGCAGGCACAAGAACGGCAGTGGCGGCTGGTGCTGGTCGTCCTCGCTCTCCTTGATGAAATGTGCCATCACATGGCCCTGCAGGTGGTTCACGTCGATCATGGGAATGCCCAGCGAACGGGCCAGCCCCTTGGCGAAGCTCACGCCCACCAGCAGCGATCCCATCAGTCCTGGTCCACGTGTAAAGGCAATCGCCGTCAGGTCCTCCTTGGTAATGCCAGCCTTCTTGATCGCCTGGTCCACCACAGGCACCACATTCTGTTGGTGCGCGCGCGATGCCAGCTCGGGCACCACGCCACCATAAGCCTCGTGCACCGCCTGCGAGGCCGTCACGTTACTCAGCAGGATACCGTTCTTCAGCACCGCTGCCGACGTGTCGTCGCACGAGCTCTCTATACCTAATATATATATATCTGCCATATAGCCCAAAGTTCAATGTTCAAAGTTCAATGTTCAATAAGTCAGCACTTCCACGCCATGCTCAGTCATCACGAGCGTGTGCTCCCACTGGGCGCTGGGCTGCTCATCCTCCGAAATCACCTCCCATCCGTATGGATCGTCAGCATCGATAAACACCTTCCAGGTACCCATGTTGATCATAGGCTCGATGGTGAACACCATACCAGGCACCAGCAGCATGCCAGTACCGCGATGGCCATAGTGGTTCACGTCGGGTTCCTCATGGAACTTCAGTCCCACGCCATGTCCCGCCAGGTCGCGCACAATGCCGTAGCCATATTTCTTACAGTGTTTCTCTATCGCATGGCCAATGTCGCCCACAAAGCTGTAAGGCTTGGCGGCCTCCATGCCTATCTCCAGGCACTCCTTGGCCACCCGCACCAGCTGCTCCTTCTCGGGCGTGGTCTTGCCGATGATGAACATGCGGCTTGCATCCGCATAATAGCCATCCAGAATGGTTGTAAAGTCCACATTGATGATGTCGCCCTCTTCGAGCACATCCTCCTCCTTGGGGATACCGTGGCACACCACCTCGTTGATTGAGGTACATACGCTCATGGGGAATCCCTCATAGTTCAGACACGCAGGTATACCACCGTTCTCCTCGCACACCTTACGGCATATCTGGTCGATCTCCAGTGTGTTCATACCCGCATGAATCTCCTTTGCCACGGCGTCGAGCACAGCGGTGTTCACCACACCCGCCTTGCGGATGCCTTCTATCTGTTCAGGGGTTTTAATCAAATCACGTGTTGGTACCAGCTTACCTTTGTTTTCCCAGTACATGATGGTCTTGTCCATCTCTGTAGGTTCCTGTCCTGGCAGGCAGTGCCATCTTTTCTTCTTGTTAAAAGCACTCATTTTCACCTATTTTATTTGAATTTGGGTGCAAAATTACACAGAAATATGCGAAAAACCAAATTTATTTGTAATTTTTCGATTTACCGGGAATTTAGCCCATTTATTACCCCTTTGTAGGTAAAGCATAGGTAAATCGTAGCGTAATCCTAGAGTAATCCTAGAGTAATCCTAGGAAAACCCTAGCATAATGGTAGCATAATGGTAGGTTAAAGGTATAGGCACAGGTTCTCCACATCTTTATCAAAAGTGTCCTTATTGATTGCTTTGTTTTTGATAACCGATCTGCAGTTATAGATGGTTTGTGTTGAGAGAAAAAGCAAGCCTGCAATATCTGCTGTGTTTTTAACCCCCAAACGGATAAGCGCAAATGTTCTTAACTCTGTAGTGAGTGTGTGAGGCGTTTTCGGGTGTATATGGGCTTCTTCTGCCAGCAAGGTATTAAACTCCTCCACAAATGTGGGATAAAGTTCAAGGAAAGCTTTGTCAAAACGATTCAGGAAAGTTGCGGCATCCTCCTCTGAAATGCGGGTTGAGGAAATGGTTTGCAGCAACTCCTGAGCCTGGTTCGCTTTAATCTTACGCTTGACTAGCGTCTGATATTTGCTCAGTTTATCGATATATTTTGCACACAGATCAATATAGATAGATACAAGACCTTCACGGTGTTTATTCGTATCAACCAGCTTCACATTGAGGTCTTTCAGTTGGTCATTCAATACCACTTGATTCTGATTGCTCTCTGCCAATTGTTGGTTCAGTAAGATCAACTGCTCATTCCTGTCAGCCAACTCGATACGTCTGGCAGATAGTTTTCGATTCTGTTGATGAATAAAATAAGATGTGCATAGCAAACCAATCACCAGAATAGAGATAAACAATACAGCATATCTCAATGTGTGGTTTTGCTTGGTCACGACGGCTTGATAGTTAGACATGATCTGTGGCATAATCCTTGATATTTCCAAGATACGAAGTCGGTTGTTGTAGAATTTTGCATCCTCCATCGAAATTGAAATATATTTTTCTGCCCCCTCTAAATATTGATCGCCTTTCTCAAAGAGATAAACAGCCAAAGATTGTAGGGCCACATTTTCCATCGTACAGCACTTCAAATCTGTGAGTGCAGCGATAATCAAATACTTTTCATACTTCTCACTATCTCCATCCATCTGATAATTGCCAGCCAGCGCATAAGCTGCCATCGCATAAGCACGCGACTCCTTATCACCCTTTTCCATGACGTTGAGATAGTGCCTGCGCGCTTGTTGACTGTCAGGAGCCACATACACGCACTGCTCTCCTTTATAATACTCATAGAAAGGATTACTGGGCTCTATATAATGCATGGCTTGTCCAAAATAGTTATTTGCTTTTGCTCTATACACAGGCGCATACACTTTTTCAGAACAATAGTCCGACCAATAAGAATAAGCTGAGAAATAAGTAAAATAATAATTGAAGAGCAGATGCTGATCAACCTCCTTAAGATTTAAGGAATCCAGAATATTGATGGCTTCGTAATACAAGCCGCCAAAGACTAAAATTTCTGCCCGATGAATGGTAAAGAGTGACTGGTAATAGTCATTCTTTTGTTTGATGGCCAATTGAATGCCTCTGTCTGAGTAGGCCATAGCTGAATCAAACTTATACACATAGTATTCTTTATATAGATCATCCAACGTCTTTAGCACAATCTCCGGATCGTTTTCTGCTTGTAGTTTCTTTTTTAAGAAAGCAATATTGCTTTCTTTCGTTTGAACATAATGATAACGATTCTTAATTGTTGCATCAAGTTCATCAAGCAACGCATGGTTGTTTGCCAACACCCCGACTGTTAATGCCAAAAGACATAAAATCAAACTATATTTTCTCATTTAAATGCTTATTTTCTGCAAAGTTAGCGATTCAATACAAATTCACCATATTTACTATGCATATTTTAATATTTATTATAACTTACTGATTCTCAATGTGGTTTTTTCGTCATACTTATCAATTAATTTACTAACCCATTACCTTCGTTACCAAAGAACAGCATTTATGTGTACCTTTGCATCAGAAATCAAATTCATAACTAAAGATTAAAATTATGAGAAAATTAAAACAATTATTTAACCATCGTCTGATGATCGGTTGCGCAACAATACTGATATCATCAGGTATGCTTGCACAAACTGTCAAGGTGCAAGGTGTTGTAAAGGATGAAAGTGGTGAATCAGTAATTGGTGCCACTGTCATGCAGAAAGATACAGGTAACGGAACAGTAACTGACCTGAACGGAAGGTTTACACTATCAGTACCTTCTAATGCGACGTTAACCATATCTTATATCGGCTTTGCCAGTCAGAACGTTCCTGTAAAAGGGCAATCCAATCACACGATTATATTACATGATAATAGCCAGACACTGAGCGAGGTTGTCGTTGTTGGTTATGGCACGATGCGTAAGAGCGACCTGACTGGCGCTATCGGTTCATTGGCTGCTAAAGACATGGAGAATTCACCTGTATCCAATATTGGTCAAGCCATCCAGGGTAAGATTGCCGGCCTACAGGTTATTGATGCGGGCAAACCCGGTGATAACGTCAGTTTAAAGATACGTGGTCTTGGGTCCATCAACAACTGCGACCCACTTGTTGTGATTGATGGTGTCCCCACCGACTTGGGTCTCAACAGCTTGAATATGGTTGACGTGGAGCGCCTTGACGTTCTGAAAGATGCGTCAGCCACTGCCATCTATGGGTCACGTGGCGCCAACGGCGTAGTAATGATTACCACCAAGAAAGGTAAGGACGGTAAAGGTAAACTATCCCTGGCAGTCAATCTGTCCATCCAAAATGCCACCAAGCTTCCCCACCTTCTCAATGCCAGTCAGTATGCCGCATTAAGCAACGACATGATGGATAATGCCGGCTATAATGCCAACATGACATGGGCTGATCCTTCATCGCTTGGGGCAGGAACAGATTGGGTTGACGAACTGTTCCGTACAGGTTACATGCAGAACTATACCATCAGCTACTCAGGTGGTAATGAAAAATCGCATTACTATGTGTCTGGTGGTTTTTTAAATCAGAGTGGTATCGTGAGGAGTGTCAATTATCGTCGTTTCACTTTCCAGGCCAACAGTGATGCACAGGTTCTTAGCTGGCTTAAAGTTTCTAACAATCTGACAATCAGTGCTGATCAGAAAAAACAAGGCAGTTACGATTTAGGCAACACTTATAAGGCACTTCCTATCTACCCTGTCAAGGACGAACAAGGCGAATGGAGTGGTCCTGAGGGTAATTCGCTATGGTATGGTAGCATCAAGAATCCAATTGGACCAACCGTAACAGATAAACAAAAAAGCAATGGCTACAATCTTCTGGGTAACATCACGGCAGAACTTTCACTAACCAAATGGTTGAAGTTTAAGAGTACATTGGGCGTCGATGCCAAATTCTGGTATGGCGATAACTACACCCCTAAATATGCATGGAAACCCATTGCTACTGAAGAGAGTTCACGCTATAAGAGCGACAACAAGTCGTTTACCTATCTTTGGGATAACTACTTCCTGTTCGATTACACGTTCTCCAAAAAGCATCACGTTGGACTGATGGCAGGAACATCAGCCCAGTGGAATAAATTCGACTACTTGAATGCACAAAAAAACATCTTCGCGTTCGAGAATGTCCATGAGATGGACAACGGACAGGAGATGTATGCCATAGGCGGAAATGAAACCGAATGGGCTCTTTTTTCCTATATGGCACGTGCCACCTATGACTATAGTAACAAATATCTGCTCACAGCCACCATTCGTCGCGATGGTTCGAGCCGTTTTGGACGTAGCAAGCGCTGGGGCCTATTTCCTTCTGTATCAGCAGCATGGCGCATTTCGGAAGAAGAATGGTTCAAGAAATCCGCCCTGCTAAGCGATCTGAAGATCCGTGCAGGCTATGGTGTCACAGGTAGCCAGGCCAGCGTGAGCAACTATGGTTATCTCGCCTCCTACAATACAAGTATCTATCCTTTAGGAAAGGCTGGCACCGAACAAGCTGCGTTGGTATCAGCAACATTGGCCAATCCTAACATCCATTGGGAAGAGGTCGCTCAAGCCAACATTGGCTTTGATGCCGTATTGTTCAACTCGCGTGCCATCCTCTCTGTCGATGCCTATATCAAACATACCAACGACATGCTGGTTAAAGCCTCCATCCCTATCACATCTGGTTTCGAAGACACCAGTACCACTTATACTAATGCTGGCAAGGTAAGAAACACGGGTATAGAGGTTACACTGCACACTGTCAACCTCAAAGGTGCGCTGAATTGGGAAAGCGATCTCTCCTACACTTATAACAGGAACAAGATTAAGGATCTCAACAGTAATGTACCTTACTATATCAACCAGATCAACAACTCATATGTCACCATGCTACAGAAGAATTATCCCATCAATGTCTTCTACGGCTATATAACCGATGGTATTTTCCAGAATGCGAAAGAAGTTGCAGCACATGCCATACAGCCCGGAGCAGAACCAGGTGACATCCGATTCAAGGATCTCAATAACGATGGTGTTATCAATGATGCTGACCGCACCGTGATTGGCAACCCCAATCCAACACATCTCTTCTCATTAGGAAATCATCTGAGTTACAATGGTTTTGAACTTGGCATCTACCTGCAGGGTGTGGCTGGCAACAAGATTTTCAACGCCAATAATATCGACCTCACAGGCATGGCTGCGGCCTATAATCAAAGCACTGCCGTATTGAAGCGTTGGAACGGCGAAGGCACCAGCTATTCCATGCCCCGTGCTGTCTTTGGCGATCCCAACCAAAACAACCGTGTCAGCGACCGTATGGTTGAGAATGGCGCCTATCTTCGTCTCAAAACCATATCGTTGGCTTACAACTTCCCCCAGAAGTGGCTGAAGGCATTAACGATTGAGAACGCCCGCCTCTCGCTGTCGTGTGAGAATGTAGCGACCATTACCGGCTATTCAGGTTTTGATCCAGAGGTTGGTCTCAATGGCATCGACCTCTCCACCTACCCTATCTCAAGGACATTTAATATTGGTTTAAACTTCAATTTCTAAAAACACGATGAATATGAAAAATCTATATATGGCTATTCTTGCTGCACTGATGCTTGCATCATGCGGCGATGACTTCCTTGACAGAGAACCCAAAAACACGGTTGACCCACAGACCAGCGTCACCGATGATGTAGCCGTAGCAATGGCTAATGCTTGCTATCGTACCCTTCAGTCATCCAACATGTATAACCAGCGTATCTGGACGCTCGACATCGTGGCTGGCAACAGCGAAGTTGGAGCTGGTGGTGGCACTGATGGTCTGGAAACAATCCAGGCAGCCAACTTCATTACTCAGAGCGACAATGGCATGGCCCTCTATATGTGGCGTTCGCCTTGGGTGGGCATTGGCCAGTGTAATATCCTCATCCAGGCACTTGAAGGCCAAACGCTAGAGAAAGGTAGCGTGAAACAGCGTTCGTTAGGCGAGGCCTACTTCCTTCGTGCGCATTACTATTATGTACTCGTACGTCTGTATGGTGGCGTTCCACTCCGACTGGAGCCCTATCAACCTGGAAGTACTACCGACATAGCCCGTTCAAGTATCGACGACGTCTATGCACAGATTATCAAGGACTGTCAGAATGCCATCGACATGCTGCCTGCAAAGGCTGATTACGATAACGACAATGTAGGACGTGCCTGCAAGGATGCAGCACTCACCATGCTAGCTGATATATACCTGACACTTGCTCCTAAGCACGAGGATTACTACAAACAAGTAGTCGACCTTTGTAATCAGGTAACATCATTAGGCTACAATCTGGCAAACTGCTCGTACGAAAGCAATTTCGATGCAACCATCAACAATGGGCCAGAGTCGATCTTTGAAGTCCAGTATTCTGGCAATACCGAATACGACTTCTGGGGCAACAATCCACAGTCAAGTTGGTTAAGCACCTTCATGGGGCCACGTAACTCTGACTTCGTAGCAGGAAGCTATGGCTGGAACCAGCCCACTCAGGAGTTTGTCGACCAATATGAGGATGGTGACCTACGAAAAGACATAACCATCTTCTATGACGGCTGTCCCGATTTCGATGGCAAACATTACAAGAGCAGCTATTCCAACACAGGCTATAATGTACGAAAGTTCCTGGTTACTAAGTCAGTATCGCCTGAATACAACACCAACCCACAGAACTTTGTAGTTTATCGATATGCAGATGTGCTGCTGATGAAGGCTGAGGCTCTCAACGAACTTGGCGAAACAGCTCAGGCTTGCGAACCGCTGAATATCGTACGTCAGCGTGCTGGCCTCGCCCAAGTATCGCATCTGTCGCAAGATGAGATGCGCGAGAAGATTATCCATGAGCGCCGTATAGAGCTGGCTTTTGAGGGGCACCGATGGTTTGACCTCATCCGTATCCAGAATGGCGACTATGCCATCAAGTTCCTTCATTCTATTGGCAAGACCAGAGTCACCAAGGAGCGACTACTCTTCCCTATTCCTCAAACAGAAATGGACGCCAACAGTTTGATGACACAAAATCCCGGTTACTAATTCTTTAAAGCAATTGACTTATGAAAAAGTTTTGTTATATATTTACAGCTCTTCTGTGCAGCATCATGCTGGCAGCTTGTTCCGACAATGACTATGCCGAACTGGACAAAGGACACGATGTACTCACGCTGACTGCCAATCAGACTACCAGCAGTCTGAACGAGATCAGTCATGCCAGTGAAGCCATCTCGCTGAACTGGACTACGGGAACCAACTACGGCAGTGGCAGCCGTATATATTATACACTTGAGATTGCTACCAGTGGCAGTAACTTTGCCGATGCACAGACAATCATTGATCACGACACGCAAGTCTATTCCTGGAGTGCCAGTCATGAAGCACTGAACTCGCTGCTACTCAACCAGTTTGGGGCTTCAGAAGGACAAACCTCTAATCTTGAAGCCAGAATAACAGCCAGCACCGAAGGCGGCGAGCCACAAACAGCCTCAATCTCATTTGCTGCCACACCATACACACCCGTCACATCCAGTCTCTATCTGGTAGGCGATGCCACACCAAACGGTTGGGATGCCAGTCAGGCCACAGAGATGAAACGCACAGATAACGGCAAGTTCACCTGGGAGGGCCAGCTGAAAACAGGTTCATTCAAGTTCCTCACCACGCTTGGCGAGTGGATACCATCCTACAACAAGGCCGAAGATGGCAGTTTAGTTCTAAGAAGTAGCTTCGACGACCCTGATGAGCAGTGGCAGATCACAGAGACACATTTCTATAAGATAGCTGTCGATTTGTTAAACGGAAGTATTGCTATAGAGAAGGCTGATGGCGAGAAGCCCGCATTCGATAATCTGTACTTCGTTGGGCAGCCTACAGGCTGGAGCTTTGTCAAGATGACCAAGGATGCGCTCGACCCATTCTTGTTCCGTTATGCACGCTATTTCGGTCAGGGCGAAGGCGGTGAGTTTAAGTTCGGAACCTCTGAAGGCGCATGGGAGAACATGCTGAAGGCTACACAGCCCAACGCACCCTATACCGACATGTCGATGACCTTCATTCAGGGCTATGATCCCGACAACAAGTGGTTCCTTCAGGACAGTGAGACCAACAAAGCCTATAAGATATGTATAGACATCCGTAGCAACAAGGAACGCATGATGATGCGTGAGTTTATACCCTACGGCATGATCTACCTGGTAGGTGATGCCACACCAAACGGATGGGACTTAGGCAACGCCACACCCATGGAAGCAACAGAGAGTCCCTACATCTTCACTTGGACGGGTAATCTGTCGGCAGGCGAATTGAAATTCTCGTGCGATAAGAAGTCGGACTGGAATGGAGCCTGGTTCATGAATGCCAATGGCAATGACATAGCTCCAACTGGTGAAACAGAGAACATGCTGTTCATCGACAAGAGCGACGACTATTTGAAATCACAGTATCTTGACTTCAGCCTTGGCGATATCGACCAGAAATGGAAGATCACAACAGCTGGCAGATATGAAATCACGCTCAATCAGCTCGAAGAAACTATTTGTATCATTCAGAAGTAAATATCTCAGAATATGAAAAAAACAATTATTATGCTCTCTTTCTCACTGCTTGCTGCATCATGCGGCGGCAGTGAGACAAACTTAGACCCCATACCTGGTAACCCAACAGATGAAGGTCACGAAACAATTGTAAACACCATCACGAAAGGACTGTTAAGTTTGTCTCTTCGTACAGACAAGGTTTGTTACAAGCCTGGCGAAACTGTCAGTTTCGCTGTTGAAGGCAATATTCCGTCAGGCGCCATGGTGCGCTATCGCAATGGCGCGGAGGTTGTATCGAGCGTCCCCATCAGCAGCAACACATGGACCTGGCAAACGCCTGCACAGGACTATTGCGGCTACATGGTCGATATCTATACAACATCAGGTAACGAGGAGACCATCTATGGCACGATAGCAGTCGATGTATCGAGCGACTGGAAGCAGTATCCCCGCTATGGTTTCGTAGCCAGCTACGACCACAGCAAGACACAGGCTGTGATCGAGCAGGAGATGGCATTCCTGAATCGTTGCCATATCAATGGTATCCAGTTCTATGATTGGCACAACAAGCACCACTGGCCTCTTGGCGGAACGCGCGAACAGCTTCTTGAACGTTATACCGACATAGCTAATCGCGAGATTGTGACCAATGTGGTCAAGCGCTATATTGAGACACAACATCGCTATGGTATGAAAGCCATGTTCTATAATCTTTGTTATGGAGCCCTTGACGATGCATCCAGTGAAGGCGTAGCTGAGCAATGGTATATGTTCAAACAGCCCAAGCATACAGATAAAGACGTACTGACCCTCTCCGACAGTTGGAAGAGCAATATCTACCTGCTCAATCCAGAAAACAGTGACTGGCAGAGATATCTTGCAGAGCGCAATGACGAGGTGTATGCCAATTTCGATTTTGACGGATTCCATATTGACCAGGTTGGTTCTCGCGGCACTGTCTATGATTATGATGGCACCAAGATCAATCTGCCTCGTGCCTTTGCCTCGTTCATAAATGCTATGAAGGCAGCTCATCCTCAGAAGTCGCTTGTAATGAATGCTGTAGCCAATTATGGTGCCCGTCAGATAGCCAATACCGCCAACGTTGACTTCCTGTATAATGAGCTTTGGGACGGCGAGTCGAAATTCAGCGATCTGCTGACAGCCAAGCAAGCCAACTCTGCCTATAGCAACCAGCAGCTACAAACCATTTTTGCTGCCTATATGAACTACAACAAGTCTTCAGCAGCAGGATCCTTCAATACAGCTGGCGTACTGCTTACCGATGCTGTGATGTTTGCCATCGGAGCAGCCCATCTTGAACTGGGCGACGGCCACATGCTATGCCATGAGTATTTCCCCAACGGCAATCTGAAGATGAGTCAGGAGCTGCAGGCAGCCATCGTTTGCTACTATGATTTCTTGGTGGCCTACGAAACATGGCTCAGAGGCGGTGGCAATGAGACTGCTATGGATATCACATCATCCAATGCTGCAATAACCATTAATGCATGGCCACCACAGTTAAAGAAGGTGACAGCCTACTGCAAGGACGTGAATGGCAAGCGTGTGGTTCATCTGCTGAACTTCCAACAGGCCAACAGTCTGAGTTGGCGCGACATGGATGGCACTATGCCTACACCTAACACCCTGTCAGACCTGGCACTCTCTTTCAACTCAACAGAGAAAGTCAACAAGATATGGGCAGCCACTCCCGATGCATTAGGTGGTGCGCCTCAGGAACTCTCGTTCAAGCAAGAAAACGGTGTAGTTACATTCACCCTGCCCTCACTCAAGTATTGGACTATGTTAGTAATTGAATAAACAGAATGAATAGAATTATCCTCTTTTTATTGGCGTTAATCATCGCCACACCAGTAGTGGCAATTGAGCAGCAATCACCTAATGGAAAAATCGCTGTTAACGTAACTCTCAACGAGAAAGGAACTCCCATGTATCAGATCACATACAATGGGAAAGAAGTCATCAAACCAAGTTTGTTGGGTATTGAACTGGCGGAAGAAAATTCGCTGATGGATGCCTTCCGCATCAACAAGACCACCACATCAACATTTGATGAGACATGGCAGCCAGTATGGGGACAGACACGTAATATCCGTAATCATTATAACGAGCTTTTTATCGAAATGGAGAAACCATCAAATGGGCGTTTTATGAACCTGCGTTTCCGTGTCTACGACGATGGTGTAGGATTCCGTTATGAATTCCCACTGCAGAAATATCTGCCCTATTTTGTTGTCAAGGCCGAGCACACCCAGTTTGCCATGACTGGTGATCATACGGCGTGGTGGATACCTGGAGATTACGACACGCAAGAGTACGACTATACAGAGTCGCGACTCTCCGAGATCCGGTCACTCATGAAAAGTGCCATCTGTCCGAATGCATCCCAAACGCCGTTTTCTCCTACAGGTGTTCAAACCTCCCTTCAGATGAAAACAAGCGATGGCATCTATATCAATATTCACGAAGCGGCTCTGATTGATTATTCCTGCATGCATCTCAATCTGGATGACCAAAGTATGGTATTTACCTCGCAGCTAACGCCGGATGCTCAGGGCAATATGGCACACATGCAGACACCTTGTCAAACACCATGGCGTACCATCATGGTCAGCAGCGATGCTCGCGACATGCTGTCATCAAATCTGATATTAAATCTCAATGAGCCATGTAAGATTAAAGATACCAGTTGGATTAAGCCGGTAAAGTACGTGGGAGTATGGTGGGAGATGATTAATGGCAAGAGTCAGTGGTCCTACACCTCCGACCTCCCATCCGTTCAACTGAACCAGACCGACTACACCAAGACCACGCCCCACGGCAAGCATGGAGCCACTAATGAAAATGTGCGCCGCTATATTGATTTTGCGGCAAAACACGGTTTCGATCAGGTCCTGGTTGAAGGTTGGAACATCGGATGGGAAGACTGGTTTGGCATGTCGAAAGACTATGTATTTGATTTTCAGACGCCCTACCCTGATTTCGATATCAAGGCACTCAACGACTATGCCCATTCCAAAGGCATTCGCCTCATGATGCACCACGAGACATCGGCTTCGACACGCAACTATGAGCGCCACCTTGAGGCTGCCTATCAGCTGATGAACCAATATGGCTACAATGCGGTCAAGAGTGGCTATGTGGGCAATATCATACCACGTGGCGAATACCACTATGGTCAGTGGATGAACAATCATTATCTGTATTGCATTAAAGAGGCAGCAAAACATCACATCATGGTCAATGCCCACGAGGCTGTGCGGCCTACTGGTCTTTGTCGCACATGGCCCAATCTGATAGGCAACGAAGCAGCACGAGGAACGGAGTATGAGGCTACCAATGGCAACAAGCCCTTTCATACCACTGTTTTGCCATTCACACGTCTGCAAGGAGGTCCCATGGACTACACACCAGGCATCTTTGAGATGGATATGTGGAAGAACAATCCCTCCAATCAAAATCATGTTAACTCTACTCTGGCTCGACAGTTAGCTCTCTATGTCACTATGTATAGTCCGTTACAGATGGCCGCAGATATGATAGAAAACTACGAGAAGCACATAGATGCCTTCCAGTTCATTAAAGATGTGGCTGTAGACTGGGACGACTCGCGCTATATGGAGGCCGAGCCAGGTCGTTATATCGTCGTGGCACGCAAGGCTAAGGGCACCGACAACTGGTTTGTCGGATGTACAGCCAGCGAGCATGGTCACACGTCAAAGCTTAAATTCAACTTCCTCACTCCTGGCAAGAAGTATATGGCTACGATTTATGCCGATGCCAAAGATGCCCATTACAAGACCAATCCGCAGGCCTACGTCATCAAAAAGAGTATGGTTACATCGAAAACAGTCATGAAGCTGACTGCAGCCCCAGGTGGTGGCTATGCCATCAGCATCATAGAAAAGTAACACCTAAAAAATCACTTTACGCCCGTTGGTCACGTAAACCCCTTTGGTGGGTCTGGTCACGCGCAAACCGTTCAGGTTATAGATGTGCTGGGTGTCAGCCTGACGGCTGTTCACCTGGCGCACGCCTGTCGGCACGCCGTTCCCGTCAGCGGCACGCTGGGGCATTGCTCTCTGCTTGTGATGCTGGCGAGAAACTCTCCAGTAGGTGTATTTCCATATTATTTAATAAAATCCTCGCGCATGGGTGTAAAGGTGTCGATGAGAACGCCTGCTTCCAGGCATACGCAACCATGTGGCAGATTGGGAGCTACATAATAGCCATCACCAGCTTTGAGCACTTTCTTTTCTGTTCCAATCGTTACTTCAAAGCATCCGCTGGCAACGTAGGTGGTCTGGGTATGGGGATGCTGATGGAGCGCGCCAACAGACCCCTGTTCGCATTTCACTTTAACCATCATCAAGTTCTCATCATATCCCATAATCTGACGTGTAACACCCTCACCGGCATATTCCCATTGGATATCGGAGGCTATCTGATATGTTTTATTATTCTTTTCCATAATCAAGTAAGTCATTTATTATTCTTCTTTTTCTTGATTTCCACAAACAAACTGATAACAGCGATGATCACTCCGATGAGTCCAACCATCAGTGTAATCATATCAAAATTCTCCTTGGCCCAAGATGTGATTGTATCCATATTCGTATTAAGTTTTACGATGCAAAGATAATTGAATTTTTCAATATATATAGTGCTATTTCAATTTATTTTCATAACTTTGTCGACTTTAACAGTGTTCAACCAGCTATCAGACAGCTATCAAACTCGCTATAGCTTCGCTCAAAGTACCAATTTTCCGACGTTAGAGCTTTGAAAGAATACCATTATATGGGTATTGCACCGTTGGCTGAAAATATGTACTTTTGCACCCAAGATGATAAAAGTTGTAACCTACGAGCCACAGTACAAACAGGACTTTATCCAGTTGAACAAGCAATGGATAGAGACTTATTTCAGACTGGAACAGTCTGATTTGGACACCTTTGCGCATATTGACGACTGCATTATTGGGCGCGGTGGGCAGATATTCCTGGCTGTTGATGACAATGGACTGGTTGTTGGTTGCTGTGCACTAAAACCGCATCCAGAATCAGACATCTATGAATTAGCTAAGATGGCCGTATCACCTGAGGCACAAGGCAGAGGTATAGGCTATGCCCTGGGAGAGGCATTACTCAAATATGCGCGCCAACACGACATCAAACGTATCTTCCTTGAAGGCAACACACAGTTGAAAGCTTCCATCTCCTTGTATCGCAAACTGGGATTCAAGGAAATTCCACTGAAGGGCAAAGCCTATGAACGTTGCGACATCCTGATGGAGCTCAATTTAACGTAAAGATTTCATCAATACAACAAGAAGAAGTCGGGTGCCAGGGGACGGTAGGGTTCAATACGCCTAAATATTTTACGAAGTGTTTCAAGAAAGAGTTTGGCGTGCTCCCCAGTGAATATCTCACCAATTCTTGATCTCATCCTCGGCTCACTTAGCTATCACCTTCGACTCACCCAGCCATCACTTAGGATTGATGTTCGGTACAAGTACGGCACTTGTCCGGTATATGTCCGGTTT
>JAEEGF010800748.1_pt1 | contig 16414 bp, 12 predicted proteins | sample 9134171 | NCBI WGS metagenome assembly JAEEGF01 (sample SAMN16246542, study PRJNA631951) | gut metagenome | biome: gut microbiome; feature: rumen; material: AP-attached | host: Bos | place: Iran: Karaj | collected 2018-10
TAGTATGGATGCAGAACTTCACGCTGAGGCGTGATGTTTCGGTGCCAGACTGTATATGTAGTCAATGAGTTCATACCTCAGAAAAACGGGTATGGAAGCACGCGACTTTAGTCGTGTGAGGCTTCACAATTAGAGCATTGCATAGCTGTGCAAGCAGGACAAGTATATGTTTTCTTGAATTATATTTTAAACAATATATAATGAGGTAGGTGTCAAAAGTTCCTTTTGACACCATATGACTACCACGCGAAGGAAAGGCATCAGTCTATCATGAACACATCATCTACTAAGGCTATCGATAATATTATCGGCAAAGAAATCTCTCTAGGTCACATATCCGGTGCAAATGTAATGATCACTCATAAAGGCAATATACTGTACCAAAACAGCTATGGTCTTGCAGATATCGAGAATAACATACCTATGAAAGAAGATACTATCTTCCGTATGTTCTCAATGTCCAAGATGATCACATCAGTATGCGCCATGATCCTCATGGAAAGGGGCTTGATAGACCTTTTCGATCCTGTCAGTAAATACCTTCCGGGATTTGAAAACCAGAAAGTCTGGACAGGAAAAGGCCAGGAACTGGAAGATGTAAATAGACCCATGATCCTTAAGGATCTTCTCAATATGACAAGCGGTCTTACATATCCTGAAGAAAACAACTATCCTACTGCATGCTCTACAGCTCTGTTTAATGAAATGGATGCTTCTCATGCAGAGGGTAAGCTCATAAGCACTGTTGAATTCGCAAATAAGATAGGCAGACTCCCTCTTGAGTTCCAGCCGGGAGCACGCTGGAGATATGGAACAAGTGCTGATGTTATGGGTGCTGTTGTAGAGGTTGCCAGTGGCAAGCGTTTTGGACAGTTCATTGAAGAAGAGATAACCCGTCCGCTTCATATGCATGACACGGGCTTCTATGTACCCGAGGATAAGGTACACCGTCTTGCCCAGAAATACAGATTTTATGCAGATGGTGATAATGCTCAGCCGGTTTCTGTTATAGATTCTGTAAGCGGCAAGGTTAAGATCAAAAATGTGACAGGTAAGCTTGTAATAGAAAAAGGGCCTCATCTTGCTATGGAAGATACTATAACAAAAGCTCCGACCTTCGAATCAGGGGGAGCTGGTATTGTATCAACTATAGGCGACTTTAGAAACTTCGGGCAGATGCTTCTAAATGGTGGCACTTCTCAAGATGGAACCAGGATTCTTGGAAAAGAAACTGTTCGCTTCATGCGCACAAATCAGCTGACTCCTGAGCAGATCATGACTACTCAGTGGGATAGTCTTCAGGGTTACGGATATGGCAACTTCAATCGTGTTCTTCTTGATCCTGCTGCCTACCAGACGAATGCTCCTGTGGGTGAGTTTGGATGGGATGGATGGCTTGGAACATATATGACTCTGGATCCGTCCAATGACTTCATGTTCCAGTACTACATCCAGCTTGCGGATGCAGGCTCCATGGGACCTACAAGGCTCCTAAGACAGGTCGCATACGGAATGCTGTGATCTCGCCGGGCGGGGACGTATACTCTTAATTATTCTGAAAATATTGCCTCAGATGGTTCAATACTAAATGACATAGTTTGGCCTGTTACCGGGTGCTTGAATGAAAGTTTATGGCTGCAGAGGGCTATGGCTTTGGGTGAGAGGTGAGTGCTATCTGAGGGGATGGGCGGCGCGCCGTATCTTGTATCGCCTGCTATGGGACAGCCGAGGTATGCCATGGTGGCTCTTATCTGATGGAAGCGGCCGGTTAAGAGGTGCACTTCGATAAGGGATCTATTATTATTCGAGCTTATTATTTTATATTCTAGTTTTGAGATTTTTTTATCTTCAGGATTTCCTAATGTCTTTAGTTCATCTGCGGGTAGTCCTGTTACGATTCTTGCATTTCCATCGGATTTTTTTATGATCTCATCTTCTATATAAATCGTTCCGTCTTTAGATACTTCTTTTTTTAAATGAATCTTGTCATCGTTAGGAATTCCCTCTACTACAGCAAGGTAGCGCTTATCTATCCGGTTATCTGTAACCTGCTTTGAGAGGTTTGCAGCAGATTCCTTGTCTTTGGCAATAACAAGGATGCCTTCAACAGGCTGATCCAATCTGTGAATAAGGCCTACATAGGGCTCGCCGGTTAGTCTGATTTTATTCTTTCTTGCCTGTCTTACAAGATGGGTCTTTATAAGAGATACCAAATCTTTACTGCGAAGATCCGCTGATTGCGTCGCGGTTCCTGCGCTCTTAACACAGACTATTATATTGTCATCTTCGTATATTATATGATCTTTTTTATCCGGGATATTTAGCTCTGTATTTTTCCCTCTAGATATATCTTCCATAGCACCCTTCTTTCATACGTTTTTCATGAAATGTTTTTACTCAAAAAGCTTTTACTCAAATGCACATCGGTAAATTTGTTATAAAAGAATCACCAGAATTTATCAAGCCTGTTCGAGCCCTTTTTTGTTTACATGATATAATAAATACGTAACACTTTTCATCTAATCCAACAACTCTTAATTAAAATGGGATCAGCATTGTGAAAGTCTTAAAGAATGAGCTTTTTGATGAATTCAAATGCCTTGCAGGGGAGTGCCCCGAGACCTGCTGCTATGGCTGGCGCATAATAGTTGATGATAAGACTAAGGAAAGGATTCTTGAAAAGGACGGTATCTGGGGAAAATGTCTTAGATTAAGTCTGTCAGGTCCTGACAAGAACTACTTCAACTATGACAGCGGCAGTTGTATATTCCATGGAATGAGTGGTCTATGCAGCATCCAGAAGAAGCTTGGCGTAGAATACATGCCCGAAATCTGCCGCAAATACCCTCGCGAGATCAGAAACTACGGAACATTTGCCACCAAGAATCTGGATCTTTCATGCATTCATGTTAGTAATATGCTCCTGTCTAGAGATAAGAGGCCTTCTCTTATAGAATGCGATGAAGAGATAGAACGCGTGCGGCACGGAAGCAATGACGATCCCCAGTTTGAAGAGATAGTTCTTACTTCGCAAAAAGAGCTCATACAGATGCTCAAAGTAAAGCCTCAGCTCCTCTATGATCCTGTTACTATGGACAGGATTCTCCACAGCCTTTTGGCTTATTGCCAGTATGCACAGGATACTGTTCTGGAGCATAAAGATATGAAGCTTACCAAAGATGATGGGCGGCCTTTATATTTCTATGACCTATGCAAGACAGACGATATGCCTGATGCCGGAAGGTCATATTTTCCCCTTCCTATAATGGCTCTTAACAGACTTATTAATACCCAGTTTGATATGCAGGATTCCAGGCCATTCTCTATGATCAACAGAACTATAGAGTGGTATCATCACAAGTTTGACCTAAAAACAGAGATCGAGGGGCAGAAGGTCTGGAAATCCATGGTCACAGATTTTATAAGAGAAGATCCTACCAGGATGGAAGCACTCTTACGATATCTTCAATATGATGTCCAGCAGTGCTACGGCGAGATATATGAAAACTATAGTTTTGTTCATTTTGCTGTATCTGCTATCATGCACGTGAATATGTTCCTGTTCCTTATGATCAATTATAACAGGAGAAAAAAATTAACGCCCCAGAAGATGGCAGCTCTTCTGTCAGCCTACGAACGGGCAGCCTGCCATAACCTTGGACTTCAAAAAGATATGTATGCAATTGTCTGCGACTATCTTCCAGTGCAAAAAATGGCAGTGCCGATATCGGCACCACAGACATTAGAATCTGGTTCACAGCAAAGTTAAAAGACTTCCCATTCGCTATATGATCGTGGGAAGTCTAAGTTATTAAATCAATCTACGTATTTATATCAGTCCAGATGCTCCATCATGTACTCAACAAGTCTTGCACAGTCCTTGGCAGCCTTGGCCTCAAACTCAGGGTACTCAACCTCTGCAGATCCGTCAGCCTTGTCTGATATGGCTCTGATGATAACAAATGGAACTTTATTAAGGTAAGATGCCTGAGCGATGGCAGCTCCTTCCATCTCTGTACACAGAGCTCCAAACTCCTTCAAAGGCTCTTTGGAAACGCCGCCACCTATGAACTGATCTCCGCTTATAACGCGTCCTTCGAAGATGCCAAGGTCAGGATCTGCTGCCTTGATAGCTTCTTTGGCCTTATTCCTTAACCACTCATCAGCAGGGAACTCAAGTCTTCCCATCTGCGGAACTTCACCCTTCTTGTATCCAAAGATCGTTGCATCTACGTCGTGATAGCAGGCATCTGTAGAAAGAACTATGTCTCCTATATTGATCCTTGCATCCATGGATCCTGCAACACCTGTATTGATGATATGGGTAACCTTGAACTCATCTACAAGGATCTGAACACAGATACCGGCATTGACCTTGGCAATACCACTTCTTACTACAACTACGTCAGTATCTCCGATCTTACCTTCAAAAAAGTCCATTGACGCGCGGGACAGAGTCCTTGCTATAGTCATGTCCTTTTTTAATGTTGCAACTTCAACATCCATTGCACCTATAATACCAATTTTATAAGCCATCAGTCTCTCCTTTTACTATGTCAAAAAAGTCAAATACTCCAGTGAATCAGTACATCATCCGATATATCGTCTTTATATCGGTACTTGATCAGCCTTTATAATATCTCAGCCAAAAAGCTCATTACCTTTAGGTGGTGGGAATTAACTCACTCAGGATATACGAGTCTGTCATCCTTGATATCGTAGAGTGCATTCTCAAGATATCTGCGTGCAAGGAAGTTGGCCATAGGAAGATTCTGATCAAGGTAGTTGCCGCAGTCTCTTGCAGCTGCTCCAGGGATGTCTCCCTCAAAATCTCTTACAAATTCAAACATTCTGGTCACAAGGGATACGATATCCTTACTTGTAAGATCACCTGCCATTACAAGATAAAAGCCTGTCCTGCATCCCATAGGTCCAAAATAGATAACTCTATCCTTGTACTCAGGATCATTTCTTAAAAATGTAGCTCCAAGATGTTCTATGGTATGTATCTCTGCTGTATTCATGACAGGCTCTCTGTTAGGAGCTGTCATCCTAAGGTCAAAAGTTGTGATTGTCTCTGCTCCGACTTTATCTTTCCTTGAAACATAAACTCCGGGCATAAGATCCAGATGATTAACTGTAAAACTTGCTATCTTCTCCATTATATTTCTCCATCTTTCCGTTTAAAGGGTCATTACAAACATTATTAGTTTCTTTTTCAGCATACAGTTTATCATACCTATAGTGGCAAGAAAAGGTCATCATCACTTTTGCAGTTGACATGCTATATGAATTCCAATAACATTAATTGCGGTAGGAGTAGCGCTTTTGGCGCAGCGCAGCGGCAGGGTCCAACAGCCTTGTCGTGGATAGGCGCAGGGAAGAGACAGCGCAGTGGCTTTATGGCTAAAGCACCCGCGATCTGTCTCTTTCACATTTTAGGGGATAATTTTGAAAATGACGTTAAAAGAGCTGTGCAATGAGCTTTCAATTTCAGAAGCAACGGGTAAGAACTGGCTTAGACTTGGCAAGGTCAAAGCCGATCTTTCTGACTCTATAGAGCCATCTTTTTCAAAAGAATATGTTGCATCAATCAAAAATGATATAGCCTCCGGCAAGATACAGGCGCTAAATAGTCGCCGCAACAAGAAGTTCGTATCCGGATCTTTTTTCTATAGTTCTTATGTTCCAAAAAACTGCGATTGTCTTCCTAAAATCAAGGATCTTTCAGATTATCTGACAAGTAATGAAATTATATTATCAGGGGCTGATATATGCTGCATTCTTGCATATTATGCGGTGCAACTCTTTAGTGATGCCTTGGGCGAAGTAGTCTTCGATGAATACGTAGAAGAACTTATAGATGAGCTTGCATTTTCTTATAAAATTTCTGATACGTTACCTTATAAAAAATCTGATGATCCTACTTTCGATACAGATGTGACCATAAATGATACCTCAGAACCTTCATCTTACAAAGGTATATTAAAAAGTCTTCAAGAACGCCATTCATACCTTGTATCTCTAAACTTCAAATACGAGCCGGGAGTTGATACTCTCGGCCTTCTGTACATGTCTTTGAGAGATATAGGTAGCAGGAAGAATGCAGGCTCCTACTATACTCCCACTGATATCGTAAGAAAGTCCATTGACAACTTGCATATAGGATCCTGCTATGAAGACAATGATCCTAATAATGACGCGCCCTTTAAAGATGCGTCAAAAGATCTTACGATCCTCGATCCCTGCTGTGGTAGCGGGAACTTTCTGATACAGCTTCCTGATGATATAGAGTGTCAGAATATATACGGCTGCGATATAGATCCTATCTGTGTCTGCATAGCAAGGATAGGTCTTGCACTTAGATACGGCGCTGCGTACATCCCTGTTATCAAGAAGAACATAAGATGTGGCAACTTCCTTTCTGATAATACCTGTAACCTGTTCGAAGATGAGTCTTTTGCCCCAGATTATATTATAGGCAATCCGCCATGGGGATATGATTTTGGCCAATCAGAATGTAAGCTTTATAAGAAAACATACAAAACCGCCTGCGGCAGATCTGTTGAGTCATTTGCTATATTTACAGAGAAGGCGCTTCTGACTTTGAAAAAAGGTGGCAAGCTTTCATTTGTACTCCCTGAAGCAGCTCTTACAGTAAAGATCCATAAGGCTCTTAGAAAGCTTATAATATCCTGCTGTAATATTACTTACCTTGCATATCTTGGTAATGTATTTAGTAATGTAGCTTGTCCTTGTGTAATACTGCAGTTATTAAAGACAGGCGATTCTATTAATACAAAAGGTATGATAGTGGAAGATCTCTCGGGATCTAAAGCTTCCTGGAAATGCTCATCTTCTTTTGCTATAAATTCTAATAGAAAAGTATCTGCTGATAGTCTAAGCTTCTACTGCAATGATGAGGAATACTCTATTCTAGAAACCATGCAATCTCCAGATCGTGTATATCTTAAAGATAATGCGATATTCGCTCTGGGGATAGTCACGGGCGGTAATGAAAGATTCATAATAGACAGGATTGACGGTGCACGTGGGAACAGTATTGGAAGAAGATCGCCGTTATCTTCTTACGATATAAATGATTCAAATAATATAGATCATAAATATACAAATATACCGGATGGCTACGAGGTAGTCCTTAAAGGAAGCGATATCTCAAGATATCACATATCAGTTCCTGACAGATTCATAAAGTTTGATCCGCAAAGCTTCCAGCAGGTTGCAGATGAAGATGTCTACAGGCAGCCAGAGAAGCTTGTGTACCGCTTCATCAACAAGGATCTGATATTTGCCTATGACAAGGACGGTATGGTATCTCTTAATAGCTGCAATATACTAATACCAAAGTTACCGGGGCTTGATATCAAATATATACTGGCTGTTCTCAACTCATCACCGGCAGGCTTTTATTATAAGAAGAGTTTTAATTCTGTCAAAGTTCTAAGATCTCATCTTGAACAGATACCAATCCCTGTTGTAAGCAAAGATGAGCAGGCCAAGATCATAGAGCTTGTGGATAGGATCATGGATTTACAAATGCATGATCCTCCGATATCGTGTGCTGATACTCACTTTGATATTACTAACATGTCTGAATATGAAGAACTCGACCGCCTGATCGCATCTGCATATGGCCTTAACAGTTCTCAGTATGGCTGTATTCATGGTAAAATCATGTATGAGTCATAATTCTTTTATTCAGACTTTCATATAACAAGGTAGGTGTCATAAGTTCCTTTGACCCTTACGTCATATAATGATTTATATACTGTCTGCTCCTGTAATGATTTTGTGGACGTCGGTCAGTTCAAGTGGAAGTTTTGTTAACCAGATTATTTGAGGTGTATATGGACAATAATTATAATTTAGAAACTAGTGTTATATCCGATGATATCAAGGTCAAAAAGGGACGCTTTGCATACAATATATCAGCTTTTGGCCTGTTTTTATTTGGTATAATCTCAACCTTTTTCCAAATAATAATGCAGATCGCACTTATAATCCTCTCAAAAGGCGATCCGTCGATCGCATCTTCTGACTGGGCTAATTATGTCCTCATTCTGATCCCTATGTATGTGATCGCTTTTCCGCTTACTATGCTCTTTTTCAGGATTGCTCCCAAAGCTCCTTTTGACAAAAAGAAGATACCTGTATCAAAGCTGATATCATACTTTGTGATGATGGTACCTTTAACTTTACTTCTGAATATTTTTAGTATACTGCTTGCTTCTGTCCTTTCTGACGGATCTGCCACCAACCCTCTTAATGACCTGGTTACAGAAGTCAATATCTGGCAGATAGGAACTGTAGTCGTACTGGCTCCAATCGTTGAAGAGATGATATTCAGAAAATTCGTGATAGACAGGACAAGGCAATACGGGGAGATGCTCTCTCTTATCTTTTCAGCGCTATGCTTTAGCCTCTTTCATATGAATATCTTCCAGATTTTCTATGCATTTGCACTTGGGCTTCTGCTGGCATACATCTACATCCGCTCCGGCAATATCAGATATACTATCGGACTTCATATGGCTTTTAATTTCTGGGGATCTGTGATACCTCTTACGATAGGATCCTTTGTCTCTGACGAAGTTCTTAATAGTTTGCAGTCAAGTGACGCTGCTACTGTTATACAGACATTATCACCTGAGCAGATCTCAGGGATCGCTATATATGGAATGTATATACTGGCTGAGCTTATCTTATTTATCGCCGGCATCATTTTATGGATCAAATCTTTTGCCAAAAAAGAATTCCGCATAGAACAAGCTTCCATGGAGCTTCCAAAAGGAAGAAGGTTCAAGACAGCCTTTGTTACTATCGGATTTGGATTCTTCCTGGCACTATGTCTGTACGGAACGATCACAACGTTTTTGGCGTAAATAATTCAAGCCTCCAGCTAGGGTGGACCAGCATCTCCAAAGCTTTAACAGGGATAAGCAGTATATAAATCATTGCCACACTGTTAATCATTTTACGGATTCATGGCATGATATCTGTAGATTTTTATTCTGGGGTCCAAACTCGCTGCGCTCAGACAGGTGGACCCCGGGCAGAATAAAAAACCCCATCTATCACGCTCATGAATTCAATAAAATGATTAAAAAGTGTGGCAATGATTTATATACTGCTTATCCCTTTTAAAACTTTGGGGATACTGGTCCACCCTAGTGTACTGACTCGTTCATATTTAATCAAATTACTTGGCTATGAATTTATCTACATCGTCATAAAATCTCGCCAATGATTACATTGCCTTCGATTTTATTCCTATAAATCCATTTCCTTTGTAATTTGATCAAATATGAATGAGCCAGCACACTAGTAGAAGTCTGTAAATAAGATTTTAACAAATTATTGTCATACTAATGCTAATACCTTCATCGATGATAAAGTATTAAGAGGTTTACCTATGAAAAATATACGTGGTAATGCAGACAGCTCTGCCATTGATAGACTATTGGTGGAAGCTTCTGATAATAATAGTAATAGCAGTGCACCAGTGGATACAAAATCGCAAGCCGGTCCTTCGCCGGATACCCAGGGCACTACTTCTAAGAAAAAACGTCATAAGAAAAAGAACAAAGCCGGCACTCCTGAGCAAAAGCTGGAGAAGGAGCGCTTTGGCAAGGCTGTCGCTTATATAGAAAGAATGGATCCTTCGCAGATAATAATGCAGGATGAAGAGCTTATAGATGATCTGTCAAAAGAACTTGTTAACTTCTTTAAAACTCAGAAGGTTACATACTTCAAGTCTGAAGCTCCTATCACAGCGGACAACTACTCAGTGTTCCTTGATCAGCTTGAGAAAAAGAGCATGAGCATCCTTCTAAGCAGACACCTTAGAAATGCTCTCTACGGCAAAATGGAGGATAAGATAATCGCATCCTCCAAAGAGGTCAGCGATTATATAGATTCCTGCACTACGCCAAAGCAGTCTCTGCGTATCAGAAAGCTTATAAAATCCCGCGTTTACAACAGGGTCATGGATCCTTGCTATAACATGATAAGTGCTCCTTACAGTATCAAAGATATAAGGGATATGCTGTGGTACAATCCAAGATATCACGACTTTGAAGAAGCAAAAAGGCAAGAGGAGTCTGCTGCAGAGCTTCTGACTGCAAATATACTTAAAGAAATACCTGACTACTATCCGGATCTATATCCTGCTGCAAGGAGGATGAAAAGGCACTTCATCCTGCATATAGGTCCTACAAACTCCGGTAAGACCTATGATTCCATACAGGCTCTTGAAAGAGCTGCTGTCGGCATATACCTGGGGCCTTTGCGTCTTCTGGCTCATGAAGTATACGAAAAGCTCACAGCAGATGGCGTGCCCTGCCGAATGAAGACAGGTGAAGAAGATATATGTCCTGATATACGGGATCATCAGGCATCTACAATCGAGATGCTGGACACCGCCAAACGCTACAACGTAGCTGTCATAGACGAGATACAGATGATAGCTGACAGGCAGCGCGGCCGCATGTGGACAGCTGCAATACTAGGTGTATGTGCAGATGAGGTACACCTGTGCGGCGCCCCTGAAGGCAGAGATATCGCCATCAAGCTCATTGAAGACTGCGGAGATTCCTATGAAGTCATAACCCACGAAAGGGCTACTCAGCTGGTTGTTGAAAAGGATCACTTCTCCTTCCCGGATGATGTTCAGAACAAGGATGCTCTTATTGTTTTTTCCAAAAGGAATGTGCTTGCATGCGCTGCTGAACTTCAGGGTATAGGGATATCATGCAGTATCATCTATGGCGCTCTTCCATATGATGTAAGAAAAGAAGAAGTCAGGAAGTTCACAGATGGTGAGACAAGCGTGGTTGTAGCTACAGATGCTATCGGAATGGGCATGAACCTGCCTATAAGAAGAGTTGTATTCCTTGAATCCGAGAAATTCGATGGTATGACCAAGCGCCCGCTTAGAACCGAGGAGATCCTTCAGATAGGCGGTAGAGCCGGAAGACGAGGTCTATATGATATAGGCTACGTCAATGCAGAGTTTCGTAAAAATCTCATAAGAAACGCTTTCAGATCTGCTCCTGAGCCTATAGAGAAGGTGGCTCTCCCCTTCCCTGAATCACTCCTTGGCCTTGATGGAAGTCTGTCAGATATCTTCACAAGATGGGGAGCTATACAGCAAAAAAACGATGCTTTCAATCAGACAGACTTGTCTGTGGAGATCAAGCTCTGCCGCTTCCTTGAACAGAAAACGGATGACAAGGAGCTTATATATAAGTTCATCACTATGCCTTTTGATGAAGACAACATCAATCTTTTTATGATATGGGAAGAGATGGCTGACTGCGAGATAGAGCATGATATCTTCGATTACAGGAGGTTCATTCCGGAGGTTTTGAATACTTCCTACAATGCAGAAGACTTATCTTTCCTTGAAGAAAACTATCAGGTATGCGATCTTCTGTGCTACTATCTGACGCGTTTCGGTCTGCCTGAAGAGTATGAAGAGGTGAGCGAGGCACGGTCTGATATTGCGGTGAAGATCATGGAGGTTCTGTCCAAACAGGAGCTTGTAAAGAGGAAGTGCCGAAGCTGCGGCAGGCAGATCAAGTGGAACTCCCCCTATAACATCTGCTCCGAATGCTACGAAAAGCATATGCGCTCACCCTTCTACGGGGGGTATTGAGGGGCATATGACCTAAAAAAAACGGGAGGATGGTGGAGGTGGTCTGCTGCTGGGCTTTTGGGCGCGCGGGGGTAGATTATAGATCTTTTTCTCGCCTTTGAAAGTGTTGTAATTCAAGGCATGCTATACAATGGTTTATATTCTGTGGTCTGAAACTCGCTACGCTCAGACATGCAGACCACGAGAAGAATATAAACCCTTGTCTAGCACGCTCTTGAATTAGACAACACTATCAAAAGGCGCGAAAAAGATCTATAATCTACCCCCGCGCGCTCAAAGGCCTGCAGCAGGCCACCTCCACCATCCTCCCTTTGCAGGCTTCACGGTATATGCCTTTTGTTGTGATTGAAGGGATTCGCACTTGCCAAACATACACCACCATCTTAGGCAGAGGGTGGCGTATGTTTGGCAAGTGCGAAGTTTGAGTTAATATGATTGTATTCTTTTATATCATTAAAATATTTATAAATGATTAAATATTGTTACATAAACTGGCGTTGTATATATTTTCGTTATCGTTTATTATATTTTTACGCGTTATTATTTCTGTTATTATCTTATATTAATTACTGATACTGAATCTTGCGAAGCACTAGGAGTTTGTGTTTGATATTACTTATTCCTAAGGTTTTTGACTATATTATTTAGAATCTCGCAGTTTCGTATCTAACGCTGTATGAATTATTGAGGGTATGTAAACATTGCACAAGTATGTTGTATCAGGGATTTTATTATTAAATTCCTGATGGCTAACATGTAGCAAGTGAGGTTTTTATGGGAGAAAATTCTATTAGGACTTTGATGGTCTATTATTCGTTTGAGGGGAATATCGAATATGTCGCTACTAAGGTTAAGGAGTATCTAGGCGCTGATATAGAACGCCTTATTCCTGATACCGAGCCGCCAAGGAAGGGACTTGGCAAGTTCTTTGCAGGGGGGCATTCTGCTCTTTTTAATAAACTTCCAAATCTTGAAAGTCTCAAATATAATGTAAGTGACTACGATCAGCTCATAATAGCTTCGCCTGTATGGGCAGGCACTTATACGCCTTCTATAGGAGCCTTTCTTCGTGATAACAAGATACAGGGCAAGCGTATATATCTCATCGCTTCATCTGCCAGCGGCAATGCTGAGAAGATGCTTCTAAAGCTTGAGGATGCTCTTATTGGTAACAATGTTGTTGAGACTCTATCACTTCAGAATCCTTTAAAGAATACAGCTGATACCGATTCACAGATCCAGAACTTCTGTCACAGGATCAGCAACTGATCATTGGCAAGATTTTATGACGCAGTAGATAATTTCATAGACAAGTGATCTGATCAAATATGAATGAGTCAGTACACTAATATTAAGACACATAGCGAACGGCATCGATGGGGTAACATCGATGCCGTTCTTCGTTAGGGGTTAAGTGATTGGTGTTGTAACCATGACACTACAAAATGTAAGTCCTATAGATGTCGTAAGAAGACCAAAGTATGCGATGCATAAGAAGTCACGTCTTCTCCCAAGCTGTCTTAACTTGATGTCTTGTCATAAGTTACATAGGGATGATATATGGTAAAATCCGGATCGGGTAAAATCCGAATATATACCCTTAATGGGTTCTTGTATACTAATAGTATACTATTACAACTTTTTTAAAAAATCAAGAATTATTAAATCAAAAATTAGATTTTATAAAATGTAGTATTTTACAATATTTTGTGTTTTCGCTTATTTCCCTCGAAAACTATATTACATTATTTGAAACAGTTTGTCTAGTAAATATTTCAAAATTGTTACATTTATTTTTCCGCGTCGCTCAAACGCGCTGTATTACTGCACTTTATGATTTTCGAAAATCAGCTTGATTTAAGCCTTTTCTATCAAAAATATAAAAACAATCAAATAAAGATCTTTTTCTTAATATATCAAAATGATTCTATGAGTATCTTATTGATTTTAAATGATCATTTTGATCTTATATCGTATATAAAATGAGCAACTACCGGTTTACTATTACTTAATTCAAACTCCAATTTGGTTTTACATCCTGATAACGGTAATAGAATCTGTAAATTTATAGCTATTTTATCAAGCCTTCACAGATTGTTCAGAGTCGCATGTTACCAACAGCTGCATTAAAATGGTATACTTATATTAATGTAAGAAGCGAAAGGATGGCTTATTATGCGTCTAAAAACAAAACTTACAATAACCGCAGTGACTATGGTACTCCTGCCTCTTTTTCTTATCACTATGGCATTCATACTGATCGGCGGTATCATGAATGAAGGCAATACCAAAAATCTCATATATGACAACACCAGGTATATGAGGATTGCTGATGATATCTTCGAGAAGATAGGTCAGGATATATCTTCTAACCCGGATATTCTGACTGATAGCGCATACCTTGATAAGATCAATGAAGAAGTTCTTATGGAAGGTGGCTATGTGATCGTAAGGCAGTCAGGTGATATCATCAGTTACAATGGTTCTAGTAATGATGATAACGGTCTAACCTTAATTTTACCTGAATACGGGAGTGGTCCGGATCATCTGAGTGGTTTTTTCTATAATGATGAGAAAAAACTCATACGGCAGTTCGATTTCACTTTGTCTGACGGAACTAACGGATCCCTTTTTATTGTGTTCTCATCACAAACTCTGATAGCTCCTGAGTTCTTCGGATATATGTTCGTGGCTATGTGCGCTATACTGCTCCTTACGTCGCTAATACTGACTGCATGGACCAGAAGCGGTATCTTCAAGCCTGTGGGTGAGCTCAATGTAGCTATGCAGAAGATCAAGGACGGCAACTTCGATTACAGACTCAACGATTCTATGGAAAAGGGCGAGATCGGCGAGATGTATCGTAACTACGAAGACATGAGACTGCGCCTTAAGGAATCCGCCCAGGAAAAACTCGAGCACGAGCAGCAGAACAAGGAGCTGATCCGTAATATCTCACATGACCTTAAGACTCCTATCACTACTATAAGGGGTTATGCAGAGGGGCTTATGGAGGGAGTTGCGACAACTCCTGAGAAACAGCAGAAATACTTAAAGACGATATATAACAAAGCTAATGATATGAACAATCTTATCAATGAGCTGACTTTGTATTCGTCAATTGATAATAACAGGATCCCTTATAACTTCAGGAAGCTCAATGTTGCGGACTATTTTGGTGACTGCGTTGAAGAGGTTGGAATGGATATGGAAGGTCGGGGCATCAAGCTCAACTATTCTAATCTCACTGCACCTGATACAATAGTTATAGCTGATCCCGAGCAGCTCAAGCGTGTTATCAATAATATAGTTTCTAATTCCGTCAAATACATGGACAGGAATGACGGCCATGGACAGATCGATATAAGGATCCTGGATGAGGTGGATTCTATAAGGATCGAGGTAGAGGACAATGGCCGCGGCATAGCCCAGAAGGATCTTGCCAATATATTCGAGCGTTTCTACAGAACCGATTCATCCCGCAATTCCAAGCATCAGGGAAGCGGTATCGGTCTATCTATAGTCAAGAAGATAATAGAAGATCATGGCGGTTATATATGGGCAACCAGCCATGAAGGTGAAGGTACGACGATGCATTTCGTACTGCGCAAATACACAGAACCAGTTACAGGAGGATACGATGAGCAGAATACTAATAGTTGAAGATGAAGAAGCTATTGCTGACCTTGAAAAAGATTACCTTGAACTTTCAGACTTTGAAGTTGAGATTGAGAACAGAGGAGACACAGGTCTTCAGAGAGCCCTGTCAGAGGACTTCGATCTTGTGATCCTGGATCTGATGCTTCCGGGAATGGATGGTTTTGAAGTGTGCAAACACATCCGTGAAAAAAAGGATATGCCGGTCCTTATGGTCTCTGCCAAGAAGGATGATATAGACAAAATAAGAGGTCTTGGACTTGGAGCTGATGACTATATTACAAAGCCATTCTCTCCATCAGAACTTGTAGCCCGTGTTAAGGCTCACCTTTCAAGATATGACCGCCTTGTAGGCTCCGGCACTACCAAGAATGATGTCATTGAGATAAGAGGTCTTAAGATCGACAAGACAGCAAGAAGAGTATACATAGACGGCGAGGAAAAGAGCTTTACTACCAAGGAATTCGATCTTCTGACTTTCCTTGCAGAAAATCCTAACCACGTATATACCAAAGAAGAACTCTTTAGAAAGATCTGGAATATGGACTCCGTAGGTGATATCGCAACTGTAACCGTTCATATCAAGAAGATCCGTGAAAAAGTCGAACTTGATACCTCTAACCCTCAGTACATAGAGACCATCTGGGGCGTAGGATACAGATTTAAAGCGTAAATTGTTCTAATACAATATGCAATATCCTCGATGGTTTCGCAAGACAACGTCCCTTACAAAGCCTTCGAGGATATTGCACCACCGATGTTATAAGCGCGTATCAGTTATTGTAGTGAGATTTGATGCGGTCGTACTCTTCGTCTGTTATGGGCATTACGGTTCCATGCTTGAAGCCGTATGGGAAGGAGAACTTGGCATCACTTCTTACAAATCTTCCTGTTGAGATATCATCTGCTACAAAGGGAACGTAGCCCTGTTCTTCCTTGACAGGTGTTCCGTAGTAGTCCAGCATCACGCACCACTTGCCATCAGCCATCTTAAAGCATGTGGGAGCTTCGTACTGTCCAGCTTCAAGCTTTAGCATCTCTTCATCAAAAGCAGGCATATTCTCCCAGCCATTATCTTGT
>JAEEGF011864031.1_pt1 | contig 16414 bp, 7 predicted proteins | sample 9134171 | NCBI WGS metagenome assembly JAEEGF01 (sample SAMN16246542, study PRJNA631951) | gut metagenome | biome: gut microbiome; feature: rumen; material: AP-attached | host: Bos | place: Iran: Karaj | collected 2018-10
GTTGATTTCGTTCTCGATGTTGAACGTGCGGTTCACGTCGTAAGATTCCTTGCGGCCCATCATGAGCTGGTTCATGTGTGTGAGCGCATTGTCGGTGAGGTTCATCATCTGGTGCAAGTGGTCATACTGCTTGTCGGTGAAGTGATCCTGCTTGCCCTGATACTTGCGACTGATGGTGCGGGCCATGTTGTAGCAGGCATCGCCAATAGACTCAAGCTCGGAAATCTCACGCAACATGGCGCGTATCTTTGCCTTGGTGTCGTCGCTAAGGTGGGCATCGCTGACCTGATCGAGATACTTTGCAATCTCAATCTCCATGTTGTCAGAGATTCCTTCATACTTCTCGATGCGCGAGAAGAGCTTGTTGAAGTCCTCGCCACCCTTCTCGCCTTTCTTCTTGCCAGTGTCTGACGACGACTCGTTGAGCAGTTCCTGCACCATACCGAACATGCGCTGCATACGTTCGGAGAACGATTGAATCTCCTTTTGTGCCTCGAGCACCGAGAGTTCCGGAGTCTTCATGAAGCCAGCAGTAATGAAGTGCAGGCGGAAGTCTTCCTCCTCGTCCACCTTCTTCGGCTTGATGACCCAGCAGACGAACTTTTCAATCTGCGGGATGAACCAGATGAGGATGCTTGCATTGATGACATTGAAGCACGAATGGAAGGCTGCAAGCACGAAATTCAGCTTCTCGTTGGCATTCATGTGTGCCATGTCTTTGCCCATGCTGTTGCCTACATAGTCGACGAGCCACATTACGGCATCGATGAACCAGTGGAAGACAAACAGGATCCAGATGACGCCGAATATGTTGAAGAACATGTGGGCCAAAGCGGCTCGACGTGCCTGTGTATTGGCTGAGAGGGCTGCCAAGTTAGAGGTGATGGTGGTACCAATATTTTCGCCCAATACCAGCGCAATACCCTGATAGATGGGCATGGCACCCGTTGAGCAGAGTAGCATGGTGATGGCCATCACCGCAGCACTCGACTGCACGCAGAATGTCATCACGCCACCCAGGAGTAAGAAGAGGATGGTGGTGGAGAAAGCATTGGGATCGAAGGAGGCAAAGAATGCCGTTACGGCAGGATTATGACCCAGATCCATGTCGTTACCCGTTGCTTTCAGCGTGGTAAGACCCAGCAACAGGAATGCCAGACCGAAGAGGAAATCGCCCACATAGCGGCGTTTCTTCATGTAGATGAGGATGATGCCGACGAAGAAGGCTGGATAGACCACGTTCGAAATGTCGAACGAGGCGCCAAGAGCCATGATCCAAGCGGTGAGAGTGGTGCCGATGTTTGCACCCATGATCACTGAAATTGCTTGTGCCAGCGTGAGCAGTCCGGCGTTGACAAACGAAACTGTCATCACAGTCGTTGCGGTAGAAGACTGAACCGATGCCGTGACGACTGTACCCGTAAGCAAACCAGTGAAACGGTTGGTTGTCATTGCTCCCAAGGCATGACGCAGTTGCGGACCAGCCATTTTCTGCAGTGCCTCACTCATGGCTTTCATACCGAACATGAGCAGGGCTAGCGATCCGAGAAGTTTGAAAAAGATGATCATAAATAACTGAAAATTTTGTTTTCGTTTGCAAAGATAGTGAAAAAAATGGTTACAAGGGTAAAAACTCCAAAGTTTTTTGTAACTTTGCGACATCTAACCTAATAATTACTATTTCATATGAAGCAAACAACTCACATCTATTGCCGCAACAACGATGCCATGTTGGAGGTGCCAATGGGCAGTTCGCTGAAAGATATATATCAACGGTCGGGGCTCTATTTGCCAAATCAGCCTCTAATAGCCAAAGTTAATAATAAGGTTGAGGGACTCGGATTCCGCGTATATCGCAACAAGGACGTGGAGTTTCTCGACATCACGTCGGCATCGGGCCAGCGTGCCTATACCCGGACGCTCTTTTTCATCCTGTGTAAAGCCGTGCGCGATCTCTATCCCAATGGTGCAGTAGTCATAGACATTCCTGTGTCGAACGGCTATTACTGCAACCTGAAGATTGGACGCCCCGTGAAACCGAAGGATGCCGAAGCCTTGCGCGAGCGTATGCAGCAGATCATCGATGCCGACCTGCCCATCCACCGGCATGAAGTACACACCGATGAGGCCATCAAGTTGTTCACCAAGTTGGGCGCCCGTTCGAAAGTCAAGCTGTTGGAAACGCTTGGAACGCTCTATACCGTCTATTACGACCTCGACGGCTATTCCGATTATTTCTACGGAGCACTGCTCACGTCGACGGGACAGGTGAAACTCTTCGGTCTGGAGCCCTACTATGATGGATTGCTGCTGCGCATTCCGTCGAGCAAAAATCCGTCGATACTGGGCGAAATGACCCGGCAAGACAAGATGTTCGAAATCTTCAAGGAGCACCATCGCTGGCAGAATATTCTTGGAATAGGTACGGTTGGCGAGTTCAATGCAGCTGTTCAGAAAGGCTATGCCAGCCATATTATCAACGTAAGTGAGGCCCTTCAGGAGAAGAAGATCACGCGCATTGCCGACATGGTTGCCGAGCGGCCGGAAGTACGCATGGTGCTCATCGCCGGACCGTCGTCGAGCGGCAAGACAACCACATGCAAACGACTCTCCGTGCAACTCGCCGTCAATGAAATCCGTCCCGTTCCCATCTCGCTTGACGACTATTTCGTCGACCGCGACCGTACGCCACGCGACGAGAATGGCGACTTCGACTACGAATGTCTGCATGCGCTCGACATCGATCTTATTAACGAGCAGTTCAATGCACTCTTCCGGGGTGAAGAAGTGGAACTGCCGCGCTACAATTTCCAAACGGGACGTAGCGAGAAGAGTGGCAAGAAGTTGCGCTTAGGTCCGCACGACATGTTGGTGGTTGAGGGTATCCACGCGCTGAACCCCGACCTGACGGCACAGATACCTGAAGCCCAGAAGTTCCGGGTCTATGCTTCGGCGCTCACAACCATCCTGCTGGATACCCACAACTATATTCCTACTACCGACAACCGTCTGCTTCGCCGCATCATTCGCGACGTGAAGTATCGTGGTTGTTCAGCCCGTGACACTATCCATCGCTGGCCTTCGGTACGTGCAGGTGAGAACAAGTGGATATTCCCCTATCAGGAAAATGCCGATGCTATGTTCAATACGGCGATGATCTACGAACTGGCTGCCATCCGAACACAGGCAGAACCCGCCTTGGAGCAGGTTCCCGAGAACTGTCCCGAGTTCACAGAGGCCTATCGTCTGCGTAAGTTCCTGCGCTACTTCCAGCCCATCGAATTCGAGGCATTGCCACCTGTGTCGCTCCTACGTGAGTTCCTCGGAGGCAGTTCATTCAATTATTAGTCCATCAATTTAAAAAACGCTATGAGAAGAAATCTCCTTACGATGCTCCTGCCATGGATTACTGTTCTGATGGCACAAGCCATTGGGCAGCAACCTGCCCAAGTAATCCAGCCTGGTGCGAAGTATTTCATCTATAACACCTACTACGATCGCTATCTCTGTACCCGTAGCGACCGTCAGGGCTATGCCGGCTTGTCCCGCTGGGGCGTCAACGATAGTACCGACTACGTCTTTACGGTCATCGCTTCCAACACCGACGGCTATTATTGGCTGCAACAGGAGAGCACAGGTCGCTACCTTCAGGCCTCCAATGCCGATGGCGATACGTGGAACGTGTGGCTGGTCGACTCAAAGCGCGATGACTACGACTCCTTCAAGTGGCAACTCTTGCCAGGAGATGAAGGCCGACTGTCGTGTCGTCGCTCGCCAGGGAAATATCTCGGTGTCGACACGGGACAGGACGCGCAGACCTATATCGGCGTCTACTACGACAAACCCGCCAACGATCGTTCTGTTTGGCAGTTCATGGCGGCCGATGATGACTCCGAACAAGGCACCATGAACCGCTATGGCAAGTATGAACGCTACGTTGATTCCATTGCTGTGGATGAACTTGTGCTTGATTCGGCTATCGACTATCACGTCACTGGCCGTCAGCCCATGGGACCCCAGACGCGCATCTGCCTGAATCACGAGGATGCATGGCTCATCATGGAAAACGTACGGCCATCGGTTGTTGTCGATCAATGGCTCAGCCACATCACCATTCAGGGCGAGGCAGCCGAGCACGGGCGCAACTGTCGTGTGGTGATCTATCTAGATGGTGCCGTCGTAATCCCACAAAATCAGACACGCTACCTGCCCTTCATCGGCTATAGCGAGAAAGCTCAGCAGGGCCAATCCTATAACTTCTTCACGGGAAAGACCTCGCTTGGCAATACCGACGAGGCCAACAACCGCATTAGTAGTTTCCTGCTGAAGCGTGGCTATATGGTCACGCTGGCCACTACCAATGACGGAACGGGCTATAGTCGCGTGTTCGTGGCCGATCATCAGGACTTGGTGGTCGACCTGCCCACAGCCCTTTGCCGGCGCGTTTCCTATGTGAACGTGAAGCGATGGAACTACACTTCGAAGAAGGGATGGGCCAGCACCGAAGGGCAGACGGCACTGAACACCGAAGGCGGACTGGTCCGTGCAACTTGGTTCTATACGTGGAGTGCCGACAAGAAGAACCAACTCGACATGGAATACGTGCCCATGAACACCCATCAGTATTGGCCGTCAGTCAGTACCATTGCGGGAATTACCGATGCCACGCATATGCTTGGACTGAACGAACCTGAGCATCCCGAACAGCACAAGGATTGCTCCTGCAATGGAACCACTTCGGCATGGACAGCCACCACGCTGACTCCACGCTATCAGACCACTGGCATGCGCATAGGTTCGCCCTGTCCCACCGATGCATCGTGGGTGAAGGAGTACATCGGTCATGTGGACGATATGGCTTATCGTTGCGACTTTGTTACCTTCCACGCATACTGGGGAACCAACGAGGCTGCCGACGTGCAGTCGTGGTACAACCAGCTGAAGGCCATCTACGATGCCACGAAACGCCCCATCTGGCTTACTGAGTGGAACAATGGCGCCTCGTGGACCACTGAGTCGAAACCTTCCTATGCCAAGAATGCCGATAAAATCAAGGAGATTCTGGAAATGTTGGAGAATGCCGACTTCATCGAACGCTACGACATCTATAACTGGGACGACTGGCATCTTGCCGTGATGTCATGGGATTCCAACAAGAATAATTGGTGGGTGACGCCAGCCGGCGAGGCCTATCGTGACGTGAAGCCTCACTTTGCCTATCGTGCCGATATGCAGAAGGTGCCCAACTGGTGGGGATTCGGCATCAAGACGGCTGCCGACGAACTGGCGTTGGGCCGTCTGTCGTGGAATAACAATGCCCGCACAGGAAAACTCCCGCTGACCAATGCCAATATCGATCAGACCGATGTGCTATGGCTTCAGTACCAGACGGCAACGGGTGAGTGGAAAGACTTCCGTGAGGTCAGTGAACGCGAGTTGTTCGACAATACCACTTTCAACATTACCCTCGACGCACAAAACAGTGCCTTGGCCGAGGCCTATGCCGACAATCCAGAGCAACTGGTGTTGCGCCTTTCCATCGTCGACATCAAGGGTAACACTGCCACTAGTGCCGCTGCTACCTTCAATTGGCCGTCGTGGATTGCCGAACTGGCTGCCATCGGTACGGTAACCATGGGGGCTGACAGCAATCACCACAATCTATACGATGCACAGGGCCGCCGCCTGCAAACTCCCGTCCATGGCTTGAACATTGAGAATCATCGTAAATACATTAAAAAATAACAAGCTTATGAAACGTATCCTATGCCTCATGCTGCTCGCTATCTGCACGATGCAGGGCGTAGTGGCCAAACAGAAAAAACCTATCATCGTGGCCTATGTTGCCTCATGGGGCTCGCAGCGCATGCCCGATCCGACGTTGATGACCCACTTGAACTATGCTTTCGGCAAGGTCACCGACACGTTCGATGGCATGACCATCCAGAATACTGATTTCCTGCGGAAGGTAATGAAGTTGAAGGAGCAGAATCCAGAGTTGAAAATCATCCTCTCCATCGGCGGATGGACAGCTGGAAACTTCAGCGAGATGGCTGCCGACGAGCATTTCCGTATGGGGTTTGCGCGAGACTGTAAGAAAGCCGTCGATGAATATGGCCTTGACGGAATAGACATCGACTGGGAGTATCCTTCCAGCAATGAGGCAGGAATCTCGGCATCGCCTGATGACATCGATAACTTCACGTTGCTCATGCGCGACCTCCGCCAAGTGCTTGGCAAGAAGACGTTGCTGACTATCGCTACGATTGCCGATGCCAAGTTCATCGACTTCCGTGCCTGCATGAAGTACCTCGATTTCGTCAATATCATGGCTTACGACGTGGCTAATCCACCGAAACATCACACCACGCTCTATCGGTCGTCGCTCTCAGGTCGCATCACTGTCGATGAGGCAGTGCAGGCCCACCTGAAGGCAGGCGTTCCCCGCGAGAAGCTAACCCTTGGCATGCCTCTCTATGGACGCGGCGCTGGTAGCAACAAGGTGTTGGGTAGCTTCGTGAAAACGGGTGAGACAGGTGGACAATACAAGCGTATGTGGGACGATGTAGGTAAGGTTCCCTATCTGGCAGGCGATGATGGCAAACTCCTGCTGGCCTACGACAGTCCGGTTTCGCTGGCCTATAAGTGCCAATACATCAAGGAACAGGGGTTGCTTGGAGCCATGTACTGGGAGTGTACCGAGGACAATGATCTCTTGGAAGGTATGCGAGCCATCTGGCTGTACCTGAACAAATAGGCAGAAAGTAAAGCGATGGTTCTTCCATCCCATTGGTTTCATCCCTTTATCTCATAGGTTTCGTCCCGCAAAGGCAGTGCTTTTGCGGGACGAAACTTACGGGTTTGCAGAACGAAATGACAGGGTTTCAGCAACGAAGAGTAGGGCGGACTAAAGTTTTTCGCCGAAACACAGGTCGCCGCAGTCGCCGAAACCTGGAACAATGTACTTATGCTCGTTCATGCCGGGATCGATGGCGGCACACCAAAGGGTGACATCGGCATCCTTCACGGCATCGGCCACCACGGCGATACCTTCTTCCGTGCCGATGACGCAAGCGATGTGGACGCTCTTGGGCTTACCTGTCTTTAGGAAAGCCTCGTAGGCGGCAGCCATGGAGCCACCTGTCGCCAGCATGGGGTCGACAATGATGAGCGTCTTTCCCTCAACGGAAGGCGAGGCGATGTATTCGGTGTGCACACCCACCTCCGTGTGTTCACGGTTGGTGTACATGCGGAAGGCTGAAATGAAAGCATTGTCGGCATGGTCGAACACCTTTAGGAATCCCTGATGGAAGGGCAGGCCTGCACGCAGCACGGTAGCCACGAGAATATTGTCGGTGGGCAGTTGAATGTCGAGTTCACCGAGCGGGGTTACCACACGTTTTGCGGCATAGTCGAGATGTTTCGAAATCTCGAAGGCCATGAACTCGCCAATACGTTCGATGTTGTTGCGGAAGAGTAGTCGGTTCTGCTGATAGTTGACGTCGCGAATCTCTGCCATGTAGGTGTTCATTGCGGAGTTTTGCTCGCTAAGGTTGATGGTTTTCATGTTGTCATTATTTTTTATTAGTTCGTGATTTCCGTCGCAAAGTTACGAATAAGTGAGTGAAATGCAAAAAGATAATTCGTTTTTCTTTTTCATTTCCGAACGAAAGTAAGTTAGGCAGAGCCAAAGTTACGAAAAAAACGGGCGCAGAACAAAAGAAACGCAATGTTTTTTTCCACAAAGAAAGTGCGTGTGCCCAAAGATGATGGGCACACGCACCTCATATAGTGCTGAGAAAGGTGCAGTTTTTCTCAGCCGAATGATTGGAAATCTACTTCACGATGACCTTCGTAGTCTTCAGGGTACCGTCGCTATGGCGTGTCTCCACGATGTTCAGACCACGAGTGAGGCTGCGTTGCTGGCGGCCATCGACACTGAAGTAGCGCTGACCGACAGCGTTGGCAGTGCTTTCAGTGACGCCTTGAATGGCTGTGGGCAGTTCGTCGCTCTCAAAGAACAACTGGAAGTTGTCGAGTTTGAACCATCCATGGCCCGTCGAAGTGTCGGCCGTGCCATCGGGATTGACGTTGTTGGTACGGAATCCCAACTTCGCCGTTCCGTCGACTACATAGAAACGCACCTGCATCGGGCGCAGTGTGTTGGTGTATGGGTCGTCGGCAGTACAGGTATAGCCAGCGTAGGTCAGGTGTTTCTCCTGATAGGCGAGTGTGGTCTCGTCGGCTTGCTTGGCAGCTTGTGCATCCTCAGGCAGGTTAACGGCATGTTCTTCCTCCATACCGAACATCTGTATGTAGTCGTTGGCGAACAGTCGCTGCGTGGTGAGGCAGTTACCGGCCCACTGATACTGCACCATGACATTGGCTGAGAGCACGTAGACACCATTGGGCAGGTTGTTGAGCGTCTGCGAGAGTTCAATATTGGGGATGCTACTGTTCCAGATACCCCATAGGTGAGTACCCTCGACATACTGTACGGTGACGGGATTGCCGTCCTCGTCGTAGATGCCGGCGAAGGAGATGTCGTCGCCATTGTTGATGCCGCACCATCCGAATGGTGGAGCTGAGGTCTGCTTCTCGCCATCCACGTAGAGATCCCATCCTGCCGGCGGGTTGACGGAGCCTCCTGTCTCGATGTTGCCCTGAGCAGATAGGTCCTCGAAGCCTGGGTTCTTCATGAGGTTGGTGACGTAGATGCCTACGGCAACACCCGAGAGCTTCAAGTTCAGGAATCCTTCGTCGAGTTTCTTAATCATCTCATCGATGCCCTCTTCATCGGCCTGAGCAGCTTCAAACATGTCTTCAGCATCCATGATGAGGTCGTTGAACTCGTCGGCACCTGCATAGTTGCTGTATTCATCGAGATTATCATAGGCCTGGTAGATGGCTTCCCTCAATCTCTCGTAGGCATCTACTGACGATTTAACTGTGGGATAGACGCCCAAAAGGGCCTTGATGGCTGCCACAATCTCCTCGGCCGAACTCGTGTTGTCGCAACTGATAGTTTTGAGTAGGTCGGAAGTCTGGTCGTAAACAGCCTCTTGCAACTGTTCGTGCAAAAGGTCGTCGATGACGTCGCAATAGTGCTGATAGACGGCAAGGGCATCTTCCTGCACATAGCCTTCCTTCTGGATACGGAAATTATCGACCTTGAACCAACCGTCGCCACCAGCACCATTAGCTTCTGTACGGTTTGCGGCAGCTATGTTTCCATCTGTACGCAAGCCGAAGGTAAGTGTGCCATCGTAGACGAAGGCACGTACAGACATATCCTGCAGTTCTGTGTCGGTGTAGGGTTCTTCCAGTCCTTCGAAGTCATACACTTCCTCTTGGTCGAGCTGTTCAGCGTCGTAGCCATAGGCGCTGGCGAAGTATTTGGCATTCAGGTTGCCAAAGATGCGCTGAGTGGTTCGACGCGATCCATTACCGTTGGAGCCCACCATCACGGCAGCCGATACGATGTAGGTACCTGTCTCCAGTCCGCTGATGGTCTGCGACAGTTCTATTTCGGGAATGCCGGAGTTCCAAATACCATAGATCATCTGTCCGTCCTTCATGCCAGTGCCATCGGTGTTGATGCCTGCCCATCCGTTCAGGCCTGCTGCACGCAACTCGTTGGCGGTCACCACCTGTTTTCCTCTGACGAAGAGGTTCCATCCCGTTGGTGCGTCGGCCACGCTGGAAGTGGTGGCACCACCTTGCGATGTGAGGTCTTCGAAGCTCATGTTCTGGCCCAGTCGGGTGAGATTACCTTGTCCCATGTCATGCTTTGTCTGAGCATCAACCAGTTCGGCGAGTGCCTTCTGCAAGTCTTCCACGCCGTTCTTGGTATTGAACTCGGATACGGCCTTCTCGATAGCAGCCTGCAATTCCGGGTCGGGCTCGCTTTCCAGAATATTCTTGGACTCGAGTATTTGGTTGTAGAGGTCGAGTTTTGCCTGCACAATAGCCTCGGCGGCAGCAAGGTCGTCGTCGCTTAGCTCTTTTTTGTTATAGAAGGCCAGTGCGGCATTGATACATCCTTGGAAACCAGGCTTATACGTTTCGTCGGCGAGGGCGTTGAGTTGGTTTTCTAAGTCGGTGAGAACACTGTAGAGTTCGAGTTTGTTCTTCATGGCAGGCAGTTCGTCAGGATCGGCAAAAGCCCACAGTTCGGACCGCGTGTCGAGAGGAATGCAGCGGTCGTTCTCGTCGAGAACCACATACTCATAGCCGGCATCGTCAATCTCTTTCTTAACTCCGCCCCACACATCGGGGAAGTATCCACACGTAGATTCAGAACAGATAAGGAACTGTCCGCTAGCATTGAGGTGCAGAGGGATGCCTTCAACGGCTGGGTTGCCCTGTTCGGCGCTGGGAATGATGCGATAGAAACCGTCTACCTCAGCCGTTTTCAGCGTGAAATAAGCAGGGAAGGCAAGCTGGGCATTGAGATTGTCGTTGGCAAACTCATGGAAGCCTATGTAGTTGGTCTGCTCTTCCGTCGTGATGTTGCCTTCTCCGTCGTCGTATTGGTTAACGGTGGCCACCGAGAAGTACCAGGAACCGTCGTTGGCCAAGTGTGCCGTGAAAGCATGGTCGGCAAAATGAGAGTCGGCATAGGGCAGGAGATAGTAGGCTCCATCCCAACCAGTGCGTGAGAAGTAGTTGTTAGGATTGACGTAGCTCACGAGTACGTACTTTCCTCCGTCTTGTGGAGCCTTTCCGACATTAGGGAAGTCCACGGCCATAGCTGTACTTGCCACAAAGAGAGCCAGCAAGAGAAGTACATGTTTGGAAAGGTTCTTTTTCATGAAATGTTGTATTTGTTAGTACAAAATGATAGGTAGTTCCTCGTTATAGTTTCACGGTGACAGGCGAACCGTCGTAACTGACAGTCTCCTTCTTGCCTTCAAAGATGATAAGTGAATTGGTTCCCTTGCTGTAGTTGTTTAATCGCATCTGCTTGTCAGGCAGGACGATGGTGAACTGGCGCTGCTTCAGCATGCCTGGGAAGCTGCCTTGGCGCTGGCCGATGGTAAGTGTACGGGTAGCCTCGTCCCAAGTGAAAGGGATTGTCGAGAACTGTCCGCGCTCGTAGTTGTAGCCGTCGCCCTCGTCCTCGTAAAGCGTAAATGTGCCGTCGGCACCTGGATAGACGCGAATGGTCAGTTCGTCCCAAGCCTTCTCGCTGCTGTACTGCACATCGGGTCCGAGAGGAATGATGCTACCTGCACGCACATAAACCGGCATATCAGTGATAGGCGTGGGACGCATGATGGTTTGTCCGCCTTTATGACGCTCGTCGGTGAAGAAGTCGTACCACTCGGCATCGGCTGGCAGGTAGACGCTGACGGGAGCTGCAGCCTTACGAACGTCGGGGTAGATCTCGTGTCCATTCTTACGGTTGTCCAACCACGTATACATAGGATCGGTGACGGGCTTCACAAGCAAGGCATGGCCAAACATGTATTCATCGTTCAATCGGCGAGCTCTTTTGTCGTTGGCAAAGTCCATGACCAATGGACGCATCATCGAACCACTCTGCTGAACCACATTGCCAGCCATGGAGTAGATATAGGGCAGCAGGCGATAGCGCAACTTCACAGCATCGACCATGGCATCATAGGCCCAGTCGCCCTTCTTTCCAAACTCGTAAATTTCGCTGACCATCGGGCTCGAGCAGTGATTGCGCATCAGGGGCATGAACGTACCCCACTGCATCCAGCGCGTCTGCAGTTCTTGAGCAGCAGGGCTCTTCGGATTGTTGTTGAGGTCCCAATAGAAGAATCCGCCAAGGTCGGTGTTCCAGAAGGGGATGCCGCAGAGCGAGTAGTTCAGTCCAGAGGGAATCTGGCTCTTCATCTCTTTCCATGAAGCACCGATGTCGCCACTCCAAGAGAATGTGGCGTAGTGCTGCAGACCGAAGGTGCCGCTGCGCGTCATCTGCACCGAACGCTTACCTTTGTAGTTCTTGTTCTTTTTGGTTTTCTGCAGCTCGGAGGCTCTCTGATGCTCGTAAGTGCCGCGGTTGGTCATGAGCGGGAAAGCATTCTTCACCGACAGCCACGAACCGTCATAGGTCTGGTAATTGTCGGTTTCCTTGGTTTCGTTGAAGTGGTCAGGTTCCGTTGAGTCGGTCCACCAGGCATCGAAGCCCATTTCATAGAGGTGCGAAAGGTATTTCCAGTAGATGTCGCGTGCTTTTGGGTTGAACGGGTCATAGGGAAGCACACCCTTGTTACGAGGCCACGTGTCGAAAGGCAGCAACGCTCCAATCTTTTGCAGTTCCTTATAGGGCTCCGTCCACGAGCCGAAGCTTGCCCAGATGCTGATCATCAGGTGGGCATTGTTCTGGTGCACGTATTTCACCATCTCCTCAGGACTCTTCAGGCGTGGCTCCAATCCCTTGGCTTTGTATTCGGCAGCCATCTTCTTCAGGTCGTCAGGCAGGTATTTCTCCCAAGCGGGGTCGCCGACCTTGTTTATATAATAAGGATTCATGAAGCGCATGGCATTCCAGTTGGAGTCGCAACCCCAGTACTGCCAGTCCTGCACGATTCCATCGAGGGGGATGCGTAGTTCACGATACTTGTCCAAAACAGTGGCCAATTCGTCGCTGGTCTTGTAGCGTTCGCGGCACTGCCAGTGACCCATGGTCCAGAGAGGGAACATCGTTGCCTGGCCCGTCAGTTCGCGTATGCCGGCGATGACGCCATCCTGTGTACCGTCACGATAGATGAAGTAGTAGTCGATGCAGGGTGCCACTGCCGATGTAAAGGCTGCCGTGAGGGGATTCTCCTGACTCTTGAACCAGCTCTTGCCAGCATTGTCCCAATAAACACCGTAGCCACGAGAACTGGTGAAGTAGGGTATGGCGATGTAAGTGTTGTGGTTCCACAGCTCCATCTCGCGTCCACGCCAGCTCATCGCTTCGTCATGCAGTTGTCCAAGACCATAGATGTCCTCGTCAACGTCCTGCATCGACCACTGTTGAGCGATGCGATACTTGCCGGCATCAGGTCCTTCTGTCAGGGTTTCAAACTGTGGACTGGCCGATTCCTGCAAAAGGACTTTGCCATCGCGGTCCTTGAAAGTCACCAGTCCTGTGCTCTCGTCGATGCCGACGCTGAAGGTAGGATTTTGAGCCTTGCTCTCGCTGAGAATCACTGAGTAGCTTTTTTTCTGCGGTGCGGCACCCTCGCCAGGATACTTCACGATGTGCACGATGTTGTCGCTCAGGTAAGTGGCTTGTATGGTGATGCCAGCCACCACCTTACGTTCGCCGGGTACGACAGATTTCTTCACTTTGGCTGCCCATGTGCCTACGGAGAGCATCAGGCAGAGCACTGTCAAAAAAGATTTTCTATACTTCATACTTTTATATGTTTTTAGTTATGGGTGCAAAGTTACAAATAAACATCGGCTATCGCCTGACACAAATGATGATTTCGAGTGTACAAATGTTGAAAAGGGCTTATTTTTCAACATAATCGGACGGTTTGCAGCCAAATTCTTTCTGGAAGCACTTACTGAAGTAACTGGTGGAGGAGAATCCTGTGCGTGCGGCTACGTCGGCAATGCTCAGTTCTCCCTGAAGCAGCATCTCTGCTGCGCGGTGCAGACGAATACTTCGGATGAAAACAACAGGCGATTGCTGCATAAGGGCCGTCAGTTTCTTGTAGAGACCGGTGCGTTCCATGCAAAGATCGGCAGCTAGTTGTTCAACACCATATTGTGGAGTCGACAGGTGCTGTTCCACAAGGCGTGTGGCACGAGCCATGAACTCCTTCTCCTGCTGAGTGGGTTCGGGTTCCGTTTCTGCCTTCTGCGGTAAGGTGGGCTCGCTGAGAACGACCATTGCTGCCGTATTTTCATATTGGTTCACTTGTTCCACGAGATTCTGTATGCGAAGTAGCAGAAGGGCTTCGCGGTTCTTACGCTGCATACGACGGCGATAGAGTAGGAAGAGCATGCCGATAAGTGCGAAAAGTAACAAGGAATAGCATGCAAAAGCTTTGGCCGACAGCCACCAAGGATGTTGAATGGTAAAGTGGATTGTTCGCAAGGCTGCCTCGTTCCAATGATCAGGGTGGGTGGTGGCCATCACTTCCAGTGTGTAATCGCCTGGTGAAAGTCCTACCAATGGTAGGTAGAGTACGCCCTTATCATCGACCATGCCTCCTACGGAGTCGGCTGAGAGCGTGTGCCAGCGCTTGTCATCGCCCGAGAAACGATAGCGGTAGAAGGTGCTGCGAGGCCGAACGTAGTTCATTGTGGAGAATTGGAATGCCAACGAGTTTTGGTCGTGGCGGAACGTGAGGTGGTCTGCATAGGGCGGGGTTACGTTGAGCAGGCATTGCCCGTTATATTCGGCCCCTACTCTTAACGGCTGACCGTGCAAGTAGATGCTGGTAAGAATAGGATAGACTTCGATGTCAATAGGTTGGGTGTCGAAGAGTCCGGATAGGGGCGAGGTGTAGAGCAGGCCGTTATTGTAGGTCCCCAGCCAGATTCCGCCTTCGCGGTCGAGGCAGACAGTGTTGATGCCAGTAGATAGTGTGGTTCCGTCGGGCAGTTGCAATTCACGGTGTGCTTCCTGCTGGTTGGTAGCCGGATTGATGCGCAGGTAGCCATCGGGAGTAGTCAGGTAGAGAATGCCCGATGGCGTAGCTGTGAGCGTATGCATAAACTTGGGACTCGTGAGCAGTTGCTTCCACTGCTGTCTGAAGCTGTCGAACGAGAGCAGGACGGAACCACCCGACCCCGTTCGTACCTGATAGAGATGGCACTCGTCAAACCCACATACGACGAGCGATGTCCACATGTATTCTTTGGCGAGATCTTTGTCGTAAGCATACGATTGGAAAGCAATCTTTCCGTGTTCGTCGAATACAACTACGGTGCCTGAATCAAAAAAAGTGTAGATGCCTTTCCTGAAAGCCACTACATCTTGCAGTGCTCCTGCCTCTTCGGGTAATTGCAGGACGATGCCTGAACGCTGACCTTTCAGCTGACGGCCAGACAGGAGCCACACTTCATTCCGGCTGTCGATAAAGAAGTCGTCGTTGGACCAGTCTTTGACAGTGGTCTGTCGCATCGTGGGTAGGTCGAAGCAGAACAGCCGCCCCCACTGTTTCATCCACAGGCGGTCGTTGCTGTCGGAAAAGAGATGTGTCGCCCCGTTATAGGCAGGCAATGGCATCCACATCGTAGTATCAATGGGCACCGAGTTGAATTGCTGGCCATCGTAGATGTCAATAGCGCGCTGAGTAACCACCACCATGCGTCCGTCGGTCAACTGCTGCAGTTGTAATACGCAGTTGTCGCTCAGTCCGTTCTGCTTGCTGAGCGCATAGAAATTGCGTCCCTGCTCAGCTGCTTGCAGAGTGAGACAGCTGAGCAAAACGGCTGTCAGTATTTGGAAGAAAAGATGTTTTACTGATGCTGGCATAGCTGTGGCGTTAAGGACGGGGGCAGACCTGATTCTGCTTTTCTGTTGACAAAGATACAAAAAGAGTTGTTTTTTTTGCAAACTCGGTGTGGCAAAGATGTGGGAAGAGAGTGTTTTTTTAATTTCTTTAACCTAAAAAGCCTTGACAATGCATAAATAAATCGCAAAACTTCAAGCGTAAATCGCAAAATATTTGTAACTTTGCACCCGATTAAATAGGTAGCATAAAAACTCAATTTTTAATATAAAAGAATTATGGCAAAGTTAGATTTAACTCAGTATGGCATCACCGGAAGCCGCGTGATTGCTCACAACCCTAGCTATGAGTTCCTCTTCGAGGAGGAGATGAAGCCTGAGCTGACTGGATATGACAAAGGTCAGCTGACTGAACTGGATGCCGTGAACGTGATGACCGGTATCTTCACTGGCCGTTCGCCTAAGGATAAGTACATCGTTGACGATCCCCAGAGCCATGACAAGGTATGGTGGACCACCGAGGAGTACAAGAACGACAACCACCCCATGAGCGAAGAGGTTTGGGCCAAGGTGAAGGAGATTGCCATCAAGGAGCTTTCCAACAAGGACCTCTATGTGGTAGACGCTTTCTGCGGTGCCAACGAGGCTACCCGTCTGGCCGTTCGCTTCATCGTTGAGGTTGCTTGGCAGGCTCACTTCGTGAAGAACATGTTCATCCAGCCCACCGCTGAGGAACTGGAGAACTTCGAGCCGAACTTCGTGATCTACAATGCTTCGAAGGCTAAGGTTGAGAACTTCGCTGAACTGGGTATGCGTTCTGAGACTTGCGCAGCCTTCAATACCACCAGCCGCGAGCAGGTGATCATCAACACTTGGTACGGTGGTGAGATGAAGAAGGGTATGTTCTCGATGATGAACTACTACCTCCCGCTGCAGGGTATCGCTTCGATGCACTGCTCGGCTAACACCGATATGGAAGGTAAG
>JAEEGF012468866.1_pt1 | contig 16413 bp, 8 predicted proteins | sample 9134171 | NCBI WGS metagenome assembly JAEEGF01 (sample SAMN16246542, study PRJNA631951) | gut metagenome | biome: gut microbiome; feature: rumen; material: AP-attached | host: Bos | place: Iran: Karaj | collected 2018-10
GGTGCTCTATGGCCTTGAGCGTATAGAAGTGTATCATCTCACTCGGACGACGGTTCATCGTCTCCTTCAACAGCGTCGAGAGATATTTCGGTGTGATATTCAGTTGGTTAGCAAAGTCGTCCACCTTGCGGATACGGCCGTCGCTTTGTTCCACTAAGCGCATAAACTCGTTTGCCAACCGCTGACGATGGACGCCGGTTGTTACCGTGTTCTCAGGCTCCTGCCTTCGCATCATGCTGAGTATTTCCAACATCATCGTACTGACGAGTGATCTTACGATATTGGAATACAACACGGGACTTGGATCTCTCATCCGGCGGCATAACAACTGGAAATAATCATCAAGCAACTTCACGTCATCTTCTGTCAGATGCATTATTGGGTGTCGTTTGAGATAAGGCAGGTCTGACAAACTTACTTCGCCGTATTTACTGATGTTCCATAATTCGCCGCGGGAAAACCAAATCTGACGACAGTTAAAATCCGAAGATGACATGAAATTGGTGACCACGCTATGCGCCATATATAAGAAAAGATCATCCTTGTGGAGCCGAATCTGCTGTCCGTCGTAGTCAAACTGTGCTATGCCTTCAGTACAGATGACGATAAGCCCATGCCTGTCAAGAGATAATTCGCCCTTTGGTAATGAACCGAAGTTCTCCATGACCACAAGTTCGTCACTATCACCCAATCGTATGGTGTCAAAACCGCTCCTTGGTTTGAGATTTTGTATCTCCATGATGTCCTATTTTTACTTTTCGGGTGCAAAGTTCGCAAAAAATATTCGAAATTCAATATTCTAATTGTCTAAAATTCTGCTCTTTTGTCTTCGTTTTACAGAAATAGACTATTCTTTGGGAAATATCGAACATTATAAATGTTCAATATATTCTATCAAAAACCTATAGACAACAGAACAAAAATTCACCCCTGCATCATTTTGACACAGGGGTGATAGTATGGATATTCAATACTTTACTTCACCTTAGCTACGAGCTCAGCAGGATATTTGGGCATGGCTCCGTTTTGGGTGCAGACGTATGCAGACACCTCTACGGCAATGCGATGAGCCTCTTCCATAGGCTTGCCATTGAGGATAGCAGCACAGAAGCTGCCTGTGAACGAGTCGCCAGCACCTACGGTATCAGCAACGGTCACCTTAGGAGTATCTTGGAATGAAGTCAGACCAGGAGCAAAGACATACGAGCCGTTGGTGCCACAAGTCAGCACCAGCATTTTCAGTTTATATTCTGCAAGTATCTTCTCGCAGATGCCTCGCATGTCAAGGTCGTCGTAGCCATACATACGCTTGATGACAACCAATTCCTCATCGTTAATCTTCAGGATGTTGCAACGTTTGAACGACTCCTCGATAACGTCCTTCGTATAGAACTGCTGGCGCAGGTTGATATCGAAAATCTTGATGCAGTCGTCTGGGGTATCATCGAGGAATTGACGAATGGTTGCCCATGACACCACATTGCGCTGAGCCAAAGAACCAAAGCACACCGCACGTGCATTTTTGGCCACCTCGGCAATCTCGGCAGTATAGGGAATATTATCCCATGCTACGTTTTCCTTAATCTCATAGGCAGGAATTCCGTCACCTGAAAGTGTTACCTGCACCGTACCTGTAGGATACTTCACACGGGGCATCAGATAATTTAAACCGTGCTCTTTCAGTGCATCGATGGTCTCTTCTGCCAAAGCATCCTCACCCAAGGCACTGACAGCCAGAGTTTCCAGACCGAATTGTCCTGCATGATAAGCAAAGTTGGCAGGGGCGCCACCCAGTTTCTTTCCTTCGGGAAGTACATCCCATAATGCCTCACCGAGGCCTACTACATAACGTTTCATATTATTTTGATCTTTGATTTTTGTAATCGACCTTGGTCGCTTTGACCTTTAGGTCTAAGAACTTTGTGATTACCTTTTAATTCGGGGGATATAGGTAAAGAGGTAGATGACTCCTACAGCCATGACTGCTACGGCACCAGCCTGACCTACGGCATCGCTGCAGAAACCCATGATAAGTGGGAAGATGGTTCCACCGAAGAGACCCATGATCATCAGACCGCTGACTTCATTCTGCTTGTCGGGCACAGAGAGCAGTGCCTCAGAGAAAGCCATCGAGAAGATGTTGGAGTTACCATAGCCTACCAAGGCGATAGCCGTGTAGAGCACCATCTTCGATTCGCCACTGAACATCAGAATCATGGATGCAGCCATCAGACAAACGCTGATGATGAAGAACCAGCGGGTCTTCATGATACGGAGGAAGAACGAACCCGTCAAGGCTCCGATGGTACGGAAAATGAAATAAAGAGATGTGGCAAAGGCGGCCTCGTTGAGCGTCATGCCCACACGTTCCATCAACAGCTTGGGTGCGGTGGTGTTGGTTCCCACGTCGATACCCACATGGCACATGATGCCGAAGAACGACAGCAGCACAATGGGCTTACCCAATAGACGGATGCAATCCATGAACGACGACGACTTACCCTCCTGGATATCTTCCTGAATAGGAGTAACCCACAGCAAAGCGGTGGCCAGAATGCCCACAATGAAATAAACAAGGAACAACACGCGCCAATCGTATCCGAACGTAGGCATAACAGCGGTAGCGCCCCACATGGCCAAGTAAGGAGCAAGGAACGAGGCGATAGCTTTCACAAATTGACCGAAAGTCAGGGTGGATGCCAGGTTCTTGTCGCCGATAATCAGCATGGCCAATGGGTTGATACTGGTCTGCATAAAGGCATTGCCGATGCCCAGAAGCGAGAAGGCGATGAGCATTACGGTAAACGAACTGCCCAGCAGGGGGATGAACAGCGACACGACCGTCACGATGAGCGACAGCAATACCGTGTTTTTACGTCCTATCTTGTTCATCAGCATACCCGTAGGCACACTGAAGATAAGGAACCAGAAGAATACCAGTGAGGGGAAGATGTTAGCAACAGAGTCGGTAAGACCCAAGTCTTCCTTCACATAATTAGAGGCGATGCCCACCAGATCCACGAAGCCCATGCAGAAGAAGCAGAGCATTACAGGGATCAGATAAATCGATTTGTTTTGATTACCCATATTGTTTTAGTATTTAATTTCAAAGATTGTTGCTTTTCCGCCCTTTACCTTAATATTATTATACGGTTCTGAGGGGAACACAAGATTGGTCATAGCCATCTTGCCCTCAGCATCGAACACCTCAATGCTGCAGCGGTCAATAAAGATGCGAAGCTGCTTGATGGTGCCAAAGGTCGGTGCCTCAGTCACTGCAGGGAAAGCCTCGCTGAAGCTTACATCGCCACTATTTACACGGTCCATGCTGAACGTCTGCTTGGCTGCATCATATTTCATCACCACCTGCTCGCCCTTCGTATTGGAAAGCACTATCTCGGTGGTGCTCTTCATGTCAACCAATATCTCGCAAGTCTCCGTCGGCTTCTTCACCTTTGCACCACGCAGAGCGAGCATCTCTTTCGAGGGTACCACGCTGACGTAGGTTTCTTCGCCACAACGGAACAGTCCCAGGTCGCGAGGTATCGAGTTGGCACTGCGGAACTGCTTGGTGGGTACCTGGTTGGCATACTGCCAATTGGACATCCATGCCAGCACTACATGACGGTTCTCTGGTGCATTGTAGAAAGAGACTGTAGCATAGTGGTCCTTGCCATAATCCAGCCATTTAGTTACCTTCGGCATGGATTCGCATGTGAACTTATGTCCATCGAACTGGCCTACGAAATACTGAGTAGCCGAGCCTCCGAAGGGTCCTCCAGGGTTGATGTTGCAAATCAGCACCCACTTTCCATCAATTTCGAACAGATCCGGGCATTCCCACACACCACTGTGGTTACCATACTCCTTGCCAAATGAGCTTTCATATTTCCAGTCCTTCAGGTCTTTCGACGAATAGATACGCATCTCCTGACCAGCAGCCAGGATAAGGTTCCAGGCCTTGATATCTTCATTCCAGAAGGGACGTGGGTCGCGGAAGTCGGCTACATCGCTGGTAGTCAGCACAGGATTGCCTGCATATTTCGTAAAGGTGCGTCCACCATCTTTCGAGAAGGCTATCGACTGCGTCTGATGGTGTCCTGCCGAGGTGTACATTGCTACCACCTCATCTCCGTTGGTTACACACGAACCGCTGAAGATGCTGCCCAGCCAATCGGGCTCGATAGCCAAGGGCTGTGCCTCCCAATGAATAAGGTCGCGCGAGGTAGAGTGTCCCCACGTCATGTTCTCCCACTGACTTCCATAGGGATTGTATTGATAATATAGGTGCCATACACCATCCTTATAGAACATGCCATTGGGATCATTCATCCAACCATATAGCGGTGTATGGTGATAGGCAGGACGGAAACGCTCGCGATTAGTGGTGTCAAACGAACCTGAATACTTCATCTCGCGCCAGCAAACGAACTCACTCACGGCACCCTTCTGCCTGCGGTCACCGTGAAACTCGATGTCCAGAAGTCTGGCACCCTTCAGTTCCAGTGGCATATAATAGTCCACCCGGTCAATGGCCAGCTTCACATTCAGCCGTTTCACCATTTCGTTGTCACCATTAAGCACGGCAATAGCCGCAATCTCTTCCGACTCCTGGACGGGCAACAACAGATACTTCTCTCCTTGCTTTACTTTCAGCATGGCATGCTTGTCGCCCAGCACGATGGGCTTTACCTGAGCTTTCAGCCCCAGGGTCATCAGCAAAGCCATGAACATCAAAACTGTTTTCTTCATCTTGAATTGTTTTAAGTTATTAATGATTTTGTGGCAAAATTACCGTTTTTCTCCATTTCATCCTATAAATTATGATACATAAACTAACAAAAAACGTTCATTGTAACAAAAGTTACATAAAAAACATTATTTTTGCAAACAAAACAATACGATTTATGGATGCAAAAAGGATTTTGGATTATCTGAAACGGCTGATGGCAAATAATAGCCGTGAGTGGTATTGGGAACATAAGGCAGAGTATGATGCGGTGAGGGCAGACTTTGAGGAAGGCATCAAGTTGGCGATTGGTCGCATTGCGGAGTTTGACCCCTCGATAGCACATCTCAGCGTGAAGGATTGCACCTATCGGTTTAATCGCGATACCCGCTTCTCGAACGATAAGTCGCCTTACAAAAACCACTTTGGAGGGTATATCGCAGCCCATGGCAAGAAGGCACTACATGGAGGCTATTACCTCCATCTGGAACCAGGACACTGCATGGTAGCTTGTGGCAATTACTGGTTGCCTACGAACATCCTGACCTCATGTCGCAACGAGATGATGGGCAATACCAGCGAGTGGTTGCGATGTGTGGAGAACAAGGATTTCCAAAAATACTTCGGTAGTCCGACTGCCAGCAGTTTCAAAGCTCCTACGGATGTATCGAGTTGGGACCAGCCTCAAGGCTTCGGGTTGGAAAAGTTGAAAACGTGTCCTTCAGGGTTCCCTCGCGACTGGGAATATGTCCAGTATCTCCGCATGAAGGATTACTGCTGTTGGCATCAGGTGGACGAGGATTTCTATCAAGGCAACCAATGGCTCGACGAGATAGAGCGCATGTTTCGTGCAGCCAAGCCCATGATGGACTTTATCAACTCCGTGATTGACGATTACGAGTAATGAAAATCCGCCCAAGTACTCATCGCAAGTGCTTGGGCGGAATCATAGAAAACTACTAACTATTAACTAACATTTCAATTTATTGATGACTAACTTTTACATCGCTGATAGTAATAACGCTATTATCCGTATAACAGTTTCTTCATGTCTTGTTGTTTTTAGTTATAATTATTTTTCGCTTTTCACTTTTCACTTAAATGTGATTTTGCAGCAAAATTATCATTTTTCCCCATTTCATCCTATAAATTATGATACATAAAATAAGAGAAAACGTTCATTGCAACATTTTTTGCACTTTTTGCAACGAAAAAGTCCACCCCGCAGTCATCACAACTACCAGGTGGACTCTTTTACTTCTTATTACTTACCTCTCACCATACACGATTCAGCTTGCGAACCTGGCACTCGCTCATGGCACCTTCCACCGTCAACTGGTTGTAGATGGAGCTGGGGAACACCAGGTTGGTCAGCGACATGGTACCCTCGGCGGTGAAGATTTCTACCGACGACTGGTCCACGAACACGTCGAGTGTCACCTTGCCACCCTCCACCTTCAGGGGAGCCTTCATAGACGGAATGGAGAAGTTCGGGTTGAACCCTGTCTGTCCGGATACAGCAGTACGATGTGCTATCAGGGCACGCTCGCTGACACTGATCTCGAAGGAGAACTGCTCACCGGCAGCATTGCTGAGCGTTACCACCGACCGTCTGTCGAGGTCGAGGGTCAGCCGCAGCTGGTAGGCATCCTTCACATCCAACTGGTTGCCGGCAGGCTGCCATTCTCCTGCAATATCCTCTATCTCCTTGACAACTGTCTGCAGCAGTATAGGCTTACCGTCATAGCTGCCCAGCTTCAGTTCGCGGGGCAGTGTCATAGCAGACCGCCAAGGCGAGCAGGGAACATCACCACTATATGTCCAGTTGTTCATCCACCCTATCATGATCTTACGGTCGCCCGTGTTCGACCATGTCACACCGGCATAGTTGTCCATGCCATAGTCCAGCCACAACGGATAGTCGAGGGCATCGGGTGTGAAGGTGGTACCATCAAACTGTCCCACGAAATACATCATGCCTGAACCCAACAGCGGACCTTGCGGGTTGACACTCAGCAGCATCACCCATTTGTCGCCCAACTGGATGAGGTCAGGACACTCCCACTGAAGCTCTGGGCGACCAGTGAAGTCGACAACGAACGTGCTGGCATGATTCCAGTTTTTCAGGTCGGCAGAGGTATATATCTCACAGCCACGCTTCCAGCCCTTGGCGAGTACCATGACCCACCTGTTAGTAGCTTCGTGCCAGAACACCTTGGGGTCGCGCAGGTTGTCGTCGCTATTGGCAATCACGGGGTTGTTGGCATAACGGGTGAAAGTCTTGCCGCCGTCTATGCTATAGGCTACAGACTCCTGCTGCTTGCCATCATCGCCAGCCGACGTATAGAGGGCCACCATCGCATTGGCGCCAAAGCCTGCGGTATTGTTCTTGTCGATAACGCAAGAGCCGCTGAATACGGCACCCAGCTCGTCGCGTGTCAGGGCTACGGGTTGCTCCTTCCAGTGCATCAGGTCGGTAGAGGTGGCGTGTCCCCATGACATGTTACCCCACGCATTACCCTCGGGGTTATACTGATAGAACAAGTGGTACGTACCGTCTGTCAGCACCATTCCATTCGGGTCGTTCATCCAGTTCTTGGCAGGTGTGTAGTGTATCTGCGGCCGATACAGCTCGTCGTAGTTGCTGGGTCCCTGGGGCTCGTCGGGACCGGAGGGGTCGGAGGGTTCCTCCTGCTGAGGATCGTCAATGAGTGCATTGTACTGAAGGCCAGTATCTCCGCCATCACCGCACCCCATGATGGTGGCCGTCATGCAGACGGCTACCATCGTTCGGAATATATTTCTTGCTTTCATAATTTATCGGGTTTTAAGGTATTCCAATGAATTTGTTGCCAGGCGCAGCACATTGTCCTGATAGATGTTGTTCTTAGGATAAGCGCTCTTGTCAGGCGAGCCGTCACGGTTCTTCATCGAGAACTCACAACCGCCGTTACCGATACAGAGCACCGTGCCCTTGAAGTCGGTATTGCCCTGCTGTGCTTCCCATACGTTCAGCTGGCTGACCCACCATATCTGGCTGTCCCACGTACCCAGCGGATAGATGCCGAAGGTCTGCGTGGTCTGCGTATAGCAAGCCTCCTCCTGGTTGCCGATGCCAGTCCAGAGCGAAGGCAGGTTGAAGAACAGGCAGTTGTGGTCTTCCGTCCATCCCGGGCCCTTGAAACTGATGAGCTTCGTATCGTTAGTTGTCCTCACTTCCAGCCCCTTGAAAATAGGATGACCAGAATGGTCCTTCTTGAACTTATGGTCAGGATTGAGCTCGACAGCCAGTGGCCAGATATCCGGATTGATACCTCCGAATCCTGTATTGATATTGCGGTCGTTGCTCTTCATCTCGTCCAGGCTGATACGTCCCAGATGGCCGATATAGACGGTAGCATGGCTCCAGAGCAACAGGTTGCCGCCAGCCTTATACCATGCCTGGATAATAGGAGTTGCCTGATTGACTTCCTCGGGCATGTTCCATACCTCAGCCTCACCAACACCTTCGAGGTCGCGCAGCCAGAAGAGTACGCGATAGGGGTCGATATCGGCAGTTGACTTGATGCTGGAGAATGGTACGAACACGGCAGAGGGATATGTTTCGTGCAGCCAGAGCCACGCAGAGGCCTCGTCGTCATCGCCGTCGGCCACCAGCTGTTCAGGAGTGGCATAGACGCTCAGGAAGCCAATAGCCGTCTTACCGATCAGCAGCGAGGACTTGGTGGTCAGCGAGGTGCCTTTCTCATTGTCAGCAGCTACCGTCACATTCCATGTCTCGCCCGTCTTTACGTCGGCAATGAGATAAGAGGTGGCCGATGCCGGCAGCGTCTCAGTGATAGTACGGCTGCCGTTGGTCGCTGTCAGCCTGATGCTTTGGGCATCCTCCGAGCGGTCCCACTCTACCATCGCATCGTAGCCTCCGGCCTTCTCCACCTGGCGCATCTGCAGGCCTGTGATGGTATTGGCGCCCTCACGAGTATAGCGCTTTACAACAGCTTGCGAATAATACGGTATCATATTCCCCTCTTCATCCAACTCAGCATAGTACTTCTTAAACACATATTCGTACGCGACATTGGTCGGCACGTTCTCCTGCGTAAAACTATTGCCGTCAGCAATCGCACTCGCAGACAGCGTTCCATTGCGGTACACAGTCACCTGCATACGCTCCCCGGCAGCCAATGCAGGCCACGTCCATGTATAATTGTCGCCGTTAAGCGTACCCGTTATCTGCGAGGCATCCGGGGCCGAAAGCCTCATAGCGCTGCGGTCAATGTCTTTATCCTGGCATGCAGTCAGAACCAGTGCGAACAACACCATGAAAATAATAGATATCTTTTTCATAATTCTTTTTTCTTCTATAACTACTTTTTCTACCTTAACTACACCTTAGTATCCCGTATTCTGGGTATAAAGACCTGGAACATAGTACAACTGGTTGAAAGGAACGGGATAATACTCGTTCTTGCCTGCCGAGAAGTGAGCGTCTTTATAATATTGGGCATAGGCTTGTCCGTCGTAAACAGAATTCTGTTCCTTCTCGAAGAACTTGTTGAGCGTCTGCGAGGCAATACCCCAGCGGCGCAGGTCGAAGAATCGGCCATTCTCCATAGCCAACTCCAGTCGGCGCTCCCAGCGCAGGCACTTGCGTGCAGTCTCCTTGTCAGCAAAATAGGAACTGGGGTAGAGTGCTATCTCACATTGGTTGGCAGCATAGCCGATATGCTTTGCCACACTGTTCTTGGCACGCTGACGGATATCGTTGATAATCTGCATAGCCTCGTTCAGCTGGTTCAGCTCGATCAGCGCCTCGGCACGCATCAGCATGACGTCGGAATAGCGGAACACGTAGTCGTTCATGGCAAAAGCCTGCCAGGGATTGTCGTAGGTCTCTCCCTTTGAACGCTGTGGCACTTCCTTCAATGAGGTATAGTAGCCGTATGTACTCGGATTGCGCGAGTTGTCCTTCGTCATGGTTGACTCTGCCTCGTACTTGTAGGGGAACGTAGGCATGCCAACAGTATGGAAGAGTCGCGGATCCCATTTCTGTGCGTTGGGTGCTCCGTTCTGAGGATAGGCAATCTCTGCATTGTAGTCGTCAAACATGGGTAGTCCGTCCTTGGTCTTGAAGGCGCTGACCAGATCCTGCGTAGGCTTGTGGAAATCCCATCCGCACGACCACATCTTCCAACAGCCGTTCAGCATGTTCGACCAGTTGGCACGTCCGAATTTGGTGTTGTCTTCAGCCTTGTCAGAGGTCTGCACGGCAAAGATGCTCTCCTTCGAGTTCTTATACTCTGGCAGGAAGATGTCGCCAAAATCCTCCAGATAGCCATACGATGAGTTCTTCACTACATTGGTATATTCTACCACTTTCTGCATATAATCCTGATTGATGTGGCTAACACCCGTCTTAGCCTCGTAGCCATCGCCCCAGGCCATCACCAGATAGCACTTGGCCAGATAGGCAGCAGCAGCCACCTTGTGGGCACGTGCAGTGGTGTGAGGATCTGCTGTCGGCAGATTCTCATAGGCTGTCTGGAAGTCGGCAATCACCTTCTGCATCAGTTCTTCATAGGTGAATACATCGTTGCGAGTCTGCTCCTGTCCGTTGGTGCGATAAACATCTTCATCTATCCAGGGAATCTTGCGGAACATCTGCACCAGCTTATAGTAACTGTGAGCACGCAGGAAGAGCACCTCTGCCTCGCGCTGGCGAGTTAGCTCTGTGCCCAATGTGCCCTCACCAAAATCGTGCAAGGCTACAAGGGCACGGTTGCAACGTGAGATGTTGCAGTAAAGGCGGTACCATAGCTCGTCCAACTCGCCTGGAGTAGAGGTCAGTGCCGACCATATTTCCATCGGATGATAACCCGTGTCCGTTGTACCAGAACCGCCCTTCATGGCATCGTCAGAGGCTACGTCGCCATAAGGCCACAGGTTGAACGGATAGGTATACCAGCAGTTGCCCAACATAGCATAGGCTGCCGTCACCATCTCCTCAGGCTGCGATCCAGCCAGATCTTCATTAATGACGCCCTTGGGTTCTACGTCGATGAAGTCGTCGCAGGATGTGAAGGTTGTTGTCATACCCCAACACATCATCCCAACTAACAGCATTTTATATATTGTCTTCATAATTTTCTATTTTTCGTTTATCTATTATCATTAAGGACGAAGTCAGCTTAAAATCCCAATTGCAGACCGAAGGAAAGCGATGTGCTGTTAGGATAAGCCCAGTTAGGATTCTCCGGATCAGAGCAGGTCAGTTCGCTCGACTTGATAGTCAGCAGGTTATGACCAGAAACATAGACACGTGCACGTGACATATTCAGCTTCTTCAGCCAGCGCTCGGGCACATTATATCCAAATTGGAGGGTGCGCAGCTTAGCATATGAGCCATTCTCTACGAAATAGGAAGAGGTACGGCCCTCGTTACCAGTATTGTTGGTCGTCAAGGCAGGAATGCTGCTACCAGTATTGGCAGTAGTCCAGGCTCCCAGCATACGGTTTCCCTTATTAGAACCCGGGTCGGTAAGCGAGAAGAAGTCGGTCTGGAACTTCTGGTTGTTGTAGACATCCTGTCCGGCTACACCCTGCCAGAACATGGTGAAATCGAAGTCCCTATAAGTCAGCTCGACATTCAAGCCCCATGAGAAATTGGGCACGGGATTGTATATCCATGTCTGGTCGTCCTGATTGATGACACCATTGCCGTCGAGGTCGGCATACTTCAGGCCACCCACACGGGCGTTCTCCTGACCACTGGCCAGCACCTCATCACGGTTCTGAAACAATCCATCCACCACGTAGCCTACAATCGAACCGTAAGGGCGCCCTGACTCTACGAGATTCTCCTTGGAGGTGTGGGCGTAAGAGCCTGTAGCCGTCTCTGGCAGATAAGTCACCTTGGAGCGGAAGAAGTCCAGGTTACCATTGATGTTGTAGCCTAAGCCGAAGCTGGTCTTATTGCGATAGCCAAGGGCAAACTCCATACCCCAGTTCTGCAACGACGGACCGTTGGCCCAGCTGTTGCCTCCCTCACCCATAGAACCTAAGTAGGCTGGCGATATTAACATATCTTTCACCTTCTTCTTATAGAGATCTACTGTACCATAGAGTGAGTTGCGAAGCAGAGTGAAGTCCAAACCCAGGTTGTACTGTTCTGTAGTCTCCCACTTCAGGTCGTTGTTAGCCGTCTGCGTGCTACGATATCCTGACGGGAAAATGCCGGAGCCTATCAGATTCAGGTCGTAGGCTGTCGAGGTGACGCGGTCGTCGCCATAGTCGGCCACATAGAGACCATAGCGGGCATTATTGGAAATTGCCTGGTTACCCGTCTGACCCCAAGAGGCACGGATCTTCAAGTCATCAATCCACTCCTGATTCAAGTGTTGCGACACACGATAACCTAAGGTTACTGCAGGGAACGTACCATAGCGGTTGTTCTTACCAAAGCGGCTCGAGCCGTCACGACGGATAGTGAACGAGGCCAGCAGCAGGTCTTTCCAGTTGTAGTCAATCTTACCGAACAGAGATACCAGGTTGTAGCCTGTATCAATACCCGAAGCACGATCGATGCCGGTAGCGGCATCAGGCCACATATAATTATAGGTCTCAAGGGCAAAGCCAGTGGCATAAGCAGCAAAGTCGGTGCGGTTCTGATGATAAAGCTCGATACCGGCCAACAGGTTGAAGGTATGCTCACCACCCAATACGAAGTTATAGGTTGCCGTGTTCGACCACGTCCACTTCATGTCGTTGCCCTGCGAGACAGTTGTTGAGGGAGTATCGTTGTTCACCACGTCAGAATGCCACGTATAGCCTACGCTGTGGATAGTGCCGGCATCGTAGTCCAGTCCGAAGTTAGAGCGCAACATCAGGCCTTTCAGCGGTGTCACATTGATAAAGGCATTGCCAAAGATACGCCAGATGTGGAGTCGGTTATCACGGTTGTGATAGAGCTCGCGCAGAGGATTCTGGCGGTCACTCATACCACCTACTGGACCAGAGAAGGTCACACCATCCTCTTCATAGACAGGCAGTGTTGGCGACATCTTCAGAGCGTTCTCCAGAGGCTGGCAGTCCACCTGATTAGAATAAGTAATGGTCAGGTTCTCACCGATAGTCACCAGCTTATTCACATGATACGTAGTATTCAGACGTCCCGAGATGCTCTCAAAGTCCGTGTACTTCAGAATACCCTTGTTCTTCTTGTAACCCACTGAGAACAGGGCCGTGAACTTCTCCGTACCACCGGAGATAGAGAGGTCGTAGTTCTGTATGAAGCCTGTACGCGAAATGGCATTCAGCCAGTCGGTATCGCTATAGCGCATACTGTGCTTGGCGTTCAGGAAACCATCGTACCGACCGTTGACTGTGTATTCATTATACTGACCTGTCTGAGGATCATAAGCAGTGATGGGGGTACCCTTCGTTGCATGCAGTGTAATACCATAGTTGTTGGCATAGGTCTCTGGATCCAGCCCGTCGTTCAGCGCAGCCTGAGCCATCGCTGTAGCATAGTCAGCCGAATTGGAGAGCTTCATCATCGTCTGCTTGTTATAGAACTGCGCGGTCAGGTTAGCCGAGAAGTCCACCTTCACCTTGTCGGCCTTCTTTCCTGAACGGGTGGTGATGACAATCACACCGTTGGCGGCTCGCGAACCGTAGATACTGGCCGAGGCAGCGTCCTTCAGTACCTGCATCGACTCGATGTCGTTCATGTTCAGCGTGTTCAGGTTGGTTGTAGTAGGCACACCGTCAATGATGAACAGGGGGTCCTGTGACGAGTTGAACGAACCGATACCACGGATGCGCACCGTACCTGCACCCACTGGCGAACCATCTGACGTAATGGTCATGCCAGGCACCTTACCCTGCAAGGCTCGCATGGGGTCGGTGTCGCTCGACGTCTTCAGGTCCTTGGTCTGTACCACAGCTACGGCACCTGTGAGGTCTGCCTTACGCTGGGTGGTATAACCCGTTACCACTACCTCGGCCAATTCCTTGGCATTTTCCTCCATTGACACTTGCATGCCGTCCTTTGCGGGTAATTCCTGGCTTTTGTAGCCGATGTAGGAGAATACCAGCGTTTTACCGGCCTGCACTTTGAGCTTGAAGTTTCCATCGAAGTCGGTTACTGTTCCGTTCGACGTTCCCTTCTCCATCACAGTAGCACCGATGACAGGTCCCATAGCATCTGTCACCGTACCTGTAATTTCCTGCTGCGCATACATTACCGTACATAATGTGAGCGCCAGAAAACTCATCAATCGTCTTTTTGAGACGCTTGCCAGAGCAAGAATGAATGTTTTCGTCTGTTTCATTTACATTTTTTTTAAGTTAGTACTAAATTGTGCAAATCTCTGGCGCAAAAGTACGAACGAATATGGTCTGAACGCTATAAGAAAACGTTCAAACCATCAGTAAAAATGTTACATGTAACTATTTTGTGATGCTTTTTATGATATTTGTTATCGTAGTGGCAATAGGAATTCCAGGGCTATTCCCGCAATTCCATCGGCAATTTGCCGAATTGCTTCTTGAAACAATTGGCAAAATAGCTTGCTGAGTTGAACCCTACCTCGTAGGCTATCTCTGCCACGGTCTTTGTGGTGGTGTTGAGCAGTATTTTTCCTTTTTGCAGTCTCATCTGCCGCAGCAGTTCGACGGGTGAGAGTCCGGTGAGTGTCTTCACTTTACGGTATAGCTGTACACGGCTGATGCCGAGTTGTTCGCCCAAATCATCCATTTTCAGGTTAGGATTGGCCATGTTGCTGCTGATGGTTTCCTTCAGCTGGTCGATAAAGAGGCTGTCCTGCGTGGTCAGCTTGACATCAACGGACACGTTTTCCTGCTTGTTCGTGTCGAAAAGCTGGCGCAACTGGCGGCGTGTGGCCAACAGGTTGTCGATGCGGCTTATCAGGAGGGTTGCACTGAAGGGCTTTGTCAGGTAGGCGTCTGCTCCACTCTCGTATCCTTCCATTTGCTGGTGTTCCTCACTGCGTGCCGTAAGCAGGATAACGGGAATGTGACTGGTGATAAAGTCTTCCTTGAGATGCTTGCATAGCTGCAGTCCGTCCATGACGGGCATCATGACGTCGCTGATGATGAGGTCGGGCACACTCTCCCGTGCCAGTCTGAGTCCGTTCTGTCCGTCACTGGCCTCGAGGACGTAGAACCGGTTGGCAAGCAGGGTGCGCAGATAGCGCCGCATGTCCTCGTTGTCCTCTACAATAAGAATGTTGGGCAGTTCGTCGGTGTCTTCCTGGTTCAGCATTTCCAGATGACCTTCCTGCACGATGTCCTTGGGCACGATAGCGTTGATAGCGCTTTCTGCGGTATCATCGCTGACGGTGTTCTGTACCTCATGGCGGAAGTTGAGTACGTTGGATACAAGAGCCTCCAGTTGTGCCACGTTACGCCCTACGATTTCCAGCAGTTCACGGTCGTCGCCTTTCAGCACCTTTCGGTCCAGCAGCTGTTTCACGGGACCTGCAATCAGTGTCAATGGCGTTTTCAGCTGGTGGCTGGCATTGGTGTAGAACTGTGTCTGTTCGCGGTTCATGGCTTTCTGTCGGCGGTGTGCCTTGCGAATCTGTACCACACCGCGCCATGTGAGCAGTACAGCCACTACGAGCAGTGCGATGGCTACGGCTCCTCCCCAGATGACTTTTGTCTGGACGTTATACAGTCCGAAGTATTCCTCCAGCTTGTCCTGTATGGCTACGATGTCGGCATTCTGCTGCTGCAGCTCGATGCCGTAAAGCGACACCATATCGACATTCTCAGGTGTTATCATCATGCTGTGCAGGTAGTTGATGCGCTGGTAGGGCTTCCCCGTCAGGATGTCCAATGCCAGCTTCACTATCTGTTCGCCGTGGGTGGGATAGACGCAGGTGGCTGCGAAATGTCCTTTCTGCACGTGCTCTATGCCCTCGTCGGCTCCTGGCAGTCCGTCAACGCCAATCACCTTCACCTGACCTTCCAGTCCGGCATCTCTCACAGCCCAGTAGGCACCGCGTGCCATGAAGTCGCTGTGACAGAAGATGACGTCGGGGCGTCTGCCTTGCTCCAGCAGTTCCTTGACGATGTCGTGGGTATGATGGTCGTCCCAGTTGCCGAAGATACACTGATAGTCCATCTGGGGATGACGGCGCATCACTTCCTCAAAGCCGCGATGGCGATCCAGCGACGGTGATGTGCTTTGCAGTGCGGTCACCTCCAAGATATGCTTTCCTGCGGATTGTGCCACGAGCTGCATGGCATATTCTGCTGCCATTCTTCCCACTGCCACATTATCGCCGCCGATGAATGCGGTATAGTCGTCGGTATCGGCCTTACGGTCAAACAAGATGACTGGTACGCCGCGTTCCTTGGCACGTCGCAGTGCAGGGGCCACTTCCTCATACTCATTGGGGGCCACCACCAGCAGGTCGATATCACTTTGCGACAAGCTGTCAATCTGGCGCACCTGCACGTCGGAGCGGTCATAACAGTTGATGATCTCCACCTTCACATTTTGGTCGTACAAGTATTGTGCGGCCAGTAGTTCTTCGTTCAGCTTAAATCGCCAGTTTCCGACGGAACACTGCGATACGGCTATCTTATACGTCTTTTCCTTTTGCGAACAGGCTGCCAGCACTAAAGCCGCGAGTAATATAATAAATAAGGTAGTC
>JAEEGF012162482.1_pt1 | contig 16411 bp, 19 predicted proteins | sample 9134171 | NCBI WGS metagenome assembly JAEEGF01 (sample SAMN16246542, study PRJNA631951) | gut metagenome | biome: gut microbiome; feature: rumen; material: AP-attached | host: Bos | place: Iran: Karaj | collected 2018-10
AAGCTCACAAGGATTTCTCATGGGAAGAGCTTCGGGAGGAGGCTTTAGAAGAGAAGTACGGTGTATGAGAGCCTTCCTTGATACGAATGTAATATTAGAGTTCTTCCTCGACTGCGAGGCAGGTAAGACCGCTTGTCAGTTGTTTGCCAAGTACCGCGATATAGAAGACAGCTGTCAGTTTCAAGCGGCTAAGAAAGCCGGTTGTAAAGTGCTCATCAAAAAAAAACAAACAAAGGCACCGCCCGACCAATGTCAAGCGATGCCTTTAAACAGCGTTACGTGCGATGGTGACTATATTTTCAGACCTGTCCCTTGAGACTTAGTCTTGGGGCCTGGCCCCAGGAGTGAGTTTTGGGGCCTGGCCCCAGAGGGGATGAATCCCTGCACTTGCCTTTTCGTCTTCACTCATTAACTTAGACAATGGCCCACGCTTAGGTTTATATGCAGGTTTCTTTTCAGTGGTATACTTCTTCCCTACTTTGCTATACTCCTTCTTGTATGCCATCGATTTATTTGAGAAGTGCAGCAGGCTGCAGTTTATTCTCCAACTCCTTTTGTGCTTTCATTTCCAGAAGTTTCTTATCTGCCGCATTTACTATACTTGAGAAAGGTGCTTCTATCTCGGCATATACACGTACATCAGGAGTGCCTTCACTACATTCATGTCGTCCACTCATCATTGTAACATCAAAGCAATTCAATTTCTTTGGTGTCTGAGCAATGAAAAATGCCCTATTGCACTTTAAACGATCGCCAACTTCCAGATGAACCGACGGTTTCAACTCTACAGCTTTCTTGGCATCATCGGATGACAAGGCAACAGAAATTTCCGTACTACCATCGCGAGAACACTTGTATTTTGTTCCCTTAAAGCCTGTGGGGGAGATGATATACGTATTGGGTTGCATCTGAATTTTCTTGAATTTAATCAAGACGCGCTTCCCATCGATGCAATCACCACTATTGTAGTATTCAGCCATTTAAAAACTATTTTTCTTCCAATACATCCATTGCCTTATCCATCTCAAGAGAGAACAATTCTGACACCTCGTCTACAGACATATTCTTTTCTCTGCCAAGGCGCTTAAGAATATCTGTAATCTGAATGATCTGCTGAAGAGATGGCTTGCCAGTAGGTGAAGGAATGAGATATTTATCTTCGTTTGATTCAAGCTCCTGATCGTATTCAGCTTCGGAGATGTCACTCATATCGAGCGACTGATTCAACTCTATAAAATCAAGCTTACGATAAAGGTTGCGTAAAGCACGAAGATACAAATCTTCTTTCTCTTCTGAAAGATAGTCTTTTACCCATGAATGAAAGGTAGCACGCCCCTTAGAGGCTGCAACAAATGTTATCTGTTCCGTACGACCGCCAGAGGCATGCGTACGCGTGTACTTGGTGTATTGTACCAAGTGTTCACTTGTCGCGGACTCATCCATTACGGAAGGGCTCATCGTAGGATTATTTGATACTATATTCATAACCAAGGAATTGTTTCATTTCGGACGCTATCAACTCAAAACTTGTGCCCACAGCAGGTAACTGATTGGGGCGTGGATAGTGAAAGTTTACACGAATCTCGCCACCACCTTCAGCTGTTTGCAGAATAACGAAACTACGATTTGCATTATCCTTGTTTGCACTATATGTCAGAGTATTGCAATTATAATCACCTATAGGCTTTGGCATTTGAAGCTTACTTACTGATGCTTGTTGAAATTCCTCTTTTGTAAGATTAAAATTCAAATTAAAGCCCACCGCTGTGACAGGCGTATATGGTAAAAACTCTGACAAGCGAAGATAGCATTGCTCCATCAGGGTCAGGATTTCGCTTGTACATTGATTGGTTTTGAACTCAATACGACTATCTGTGATAAGAAGCTGAATATTTTTCCATAGATATGTCAGGGACATCTGCTGGTCGTTAAGCCCGACATTCATAGAGTCACCTTCTGGCATTGCAAAGACCTTATCAGAAACCCATGTAGGCGTAAAAATGCGCGAGTTCCAACAGCCTAAACTTACAATAGATGCTTCTACTTTCATTGTTTTACTATTATTTGGGTTGCAAAATTACTATTAAAATCTCACATAGAACGTGTTCGGACAGCGATTTAACGCGGATTTAACTTAAATATGGGTTTCAGGACATCAATAATCATGAATCATGAATCCCAAACCATAAGTTGCTTTTAACTGTAAGCAGCCAATTCTGACGTATAGCCCTAAAAGGTGGCCCTTTCAGGTAAAACACATTAAAATCGACTAAGTTTTTTATTGTTTTTTAAGCTGCCTTGCAAACACCAAGTGTCATAGGCAACATATTCTTGAGACCCTTACGGGAACAAGCGGCAAAGCCGAGCGTTCGTAATCTGTTCGTCCAGCAGCAATGGCTGCAAAGAGGTTCTTAAAATATTTCAACACTGATAGTCCCATCATCTGACAAGTCGCGATGAAGGTATGGTTAAAGGAGCAAGTGAAGAGTTGCTTCCAGAATTTGTTCAGATATCGCAAGGCTTTCTGCATCATGTCTCCCAAATGAGCATTCTCATCTAAAAGAAGTTCGTTAAGCCTTGTGCTCATCGCTATCATAATGTCTGTTGTCCTGCTGTCATTGCGTCGTCGTTTTATCTCATCCGGTGGAAGATCTTGTAACTTATACTCATCTTCAAATCCGTATAGCTGACCGATCCATTCCAGGAAACTGAGAGCTCGTTCATCCCCACCCTGCTCATAAGCATATTTGAATTTTGCTCTTGCATGAGCCATACAGCAGAGATGATCAACATCATCAAGCTCATTGTCTATATACATATATACATTCTTGCGTCCCGATGGTAGCAAGCGAGACAAGCTCGAGCGATAGCCATCATTCTGAAGAGCTGCAATCTGAAATGCCCTTCTGACTCTTGTCTGCATACGTCTGCTTGTTCTTAAGTTTCAGTTGGGCTGTCAAATCATTTATCTTCGCTAACATCTGATCAATCTTGAGAGAATCTTGCTCATGAGATGCCATCAGATCATCGATCTTCTTGGAATCAGATTCATGCATTGACTTTAGCATGTCGAGAGTATCCTGCAGATTCTTGATGAAGACATCTTTGTCTGCAATCGTCCGCTCACGTTCCTCCTTCTGCTGAATCAGGAATTCAATATATCTGTTCTTCTCCGAATCCTCCATAAACACACTATTGGTTCAGCTATACGGACTGATACTTGGGAGGAGTTTTGATCCTCTGCAGTATCTTCCTTGGTTTCCGAAGTCGGAACTCCAGACACTTGGATCGGGTGTATTCGTTTGTGCGTATCCCTGTACCATCTATTAAATTCGTTTACCGGTACGCCTTGCTTAAGGCAAAATTCCTCAATGGAGAGGTTGTAAGGTAGACCCTCACTTTGGTATAAACGCTCGAACTTGTTCGCTTGCTACCAAAGGGACGCAAGAACCAGCATTTCTCAAAGTCTTTGCTACTGAACCGAAGGTCACTGTTCGCAAAGCGAGGGAAAGTAACATAATCTAATATTTAAAATGTCAGTGCCGCTCGGCTTTGCCGCTTATTCGAGTGAAACGAGTCTTAAGAAAGGTATCTCATTTCACTTTTTTATGCAATACGTCAAAATTGGCTGCTTACGAAAGGTACGAACATTATCTTATACGGCAATGACGGGGTTCACCGAACAGTTACAGTGTGATAATAGTCCGTCTCATAATTCTTTATCTTAAGCCTGAATCCTGTGCTCTCCGTATATCCTCAGCCAACTTGTTTTGCAACTGCTCACCACCACCAGAGTAGAACTTATTCGAGAAGTCTTTATTCATTCCTTGCATATACCTCTTCAAGTTTTCAAAACACCGTATGAAATAGTCCTGCGATAAGTCCTTTCTCTCGGCTCCTCTTTCATATAAATACGGAAACGCCTTGATAATAGCTCCATAACCCGTAGTCTTCCATAGCACATTCCTCGTAGGGTCTTTCCATTCTGCATCAAACACTTCCTTCAGTGCCGTAAAACAGTTCATCAGTATCTTTAGTATCACATCATCTCGCTCCTCAATAAAATACTGTCTGAATGGCAACTTATATCTGGCCAAGGCCATTCCTCTTTTAATTCTAGAGCTATCCTCTTCCGGATCTCTCGAAATCAGTGTTAGCAACTGCTTAACAAAGGTTCCTTGTGATAGAGTAGCATAATATTGATCCGGCTCCTTCTTTCCAAGCATTTTTAGTCTGTTGTAGAAAGGTGAGTTATCCATCTTGTTCAGCGAACGGGCTATCTCGTGAGCGGTTTTCTGAGGGCTACGCTTTGTTGACAAGTCAAACAAATCGTATATCAGACTCATACTCACCTTAGTCTGTGTACTATTGATGGTCGAGAAAACATATGCTTTTTCCTCTACGTTCATATTAAACATCAACGCAACTGGCAGTTTAAACTTGCTGCTACAGCCAGATTTTGCAATTCCCATTAGTCGGTGTTGACCGTCAATCACATCACCTATCCTTTCTTCATCTGCAATGTTAAATATAAACTTATTGTCTTTATCAACAACGTCAACGCCGTTATATATACTGACGATAATCGGTGTCGGAAAAGTTGCATCAGGATCTTCGCAATACTTGCTGATTTTGTTCACGCGGTCTGTCGATTCTTTCCGTTGAACACCCTCTTCCATGCTTCTGGGTTTATCGTTCCATAGAGAATAACTATTATAGGTGTCTCCTCTGCGTCTCACCTCTACTATGTTAAGTAAAGTATCAGCCTCTATCACGGTCATATAGAAAGTACCGATTGGCTGTTCAAATTCCAGATATGGTAGTTCCAGTATCATAACTTAATCTCCTCCCCATCATTAGTTAAATCCTCTTGGCTTTGTGTCATATATTCTATGTTCCGTTCCTCTATTCTCTCGTAGTTGTCACTGATAGATGCGAAATCTGGATCTTTAGCTTCCATCACCACCAAACAATAAGCATAGATACTCAACACTATAGACACTATAAAAAATATTATCTGCCACACGTTCACGGAGTTATTACTTCTTATTGGTGGCAACTGAGCACTCATATAGCTGGCATATTCCACACCGCATAAAATCCAAATAATAACAGTGATACACAGCCATATCACCTTTGGCTTTGTAAAATCCCTATCATTTTTAGATACAAAGTCTATCAGCACGGAACCGAACGAGGATGCCAGGAGTACGATTGAGAAAAGGAACAAACTACCAACCTTCAGATCCTCATTAATAGAGGCTAATGGTGACAATCCATTCATATTCCCACGGATAATAATATTGAATACAAGTCCGAAGTTACCTGCTATCAAGGTAGATAACACCCATAATGTAAAGGCGGTTCTTTTCTTTTTAACCACCAAGAAGGGCTTCTTTAAATATTCAAAGAGCTTTACATTCATATTGATTAATAAGTATCAAATTTCTATTCATACTGGTTCTTCCGCTTATAACACCCACTCAATTCCATCAATTCCTTAAACATCCCTAACCTCGGTTCCTTCAATTCACCTGCATTCATCAACTTTCGCCCACGTTTCAAGAAATGAACGAGCAGTTTTTCTTCTGGAGCGTATTTCGATGGATTTCTATGGTTAGTCTCTATGAAATTAACCACTTCTTTATATCTCGTCATCCAGCGTTCTTCCTGTGTCATTATCAATTATCACTATAACAACTTGATATCTATGACTTCAATTCCATTAGGCAAAACTTCTTTGATTTTGTCGATGAACATCTGCTTCAGGTCGATGTCACGGCTCTCGTCCTCATGTGTCTCAAAATCCGTTACGCCAAATAAGTGTTCTTGGTAATAGCAACGAAGTACATATGTAGTCCATTCCTGAATATTATGAAGACCAGCCCCCATTAATTCACCATTAACTCTACATGTAATAAAGCCATAGTCGCTCAGACCAGACCCTGTAGAAGGATCAAGGAACGGTCTCGATGTTATTTGGTAACTCTCAGAAGAAAGCTTGCCCGAATGGAGAAACTGGGATCTCATAGCATAGAAGCCCTTAAAAAGACTACCAAGTTCTTTATTCAAGTACTTAGCCACGAAATTCATAACTCTGTTACTAATCTTATATGCGACATTACCACAAGTTGGACAAGTCTCTGGGCTCCCTTCTGGTATTGATGCCGTTTCTATAGCAGATAGGTAACTCATAGCAGCCATGGTAATAATGATTTGCTGCCCAGGTGTATCTTTAGGAGCCAAACTTACGTTCTGCATCCTTGATGGAAACTTGAATTTCTCCCCACGTTCCAGATGTTTTTTCAAAGCCTCGTACACATGTATACACCCTCTAGAGAAATACTTCTGTCTTTCATTAACATTCATAATGTCTCGATCCACAAAGACGTATTGCTCTAAATAACTAATTGCGGATGCGGATAACATGATAGCATCATTTCTAATAGCAGGGCCATCAATAAACGGCAATATATATTGCATTTCTGTTAAAACCTGCAATTGCTCATGCTCCTCTGTCAATTCTAGTGGTGCAATTATTTCAAAGAGAAGGTTAGTTTCCACAGCTAAGAATGAAAACATAGCATCAAGTCTTGTCATCAATTGCTGTCTAGCCTCTATTATATCAATAGCATTTAGACGAATATCGACATACGATCCATTCTCATCACAACTAAGAAAGAAATTAGTTCCACTATACGAGGAAAATGTTATACCCTCTACATTGCTTTTAAAATATACCTTACATGCGTATCGTTTCAGGGTGTTTTGATTGTGTTTTGCATGATCAACTAATGATTCAAATAGAGATTGGCAATCCGCTTTTTCCAGTTTATCATTATATATCAGTATGCTCTTGATGTTTTGCTTACCCTCCAACGAGAGAATAATATGAATGTTTCCAATCCGTGAATCCACATCACCAAGAAGAATAAGTTTGGGACTCTCTCGTGAAATAATTCTTGGTGAATATGCCCAGGGAACGTATGCGCTTTTTGAGGGATGAAGATTTATGTTCATTTCGTTCCAAAGTGAAACAAGAAAATGATTCGACTCTACCAATCCTTTAGTATTTACTGGTACCTCACAGAAAGCATCTAAAGGCACATCGCCATATATATCTTGTGTGAACGGTGAATAGAGGCGCACATAATTTATGGGTACAGGTAGTCTATTCTCTATCACCATCTTCTTCTGCTCAAAAACAATATTTGCGAGACTACACAGCTCTTTGCTATTGTCTTTTTGAAGAGATAATGTTGATTGCAATCGCAATATTTCTCCAATGACATCAGTCATATCCTGCCCTTGCAAACTGGTATAATGATCTTCCCAAAACCTAGACAAACTATTCAGTACATTTATGCAATGCCGAATATTCCCATCCCGGTTCGGGAATCGCTGTTTCAAAGTCCTTATTATGCGATATAAGTCCTTTTGAAAATCGATAAAAACTGTAATCATTATATTCTGAGTTCCGTTATCTTCACCATTCCCTACTGTTTTCCGTAGGACTTTTATCTCATCCCATCCGTCTCACTCTCCACCATCTCCATCATCCTTCAAAATCTCAATACTACCATTCACTATAGATCGATTATTCCCTTTATATTCCATAATACCGGATAGTTTTACGTTCTTTCCATTTTGAAATGCATAATGAACATCAGAATTATATTTTGCATAGTCAAGTGAAGCCATTACAATTATTTTACGGTCATCGTCACCAATGGTAGCAATTTTAATTTTAACGACTTCCCTGTCTTCTAATTCTGGTTTAGCTGACACATCACATATTTTTCCATAATATGTTTTGCGAGTATTTTCTTCTTTCTTTGGTCTGTATTTCTCTGCTATTTCTTGAACCACATCATCATAGCGTGGTATTAGTTTTACCGTATTGATTATTATGTCGTCAGGATTCTTCACTTTTATATTCCAATCTGCAGTGATATTCATTTCTACATCCTTAGTTTGCGTGTACATACCGCTCAATGTTTCAAGAAAGTTTACACTATAATGTCCCTTATCAACATCCTCATCAAACTTAGATTTGTTATCTTCTGCAATATCCCTTTGAATTTCGTCAACAGAAGATAGTAGCTTGATATTAATACGCCTCTGTAATGGCAGTTCGTTTTGTGGATCATAGATAGAATATTCATAATATCCTAAAGGGCATAAAAGATTGATAATATAACTACCAGTCTCAGTCTGTCCAAATGAATAGGCCTCCAATATACTCTTCACCTCATTGGTATACATTTTATTATGAAATCTTCTATTCGGAATAAGTGTATCAAGGCAGGTGGCAGCCATCATATCTTGAATCTTATCTATAGCATCCGTCATATCAAAGAAAGGAATCCTTCCCTTACTCGTTGAAATACCTGCTATTCTCCATTTCATTATATCGTACGACGGATTAAGAAGCTTATTAATAAAAGTATCAATAGACTTGTGCTCAAAGGCAGATATTTCTTTTATACTATCCACAATCATTCTATTATAGTCACTAAACTCCTTAGAAGGAAGCAAAGCAGAATGGTTATTATCTGGAGAAACAAACTGTCTGATTTGCCCTTTACGCAACTTCGGCATTTCTCTCCATCCCAAAAAGACAAGGACTTCTGCTAACATCTCAGTAGATATTAGATTAAGCGTTGCTGCAGGAATTATCATAATCTTTCCCCTTTCGAAGCTTTAATCATTAATTCCTTAAGAGTCTCTCGGGTCAAAAGCTGATTATCAGGAACATCAATTGTAATCTGATTCGCATTCTCGGAATGAGGCATTCCTTTCAGATTTACCCAATAAGCACATTTCCTTATTGAGAGTTCTTCTTCCGTCTGAGAAATCCACCTCTCCCTTTCTTCATACATATGAAGAATAACAAGAATTATTGCCGTTCCTCTTGTCTCAATAATCAGGTTGTTGTAGTTCTTCACTTCGAAAATAAATCGCAACCTTCCATCTTGAAGCCTATGAAGTCTGGAATATGATGATTTTAATTGAATATCTATCTTTGGCGAGTATTCCATTCCGTCTTCATATTCACACGGATATTCTTTGCATATTATAGTTGCATCAACGCCATCATTATCCCTGGATGCTTTATCCAGAGTGTAGCCATTGTATGCACAGAGAGCATTCACGTAAGCGAAGCTCATATCCTCCATACTTTCCTGTACTGTATTTGGCATATTAATATTTACGGTTTGCTCAAAATTCTATAACTCTTTCGTCAATTGCCTTGCGATTCTATCGTAGTTTCTTGTCCCGTTTCCCGTGATACCATCGCGGTTCTCTTTCCTGGTGCTCAGTGGTTCCCCCGATGAGAGTATCACAGCCACCTCCCCCTACGGTTTTCCGTAGGGCTTTATTTTCTCATCCCCTCCATCTCACTCTCCACCATCTCCATCAACCTTGGCATCAGCCCCTCGATCTTCCGACACTTCACCTTATCAAAATGATAGTCGATGTCATCGAGTAGTTCATTACACAACTCTTCCGGCATATCCCCAGCGTAGCCAGCGGCGACGAGGGAGATGGCGGCGAGTTTGCGGGCATTATCTTATTCTTATTGCACCATCTGTCTGTTCCCAAACAGATTGATAGGTAACATCAACTATCTTTTTCAGCTAAATATCGCCACGATATCTTGTGCCAGTTTCGACAAAGGGCGATAATGTACATGTTCCTTATCCATATAGTACCCATAGAAAAATCGCTTCGGATCATCAATGCCATTAACAAAGAGTTCTGGCAAACCCTCTGTCAACGATGTCATATAGCTATCTTTATTAGAGCGCAATTTCACCATAATTTCCTGTACAACTTCAATATGCTGTGTATAGATTTGGTCTATATGAAACAGTTTCTGGTGGTTCTTCAACAAATCTGTGTCCGTACTATTAAGCGTCACTTGCAGTTGCTCCATATCTTCACCCACATATGAGTCAAGTGACTTCGATGGTGTCAATACAAACCAAAACACATCTTGGTCTTTTTCATTATTAGTATAGAGATTAAACAAGGAATCCCTGTCTGACTTCGAGTCGTTACATGTGGGGCAGCTTGGCTGTAGGTTAAAATAGCAAGTACAGAGATAAGGGAACTTCGATTCCGGCCAGAAATGATCAAATTGGTACGTCCCAATTCTCTTTTTCTTGCCATCCTCTTCAAACTCGTCTGTCGTAATCGCGTATTGCGCATTACAATACACGCAAGCCTTAATATGCTGCTTCTTAATGTATTCCCGCATGAGTCCTGACCGTATACTGGTGTATCTCATACAGTCGATTACATGCTTATAAAACTCTTGGTCACTATTATCATAATTGATCTTCACAGTCAGAATATCCTCGCCAAATTGCTTAAAAAACAATTGATGAACTTCCTCGAACATATCTGGTGGTAACATCTGAAGGTTCTTATATATCAAAATGATGTTCAGCACATATCTCGATTGTTCTTGATAATCAACATTTTGACAGAGATACTTATAAAACCGCTTAAGATTTGCCAAGGGCATTTTATCCTCTCGCCAATGTAGCAGATTATATGCATTACTGGTCATAGTATCAGCATATTCCTTTGCCTGTATCTTAACTTTATTATCAATAAAAATGCGTCTCATTTGTGATTATCAAACAATAATCTCAATTGCTTCGATATGAATGGTTCACTGATACTATTAATAAATATCCATGCTTGCTCACGACTCCATTCATTATTCTCATCCGTTCCATCCTTCAAGTATTTCACCAGTGAAAGGATTTTCCTTCTTGCATATTCTCCAATGAATCCATTCTTCAGGAAGAAGCTTTGGTGCAGCAGGTCACTGATATTGGCAGCCACAGGCGGAAGTATTTCTCTTTCTTTTTTCTCTTCCTCAGTCAACTGTCGCCCATCTTCCATATAAACTATGTTCTCCTCTGGTATATCGCTCAGTATAAAAGGACTATGAGTAGTCATCCAAATGTTAATGTCAAACGATTCGTTCAGATGAAGTCTATCAACCAGCAGTTCTAGCAGTCTATATATAAACATCCGTTGGTATTCTGGATGGAAACAAACTTCTATTTCATCCAGCACAATGTTTACATGGTTATAATGGATTTCTGATTCTGGAACCGATTTCAGGTTCAACAGATGATACATTAGGGTAGATAGCTGATACAGCATCTGTTTCTGCCCCGATGACATCTTCTTGAAAGGAATGTTATGTTCCCATGTACCATCTTCATTCAGCTTTTTCAAATATATAGTCTGCCTGAACATATTGGGAGGTAAACTTCTTAAACATTCTTCGATACTATCAAACTCTATTGGCAAAGCAAGGTTGCTCTTATAGTCGTCAAAAGTAAAAGGCCGGTCAAGCCACCTTGTATCAAAATCTGCATAGTAGTTCCTATGATCATTCATCACTGTAATAAAATTAAGCACCTGATGAACCTTCTGTTCAATATGTGTCTTCCTGTCATAGACCTCCCTTACAAATTCCCTCAGTTTGGAATGCGCCAAAGTTAACCGCCCTGTATTTAGTATTCTGTTGATATCGCCATATTTACTATATTCTGAATAGTGCGGATATGTAGCAGCGATGTTAAGCATTTTATATACCAGATACATCCTAGCGAACTCCTCTGTTTTGGATAGTAGAGAATGGAGAGGGCATGATAATTCGTCGAGTATAATCCAGGAAGTAGTTCCTTTTTTCAAAGCTGCCTCTTTAAACAGTTTCAAATCACCTCCATCCGCCAATTTATTCTTTCTTTCGACCCCCACATCATCTTTCTTCTTTGTATATATTGGTTTAAATTTCTTATAGAAATCTGTTTTTAGTTCGTAATTGATATAGTCAAGATAATAGTTCTCAATAAGAGGATTCTTATTCATTTGCTGGCTAATAAGTAATGCCGACAGCCTGTTTACAGTCAATGCGGCCTCATTGTCCATATTTATCTGTCCACCACTACGGAATGGATTCAGAACGATGGGACACATATAACCGTCATTTTTATGGAAAACGCCTGTTATCCAGTTTTTCTTTTCCGTCCAGTCCTCCATAACAACGTAGGCACCTGTTTCGTCTACAACATAGGCATCATCATCTGTCACGTATATCTCATCATCCCATTCCAGTGAGTCCTCATCAGCATAGTCAGAAGCCTGAAAACCTAACATCGAATAGTTTGTGGCCACTGTATAAAAAAACAATTGTGCAAATTTATTTTTGACCTCCTTGGGATGCATGTCCGAGTAATCATAGAAATGCCCTTCACCGAATTTTTGTTTAAGAAGCCTCAGATAGTATTCTCCATCTGTCTGCAGTGTTTTCATTCTCAGAAAAGTATCCGACAGCCAGTATACATCCTTACCGTATTCAAGCCACAACAGCGTATCCCTGACACATAGTTTGCACTTTACCCCATTATCATATTCCAGATCGGCAAAGACATGTCTGGCATAACGCACCCTGTCTGCTGCCTCGCGAGCCTCTTGCCTGCACATGACAGCCCCTACATTGTTCACCATACGGAAAACAATGTCTAACAGCGAGGATTTCCCACTTCCGTTCTTTCCAACAATTGCATGCAAAGTGATATTCTTCCCATAAAAATCTTTTAGCCCACTTTCCCCAAAAGTATAGGTAGTTGCTTTCAAATTCTTACGATATCTGCATTCATCGTATAAAGTCAGGCTCTTAATTGAAAACATACTCATTTTTTATTTGTACCCAGTTCCATCACATTCAGCATACGTTGAATCCATCATATCATTTATTGCTTATCACAAAACAGCCCCACCATTCACAACAACAGGATGATTCCTGTAGTTATCCACCACATTAATATCAAACGCCCGACAGTTCCGTAGACCACGAATAACGGCTGTTCGCCAATCATTATCACCATATTGTACAGCTAATGCTGTCAACATTTCCGCAAGAACTCGTTTCAGCCCTGCATTCGTTTTAACATGACTTCTCATAAGCTCATGTGTCAAAAACTCATTTACGGCATTCCGGAGTCTTTTCTCCAAACGAATCTCCCGAATCTGACTGGCAAGACGTGTTTCGAGGGCGGCATCAGCCAAAGCACCACCGTCTATGGAGAATGAAACACAAACCCTCCCATGTACAATAGTACAGTCTGCTTTTAGGAAAATGGTTCCTGGTCTCACTTTTGGATAATATGGATGCATAAAGTCTGTATATGGTTTATCACTCTTCAGCCAGTTGCAATGACCGCATAGTGGAACAAGATTCAACCTACATGTTGCTAACTGCCCATAGTTGCTTTTGTCCATATAGTGATCCAATTGGCTTGGTTTATTGATACTGCAATAGGGACATGTTCCTGCGAAATCAGGATCAAGCAACTCATTCCTTACATACACCAATGGTTTGTCCTGTCCTGTATTTTGATCCTTGCCAGAGGTTTTGCTATATTGATTATGAATAACCTCCTTTTTGCTGTCTGTAGCTGCCATCTGCGCTGCAGTAACTTCACCGCCGCCATTATCATAGTCATCATATAGTTGTTCCAACAGTGGTTTGTCGGTTGCGACATCCAGATTCCTGCAATGTGCTATAAGCACATCAATATCTTGTTTCGCCCTTGTTACACTAGGCTTATTCAACACCCACATCAGTTATCCCCTTCCTTTAAATTCTGATGCTCGTCATAATATCGTGAGATGATATACGACAACATCTGATTACTTATTTTGCCTTTCATATGCTCCTTGAAACTATTAAGCATATTGTCAACGCTCTGCCATTTTTCATCAGCATCCCATGCATCATACAATTTGTTGTATGCCTCATAATAACTGGTTACATCGGTTGTAAGGTCAAATACTTCACTCGTAATTTCCCCGACATTAGCTCCGTATGTTTCCATTTTGGGGTGTGTTACAGTTGTCTGTCCACCGTCATTCCTTACCACATAAACGTTTTCTGCAAACGACTCCTGCACAATGACAGGCGAGTGGGTGGCTACCATCAGGACTGAATTATATTGTGCAATCACATAACGCAAAGATGACATCATAAAAGATAGCATCGGAGGATGAATATGATTCTCTGGCTCGTCGAATAGTATCATGCTGTCTTTCTCAATATAGGCAATTACGTGTGATAGTGCATGAAGGTAATACTTAAAACCCGTTGAAAGATTGAGGAACTCAGACATTGCATCTTCCTCAGATTGATATAATAAAGCATACATTTTCGCTTCGATATCAGGAAAAGATATAGCAGCATTCTCCATAATCTTTGTCCACATTGCCTTTCTCTCTTTCTTATTATAGACGATACTCAATGCCTTAATGCATTCATGTGCCAACTGATTGACCGATTTTAAGGATGTTTCTCCTATTCTGACTTGCTTGAACAATTCATTATACGTATTATCATCGGGATTGTTAAGGATACGTTCAAACTCTGACTTCACATCGCGGATTCCACAATAGACAAGTCTTCCCTTACCAGATTCCATACCCTGTACTAGCAAACGATAATCCTCACCTCCTATACCCGGCAACACGAAATTGTCAAATGGACTGTATGAGATAAGGAACAGTTTACTGATACCAATATCTACAGGTTCTATGACACCGATATCCTCCTTTAGCCTGAATCTTTGGTCTGGATAGGCATACAATATTTTGGCCAACTGATATATTAGTGTACTCTTACCTGATCCATTCTTGCCTATAAAGGTCATTACTCCATTGGGAATCTTTGTAGTTTTAATATCAGGTAAGCATGAAAATTGTAGGGGTATTCTCTTCCGCACATTAGAAAAGTATACGCTCATCTGCTCTTTGCGCAAGTCGTAATGTGTCTCACCTGCAAGCATAATCTCCCGTCCTTTTTCCAAAGAATATGACGACATGGAAGAGTCTCTCAGCAGTCCGTTAATGAGCGCTTCCTGACCTTTAACCATCTCGTAATACTCATCATCACAATCTGAGAGAATCATATGCATCTGTCTGACAAAATCCCTTTTTCCCTGAGCATTCAACAGGTTATTTAGTCCGTCGAACACATCTATCGACTGGGTAAGCGACACGAAACCTTCTGGTAATTCACTGAATTCTAACTGTTTTCCAAGTGCTTCCCTGAGCATATACTCATCATACTTCTCCTGTCCCGACTTCATAATTTTGATATAGCCAAGATATACAGTGCCTTTTCCTGTTATCAAAGGAGTCGCATGAAGATGATACATGACGTAGAAATTATAGTCATTCCAGTCATTCTCTTCTATCAGGAAATGGGCATTGCCAAATTCCACGTTCGAAGCATCTTGATAACATTTGCTAATAAGTCGAAAAATAAAATTCATAACCATACTCCCTATATTTGTTCTCCATACGGATGGTCAGCCTCATATTCAGCACAAGTCAGTGTCATCACACATCGGGCAATCTCTGCAGCATCCAGCAGACTACCTTCTTTCACCTTTTCATCTGCCAAATTCATCATCCGAGAAAGATCTACTGCAATAGCCCCCCAGTCATAACCATCACCATTCTTAATACCAGAAGGCGTTGGATGCATCAGACATTGCTGAACCATCAAGCGATAGTCATCCTTCTCAGGCCTCCAGAACTCGCTGACCAATGCCATCGCCAGTTCTTCATGCTCCTGCGCATAAGAACAACAAAAGTCATAAAGCACATCTTTTGGAATCTGCTCTATGACTTGTGCAAGTTTAGATGACAATTCTGCGTTCATAACTTTCCTTCATATCCCCACTCCTTAGGGTCACCCCATCATCAGACGGGGAGCACACTGAACACGATATGATTGCCACATTCTTCATGGATGATTGACCTCCAAATGCACCGATGACTAGTAGTAACCGATTGCAAAGATACAAATATTTTTCAACCCACCAAAGATAATCCTACATTTTTTCCATCTTGTCCCTACAACAGCCAGTCTCCCTCCCCGACATCCCCCCGAAATTACTGATATCCCATGTCAGTGATCCTCACCTGTACCATTTCAAGCGATTGCGTGGCATTATTATGTCCTTATGTTCTTTCAGTCGCTTCGCTTTGTGAAAGCGGCAAAGCCGAGCGCCTCTGTCAAATAAGACAAAGGCACCGCCCGACAAATGTCAAGCGATGCCTTTCTTTCTGCGTAGCGCGCGATGGCGACCTTAATCAGAAGACCTGTCCCTAGAAACTTAGTTTGGGGGCCTGACCCCAGAGGTAAGCACTGCCTTTCTTATGTCCTTTTGTCCTTCTGTCTAAAGATCGTTATTCTGTTACTCTGTCTTTAATCTTATGTTCTTCTGTCCTTATTATCTAATATCACACCCTTTTAACATACTTCATCCACTTCACCAGGCCGTAGGCCCCATTACGGCTGGTATACAGCAGCCCCTTG
>JAEEGF011957169.1_pt1 | contig 16406 bp, 15 predicted proteins | sample 9134171 | NCBI WGS metagenome assembly JAEEGF01 (sample SAMN16246542, study PRJNA631951) | gut metagenome | biome: gut microbiome; feature: rumen; material: AP-attached | host: Bos | place: Iran: Karaj | collected 2018-10
AATCGGCTTTCCTCTGCTGCGACCGTCATAGGCGCAGGTTTCTCTGTCGACTGAGCAGACGAATCCCTGCCTTTTCCGGTGGATAACAAGATCAGAAGAGAGCATGTCAGAATCAGCAGAGGGATCTTTACAGGCCGAAGACGTCGCAGTAACTCGGTATGATCAATCCGATTCATTCTCAGCTCTCCAAATCTGCTCCGCAATTGGAATCCCAAGTTCACTTTCAATCAGGCGCTTGAGCATGTAAAGCTCAGTGTTTTCCTCCGTCACGGTCATCTCCGCGTGAACTGGGTACCAAAATCCATCCGTATTCCAAGCCAGTGTTACCTCTGCCGACAAGAGTTCAATCTGCATTTGAGAGGCTCTTTCCAGAATATATGCGGAACATTTTGATTCTATGTATCTTCTGTTAAGCAACGCGACATCATTCTTAACTGCCTCCGCATCCCAGTACGTCTCTGCCTGTTTTTGCTGCAAGGCCGATGCATATGTTTGATAATCAAAATCTTTCACCCCGGAAATTAAAATTGCAGCCATTGCAGCACCTCCGATCAACTTGATTACTTTTCCTGTCGACTCATCCTGAATGATCATCAGTAAGACACACTGCAGAAGCGAGATGCCGATCAGCGAAAACAGAGCTTCTCTCATATAGGCGTCACTGCTTTCATAAGCGAAATCACTGATACGAACAGCATCACAGATGCGCACCCGACAGCACCGAGCAGAAACCCAAATGCATCACCCAGACCTTTAATAACACCGCCAATCCGCTTGTCACCGAAAGATGAAGCAGCGCCGCCGACAATTTGATAAACAAGATAATGACTTCCGAGCGTCAAATACGGACAGACACAAACCGCAAGAATCACAAGCATACCAATTATGCCAATGCCGTTTCGAAGCATCTGCGCGCCGGAAAGGATTGCTCCGGATGCATCCGAAAGGATTCCGCCAACGACTGGGAGCGTGCTTGAAATCACAGTTTTTGCAGCTTTTGCCGCCGCTGCATCCACCGTCCCGGACAAGATTCCGGTTACGGAGAGATATATTGAGAAGCACATAGTCAAAAGAAGCAGAGCCCATTTCACAATCTGCTTTACAAGTCCTGTAACAGACATTAGAAGCTCGTTTTCCGTCATCTGCGCCGTAATGACGGCTGCTATATAGGCATAAAGCAGCGGCAACACAGCATTCTGCTCCGCCGTTATCATCACATCCATCATTAACGTTGAGGCTGCATATTTCACGCCCGAAGATGTCCAGGCGCCTCCGGCAGCTGCCGCTGTTGACAGGCACGGCAGCAGCACATGCGAGTAATCAGCAAGTGTACGCAAAGCCTGTCTTCCGATTACTGCGCAAGAGGAAATACTCTTTACACACACCATTGCGACTGATGCCGCTCCAATCAATGGCATCATTTTTGATTTGGAGGCGGCGCAGCAAAGCTCAGACAAAAATGAAATCAGCAGGATCTCCGCTCCGCTATGAAGCGCAGAAGCAGTCAGGTCTCCTTCCTGTCCGGATAGATATTGCCAGAGCTTGCGCAGCAAAACCTGCACATCTGAGACATCGTCCGCTTTTAATATTCCATATGCTTCCCTCGCCTCATCCGGCTGCACCTCTTCCAAACGCTCAACCTCGATCAACTCTGCCTCCGGAGATTCTGCATATGCACATTCTGTCAAAAGGAGAGAAACGAAAAGCGCAATCAGTATTGCGGCGAAGCGTCTCATATCAGTTCCTCCAGCATGGTCAGCAGCGCCTCAAACAGAGGAATTGCAATCCAGACAGACAATAGTGTTCCGCTCAGCTCCAGAACAGAAGCTATACCGGTCTGTCCCGCATCTTTGCAAAATGAAGTTCCTATGCGTGTGATCACAGAAACAAGCAGGCATTTGATCATAGGCTCTGCATAAACCGAGGAAACTCCGCACACAGATTCCAGTTTGCGAAAAAACACCAGAATCGGTTCCAGAAATGAGACGGAAACAAGCGCAATCATCACCAATGCAGCGATGGATAGCACAAGCGCATTTTCGGGCGCTGTCTTCTGCAGCAGAACAACAAGCACTGCAGAAATGATCGCCGATGCAGTCAGCTTGATGATCAGATCCATTCAAAACGAAAACAGGTTTTTAATCATGCTGAACAGATCGTTGATCTTCTCCAGTACCAAAACCAACACTACAATCAGTCCTGCAATGGTAGTCATGAGTGCCTGCTCATCGCGCCCGGCTCTTGATAGCAAAAGATTCAGAACGGCAACCAGAATCCCGACAGCAGCAATGCGAAAGATGAGATCTACATCCATTGATTTTCCTCTCTCAATAACAGGCAATTGCAAGCAATAAACCGAATGCTGCGCCAAGCCCGACGGACATTCGCGCATTCGTTTTAGACATTGTTCTTTCCTTCGAAGCGTACTCACGAAGAAACATTATACATACAGAAAATGCTGAATTCTGAATCTGAGCATCATACCGGCCGATCTGCTGTCCCAGCATCAAAAGCGATTGCCTCGCTTCCCCGGAACATGGTGTAAATTTTATCACCGCGCTGTTCCATGTTTGAATAAACGGCAAATCCGTCTGGAGCCCGGCGTACAGCATCTGATAAAATGATCTCGTAAGTTCAGACAATTCCGTACATCTAAGAAGTGCCGCAGGGATTGGTTTCCTGCTGGCGCAGATTTCATTTTGCAGAACCGACAAAGAATCCGCCAGTGAATGCAGCAAAATTGGTTTGCGACTGCAATCATATGCATTGCGCACACCAAGACATACCGAAGCAAGAAACAGCAGAATACAAAATAGCAGCCTCATGATTAAACATCCTGAATTACATAGCTTCGACCCCGATCCGTCATGTGAATCCATATGGATCTCATAAATATCCCCATGTTCATGATCTTTCTGTAAAGCGAACGCTGCTGCAGCGATGCCTGATCATATGCATGCGCTGTGGCAAGTAAAGATACGCCGCAGCCGGCAGCCTGCATGACAGCCCTCAAGTCAGCAGCATCCGTAATCTCATCAAATGCGAGAATCTGGGGATTCATAGCTCGAAGCAGCATCATAGCACTCTCCCCTTTTCTGCCGCCTGTCATGACGTCCGTATTGGGGCCCAGATCAAAGGCACGGCGGCGATTATGGACTGCGGCAATCTCTCCGCGTTCATCCGCAACACATATGCGGAATCCGGAAAGTGAAAGTTTTCGGATCAATTCCCGCAGGAGGGTTGTTTTTCCATAACCGGGAGGCGATAAAATCAGTGTGCTTTGAAAGCCGTTTTCAGCCAATTGAGGATAAATCTTGTCCGCACATCCGGGCATCTCGTGAGGAATGCGAACAGAAACAGAAGTCAAATCTCTGATTCCAGACACGATCTTTTGATTACCGTACATGGTTCCGCAAAGTCCGATCCGGTATCCGGATGACGTAAACAAAAAGCCGTTTTGAATCTCCTCTGTATATGCATGTACAGATGCGCATGTCGCGCGCTCAAGCAGATAATCCAGATGCTCCTGTGTTACGGAGCATGTCAGCACGCACTTTTCTCCTCCGCTTTTCAAGACAAAAACCGGATACCCGATGCGGCATCGGATTTCCTCGGCTGAACCTGTCCCGGAATTCAAAACTGCAGCAAGCTCCGGCCTCAGTTCTTTCGGAAACAACGAAAGCAGGTCTTTCACTGCTATTTGCCTCACCTCCCGACCGTTCACAGAATATGCATTTCAAGCTCGCGGCAGAACAAAAAAGAGAGCGACAAGTCGCTCTCTTTCGTCACATAACACATTATTGTATTTTTCTGCATTCCAGATAATAGCGTTTATCCGTTCCCAAACCAATGGAAAAGCTTTTTTTCGGAAACGGACCGATCTCGGATACCGACTGGAACAGCTCTGCTTTCTCCATCTGCGGAAGCAGAACCCCGCAGCAGTCTTGTTTTTGAGACAGATACCGCGCCTCGTCATCACCGTGGATATAATCGATTTTCCCGCCGTACACAGAGCAATACCATTTACAGAACTGCTCCATATGATCAATCACTTCTCCGATCGCACTGCCTTTGACCGGAAGAGTCACATCATCTGAACCGCATAATAATGTAATCTCTCTGCCGTCAGGACAGAACAGCCTCTCCCGCGCAGATGCGAACCACTGTGAAGGATCTGTCTCAAACAGCACACGATGGATTGGCTCAAAAGAGACACCGGGATCATGAATATTCACGAGCTCCACAAGCGCATAGCGCGCAGGATGCCGTGTCCGTTCCGTCTCCGGCAGGCTCTGCTTTTTCTCCAGCCAGCAGTTTCTCGCAGCGGCCAGACTGTGATTACCGTCGCCGACCGCAAACCGGAACCCACCGTCTCCTGAAAGCACCTCAGCCAGACGCCAAGCCTTCTCGCCGCAGATTCTGCGGCCGCAAATATGCCCGCCGCCACCCATCAAATCAAAATCATAAAGCAGCTCTTCGGCTGAAGAAGCAGCCTCATGCATGCAGAAATCCGATGGATCATCAAGAAAGAGCATAATATGCGGCATCTCAAGACAGGCCGCACGGCGAACGCTGACGCGAGGCGGAAGCCGATCCTCAACTGTATGCTCTGATGCACGAATCGAAGCATTTGTTCGATCAGAATAATCAAACGCCTCCAAATCAATCACACCAATGAGCCCTCGACGCACCTTACCGTTGGAAAGCTTTCGCTCCAGCTAAATCAGGCTGTCCGGATAAGTGCGAAACACATCAGACTCGAGATACACTCGCATCGTCTTCTGAATTTTAGCCATCCGAGCCGTCTCATCACTGCATCCGAGATAGTATTCCGGCAGCATGAGCCTTAAGGAAGAAGGCTCGCTTCCAACATAGCGTTCCACCTCTGCCCAGTATTCTCCGTCAGAGGTGAACTGATCGCAGGCAATCACGCTCCACTTACGCAGATCACCAGCCGGCAGAAGAATTTCTGCCGGCTGGAAAATCAAACTGCTTTGCTGAATCATTCTTTTTCGATCCAGTGAAGGGATCTCTCTGCTGCACGCAGCCAACCCTGATGATACTTCTTAGCGAGCGCTTCATCCATCTCGGGCATAAAGACTTTATCGGACTGGCGGATATTCGCGATATCGGAAATATCATTCCAGAGGCCTACCGCCAGACCAGCGAGGAAGGCCGCGCCGAAAGCCGTAGTCTCGACCATCTTCGGGCGGTCGATCGGCTTGCGAACCATATCGCACTGGAACTGCATCAGAATATTGGAGACAGACGCACCGCCGTCCACGCGAAGAACGGAAATGTTATCTCCCGCGTCAATCGCCATTGCGTCGAGCAGATCCTTGACCTGATAAGCAATGCCTTCAAGGGCAGCACGACAGACGTGTGCTTTCTTGGAGCCGCGCGTGAGACCGACGATGACGCCGCGGGCATACATGTCCCATCTGGGAGCGCCGAGGCCGGTGAACGCGGAGACGAGATAAACGCCGCCGTTATCCGGAACGGTCTCAGCGAGAATATCGCACTCTCGGGAGGTGGTGATCAGCTCAAGCTCATCGCGCAGCCACTGAATCGAGCTGCCTGCGTTGAATACACTGCCTTCCAGAGCATAGGTAGTCTTTCCGCCGACGGACCATGCAACCGTGGTCACAAGGCCGCTGACGCTGCGGACACTGCGGTCACCGGTATTCAGCAGTGTGAAGCAGCCGGTGCCGTAGGTGTTCTTGGCCATGCCGGGCTCGATGCAGGCCTGACCGAGCAGCGCAGAGGTCTGATCACCGGCACTGCCGCAGACCGGAACGCCTTCCAGCAGCTCAAGGCCTGGCATATCGGCGGCCACACGGCCATAAACCTGGGAATTGGGAACCGGCGTCGGAAGCATGCACATCGGAATGTCGAGTATCTTGCAGAGCTCTTCGTCCCAGCAGAGAGAGTCAATGTCAAACAACATCGTGCGCGCACAGTTGGAATAGTCCGATACATGTGCCTTGCCGCCTGTCAGGTTCCAGATCAGCCAGCTGTCAACCGTGCCGAACAACAGCTCGCCCTTTTCGGCGCGCTCTCTGGCGCCTTCGACGTTGTCCAAAATCCATTTGATCTTAGTGCCGGAGAAGTAAGCGTCGATCAGAAGACCCGTTTTATCACGGATATAAGCGGCCATGCCCTTCGCTTCGAGCTCGTCGCAGATCGGAGCAGTACGGCGGCACTGCCAGACGATCGCGTTATACACCGGCTTGCCGGTCTTTTTATCCCAGACAATGGTGGTCTCACGCTGGTTCGTAATGCCGATGCCGGCGATATCCGTGGGAGACAGACCGCTCTTCTGGAAAGCCTCGCTCAGCGCGTGGAATTGAGATTCCAGAATAACCATCGGGTCATGCTCGACCCAACCGGGCTGGGGATAAATCTGCGCAAAGGGATACTGCGCCAGAGAGACAATGTTGCCGCCGCGGTCGAAAACGATCGCACGGGAACTCGTTGTACCCTGATCCAACGCAATGACATAGCCGTTCATAGTAGTACCTCCAATTAGAAAAGATTATTTCGCAAATCATCAGATTTTTGTTCATTATAGCATAGCGAACACAGAAAATCTACGGGTCATTTCAACTATTTTACATTTTCAAACGTTATTTTCATGACACTCCAAATTGGATTATCCGCCAATGGAGGCGACCTTATATACGAACGTCACAGAAGAATCCATTGCATCTGTTCGCTGCGTGAAAATATCATATTCCTCTCCGAACGCAAGCCACTCCTGCATTCGAAAGGACAGATTCTGCTGCTGCGCGGCATTCAAGCTCTGCAGGCCAGCATATTTCTGTGCCACGCCCATAACGGTCCTCAGATTCTCTGTCACCCGACTGCTCTGCAGTGATGAAAGATCGTCCAGCACATTTTGGTTCTCGCCAAGTGTTTGGATCAAAACACGCAGCTGCGTGATGGTTTCGGGCAGGCGCTCCATGGATGCGGCCTGCTCAGGCTGTGTCAGCTCCGAATTGAGCGCATCCATTACCGGCATGATTGCAACGGCATCTTCCGCAACAGTAACCACATCGCGGATTTCCTGATCAATCAAAGACAGCAGGTCAACCAACTGCTGAAACAGAGTACAGTCAAGCAGCGCCTCGAGCCGAACCATATCAATCTGCTCCATATCAGCAAGGAGTTTGTCCATCAGCTGCAGATTCTCTTCCGTCATATATCCGGAAAGCGTTTCAATCAGCGCTCTGTTATCGCGATACAACAGCGCAGCATCACCGACGGCACCCATCAGCGTTTCAATCTGATCCATGTCACCATAGAGCATTTGAATCAATTCCTGAACGCCCATGGCATTGAATGCGTTCAGCACGGTTTCAATGTCTGAAAAAACACCTTTTACACTGTCTAGTCCGCGAGCAAGATCTCCGCTGCAGAGCGCATCGACAGAAGAAAACGGCACCACGCCAAACATCATATTCCCAAGCCGGAAATCTGTTGCATCCGCTGTGACGGTATATGTTCCAGCGCCAAATTCTTCGTTGAGAATCGGAAGACCAAGTGATGAGATTCCCAGACTTTCTTCCATCCCCGGAATTCCGGCAAGCAAAACCACGCGCTGTGCACCGTCGCCAAGGACAGCGCCGCTGCTGACAGTCACATTGGAAAAGTGCTCCTCGGGCAGGATCATGCCCCCGACCAAAAGCATCGGACAGGAAATGGAATAGCCGCCGGCATCACGAACCAGACGGTTTTGCGTGGAAATCTCAATCGTTACCTTCCCGTTTTGTCCGATCAGCTGCTCCGGAGAGATGGTCTGACCGTCGAGCAGATAGTGAATTGTGAATTCCACCGGAGGAGTTTCGTCCGTAACCCCCTGATAAAACAGGTCGGTAGACTCCATATCCCAGTAGATGCGGTCGACGCCGGATACCGGCTCCAAAAAAGTTTTGACATCCTGTATGTCACGAAGATTGCTTGCATCCTCTACACGAACCTGCGGAAGCTCTGTGTGAAGATGATCCGTCACATTTACCTTTTGAACGACACCGTTGGCAGACAGATTGATGTAAACCGTCTCGGTTTTCGTCGCCGCTGCTGTAGAAGCATCCGTCAATTCCAAAATATTGGACAGCGAGGAATCCAAGCTGCCGTCTCTCCCCTGTTCTGCGCGCGGACTGAGACTCACAAGGCAAACAGCAAGCACAACCGCAAGGGACAGCAGACGCTTTTTCAGTTCATGAAACGACATGTTCTCCCTCCTCACAAAAACGCCAGCGGATCGTCGTTCTGGCAATCAGTCCTTCAAATAGATAGAGCAGCGGCGCAAGGAAAACCATAATGACAATCTCGCTGATGATCGCGCCGCGTGCCAACAATGCGCACATGCCCTGAACAATATGGATGTCACACGTTAAGTAAACTGCAATGGTCGCGACGAAAAACACCGCCGCACTTTGAAACACACTTCGCATAGCGCTGTCTGCAGCCTCCAGAATTGCTTCTTTTTTCGGCTTTGTACGAAGCTCCTCCTGAAAGCGCGTTGTGAGCAAAATCGCATAGTCCACTGTCGCGCCCAGCTGCACGCAATTGACAACCGTCGGATCCACAAAGGATCCCACACTCCCCATCAGTCTGGAGATTGCAAGATTAATCCAGATGGCAAGCTCAATGGAAAGCACAAGAATCACCGGGAGAGAAACGGATCGGAAGCAGATCGCAATCAGAATAAAAATCGCGACGATTGACAGCACAGCCGTCACAGCAAAATCTCGTTTGGTTGTATCCATGAGGCCCTGAATAATTGCACCTTCACCGGTTACAATTGCGCTTGGATCACAGGAACGGACAATCTGCTCCATCTGCTGAAGCTGCGTGGTCAGTTCCGGAGTCGCAGAGCTGTATTCGGAATTCACCATCATCAGCTGCAGTCCCTGCTGCTTACAGAGTGCAAGCACCTCATCCGGTAAAATGTTATCCGGAATGGCCGGTCCCAAAATCTGATGATAAGCAAGCACAAGCGAAACGCCGTCCAGGTCGCGAATCTGCCGCTCCATGTCCATAATCTCTTCCGCCGGCAGATTGTCATCAAAGACGACAAACTGCGTTGTCGCCATGTTAAAATCCTCTTTCATCCGATTCAGCCCTTCAATGGACGGAAGGTCCGCCGGCAGCGCTTTATCCATGCTGTAATACAACTCCAGCCTGCTCTGCGTCAGATACGCAGGCACAAGCAAAAACAAAAACAGCACAGCAAACACACGCTTATGTCGGAAAACAAAGCGATTGATGCCGGAGAACTCCGGAACAAACGCCCTGTGACGATGGCGCTCCAGTCGATCTTCAAAGAGCAGAAGAATTGCAGGAAGAACAAGGATCACGGTGACAACACCAAGTATAACGCCTTTTGCCATGACAAAGCCAATATCAAATCCAAGCTTCAGCCGCATAAAACAAAGCGCCAGAAAGCCAAACACCGTTGTGAGAGAGCTGCCTGTCAGCGCAGTAAAGGATTTCACAATCGCAGCGGCCATCGCATCCTCGCGTGTACTGTGAAGAGACTTTTCCTCGTGATACCGGTCAATCAGAAAAATGGAATAATCCATTGTCACACCCAGCTGCAGTACTGCCGCCACCGCCTGCGTAATGAAGGAGATGGAACCGAGAAAGAAGTTGGTTCCCATGTTATACGCGACAGCAATGCCGAGCGCCGCAAGAATCACAAACGGTTGAAACCAGGATTCCATCATGATTGCCATAACGGCCAGCGCAAGCACAACCGCAATGCTGATATAGATCGGAGCCTGCGTGTTTGCGATCTCCTTTGTATCCTCCACAATGACGGTCAGGCCGCTGATAAATGTTTTTTCCCGCAAGTGAGTTTTGATTTCGCTGATGGTCTTAAGCGTCTCGTCCGGATCCTCCACCGGTTCATATTGGACGAGCATCATGGTATCTGTTCCGTCTGAACTGTAGAAAATCTCGCGAATGCGATCAGGCAGGATGTCAGCCGGAACGGATATATCGGCAATCGTATCGATCCAGATTACGGAGCTGACGCCCTGGATCTGCTCAATTTCCTTCTTGAGAGCGGCGGCGTCTTTCGCTCTTGCGTCTTCGACAACCACAATGGAAATGCCGGCAGAATGAAACACATCGTCGAGAATCTGCTCTCCCTGCACTGCCGGCAAATCATCCGGCAGATAAGAGAGCACATCATAATTGACCCGGGTGCAGACGAAGCCGATGAGCGCCGGAATCAGCAGGAGCAGCGCTGCCAGCAATACGGTTTTAGGATGCTTCGCTTCCCACAGCGCCAGCTTACGCACGGCTTCGCCTCCCTTGCTGAATGATTACAAGCTCTGTTTCCAGAGCTTGTGATGTTAACAAATGAACATTGCGTCTCCAAACGAGAAAAAACGATACCGCTCGGTTACAGCAATCTGATACGCGCGAAGAACATTCTCCCGTCCTGCCAGCGCAGAGACAAGCATAATCAGCGTGCTTTCCGGAAGATGAAAGTTTGTAACCAGCGCATCAATGCACTTAAAGGTATAGCCTGGATAGATGAAGATATCGGTCCAGCCTCCCTTGGCAAGCACGGTTCCGTCCGGCTCCGTGAAGCTCTCGAGCGTGCGGCAGGATGTGGTTCCCACAGCGATGACACGGCCGCCGGAGGCCTTGGTTTCGTTGATTGTTTTTGCAGTCTCGTCTGGAATGACACAATATTCCGAATGCATAACATGGTCGAGAATGTCCTCCTCCTTCACAGGCCGGAAGGTTCCCAGACCGACATGCAGCGTCAGGAAACAAACTTTGACGCCTTTTGCTCGTATCCGATCGAGCAATTCCTCCGTAAAATGCAATCCGGCAGTCGGTGCAGCTGCACTGCCGATTTCACGGGAATAAACCGTCTGATATCGCTCCCGATCCTGAAGCTCCGCCTTGATATACGGCGGAAGCGGCATCTTGCCAAGCTGATCCAGAATTTCGAGAAAGATTCCTTCATAATGGAACTGAAGAACCTTATTCCCATCGTCCAGCGCATCAGTCACCGTAGCCGTCAGCAGTCCTTCGCCGAAAGACAACTCCGTTCCAGGCCGTGTCTTTCGCCCCGGACGCGTCAGGCATTCCCATTTCCCGCCGCCAAGATCCCGCAGCAGCACAACTTCCACAGCGCCGCCTGTGAGACGATTGCCCATCAGGCGCGCGGGAAGCACTCGCGAATCATTTAAGACAAGGCAATCTCCCGGCTTCAGGAAATTCGGTAAATCATAAAAATGCTTGTGCGTAACGGCTCCGGACTCGCGATTGAGCACCAGCAGACGGGATGCGTCCCGTCGTTCGAGAGGTGTCTGAGCAATCAGCTCCTCCGGAAGATCAAAATAAAAGTCCGATTTTTTCATCCAACATAGGCTCCGGTAAAGTAAAAACTGATAATCTGTTCATAAGTCATGTTGTGCTTTTCCGCCATTGAATAAGCGCCCCACTGACTCATGCCGAGATTGTGGCCATATCCGCCGCCCTGAATCACATAATTATCCCCGCTTTCAGAGATGGTGAAGTGACGGCTGGTATAGCTCGCGCCGAGCATCTGCAAAAAGCTGCGGACGTTGTCTTTGGAATATGTTTTTCCGTTCACTGTTACGGAGAGAACATTCCCGATTGGCGTATACTCCGTTTTGATATCGCCTATCTCATCTTTCGGGACAGTCAGTCTCCAGTTCTTGCAATAGAAATCAATATCCGCTTCGTAGGGATCCTTTACGCCGCGCAGATAAGGCACTGCAGATTCAGTCCATACGTTTTCCGAATCCTCAGTCGCGCCGCCGTCAGCGGCAAAATAGTAGACGGTACAAAGCTGCCCTTCATAACGCACGAACTCTCCGACCGTTTCGTCGACGGCACGGTTTGTTTTCTCAGTCGCGCTGCGCAGGCCGCGGTAGACTTGGCTGCTGGTATCGTTTGAAAGATCAAAGCCATAGCTGCGGAATTTGTTGAGATTCGCAAGCGCATAGGTTCGCGCTACCACCGCCTGTGCTTTGAGCGCTTCCAAAGGCCAGTCGGAAGCCATCTCATTGGGCAAAACGCCTTTGGTATAGTCCTCCAGCTCCAGATAATTTACAATTGTAAGATCTGCACCGGTCAGACGTGCAAACTGGAAATCTCCGTAATAGGAATAATCTCCGCATTGCGTGACAGCCTTCTCCTCCGAAACGGGAGAAAGCGTCAGAGAATAAGTAGAGCCGCAGTCAAACAAGAACAGGACCTGCTCCGTATTGGCACGGAGCACCGAAACACTTCGATTGCTTCCGCTGAAGACAGCGGCGTCCAGCCCTTGTGCGTTCAGAGCTTCCTGTGCCTCACCGGAAGAAGTATAGCTTCCGATCAGCACCGCAAGCTTGCCGTTCAGATACGCTGGGAACCCGCCGTAATTCGATGCATCCATCGCGGCGTCGCTGTATGTTTCATAGCTTTTATTCAGACGAATGTGAAATGCTCCCGTAACACCATGGCGTATTTCCGCATTTCGATCCGGTACCACGTTCACCCGAGGTGCATTTACAATCCCGATTTCAACGAAGTGCCGCTCAGCGTCATAATAGCCCGCCAGAAAGCAATCGCCATTTGTGAGATCCAGGACCGCCTCAGACTTTACGGACGAGCCAAAGAAAAGACCGATCCGTACAATGGTTCCGGAAGACGGAGTCGGCTGAACTCCGGCTCCGATCATCTGCACTCCGGCAGCCGTCATGGCATATACGCTGGATATGCCGACCTTTGTATCCCCGCTGCTGCCGGTTGCGTAGGCGTCTTTTAGTTCGCCTGAAAGCTTGCTCTGCGCATTGTTCACATAGATCTCCCCCGCCGCAAAAGCGGTTCCGCACAAAAGCATCAGCGCAAGGAGGATCGTCAAAACTCGGTATACTGTCTTCTTCATATTCAAACCTCATTTGATGAAATGCAATATGTAAACCAATTAGTTATTTCATTATATACAAATTAATTTCAAATTTCAACCCTATTATCACATTTTTAAAATTATTTTGTATTATTTTCGTTTCTTTTCTGACGATCAACAATAAATCAGCCCTGTTTTCGCAGAAAAAGGTGTTGACAATCGGACGAGGATACGCTATAATTTCGAGCGTTGACACGGACGATTAGCTCAGCTGGTATGAGCATCCGCTTGACGTGCGGAGGGTCACAGGTTCGAGTCCTGTATCGTCCACCATGATGAATCCCGGAATCTGTTTGGATTCCGGGATTCATGCAATTATGCACTTTTTCTGAACGGAGTTTTTCTATGCCGGAAACCATTCATGAAAACAAAATGGGCTACATGCCTGAGAATAAACTTCTTCTGTCCATGGCGATCCCCATGATGATTTCCATGCTGGTACAGGCACTATACAACGTCGTTGACAGTATTTTTGTCGCTCGCCTGAGTGAAGATGCGCTGACAGCGGTTTCCGTCGCCTTTCCGCTGCAAAGCATCATGATATCGGTTTCAGTCGGCTTTGGCGTCGGCATTAACGCACTGCTTTCCCGTGCACTGGGCCAGAAAAACCTGAAGCGCGCAAACGATGTGGCCGTTCAAGGTCTGCTATTGGAACTGTTCAGCTGCTTCATTATGGTTTTGATCGGATTTTTCGGTGTGAAAGCGTTTATGCGCTCACAGACGAACATCGAAACCATCGTGCAGTACGGCGTTACCTACCTTCGCATCTGTATGACGCTGTCCATCGGTTTATTTATTCAGGTAACCTTTGAGCGCTATCTGCAGGCGACCGGGCGCACAATCTACTCTATGATCATCCAACTCACCGGCGCAGTGATAAACATGATCTTTGACCCAATCCTGATTTTCGGTCTGCTGGGCTTTCCGAAAATGGGAATTGCAGGCGCTGCCGTCGCGACCGTTTTTGGTCAGTTCGTCGGCGCCGTCATCGCCGTAATCCTGAATCGGAAGAAAAACCCGGAAATCAAGCTTCGCCTTCTTCGGAGCCGCCCGGATTTTCACCTGCAGAGCGAGATTTGCAAGATCAGCATTCCTTCGATCGTAATGGCCAGTATCGGCGCCCTTACAACGTATATTTTGGATCTGATCTTGTTTGGTTTTTCCTCCACAGCCGTTGCGGTTTATGGCGCCTATTTCAAACTGCAGAGCTTTGTTTTCATGCCGGTTTTCGGCCTGAATAACGGCATGGTGCCCATTGTAGCATTCAACTACGGCGCGCAAAAACCGGAGCGCATTCACAAAACATTTAGGATTGCAATGACTTATGCTGTAGCCATCATGTTGTTGGGGCTCCTCATATTTCAGCTCTTTCCCGCAACGCTGCTGGCGTTGTTTGATGCTTCGCCGGAGATGGTCGCGATCGGCGTTCCTGCGCTGCGGCGGATCAGCCTTTGCTTTGTGTTTGCAGGAATCTGCATCATCAGTTCCTCCACCTGCCAGGCACTGGGATACAGCATCTACGGTATGTTGATCTCTATTGCGCGTCAGATCGTGGTTTTGATTCCGTGTGCATATCTGCTGAGCAAAACCGGCATTCTGGATAACATCTGGCTGGCGTTCCCAATTGCAGAGATCATGTCCCTTGCAATGAGCGTGTCTCTCCTGCGCAGAGCCTTGCGGAATACCGGAATGCTGCTTCCGAAAAAAGAGTGAAACACAAAACAGCACCCCTTCGGTTGAAACAACCGAAGGGGTGCTGTTTTTTTAAGCTCTGGGATGTGCTTTACTGTAAACATCCTTGAGCTGCTTTTTCACGAGATGTGAATAAACCTGCGTGGAAGAAATATCCGCGTGACCAAGCATTTCCTGAATGGAGTGCAAATCTGCGCCGTTTTCGAGCAGATGCGCAGCAAAAGAATGACGCAGCGTGTGCGGCGTGATGGTCTTTTCAATCCCCGCCTTCTGCTGGTAGTGTTTGATGATCTTCCAGAAGCCCTGACGGGACATCCGCTCGCCGCTGATGTTGACAAACAAAGATTGTTCATCCGGAGATGCGATCATCTGCGGGCGAATAAACTCAATGTACTCCGAGAGTGCAACCACAGCCTTGGGGTAGAGCGGAATGGCGCGGGATTTATCCTTGCTTCGGCAGTGAATGATCGCTGCCGTGAGATCCACATCAGATATCTCCAGATTGATCAGCTCACTGACACGAATGCCGGTGGCATACAGCAGCTCCAACATTGCGCGGTCACGATAGCCCTTCATATCCACACACTGTGGCTGATCCAGAAGAAGCTCCACTTCCTTGCTGGTAAGAATCTGCGGAAGCTTCTGCGTCGTCTTATCCGGCACAAGCTTTCCGGTAGGAACCTTATCGATCCAGCCCTGGTCTCTCATATACTGGTAGAAATTCTTCAGGGAGGCAATCGCACGCGAGACCGTAGCAACCGATTTCCCGCGCGCACGCAGATCATCGATATACGAGCACAAAATATCCTCATCTGCCGTTTCCAGCGTCGCTTCCTGACCCGCTGCGAGGTATTCGCTGAGCTGGCGCACATCACGAAGATAAGAGGATAAAGTGTTTTTGGAGGCCTTCTTCACGTCTGTCAGATATTGCTCAAACTGTTCGAGACAACTTGCATCCGTCAAGAGACGCACCTCCTTTCTTTCTCTCAGAATATTCTCAAGACCGAATCAAAGCAGATTCAGCACATAAGGAACCACATAAGCTTTCATGGCTGAGGCCACAAGCAATAATACAAAGACCGATCCGAATGTTCTCGGTGCAGTCGGATCCTGCGGAACCAGTTCCCCTGCCCGGCAGCGAAGCAACTGAACAGACCATTGCATGCTGTGCAGCCCGAGAATCAGCATGGCAGGAAGCAGGAAAATCCCCGGCAAAAACAATTCTGCGCACGCTAATTCCAATGAGCCGGAACGAACGCAGGCTGTGAACACACTGGACGAGAAAAAACCTTTCACGGAAAAGACAGTGGGAACGAATAAAAAGCCGAGATACGACGTCGCCAGAAACAGCAATCCCACCACATAAACAGCGCAGCCGCAGAATACGGTAAACAGCTCGGAACTCTGTTTGTCAACCAGATCCGGCAGCAGGCTGCGCAGCCACTCGACATCTGATTTTATGGCAACAATAATGCCGATTACGCAACCGATAAGGTATCCTAAAACCATCAGAAGCAGAGGCAGAGACAATCGACAGTGACTGATTAAAGGTCGCCTGCTGTTGCGAAGGCTTCGGATATTTCGGATCGTTTTCATTGTTCATCACCAATGCCACTCTATGCAGAAGAAGCACATAAAAGAACAATTTACATAACGAACGTAGACATAATATATAACAAAAAAGTTTTATTTGCAAGTCTTTCGTAAATAATTTGTTCATTTTTGTTTATTATGCTCAATTTTTTATGTAAACAATATTATGTAAACAGTG
>JAEEGF011308783.1_pt1 | contig 16396 bp, 13 predicted proteins | sample 9134171 | NCBI WGS metagenome assembly JAEEGF01 (sample SAMN16246542, study PRJNA631951) | gut metagenome | biome: gut microbiome; feature: rumen; material: AP-attached | host: Bos | place: Iran: Karaj | collected 2018-10
TTGTACAGGATGGTGATAATAACCGCCAAGGACAGCAGCGTCACCAGCACGGAAAACTGAATAATAAAACGGGGCAGCTTGAAAAGCTCGGCGGTATTCATGGCCGAAACGCTGACCCAGCCGCCAGCCAGAGGCTCGGCATAAACCATATAGCTGGTATTGCCGTATTCCACCTCAAACCGGGAAATCTTATCAACGAATATTCTTCTGGCGATAAGAGCTCCCAGAGTGCCATTCTCCTTAAGGTAGTCGTGCTTCACCTGGCTCCGGTCGGTATGAGCCACCACGCCGCCTTCATTGTCCAGCACCATGCCAACGCCGCCCTCAGCGGCATCCCCGATATGCTCGGTGATTTCCTGCACCTCCCGGAGGCTCACGTCAATGGCCACAATGCTTTGCCCGTCCTCCAGAAGTCCGGTGATGGTCATCATGGCTGTGCCGGTCTGCATGTCCACATAGGGCTTTACGAAGGTGATGTTAGTCTTGTTAGCCATGGTTTCCAGATACCACGGCCGTTCCCGGGGGTTGAAGTCCGGCCCCGGCACCCAGTCGCCGCCGTCCACGTAGACATCGTTTATGAGGCCGTAGAGTCCGGTGGAATCGCTGTCCAGGGTGTTTTTGATATTCTCGGACTCCATTTTGAGGAATTTTTCGATTTCCACATGAGTCAGCTTGTTCCGGAGCATGGTATCCACGGTATAGCTGGTCATCTTGATGGTGTTGAGCCCGGTGAGGAGATATTCGTCAAAGCTTTTGGAAAACTCCCTGGCGCTGATTTCGCCCCGGAGGGAAATGCTTTCCTTGACGGAAGAGTACAGGGCATAAAAGCCTGTGGCGATGGCGGCTGTGGTGGCGGCAATCGCAATCACGGCTATGATGATATTGCGAAGCCCCAGACTGGCAAAGGCTTCCCAAAACCTGGCCTTCATAACATTTTTTCCGGTTTTGCGACTGAGCATGTGGCTACCCGATAATCCCGACTGCAGCGGGATATTTGCCCCCGCTGCCATTTTTATAATTGTTAATTGCGTTCTCAGCAGAACGCTGCCGCCTGTTCAAAAAAAAACAGGCGCTTAATGCCGGCTGAAACCGAGCCGGATAACGGCATCCCTGACCCTGCCGGCAAAAAGAACATTAAGTCTGCGCTCTCAGGAGATAACGGCAAATACCTGCGGCGCCGGCATTATTGCTTATAATCTTTTCTATTGTAGTACAATAATTGACATCGCGAAACTATTCACAAAAGATCGCTTCTTATGCCCGCCGTTACGATTTTCCGGGCCCGCGGGAGATGGCGGAATAACCGCTGTCCGGGATTCCCCTGACCGCTGCCGGCTGAAAAAACAGCCCCGCGCAGAGGATAACGCTAAAGGAGCGCCGGTGTTACAACGGCGGCAAAAGTTTTCCCATGACATTTGTCACATTAATTGCATGATTAGGGCGAAATTCTTATGACGCCGGCGAAAAGAACTATAATTAAAGTCGCATGTTGCTCTTACTCTCAAAGGGACTCCTTCGCCATGGACAATCAGACAGACATCTCACCGGATCTCATCAGGGCTCTTGAGGACTGCAATATCGGCCAGGCGCGCTTTCAGCTTTTGAGAAGCCTGCGCCGGGGCACCTCCGACAATTTCCAGAGGTTCGACCGGGAACTCAGTCACGCTGCTCTCCGGAATGATCGGATAATCGACAGCGATCTTGAGGAAATCCTCGCGCCGGAGGACAAGTGGAACGAAGACTATCTCCTCCGGCAGGAATTCCGGCTGATGCGCAATTTCTCCCGGCGGCGGATCGAGCACATCAAAAGCATTCTCGGCAGTCTGTACATGTCCGGCCCCGTCTCCCGCAGACGGCGGCTCATAATATGGATTTCCGTCTGCCTGTTTCTGAGCATTCTGGGCACCGGACTTCTGTATATGAGCGGAGAACGGGAGCCGGGAATACTTTTGATCACCTGTCTGCTCCCTCCGCTGGTTGCGCTATGCTTTTTCAAGAGAGACAGTTCCTCCTGAAGCGGGGATGCGAGATTCCCGCAGTTCGGCAACAGTTTTTCCGGTTTGATAATGCCTTAATATTTAATATTTCAAGGATATACGTATGCACACATTGTTAAGAAACACTCTCGCGGCCGCTGTGATTACCGCGTCTCTCTTTACCTTTGGCTGCAACTCCGCCGCTAATCTGGACGGAAACGAAAACCCCGCAGTCGTAACCGCGTCCGCCGCATCCGCAAAGATGTCCTACTGGACGGAAAACTCTCTGGCGGCAGCGGATATCACCGATTATGTTAAAAGCGTAACCGACAAAAACTCCCCGGATTTCATCCCGGAAGAGGATCGCATCGCCGTATTTGACCTGGACGGCACTCTGGTGGGAGAAACCTACCCCTCATACTTTGACTGGGTGATGTTCACCCATCGGGTGCTCCATGACCCCGGCTACAAGGCCACCCCGGAAATGAAGAAATTTGCCCGGGAACTGGAGGAAGGCTGGAAAACCGGCAAACTCCCCAAGGGCGCGGAAAAGACTCATGCCGCACTCTCCACAGAAACCTTCAAGGATCTGACCATAGAGGAGCTTAAGGACTATGCCCGGAAATTCAAGGAGACACCGGCTGCGGGATTTAACAATCTCAAAAAAGGCGACGCCTTCTTCCTGCCCATGGTATCGCTGGTGAAATATCTTCAGGCCAACGGTTTTGCCGTGTTTATCGTGAGCGGCACCGAACGCAATATCGTCCGGGTGATTATCGAGGGCGTTCTTGATGTTCCGCCGCACATGGTGCTGGGAACCGACGGCTATCTCGTGGCCAGCCACCAGAACGGCAAGGACGGACTTGACTATGTATACCAGCCGGACGACAAGCTTATTTATAACGGCAAGCTGATCACCAAAAACGTCAAGATGAACAAGGTGCCCATCATTGCCCGGGAAATCGGCAAGGTACCGGTGCTGGCCTTCGGAAACAGCTCCGGAGACCTCTCCATGGCTCAGTACATTACCAACAACACAAAATACAAGAGCCGGGCCTACATCCTGCTGGGCAATGACGCCGTCCGGGAGCACGGGAGCGAGGATAAGGTCGTTTCCCTGAAGAAATACTGCGACGAGCACGGCTTCCATACCATTTCCATGAAGGATGACTTTGACACCGTCTACGGCGACAGCGTAACTCTGGCAAAATAATCCCCGGGACATCTCTGCAAAACCGGTCTCAGACGAGGCCGGTTTTTTTGCGCCCCCTTTAAGGCATCTCCCTGAAAGACCGCCTTTTCAACAAAAATCCCCCGATGCGGCAGCAAGCCTCCGGGGTTTTCCGGTCAGAAAAGTTCTGAACCCCTTGTTTCTCCCTCTTAACCTCTATCCAAAAGGCCGGAAACGGCCAAAACGCTGATCCGGCTGACGCTTCCGCAGGTGTTACGGAGATCCGGTGTTTCCAAACACAACGAAGCATTTTCCTGCGTGACGTAACATTACTATTAAATTTGTATTGCATTTTTATTTTGTTGGTATATTATAGATACACAACCTCAGGAGAGGAAATTCACTTAACTTTCACTCCGTTTCGGAGTTATCAGGAGATTTTTATGAAAAACTACTATTTTGACTGGAATGACGGCTTTGGGAGCTCTCTCTTCGCGGAAAACAAGGCCTCTGAAGAGGAGTATGATCTGCGGGAGAACGGAGAAACCACTGGCAACGCTGACGGCGCCGCAGATGAGGAACGCCCCTTCATCGCTCCGATTCTCGGAAAACCCCTGGAGCATGCCGTGCAGGAATACCGGAAGGAGCTTATGAAGTTTCAGGACTGGGGCGGCCCCAAACAGCAGGAGTTTTTCCGGAGCTATGATCTTGATAACGAGATCGCCATTCTCCTCGGAACCTGCACCCCGCGGATTGCGAAGCTCCTTTTGGACTGCCTCGCCTACGTAATGAGCTGGATGGATCCCAGCAGAGCCTTCGCCTATCCCGTATTTCTTTCGGACTGTCAGGCAGTGCGATTCCGTCATGTTTGCTATGAGCCCTCCTGGTGCGAACGAGCCAAATGCATTACCACGGAAACTCTGGTCAAGGACAAGGAGTCCTTTGATCTCTTTTACTCCTATGCCCTCCTGACCATAAACGCACTGGACGATAAAGACCGGGCCTGTCTCTTTAAGCACTTTTCGGACTTTGCCGAAGAAGGAGACATTATGACCGAGAACGATTTTGAAGAGGCCAGGGACGCCTTCGAAAGCAGTCACCGTCCCCAGCCGGACACTCTTGATGCCGATGCCGCGAACTTTTACAAGTCTCTGGATCCCAAGCTTGACACCATGACCCGGCTGATGATGAAGGAGGCCTATGTTTACGAATCCTATAATCACCTGGATGACTGGAAAACCGATGGAGAGGAACAGGATGAAAATTTCACCCGGTTTGCCCAGGAGTGCGGCGTTATGCCCTGGGAACTTCTCCCCCTGAAGGACGAATACCGCTCCCGGCCCTTTGAGGAATGGGACATGAAACCAATTTTTCCGGTAATTGACTACGACCCGGATCCGGAACCGTGGCAGTCAGTGCGATTCCTGAATTACGGCTATCGTGATATGGAGGTATTCTGCGACGAGCCTGCCGGACTTAAATACCCGGAGGGTGACGACGCCTACACTGAACGCCTCCTTAAGGGCATGATCGCCGGCAGAAAATCCTGGCGGAAGAGCCAGTATGCAGCATACGAAAAGGAGCAGCTGAAGAATTGGGAATATTTCAAAGAGCATGCAGATGAAGACCAGGAATTCATGGCGGAGTTCGGCGCCGCCGTCCTGAAAAATCACGGGGATCTCAGCAAAGTCGGCAATGAAAAGCCCGCCTTTGAGCTCCTCATGATGAGCCAGGAGGATTTTCTGAAGGAGCTCAGGGATTTCATCCGGCATAATCCTGATTACTATGAACATAACGGGGAGGAAATCTTCGATGAGCTTTGCTACAGCACTGATGTCAGCGAGATTCAAGACTGGAATAAGCAGGTGTTCCGGCATATTCTGAAGGACTGGGACAAAACAGCGTTCTTTATCTGATCCCGTTATGATGCCGAAGCGAACGGCGGCGGAACCTGATTCCGCCGCTTTCAGAAATGCAATGCTTCCTGCCGCTGCATTAATCATGTCTCTCATTCCCCCATTCCTGCAAAGGAGATGTGGGGGAGCGGCCTTTAAAATGGTAAAATATTCCCAAGCCGGTGTCCCCAACTCTTCCGGATCCCGGCGGCTTTATTCTGACTCTGAACCCAAATGGTAAGCTCCGGCATGCGTTTTTTACTGATTCTCGCTCTTGCAATCCTGCTTCAGGGGCTCCTGACGGCCCTGCCCGGGAATTTGCAGTCCGCCGTCGCGCAGGCGCACGAGGGCGTCATTTACTGCTCAGAGCATTCCCTGCCCTACATGAATCCCCAGAGGTATCAGTACTCCCCCATTGCCTCCACCCTGTCCAAGGCGGTTTACGAACGGCTCATCGGCCGGGACAACAAAACCGGAGAAATAGTGCCCGGCGTGGGCAAGCTCACCAGACTCTCCAAGGATCAGCTGGAATACACCTTTATTCTGGATAAAACCGTCAGATTTCACAGCTATGATTCCTTTGTCCCCACCAGGGAGCTCCAAGCCGAGGATGTCATATTTTCCTTCAACAGAATGCGGGATCCGGGAAATCCCTTTTACGAGCCTTTCGAGAACTTTCCCTACATCACCAAAACGGAAACCCTGAACAATATCAAGGACATTGTGGCTGTTTCCCCCTACGTGGTGCGCTTTATTCTGAAGGAGCCGGATCCTGATTTTCTGGATTTTCTGGCCATTGACAACAGCGTTATCCTGAGCAAGGAATACGCGGACTACATTCTGGAGCACAACCTGCCCCCGGAATACATTGACTACAATGCCGTGGGAACAGGGCCATTTCAGGAAAGCAGCTTCGTGAGAGAGCGCTACGTGAAGCTCAAGCCCTTCCGGGAATACCGCTTTGACAAGCCCCGCATCAAAAAGCTGGTGATAAACCGCTCCTGGAAGATCAATAAAAGACTTTCCCAGATGTTCACCAACGAGTGTCACATTATCTCCAATCCCTCCGCCAGCCAGCTGACCTTTATCGAGCAGCACCGGGGCAGCAATGAGCTTAAGATCTACAACCGGAAGACCGTTAATGCCACCTTTATCATCTTTAACACCAAAAGGGATGTCCTGAAAAACCGCCATACCCGGAGAACCATTGCCGACGCCATTAACATCCGGGATCTCAACGAGGCGGTATACTTCGGGCTGGGCCACTACATTATCGGAGCCCGGGCCGGCACCAACAGCATTTTCACTCCGGATACCGAACCCACCACCGAGGAACGGCTGGCCTCGGTGCTGGAGCTCCGGAGAACCCCGCTGCGCATATCAGTTTTTGAATCGGAAAACGGCGGCGGCAACTATCAGATAAAAATTGCCGAAATGCTGAAGTCCGACCTGGAAAGCATCGGAGTAAAGTCGGAAATCCACAAATACCGCACCGACACCGGTCTCCGCAAGCTAAGGAGCGGCAACTTCGATGTCGCCATTATCAACATCTTCTCCAATCTGGATTCGGCCATCGCTCCCCTTCTGGCCTGCCGGAAGGCCGTGCGCCGGAGACAGACCGATTCCGAGTTCATGAATAACTTCACCGGCTGGTGCAATCCCTACTTTGACAGCATCATGAACAACCTGAAAAACCGCCGGCTGGCCGAGAATGAAAAAATGAGCCTGTACCTTAACGCCAGACATATTCTGCTGGAGGAAATGCCCCTGGTGCCGCTCCTCTATTCCAGTAACCGCTATGTGGCTCTGGGGAATCTCAAAGGCCTCCGCACCACCTCCGCCGGCGGTCTGGATTTCCGGAATGTCTATTACGAGGATGAGGATCTTCCCGCCCCGCCGAAAGCCATCCGCTCCCTCGCGGGATCTCCGGGCAATGCCCCAAAGGATCTGCCCGCGCCGGACAAATCAGCTCCCGCCGGAGAATCCCGGACTAAAAATCAGAAGGCGGACTTTCCCGAGCCCGTCCCGGACGCCTCCGGAAAACCCGCGCCTGAAGCCAGCCCAACGGCGGATTCCAAAAATCCTCCCGCTTCTCCGGCTGCCGGGAATAATAATGACTCCGGAAAGCCGGATCCTGCTCCGGCTCCCCGTAAAAACAGCACCGCTCCGGCTGCCAAAGGAGGGCATTAATGCTGAAATTCATTGCCCGCAGACTTCTTGTGCTCCTGTTTGTCTTCTTTGTGCTGACCGTCATTCTCTTCTGGATGCACATCAGACTCACCGAATTTGAAGCTGACCGGCTGGTACGGGATTATTTTTATTTCACCAGCTCCATCGTCCGCGGCAACTTCGGCATCAGCACCAGTTCCAAGCTCCCGGTGATCTACGAACTCAAGACCTACCTGCCCTCCACTCTGGAGCTTATCTTCTTTTCATTTATTCTGTCCTTCGTCGCCGGCACCGTGGCGGGCATCGCCGCCGGTCTCAACCACCATTCCATGCTGCTTAAAGGGACTACCACCATGCTGAGGCTGACCACCTCCTTCCCGGTATTCTGGCTGGGACAGATGATGATCACCATTTTCGCGGTGGAGCTTAAAATCCTGCCCACCGCCGGTAACATCAGCCTGTTCTGCGATGTGCCGCAGGTCACCGGCAGCATCTTTATTGACTCCATCCTCACCATGGATCCCGCCTGCATCAAAAGCATGCTGGATCATCTGGTGCTGCCGGTGATTGTGCTTTCCTTCATGCCCGCCACCCAGTTTTTTCTGCTGGCTCGGAGAGCCTCCTTCACCATTTCGGAAATGGACTTTATCAGAATGGCTATTTCCCGGGGGCAGAGCCAGTTCTCCCTGGCCCGGAAGCATATTTTTCTGAACATCATTCCCTCCATCCTGCCGAAGGTAAAAATAATCCTGTGCAATCTGTTTTCGGCCACTATTCTGGTGGAGGTGGTGTTTGAATGGCCCGGTACCGGCATCTGGATCTCCACTGCCGTGGAACATTCCGATAATGCCGTGCTGGAAACGGCGATTTTTGTGCTGGCAATTATCTTCCTGCTGGTTAATACCGTTATCGATATCATGGGAGAGGTATTCTTCCCGGAGAAGCGCCGCATCACCCTGAATATCTGACCGGTACAGGATCGTACCGGCGGCTTAAGCGGATTTTTTTCCGGATGTCATGCAGGGAAAACAAAACGGGGTTAAAATAACCGGGACAGACAGCAAAGGCAGCATAAGCCGCGGGCAGGCGGCAGGGGCCGCAGGATCTGAAGCAGGATCAGCAGCAAGATTAGCAGAAAAAACGGCATCTCAGCTCCTGAGGACTTAAGAGCACAGACCGGAGACGGGGATTTTCATGAATTTACCAAGCTATGACAAGGTCCTGTCAGACCGGCAGATTTTCTGGCATTTCTACAAGAAAAGCACCACTGACGTTATCGGGCTTATCGTGCTTTTCCTGATCCTGATTGTGATTTTCGTGATCCCCTCCTTTGTAAACATGGATCCCTACACTCAGGACATTACCAAAAGACTGCTGCCCCCATCTTGGGTAGAGGGCGGAGAGCTCCGGCACTTTCTGGGCACCGACGAATTCGGCCGGGACTTTCTGTCCCGGCTCCTCCACGGCGGAGCCAACACCATCGCCTTCGCCTTTCTGGCCACTGTTTGCGCCTCGGCCGCCGGCATTGTGCTGGGAATCCTCACCGGAATCGACCGCCATCACATCCGGAGCAGCCTTATCAGGCACTCCTTTGACATCATTTTTGCCGTGCCCTCGATCCTCATCGTGTTTGTGGTGGTCTCCATTCTGTCTCCCACCCTGCCCCATGCGTCTCTGGCCATAGCCATCTCTCTCCTGCCCCGATTTATCCACACCACCTACAATGCCGTGAAGCATGAAATCGTCAAGGACTATATCAAGGCCAACTTACTGGACGGTTCGTCATATCTGCAGCTGACTTTGCAGTGCATTATTCCCAACATTCTCTCGGTGATTACCATCAATTTCTGGGAAGCCTTCGCCGTGGCCGTGCTGGATATCAGCGCCATCGGCTATCTGGGACTGGGGGCTCAGGCTCCGGAGCCGGAATGGGGGAGCATGCTGATTTCGGGCATGGATCTTATCTATATCGGCAACTCCAAGGCCATTATTCCCGGAATTGCCATCGGCATCACCATTGCCGCCATTGCTCAGGTAGGACACGGCATCGGCAGAGTGCTGACCATGGGAGAAAAAAATGGCTTTAATTGAAATTAAAAACCTGTCCATTTCTCTCAAAACCGAGAACGGCAAGATCCCCATCTGCAAAAATCTGGACTTTTCCGTCAACGAAGGAGAAATCGTCGGCCTTATCGGCACCTCCGGCTCCGGTAAATCCCTGGTCTGCAAGGCCATTGCCGGCATTCACAGCCGCAATCTGGAAATCAGCTTTGACCGCTATCGTTTTGACAATATCGACATTACCGGAAAAACCCTGCACCAGAGAAGACAGTTTCTCTCGGAAAGAGTGGCGATCATGCTGCAGAACGGCACCCGCAGCCTGGATCCCCTGATCACCGTAAGAGAGCAGATGCTGGAAAACCTGCCCAATACCGCCCGGCCCAAAAAAATCTGGAAGCGGCTTTTCTGGAAAAAGCGGGAAATCGACATTCTGCTCCACAAGGTGGGTTTCAAGGATACCGAGGCCATCCTGAATGCCTATCCCCACGAACTCTCGGAGGCGCAGTGCCAGAAGGTTAATATCGCCATGGCATTGGGCCGTAAGCCCCGGCTTCTGATTGCCGATGATCCCATAAGCTCCATGAACGCCCTGTCCCAGCTTCAGATCCTGCGGCTTATCGACGGTCTTAACCAGAACAATCACCTGTCCGTGGTCTATGTGTCCAACGATCTGGGGTCGATTGCCCGGCTTCTGGATCGCATCAATATGTTCTATTTCGGCGAAATTGTAGAGCAGGGCCCCACGGCGCAAATCCTGAAAACTCCGCACCACCCCTTTACCAAAATCATGCTTGATGCCATTCCCGACACCGGATCCGCCTCCCGCCAGAAGAGCTTCTTCAAGGTGCCCGGCGGAGATCATCCGGACTTTCAGCATCCCCCCGTGGGGTGCCCACTGGGGAACCGCTGCCCCTGCGCGGATCGGGAATGCAATGTCAGGCCGCCCATTACCCGCATAAAGAACGGCTTCTTCTGCTGCCATTATCCGCTGAATAAAAATAAATAGGAGCCCTTCATGGCTTACAGCATAACCCCGAAATTCCTGCAGGTGAAAAAACTGTCCGCTTCATTCAGCACCGGCAAATACTTCTTTCTCCAGAAGACAACCCGCGCCCTGACCGATGTTTCCTTCACTCTGGCTCAGGGGGAGACCCTGGCCATCTGCGGTGATGCCGGCTCCGGGAAATCAACGCTGCTGCAGATCCTGAACGGCAGCGGCCCTGACTACGAGGGCGATATCCTCCTTTATGAAAAGAACATCCGGGATTATGAACGCCGGGATCGGGTGTCCATCATCCGGATGATGTACCCCAACCCGGACACCGCTCTGAATCCCCATATCAGGGTGAAGAAAATTCTGGAAACGCCTCTGGTCATGAACACCGATCTGTCCCCCAAGGACATTGCCAAAAGAATCAGCTACACCGCCGAATATGTAGGTCTCCGGGAGGAGCATCTGGAATACTATCTCAATATGCTTACGGACATCCAGAAGCTCCGGCTGTCCCTGGCCCGGGCCCTGGTGCTGCGGCCGCAGGCCCTTTTGGTGGACTCCTCGGTGGAAAAGCTGGATGCCATTCTGAGAATGGATTTCTTCAACAAGTTTCTGGATCTCCAGAAACGCTTCCGGATGTCTCTCATTATCTGTCTCAACGATCTCGATGCCATCAAGCATCTGGCGGACAAGGTGCTGATCCTGGATCAGGGAAAACCGGTGGACATGGGAAGAGTATCCATGCTGGCCTTATCCACCAACGAACTCACCCAGAGAATAGTAAAGAGCTTCAATCACGAATACCGCAGCGTGCGCCGCTGAACGGGGCTTCCAGAGCGCGCTGAAAGAGGTCTCCCGCCGCAGCCGCTTCTCTTTTCCCTGCTCCCGGGCTTTATCAGCGGGGGCTTATCAGATAGAGCACCGGGATCTCAGTCCGGTAAGGCTCTCCCGGAATTCCGGTATCAAAGCCGACAATGCCGGCGGCAATCTCCTCCAGAGAGCCGTCCAGAAAACGATTCCCGGTTTTTTTGCTGACCCGGGCTCCGGAGACCCTTCCGGAGGCGCCGACCTCTGCCAGAATCACCCCGCTCCCCTCAATGCCGTTCCGAAGAGCCCGAGGGGGATATCTTTTAAGTCTTTCGATTTCCCGGCGGATAAGTCCGGCTCCCTTAAGATGTCCTTCCCGGGCCGCCCTTCCGGCATCCTGCCTTAAGGGTTCCCGGGAAGGCGCCGCCGGAGCGGCTGGCACGGGAGAGCCTGAAGCTGAAGTTACGGATTTTTCCGGAGAACCGGAGCCGTTTTTCTTTTTATCAGATATTTCTGACCGGGGAGCCTCCTCACCCTGCCGCTCCCGGCGGGGAGTTACAGCAGAAGGCCCGGACGCCTTCCGGGGCCGGGCCGGGGTTGCCGGACGGGGCTTCGGGGCCGGAGACTCCGGGGCAGACTCCTGAGAAAGAGACTTCTGAGGAGCCGGGGAAGATGAATGAGCCTGGGAAGAAGAAGACGTGGACACATGGGAGGAGGCTGGATCGGAGTCTGACTGAGAAGACAAGGCTTCCGGAGCGGCGGCAGGATCCGAACTGCCTTCAAATGGCAATGAAGAAGGCTCTGAAGCAGGCTGCTCCGGAGAAATCTGGGCTGCGACAGGCCCAGCCAGAATCAGGAGCCGGCCGGTCACTGGTATTTTGGAGGATGATTCGGGAAACTGATGCCGGGGCGTATCCTTAAGCATCTCCGGCAAAAACAGGCAGAGAATCAGCAGCAGAAGCCCTGAAAGGAGCGTGGCTCCCAGAGAAGCCGCGGTATCGGGACTTTCACCGGAAAAGAGGCTCCGGATCCCCAAATCCGGGAGCTTCAAAGGCCGCCCCCGGAGGTGCTTCCAGCCGGGGCTGAGACTGAAGTTTCAGCTGAGTCGGCCCCGGGATCCCCGGCGGGTTTGCCGGTAACCGTGATCACAAAACGGCCGGCCCGTTCCCGGCCGGCGATCTCCATGATCTCCGCCACCTTCTGAAAGGGGGCGCTTTTGTCGGCCATGATATTGAGACGGCGATCGGGGTACCGGGAAAGGAGATCCCGAAGCTCCTCCGGGGTACAGGAGGCACCGTCCGCAAAAAGATCTCCCCGGGCATTAAGCATTGCCCGGATCTCGGAGCTTACCGGCAGGGCCGGATCTCCGGAAACCGCCGGAAGCTCCACCTCCAAAGCCGGTTTCATAAAGCTTGCGGTAAGCACCAGAAAGATGATGAGCATGAACACCACATCAATAAGAGGCGTGAGGTCGCTGTGAGAAACCTCGTCCTCCGCAGCAAAATCCCAGGGGTCAGTCATGCTCTGTCTCTCCCCCGGACGCCGCCGTCAAAGAAAGGCGGATCCGGAGGCTGTACCCCAGAACCTCCGCCCGAAAATCCCGCAGTCTCCCGCTGAGGTGCCAGTGAAAGAAGCTGGCGGGCACGGCAATACAAAGCCCCATAACAGTGGTAATGAGAGCCTGCCAGATACCGGAGGCCAGCAAGGCGGGATCCGGAGCCTGAGATCCGGAGAGATCCCGAAACACCGTTACCATGCCCAGCACCGTGCCGGTGAGTCCCAGAAGCGGCGCTATTACCGCGGCCAGTCTGATAAAACGCACCCGATGCGTAACCCGGCGGAAGGCCCGATCCGCAAAAAATGCCGCCAGCATTCTGAAATCCTCCCGTTCCCGGGGGTTTTCCTGAAAAATTTCCCGGAGAAAGAGAAGCCCGGGATTCCGACCCTGATAATCCGTAAGATCCTTAAGCCCCGGAGAGCCCGGAGGAGTCCCCTTCTCCAGCTTCCGAAAGCCCCAAAATGAGATTTCCGTATAAAGGAGACACCACAGAGACACAAACAGCGCGGCTATGCCCAAGAGGAGCAGCACGGGGCCCAAGGGCCCGGCCATGACAGCAAGGTATTCCAAAATATTACCCTCCTTTTGCCCTGCGCTGCATTTGCGCCGCATCTGCAGCACTGCGCCTTATTTCGTTTGTTCTCTTTCCTTCGGGAATGTCCCGGCCCGGATTTCCGGGCCGGAAATCTTTCGCAAATTTAAGGACAGATACGAAAAACACAGCCCCGCCGAGGCTGTGTTCCTGATTCTGAGACCGGCTCTGGCATGCCTGTTGCGGGTCTCTGACGTGACTAAATACAACCGGATATGACCAGGTCTTTTCCGAAAAACTCAGGCGAGTTCCCGATCCAGACTGGCGCTGACCTCGTTAACCGGCTTGGTGCCGTCAACCTTTACAAAGCGGCATTCCTTCCGATCAGCCTTGGCGGTATAGAAAGCCACCAGAGGTTCAGTCTGATTGTGGTAAACCTCAAGACGACTTCTTACGGTGGCTTCCTCGTCATCCGGACGCACCACCAGATCCTCTCCGGTTACGTCATCCTTGCCGGGAACCATAGGAGGATTGAATACCACGTGATAGGTACGGCCGGAAGCAAGATGCACCCTTCTGCCGCTCATGCGCTTGACAATTTCTTCGTCAGGAACGGAAATTTCCACCACGGCGTCAATGCCGATGCCGCTGGTATCAATGGCCTCTGCCTGGGGGATGGTGCGGGGGAAGCCGTCAAACAGGAAGCCGTTTTTGCAGTCGGGCTCTTTGATTCTGTCCTGTACCAGACCGATAATGATATCGTCGGAAACCAGCTGGCCCCGATCCATCACCTCCTTGGCCTTGAGTCCCAGCGGAGTGCCGGCCTTGATGGCGGCTCTCAGCATGTCGCCGGTGGAGATCTGGGGAATATCATACTTTTTGGTAAGATACTGGGCCTGAGTTCCCTTGCCGGCACCCGGAGCCCCGAGGAGAATAATGCGCATATTATTGTCATTCCTTCTGTAGTTTAGATCCCGAAAGAGAAAAAAGCGATCTGGCGCTCCCGTGCTCTTCCTAAAAATTCCGGAACTATCATACTACAAAACAGGCGGAAAGGCCCTGATTAATCCCCGCCCTGACGATTTTTTGCCGTGGGCCGGCATTTTTGCTTTAAACAATTAATCCGGCTCTGCTAAAATTCCGTTATATCCGGCATCCCTGAGATCGGCACCGGATCCGGTTTTATTTACGGAACAACAAAAGAATCATCACAGAAGAAAATTACTGCATCATGATCCCTGAAAAACATCCCTGCTGTCTTTCCGCCGCGGAAACTGCAAAAGCCGCCGAGAGCATTACCGAACACAAGGCAAACCGCCCTTCCTGGCAGGCCTTTCTTATGGCAATAAACGCCGGAGCCTTTATCGCTCTGGCGTTTATGTTTTATACCACGGCTCTGGCAGACGGACACGGCAAGCTTGCCGGAGGTCTCTGCTTCTCTCTGGGGCTGATGCTCTGCGTGCTCCTGAGCGGCGAACTCTTTACCTCCTCCACCCTGACTCTGGTAGCCCGGACCTCCGGACTCACTACCTGGCGGCAGCTTCTCAAAAACTGGGGCATTGTCTACTGCGGCAACCTGGCCGGGGGGCTTTTTGTGGTTTTTCTGGTAATGCTGGCCCGGCAGTACGACGCCTTTCACGGTCAGTGGGGGCAGGTGGTTCTGGATACCTCTCTCCACAAGCTGTCCCATTTCCGGGAGGGAGAGAGCTGGTTTCGGGGTTTTCTGGAAACCATGACTCTGGGGATTTTCTGCAATATCATGGTCTGTCTGGCCGTCTGGCTGGGCTTTGCCGGAAAAACCCTCACCGACAAGATGCTGGCCATGATCTTCCCGGTGGGCATGTTTGTGGCCTCGGGCTTCGAGCACAGCATTGCCAATATGTTCATGATCCCCGCCGGCATCAGCATCGTGAACTTTGCCGAACCTTCATTCTGGAGCAATGCCGGCCTGGACAGCGCCAAATATCAGGGGCTCACGGTGGATAATTTCATTGTAAGGAACCTGATCCCCGTAACCATCGGCAACATTATCGGGGGCGGCATTTTTGTCGGCCTCTGGAACTGGTACCTTAACGTCCGGGCCTCCGGAAAAAATACCCCGGACTGATAATGTCTGCGGGCTCCGAAGCCGAACTTTGCAAAAAGCGGCTTCGGAGCGGTCAGGATTTTCGTAAGATCCCCTGCCCCGCGCCTCTCTCTTTGCTCTCTCAGCTCTTGCCCTGCCTTACCCTTCATTAAGTCGCTAATCCCCTCAAAAAACATCCGGCAATCTGATGCTTCATGTTAATGCTTAATTATTAACATAAAAAGTATTTGATTAATGACTAGAATAGCTGTATCATGCCGCAGTTTTTTAAGAAGAGGTTTTCCGGACACGGCTTTAATACTGCCGGAAAGGCCAAAACCGCCGGGACAATCTTCTCCTGAAAATCAAAAACAGACTTAATCATCAGGAATAACTGAACTTGCATCAGGATATGCTATGGATATTGCAAATTTAACCTTCAAAGACGGCTTCGGGTGGGTGCTTACCGCCGCCAAACGGTGTCTCCCCAATGCTCTGAGCTTCGTGGCGCTGGCTTTTCTGGCCACGCTGCTTTTTAACATCGGCATCGCTGTTATCGGCTTCATCGCCATGCTGCTGGCAGTGATCCCCATTCTGGGTTGGTTTATGGATCTCGCTCTTGCGATCCTGATCTTTGTTCTGTCTCTGGGATTTTCCTGCGGCTTTATCAAGGCTGTTCAGGAAATGCTTGACCGTAACAGCGTGTCCTTCGGCAGCTTTTTCTTTGGGGTGACAGACCTGGGCTTTTTAATAAAGCTGGTGCCCTTTGCCATCATTCTGGGGCTCATTTACACCGTTTCCGCCGGCGTTGCGGGCTGGTTTGCCATCGCCTCCGTCCGGGCCGGCGACGCTTTTCTGGGATATCTTGCAGAATTCATTGCCCTCATGATTACCGTTGCCCTGGCTATTTACACCGCCTATGCCATGATTCTCTTTATTCAGCGGGATAAACCGAAGGTGATCGCCACTCTGACCGAAGCCGGTGTCGGAATTGCCAAAAATCTCCTGCCGATACTGGGCATGTACACGGGGATGGCTGCGGTTTCCGTAGTTATCTTAATTCTGGTGCAGATAGTTGCCCTGATTGCCGGGGCAGCCGGCTCCGGCACTGCTTCCCTGGCGGCCCTGCTGACAATGCTGGCTCTGTTCTGCGGCGCGGGATTTATCT
>JAEEGF011990479.1_pt1 | contig 16396 bp, 15 predicted proteins | sample 9134171 | NCBI WGS metagenome assembly JAEEGF01 (sample SAMN16246542, study PRJNA631951) | gut metagenome | biome: gut microbiome; feature: rumen; material: AP-attached | host: Bos | place: Iran: Karaj | collected 2018-10
AAGAGTAGAAAGTATAGAGAGTTATTAAAATGATTGGCATTTACAATAAAGACCATTGCAGTGGATGTACAGCATGCGCTAATATTTGTCCTAAAAAAGCTATACAAATGAAATATGAGAATGAAGGATTTTATTATCCAATTATTGATAGCGATTTATGTGTAAATTGTGGGGCGTGTGAAAAGGTATGCCCTTATGAAAATGAATATAAAGAACGTTCGGATCAACTTTTAGTTTATGGATGTCAGAACTTAGATGAGAAGATGAGGCAAAATAGCACAAGTGGTGGTATGTTTTCTGCCATAGCTGAATATGTACTGTCAAAAGAAGGGGTTGTTTTTGGCGCTGGATATGATCTAAATATGCATGTAGTTCATAAATATATTGAGACATATGAAGAAATTCAAAAATTACAAGGATCAAAATATGTCCAAAGTGAACTAGGAGATACTTTTCTAGTTATAAAAAAGTTTTTGGAAGAAGGTAGATATGTGTTATTTACAGGGACCCCATGTCAAGTTGAAGGATTGTTATATTTTTTGAAAGAATGTAACATAGAAAAACTTATAACAGCAGATGTGAAATGTTATGGAGTGCCATCGTCAGAACTTTTTGATATGTTTCAACAGAATTTGTCATGTCGTTATAATACTAGAATAAAAAACTTTTATTTTAGAGATAAAAAATATGGGTATTCTGGAGTAAATGTAAAAGCAATTCTTGAAGATGGAAATAGCATCGAAGATAAATTAGAAATTAAAACATACAGTAAAACGATGTTCTCTAAGATGGGATTACGACGTAGTTGCTATTCGTGTAAATTTACAGATCGAAAGAAAATATCAGATTTTACGTTGGGAGATATCTGGACAATTAGAGATTTTGATAAACGTATGGATGATGATAAAGGCACAACATGCGTAGAGATTAATACTCAGAAAGGTATTAGCGTTTTTAACGAGATTGAGAAACGAGGAACTATCAGAAAAGTCAAAATTGCTGAACTTAGTGGGAACGCTCTTGAGAAATATCAAAAAGGTTTAAAACGTAATTATTCGATGGATGGAGCTCGAAGAAAAGAATTTTTTGATGATATGCATAATATGCCTTATGAAGAATTAATGAAGAAGCATTTTGGAGATACTATAAAAAACAAGGTTGATAATTATGCAAAACCAATTATCAATTCTATTCCTGGGTTGAAAATAATTTTTCGTATCAAAAAATTAAAAAACGCAGGAAAAGTAAGGTATTTTGATTAAGAAAACTAGATGGTGAGAATATGAAGAGGGAAATAATTAGAGTAATGCATACATGTCCACTTGGTACAGGTGGTATAACAAATCTGGTATTGAATATCTGCGAAAAAATAGATAAGAGCATCTTGAATTTTGATTATCTGACATATCGCTATAGAACAGAATTTGCGGAGGCTAGAGCACTTAGTTTTGGCGGAAAAAAATATGTTGCTGATAATGAAAAGGTTAAGCTGAGATTTTTTAAGTTTTGGGTAAAGTTTATTAGATCCTACAAGGTGTTTAAAAATTCACAAACAGATATATTCCATATCAATGCTTCAACACCATATGATACATTGGTAGGTATTGCTGCTAAAATGGCAGGCGTTAAAAAAGTGGTTGTTCATTCTCATAATGCAAGTAACAGTAGTAGAACAAAAGTGAAAGATATTGTAAATCATATAGCAAAATTTATTATGCCATTATATGCTGATGCCTATTTTACATGTTCTACAGAGGCTGCTAAGTACTTATTTCCAGCTAAGATATTTAAGACACATGACTATATTTATATAAAAAATGGTATCGATACAAATAGATTCAAGTTTGATTCTGCCATAAGAGAAAAAATACGTAATGAGAACAATTGGAATGATAAGTTTGTAATATGTAATGTTGGTAGATTGACAAAACAGAAAAATCAATTGTTTCTTATTGATGTTTTTTATGAGATTACGAAGAAAAAAGATAATGCTATTTTGTTGTTGATTGGAATTGGCGAACTTGAGGAAGAATTAAGAAGTAGAGCTCAATCATATGGAATAACAGATAGGGTAGTGTTTTGGGGAGCAACAAAAGAAGTTCGGAATTTATTGCAGGCGGCAGATGTTTATGTCATGACATCATTACATGAGGGACTTCCAGTTTCGGGAATTGAGGCTCAAACATCAGGACTTCCTTGTGTTTTTGCAAACACAATTACCAAGGAAGTTGGCATTAATAAAGAATGTACATTTGTTTCATTAAACGAGTCTGCACAATATTGGGCAGAGGAAATTATAAAAAAGAGTGATCTCGTTATAGATAGAAATATGGGATGTGAAAATGCTAAAAATTCAGGTTTTGATATTTCAAATGTAGCAAATATGATGACTGATTATTATATAGAGTTGTTAAACCAATAATTTGTGTATAAGGGTAATAGGAATAATTTAATGAAAAGGGTATATATAGTCGGAAATTTTAAATATCCGAGAAGTGGTGCGACTTCTAATTACGTTCAATATTTGGGGTGTGCATTAGTAAAAGCTGGTTATGATGTCAATGTAATATCTTTGAAAAATGATGAATTTGATGATAATGAATATAAGAATATCAAAATTTATGAGATTGTTAAGTCAGAAGGAAAGGTATTAGGATATTGGGATTTTTATACTGGTATGGCCAATAAGATTATTAGTGTACTTAAGAAAGAAATGGCATGCTCTGATGATTGTGTAATGATTTATTCTGTTAGGCCTTATGCAGTAAAAAAGATAACCGATTATTGTCATAAAAATGGAATTAAAGTAGGAAATATTGTTACTGAAATGTTTGCCAGAGATAATTTTGATTCCATTTTTGATTATATGAATTATAAAAAAATGAATAATGATTATATTCCTCAAGGTGATTTTGTTTTGCCTATTAGTACTTGGCTTAGGGATTATTTTGATAAATTCAAGGTGAAACAACTAGTTCTTCCTATAATGGCAGATGTCGAAGAATATGAAAATATAGAAAAAAAGCATGGTGAAACGATAAGGTTCATTTTCCCTGGAAATGGTGTTGTAAAAGATTCGTTGGAAGAGATGGTTAATGCTATTTCACATTTCTTGACAAATTATGATATTAATGCTGAATTTCATTTTTGCGGAATAAATGAGAAAAATGTTGAACACCTTTTACCTTCGGGGGATATAAAAAACAAGATTATATTTCATGACTGGCTGAAATATGATCAATTGATTCAGTTATACATGGACATGGATTTTTTGCTTCTTGCAAGATCAGATTGTCAAATGTGTAGAGCTAATTTTCCAAGTAAAGTACCTGAATTGATGTCTTATGGTGTTGTTCCAGTTGCATCTATTGTTGGGGATTATACCAAGTATTATTTAAAAGACAACGTAAATAGTATCCTTTTTTACGGTTGCGAAAAAGAGTCTATTGAAAAGGCTATAGTTAGAGCTTGCAAACTAGATGGTGATGGAAGAAGAAGACTATCTAAAGAAGCTTTAAAAATGGTTAAAACAAAATTGGATTATAGAAATTGGGATGTTGTTTTAAGAGATTTTTTGGAGAGTAAAAATTGAAAGGAATTGCAGGTTTAAGAAAAGAATTATTTCAATATATTGCGATTTATATTCTGTGTGTTCTAAACGGATCTATGCTGTTTATTAGAAGTAAAAACGTAATAGTTTACACAGTGATTGCTGTATATTTGATTTTAATGTTATTGAGTAGAAAATATAGAAACAAAGAACCAATTATTATTTGCTTTATTCTGTTTACAGCTACTGTTTTTGTGAGACTTGTTTCAGGTGAAATAGGCATTGAAATATTTTTATTATACTCAGCCCAGATACTGATTGTTTTTTTGTGCTTACAGATTGATAAAAAGAATTTTTTGCAGCGATTTATTAATATTGTTGTGTTTTTGTCTGCTATAAGTTTGGTATTTTGGCTTGCGCTATTACTATTTCCTGAGTTAGTAAAAAATATTTTGACTACAGTTACTGTTATCGAAAATAAAAATGGTATAGTTGACAACTACTACGGGGTACTGTTATATACATTCTCTGAAGATTATGGATTAGAGCGTAATGCTGGTATTTTTTCTGAACCTGGAAGATTTCAAGGAATTCTTGAGGGCGCATTATGGATATTGATGTTTTTGGATGATTGTTTATGTATCAGCAAGAAAAAAACATATTTATATATAGGAATAATTATTATTACTATTTTAAGCACTCAATCTACAGCTGGTTATATTAGTCTTTTAGCAATCATTATATGTTATTTGTTAAAGGGATCACGTGTAGATAAGCCATTGAAAAGAATGCTTATATTATGTATGTCAATAATAGGTATGCTTTTCATATTTGATGTGATAATCAATGGGCCGTTAAGCCTATTTAATAGTGTAATTACCGATAAGCTGATAGATACAGATATTAATGACGCGGCATCTTCTGGAGGAGCACGATTAAGAATGATGCAAATTTGTTTGGATGCTATAATCGAGAAGCCTTGGGGGGCAGGAACTATTGGGGCTGAAGGTAATATTGTATCAGCTGGAATAATGAGATTGTTTGCATATTTTGGAGTAGTTCCGGGGGGGATAGTATTATTTTGGATGTTTCGTCCTTTTTTTAAGTATAATTATCCAATCATAGAAATAGTAACATTTATATTTGTGTACATTAATTTGGGATTGGCACAGACTTACGCATTTTATCCTGGCTTGCTAGTGGTGCCAGTAAGCATAAGTTTTATGAAGATTTTTTATAAAAAAAGTGAGTAGGATTGTATGGTGGTTTCAGTTTTTAATAGGAAGTTACATGGAGATTCAAAGACTGTAGCATTAAATGCTGCAGGAGGCTTAATAATTAAGGGAAGTTCAATTTTAATAGGATTATTTACCACCCCTGCGTACATGAGATATTTTAGTGATAACGCAGTTTTAGGTGTATGGTATTCGATGTTATCTGTGTTGACATGGATTATGTATTTTGACATGGGAATCGGAAATGGGCTGAGAAACAAGCTTGTCGAATGCATATCTACTAAAAACTATGAAAAAGGAAGAAGATATATTTCATCAGCATATATTTTTCTTGTGGCTATTGCGCTTATAGTTGGTTTTGTTTTATGCATATTAAACAAGCTTATTGATTGGAATAAGTTTTTTAATATAGATGTAAACAATATTAGCAAACAAACTTTAGCACTTTCTGTCGTGACACTGCTTTTGGGAATTTTAATACAGCTTGTCCTCAGAATGATTACTTCAATCATGTATGCTTTGCAGAAATCGTTTGTTACAAATCTTCTTGCTGTTATAACAAATGGAATTCAGCTTATTTTTGTTTCTGTATGTAATAGAACTGGTAATAATAATGATTTGGTAGTACTCGCTGTTGTTCATATCTTAACTGTCAATATTCCTCTTTTGTTTGTGACTATTTTTGTTTTTTGTACAACGCTAAAAAAGATGAGACCAAGCTTTAAGTTTTTTGATATTAATCTTGCAAAGGAAACTTTTTCGCTTGGTAGCAAATTTTTGGTTTTGCAAATCCTGGCAATGTTATTAAGTACGTCATACATTACATACTTAATTAATAAGCTTATTAGTGCAGAAAGCGTAGTTGAATATAATATTTACTATAAAATATATTCCCAGTTCTATACTGTTTTTGGCATTATTATGGCTCCAATCTGGTCGGCAGTTACAAAAGCGATGGTTGAAAACAATAATATATGGATAAAGAAGGTTGTGAAGACATACAGCGGCATAATAGCACTACTGTTTACTTCACAGTTTATACTTTTCCCTATCTTGCAATTTTTCTTTGATTTTTGGTTGGGAGACAAGACGATTCCAGTAGATTATAGGATAATGCTTGTATTTACAATCAATACGGGAGTGCTGATGGCATATCTATTTTTGTCTCAGCTAAGTAATGGATTAAATGAACTTACCATACAATTTAGAACTATGATTTTAGCTGCTGTGTTACTTACTGTTTTTTCAATAGTCCTAAGTTATTGGTTTAACCATTTTATTGTTGTAATAATAGCACAGATTTTAGCATTGCTTCCATATATTATCATTCAGATGCTTTGGTTAAGAAAGCGTTTGAAATGATTATATATGCTATTAAAAGGGAATAATAAGATATTTCATTTAGAAAAATAAGTATTTCATAGGAGTAATAATGTTTTACGGAAATATATGGTCATTACTGCCTCCATTAATCGCAATTATATTTGCACTTAAGACCAAAGAAGTGTATTCATCTTTATTTTTAGGAGTTGTTGTAGGTGGATTACTATATTGTGATTTTAATGTAATCGATACATTAAACTATGTAGTTATAGACGGAATTATTGCACAATTATCTGATGGATGGAATGTTGGTATACTCTGTTTTCTTGTGTTGCTTGGCTGTATTGTTGTTCTTATGAATAGTGCGGGAGGATCTGCGGCTTTTGGAAGTTGGGCGCTTGTGCATATTAAAACTAGGACTAAGGCGCAGTTGGCTACTATATTACTTGGTGTTTTGATTTTTATAGATGATTACTTCAACTGTTTGACTGTAGGCTCTGTTATGCGTTCCATTATTGATAAACATAAGATTTCAAGAGAAAAGCTGGCTTATCTAATTGATGCTACAGCGGCACCGATTTGTATTATTGCACCTATATCGTCTTGGGCTGCAGCAGTTACTGGTTTTGTTGATGGGATGAATGGATTAACACTATTTATTAGAGCTATTCCGTATAATTTTTATGCCTTTATAACTTTAGCAATGATGGTAACTATCACAATTGCAGGAATCGATTTTGGTCCGATGAGAATAGCAGAAGCTAATGCTACTTCTAGTCATGACGAGAATAATAATTACTGTTTAACGTCAAGTGGTTTTGCAAATCAAAGCGATGTGAATTCTTGTAAAAAGGGCAAAATTATGTACCTGATTTTTCCGATTTCAGTTCTTGTTGTGAGTTGTATTATTGGAATGATTTATACAGGAGGTTTTTTTTCTGGAGTAGGTTTTATTGAGGCTTTTTCAAATTCTAATGCTTCGACGGGGCTTGTTTTAGGCGCTGTTTTTGCGCTTACCTTTTCAATTGTTTTTTTTATTACAACAAAAACGTTGTCATTTACTGAATGTATGAATGCTTTACCAGAAGGCTTTAAAAGTATGGTGCCAGCTATTTTGGTTTTGGCACTTGCATGGACACTAAAGGATGTTACAGATTCTCTTGGAGCTTCAGTATACGTTGCTAGTGTAGTAGAAAGGGTAATGGTACACGAATATTTGTTAAATATACTTCCTGCGTTTTTGTTCATAACAGGAGCTTTTTTAGCTTTTGCTACAGGAACATCATGGGGGTCATTTGGCATTCTTATTCCAATTGCTGTTAATGTTTTTGGTGGAGATATTAGTAATGAACTTATGATTATTTCTATATCTGCATGTATGGCAGGCGCTGTATGTGGAGATCATTGTTCACCAATTTCCGATACTACGATAATGGCTAGTGCAGGTGCTCAGTGTAAGCATATCAATCATGTATCTACACAGCTACCATATGCTATTTGCGCCGCATTTCTGTCTTTTGTTCAGTATATGATAGCAGGTTTTGTGAGAAAATGGTTTGTATGTTTGCCCTTGGGAATTCTAACCACAGTAGTAGTGCTGCTATTAGCAAAAAAGATATTAGAAAACAACGAAATACAACAAAATCAAGCTAAGAGTTGTGCGTGATTTTATGAAATGTTGATGTTATTGCTTGGAGGAATAAAGTGAAGAAGATTAAGCGATATATTCCGATGCTTGGGTTTATAGTTATTATTCTTTTTTTAACATTCCAGTCTCAAGAAAATACCACTTATTTATCAGATTTAGTTCAAAATATATGTAGAAACGTATTATCTGATACGTCAAGCAGATGGGCAACAGATAGGCATTGGTTCAGAACTTTATTTCATCTTCCTCTCTATTTTATTTTGGGGGTGCTGGCATGTAAATCGGTACAGAATATTTATGTGGCTATTGGTATTTGTGGATTTATTGGAATAACTGATGAAACTATAAAAATATTTCTTCCTACTAGAGAATTTGGCGGCATAGATCTTATTTTTGATGCTTTGGGATTCATGTCTGGGATTGGGGTCGTATATATATTTAGGTTATTGAAAAGAACACTTTTTCAGTAATATGAGATAGAAGGACTATACGGAGAATATAAAACGGATATAAAAAAGATAGATATGTCTTTGCTCATAAAATATAGAACATAGTGCAGGGGGCTTGGATATATTTTGAAAAATTTTTTTGTGTTGAATAGGGTATTGTATATAGAAGCGAGAAAGGCGGTTATATATGGCTTCGTTTACAGAGCTTTATGATGGAGATATGTCACGATATTCAAGAGGTGTAAATGGTTGGACAAAAAAATACCTTTACTTTTTTCGGAAGGCATCAACGTGCTCCAATAGAGTGATTTTAAATTATTATTATAGATTCCGATTTCGTAAATTGAGCGAAAAGCATGGCATGGAAATTCACTATACTACAGAAATTGGAAAGGGATTATACATTGGACATCCTTATAATATAACGATTAATCCAAATGCCCGATTGGGCGAGAATATAAATATTCATAAAGGAGTGGTCATTGGGCAAGAGAATAGGGGGCCGCGAAAAGGAGTACCAACGATAGGGAATCAAGTTTGGATTGGTATTAATTCAATAATTGTTGGAAAAGTTAAAATTGGAGATGATGTGCTAATTGCTCCTAATTCATATGTTAATTGTGATGTGCCATCACATTCGATTGTATTAGGAAATCCCTGTAGGATTATTTCACGAGATAATGCGACAGAAGGATATATCAACGATATTGTGTAGAGAAGAAAAAATGGTGACAGGTTCCAAATCATGATATGAAAACACCCCCCGTTCTTAAAAACGAGCAGGGTAAGCCCTCATCCATGAGTACTGGATATCAAAAATCCCCGCATTTCTGCAGGGATCTGATATAAATATATGCACTTTGAAAATTTAAGATTTTTTAAATCTGCTAGGACATTTTTCCTGGACGTTTTTAGACCAGGGAAGAAGATCATCCAGGAATCTAAGATCATGGTCATCCATGTGCTTAGGAATCTCTGATAACAGCAGTTCAAAATACTCATAAGTATTAACACTGTTTGCTTTAGCGGTTTCAGCAAGACTGAAGATCATAGCACTTGCCTTGGCTCCGTTATCGGATTCCATAAGTACAAAGTTCTTTCGGGCTATTGTAAATGGTCTTATGGCCTGCTCGGCATAGTTATTATCCATAGGAACCCGGCCATCAGTGAGGAACTTACGAAGGTATTCTTCCTGATTAATGCTGTAGGCTAGAGCTTTGCCGATGACACTGTTATGAGTGACTTGGGAATATTTCAGTTTTGCCCATGCGAAATAGTCATCAACTTTTTCCTGTAGGACTAGCTGACGCTGTTTTTTACGGTCTCTGTTTGAAAGGTCATCAAAGCCGTTATCGATATGCATTATCTCGGTTATCATCGAGTATGCCTCTGCGGCTATTGAGCCTTTGGCTGCTTCTACGCCTACCGATTTGATGAACTCGGCAAAAGGTCTTCTGGCGTGAATCCAGCAACCTGAGATTTTCAGGTCTTTTCGCTCTTTACCAAGAGTATGGTAGACCTGATAGCCATCCGTGACCACGGTTCCGGAGAAGTCTTTTAGGAATTCTCGTGGGTGGTCTGCTCTTCTGGATGGCTGCCAATCGTAAAGCACGATCGGATGCTTGGAGCAGTGTGGATTGTTTCTATATACCCACATGTAAGTCTTCTTGCCGTTCTTGATCTTGGTCTTGTCAATGCGCATGCATTTAACGGGCGTCTCATCAGCATGGATAACACTGCTGTCATAGATGAGTTCGTGAATGCGGTCATATATAAGAGAAAGGTATCTTTCAGCACTTTTTATGACCCAGTTAGCCATGGTATTGGTTGCAAGGTTGATTCCGTTATCCTTGTAAGCTCTTGCCTGTCTTTCAAGAGGAATTGCATTTACATATTTACCATTGAGGATTGATGCAACAAGTGCAGGCGTAGCAATGCTGTTACGGAAAAGATCAACTGGCCTTTCAGCCCTTATGATCTTTCCGTTGTTGTCCTTGGAAGTGTACACATGTACGTGATGCTCATCAACAATGAATGTTTCAGGAATTATATGAAGACGCTTGTAGACCTCTTCTGGAAGTTCCTTGTAACCATTAGGGAATTTCTCGGCGAGTTCTTCATCACTAAGCCTGTGATCGAATACTCGTGCTGGAAGTCCATCAAGATCAGCCTCACGCTTACCTTTGGCCTTGGAACGCTTGTAAGAAGAGATGATAACTTCGGTAATCTCTGGCTCAGGAGCGGATGGATTCTTTGTGGCTTCAGCTTCATTGAAGGCATCGAAAAAAGAAAGCTGACCATCGATTTCTGATGCAGCTTCAGAATGCTTACCAAAGTGACGCTGGTTCATGATGCGGAGCTGTTCAGCAAATATCTCAAGCTGGCGAGCCTGATCAGCGAGCTGATCATTAGCTTTATCAAGCTGAGCGTTTGCCTTGTCGAGTTGTTCCTGCATCAAGGCAAGCTGTTCCTGTAGGGAAGATGTGATGATGATCAAAGCTTCCTTTGGGAGATTATTCAGTTGATCATTTGATAACTGCATCATAGAAATTTTCTCCTTGATTACTCTGTAATTATAGCAAAGTAGCGGAGTTTAGGCTAATAGCAGCGGATTTAAGCCTCGTCAAAATGCCTATTAATAGACATTAATCTTTGGCTGAATAAGAAGTCTTATACTAAAGCTTTAAATAAAAAGAAAAGTGCCGTGTAGAGCCTGTCATGACCGCAAAAAGGGCTTAATGGTCGTGATAAGCTGTGCACAGCACCCATAGAAACAGATGGGAAAGCAGCAGAGTAAAAATCTCTGTTTTGCACAAAGAATTGAATACAGAATCAAGCAGAATAGCCGGGCTGGATATCGTAGATAAGCGGATCCAATGCAAAACCCTGCATCAGCCACTTGAACTGCTCAGGTCGTAACTGCCTAAGCTCCTCGCTGGTCCTTGGCCAGACAAATCGTCCCTGTTCGACGCGTTTGTAAAGAAGCAGGAACCCGTCTCCTTCCCAGAGAAGGCCTTTGATCCTGGTTGAAGATCTTCCACAGAAAAGAAAGAGTGTGTTGGGAACAAAGAGGTTAACCTTGTACTTCCTCTCAATGATGGCAGCAAGGGAATCAATTCCGGATCTCATGTCTGTGTAGCCGCAAACTACATAGACTGCAGGAAAGTAATTAAAGTCAGCATCCTTAAGCATGACGCACCGCCTTAATGATGCCGGATATGACATCGTCCGATGCATTAGAACCAATCTCAATGTGGATATCGCCAAGTGATATTGAGACGGGAGAAATGACTTTTGTCGATTCGCGCAATTCGCGCAAATCGTGCGAAGGGGCCTCGACATTTTGTGTGGGAGCAGGAAGAGACGGGGTAATGACAGATGGTGGGGATAATGGGACAATCTCTGGCAGAGTAACATCCTTAAGAGCAGTTTCTTTGAGTAAATGCTTCCAGTAATTGTAGGCATGAAAGGTATAACCGGTCTGGTTGCACCATTGCCTGATGGTCAGACCACTTTCGGTCTGATCTTTGATAAGAGCGGCCCACTTGGCCATTTTAGCTTGATGGATCTTTTGTTTTGCATTCATGAGAAATACCTCCTTGGAATTTAGACACGAATCGCGCGATTCGCGCAAATCGAGTAAACATATTTGGGAAAATCATCTCATGAATGTGCTACAATTGACAGAGTACGGATTATTGAGGACTTACTTGGAACCTATGTCAAGTGCTTTATGAATTATTTTGATGTTTTATGCAAAATGAAAAGACTTAAATCCTATATTTATCTGAAATTTAGTTTTTAGCAAATAAATATGGGGAGTTATGTTAGGGCAAAGTTTTGGATTTTTGATGTAATAATGCTGAATGCAAAAAGTCTTTTCAGTTCCCGACTATGTAGATTACAAATTGAAACTTGTCAAAGCTATACTATGGCCTTAATTAGTCTATGATATTGGATTCATTTTGAAAATATGATATTTACAACGGTATCGACCATACTTGCAATGGTACTTAGCACTATTTATATACTATATGGTTATTTTTGCTCAGCCAATAGATCTGATTCTATATATTTCTATTCTTATAATTTGCTTTAGAAAATGATTGAAAAATAAAAAAAATGAATGTTGAGGATTAATAGATGAATAATAATGACACAAAAATGACCACTCGGATTGAGTGGATAGATGCTCTTAAGGGAATTGTTATTTGTCTTGTTGTATTTGGCCATAATATTCAATATGGCTCAGGTGAAGCGTTTCTTTTGGAAAAAGAGTTTTATAATAACAATGTTTTTAAATTCATTTATTCTTTTCATATGCCTTGCTTTATGTTGATTTCAGGATTCTTTTTTGGCTATACAATTAAAAAACCTGATTTTTTCAGAGATAGGGTTCATAGTCTTTTAGTACCAATTACTGTATGGTCTATGATTCCAACATGCATACGGATTGCAAAACAAGTTTTTGTGGGGAAGTTATCTTTCAAAACGTTTATTTCAACTTTGATAAGGACGCAGCTAATGTACTATTGGTTTTTATGGGCTGTGTTAGTATGTTCTATAGTGGTTTGGGCAATGTATAAGCTATCACTAGATGGGATTTTATATTTTGTTATTATTTTGGTAGTGTTTCTATTTGCTAATGATTGGCTTAACACCTCATATTGGAAATATATGTTTCCATATTTTGTTATTGGATATCTATGGAACATCAGAGGTAAATACATTCAAATTAACAGGGAAACAAAATGCTTTTTAATACTTCCGCTAATGATTAGTTTCTTAATTCTTTTGCGTTACTATAATGAAAGCAGTTATATATATACGACAGGGATTCAGATAAACAGTTTAAATAAATTACTAATTGATATATATCGTTATGTAATAGGATTGGTCGGCGCACTGGCTTTAATACTTTTAGTAAACTTTTTCTATAGTATTTTTGATAAGTATATTCCAGTATTAAATAAACCGTTTGTATATCTCGGAAAGATATCATTGACTATATATGTTATTGATAACTTACTGAATGATTATGTAATTAGAGTTATTACTAAAGGCTTCTCACTAAACTATGTGACAATTATTATTGAAACACTATTAGTAATAATTTTTTGCATTTTATTTGATTTGGGAATTAAAAGAATACCTGTTGCACGAAAAATTCTTTTAGGCAGTAGATGATCACATTGCTAACTTTCAACATTGGTGCCAGGCACCAATGTGGTACACCTTTTGTCAACTTAACATGAATAAGTATACCGTTTTAAGGTGAAATTAATTACCTGTATGTTGATTGTTTCATATTTTCAAAGCGTCATAATTTACTTTTTGTATTTTTGTATAACAAACAGACCTGAGCTGTACCAGGTCTGATGAACCATCTTTTATGGAGTATCAATTAACAGGTTTTAGGTTAGGAAAGTGTTTTCGACAGACGAGTTTTCTGGTTTTTCTTCTGAATTTTCTGCCGAGCACTACCTGCAATCTGACCTTGAAAGTATCGTATACTATCTGATCCAAGTATTCTGTTGGGAGAATATTACAAAGTATCTTTGGAATGGCTTTTTTTAATCGCCCGATGATGTACGCCCTGTTAGCCTGATATCGATATTTTCCTGTTGTTGTCATGTGTTCATCTATGCCATCATCGACTTTGTTCTTTATTAAAGAAGTCAGATTCGACATAAGTAGATTTATATAGAACTCTTGAAATACAGCAGTTTTATTTTTTCCACTGTATTCAAGAAGGAATATTTCTTTTAGCTCCATGTATTTACTTTCAAGTGGCCAGCGCAGAAAGTATAGTTCACGGAACATATCTACAGTGGTACCGGTCACCGTGACGAAAGTGTGTTCAGGGGAAGCTATTTTTTCATAAAAAATATCCCTGCTCGAAAGAGCAGGGATTAGTTATAAAGTAAGTTATGCCTTAATGCCGTTATCCTCAAATAATTAGCGTAGACGAGCATTTTCATCTTTAAGCGTAGCATTCTCATCAGTAAGCTCTTTTATCGTTTCTTCTCTTTTAGCCTGATAACGGAGAAAATCTTCATGATCTCTGGCAACTTTACGGATGTTCTCATCTGTGTTTGAGAGGTAGAGAGATTCAATAGCAGAAGACATGCATTCATTATTCTGTGCAACCATTTTAAGTACTCCCAGGTTTTGGATTTGAAGAGGCGAAATCTTCACAGATTTAATCATCATAATTAGGGTCAATGAGTTCCCGGATAAGCTTCATCTGGTATTCGTGGTCCTTAGAGGCTTTGATAATATCGTCAGAGCGACCGAGCTCAGCCAGTTTACTGTTTAGCTCATTTATGAGATCAATACCCTCAGTTTTACCCTCGAGTTTACTTTCTTTTGCAATATATTTCATATGTTCAGCCTGATCATATTCAAATAAACTATACATGATAATGGTTTTCCTTTCCTTTATCAAGAAATCACGCAGAATATCGTTGTCTATGCAGTAATCAACTGCCTTAGGAATAGCTTTTGACATAGGCAAGCTACTTTCATATTCGCGGACTTTTGCAACAAAGAGGGAATACTCTTCAAGTTTTTTACAACCTTTCATGAGGGAGGTATTCATTCCTTTGTTGATATTATACACCTTCACACTGAGTTCAAGGTCGGGTTTTTCTGATTTTTTGATATATAAATCAGATAGGGCGTAAGTTATTTCCTCGGGCATTTCTTCCTTTCCATTGTAGAACATGATGAAATGTGGCTCGGGGATATCCATTTTTACGCTGCTGTACAACATACTCTGATCTATTAATTGTGAGTATAAGGTACTTACGTAAAACATGCATCTAAGAGGAATGTTAGGACACTTGGTGGATTGATGTTCATAGATATTTAATTGGGTGTCAATGATAAAGGATAGATCATTCTTTACTCCCATAAATATGGCATTATCCAAGGTGTTGATGATAAGGTCATCAGGATTATCGTAATGCGAGTTATTAATAGCGTTATAGAGGTCAAGGAGAGCTCTTTTATCCTCTTTGAACAGTAATCTGAAGACGGTATCCTTATGATTTCTGTTGGCCCATGGCCACAATAGTTTTTTGAAATAGATTTTGTTTCTTTTGATTTTCAATTTGTTAGTCCTTTCCGGTGAATTCGTTAATAATTTTTGATTCTTGGTGCATTTGTAAATCCTTTCTGTTTGTTACGATCTTTGGAAAATGGCTCAGAGGCCGGAAGTAAAGAATGTAACTGAAATTTTATGATGCTCAGAAATGAGCTATAGACTATGTTAACCGGAAATTATTAAGATTTACCGTCGAAATTTCTTAAGATTTTATGTAGATAAAAACCTAGAGGAAAAAACGATAATCCAAGATATGATATAATTAATGCAACAATAATAAACATTAGTGAGAACCATGATGTGAGTAATACTGATAACAATACGTTGAAGCTTTTGACGACGTTGTTCGATGAAACACTTGATGCGGATACCAAGATAACTAAACTTGAGAATGACTATGGGTTGCCGCTTACAAAGGAAATAGAAGATGAGGTGACATCTATGTGTACATATGCAACTAGTATGGAAAATAAAGGTATTGAGAAAGGGCTTAAAGCGCTTGTTAATAGCTTGAAAGTATATATTAAAGATTTTAATAAGTTATATGAAGCTATTATTCAAAATGAAGACTATGCTAATGTGAGCAAAGAACAGGTTAGAAAGTACTATTGATATTCGGTGAATGAATTGTTTTTTCTAAGTGCATGATATGAAAAAGATAAAGGTATCCCTGCTCGAAAGAGCAGGGATTAGTTATATAGAAAGTTATGGCTCAATACCATTGTCCTTTAAAAGCTCGAGGCAAGCACTTCATAGATTTAATCATCATAATCGGGGTCAATGAGCTCACGGATTAACTCTTAATACAGAGGATGAAAGCTTTTGTATTAGGAGTTTTTGTTATAAAAACTGATCGAATGGGTAGATAAGAAGCAGCCACAAAAAAGAATTATTGATAATATTTCGCTAATGATTTATTATTTAAAGTCAGTACAATATGGATTTATATAGAGAGGAAATCATACTATGTGCGGAATAGTTGGATATATTGGTAAACGTCAGGCGGCTCCAATACTGATCGATGGGCTCAAGAAGCTTGAATACAGAGGATATGACTCAGCAGGTCTTTGTGTTAGAAACAAG
>JAEEGF010703869.1_pt1 | contig 16395 bp, 12 predicted proteins | sample 9134171 | NCBI WGS metagenome assembly JAEEGF01 (sample SAMN16246542, study PRJNA631951) | gut metagenome | biome: gut microbiome; feature: rumen; material: AP-attached | host: Bos | place: Iran: Karaj | collected 2018-10
CACGCATTCCTCTAAACCTTTGCGGTTTTCCAATATACTTTTCATATCAATTTTTGAATTGTCAATAAAGTCGGTATAATATTATAGTACTAATACACAAATGTTTGAATGACAAAAAGCAGTCATCCATGCAGCAACAGTGTTGCTGCTCCAATGTCCGGATGGTTTAATTCCTAACGTCTAAACCGTGTCCCCATACCTTTCCTTTGTGATCTGGTCAAGCGATTTGCCACGTGTGTTCGGAGCTCCAATCACACCCACGATCAACGAAATCGCCAGCAAAGCCACCATGCAATAAGCTGCCACGGTGAAGCCTTCGCCGTTCTCACCATAGATATAGGTGAACACAAGGCCCCATACAGCCGAAAGACCACGGACAATGAAGAACATCAGGCCTTGGGCGCCAGCGCGGAACTTCGCTGGAAACAGCTCTGAACCCCAAAGCGCATAGAACACCTGAACGCTGCAGCCGTTGTTAATGCCCCACAGAATCGTGAAGATCCACAGCCACATCAGGCTGTCCACACCGATTCCGATGATGATGAACCATGCAGTCAAAGCGCACAGCAGACCAAACACATAGAAAATGCGGTGGGCTACCTTGTCAACCAAGAACGAGATGATGAAAGTGGTGGCTACCACTACCACCCAGCTGATGCAGCTCAGCATGTTGGCATCTTTGTTGCTCATGCCGCCTGCCGACTCATAGATGTGAGGCTGGAAAAAGCCCATCACGGAAGCTACTAAGTTCCATGTCAGGTAGATGATGGCAAGGAATGCCACCGTCTTCACTGCGATGCGGTTGCGGAACAGCACCTTGATGTTCTCCAGCAAGCCGGTCTGCTGACCCGACTCTTTGGCTGCCTCAAACTCAGCACTTTCCTGAAGCTTGCGCTGAAGGTTCCAGGCGATGAAAGCCACGACAAACAGGGAGAAGAACACCACACGTGAGCTGAACACCTCCACTGAAGCCTGAGCCATGCCGTCGCCACCGAAACCATGGGCGAGCGACTCCACCCAGCCATATAGATAGCCGCCCGGAGCAAACAGCATGCCCAACAGCAGGATGCACATCGGGCCGATGCCCCACGACATCTGCGACAGGCTGATGTTGCGTCCGCGGTTGTTGATTTCAGAACTCTCTGAGATATAGGTCCAAGATGCTGGAACTCCCACACCCACTGAGATGCCCGTGAACAGGAAGCCGGCAAGCAGCATCGGGAAATTCACGGAGCACATGATCAGCAACACGCCGAACATATAGACCAGGAGGTTGTAGGTGAAGATGAACTTACGGCCGTATTTGTCAGCAAGGAATCCACCGATGATGGCGCCCACTGCGGCACCAAGGCAGTTGGCGCTGATGAAATTCAGCCAACCCAGGTGAAGCTCGCTCAAGCCAAGGTAATTCTGCCAGAGGGTCAGACCGCTCGCACCGGCCACGATGGCGCCGGCGTCAAGGTAATTGTTGAGCGACACGGCAAGTGTGCTCTTCAAACTGCTGCTCTTTCCCATATATCAACGTGTTACGATATCTACTTCTACATTGAATATCTTTGCCACCTTCAGAATCGTATCGATGTGGCGGCCAACGGCGGCGGCCATGTGGTGGGTCGGACCTGCCTCGCTCCAGCGGTTGCAGAACTCACGTGCGCCGCAACTGAAACGGGTACGCATGTTCGTGTCACCGAACGTGAAGATTGGACCATCCTCGTTCACACCTTCTGCCACTACGAACTTGAACACGCCGTTCTTGTCCTGGGTGATGCCGAGATAGGTCACCTCGCCTACTGGTGGGTAGAACTGGGTGAGGTAACCACCGCCCGACTTGCCATGAAACACCGGAACTATCTTCATCGTTGGCTTTTTGGCCTGAGAAATGTCAAAGTCGCCGGAGCCGGAGTGACCGATGATGCAGATGTCTTTGTCGAAGTCAATCGAATACATCTCTGACAACGTGCCCGTGCCGGAGATGGTTTTCAAGATCGACATAGCCATCGCTACCTTCATGTCGCCCTCCACAGCGCAGGCCGTGTGCTGCTTGATCAGCATCGAGAACGCTGGAATCAGCATCGAGTCGAGCTTGCCTGCCACACCTTTGGCAAAGCCGTCGTAATGGCTGGCAATCAGGCCCAGCTGCTCGTCTTTCACCCACTGCTCGAAGGCTACCACGTATTTGGCCATGTCCCACACTTTCTCTATCGTACCACCACCTTCAATGTCGAACGTGTCGAGAATGTCCTGAGCTTTGGCACGGATGGCGTCCTCATCGGTGATGTTGTCGGCGATGGCCCACATCTTTTCCCAGTCAAACTGCTTCGTGTAGAGCCACATACGATGATAGAGGTTGGTCTCGTCGATGTAGAGGTCCATCATGCCTGGGTATGGACGCCCGATCTGGGCAATGTTCGTGTCGCGGAAGCGGCGGCGTACCTGGGCGGCACGGCACCAGTCCTCAATCTCTGCCTTCACGTATGGGTCGCCGCCTTCAACCACACCCGTGATCACGGCGTGGCGCTTGCCGGCACGCTCCAAGTCTGCAACCATCTCACCTACTGCACCGCAGGCATAAAGCTCGCCGAGCCAAGTTGGGATGTCGGTGTTGGCGTAGTCTGGAGCCTTCTTCTTCTGAACGTTCACCAGCACCACCGGAACATCCAGGTCGCGAACAGCTGGAAGCATGTTGTAGGAGGTGGCGTAGGTCAGCAGCTGAAGAATCACCAAATCCACGTCGGCGGCACGGAATTTGTCACCGGCAGCCTGCGACTGCTCTTTGGTGGTCACCAACCCACCGTCAATCAGCTCCACGCTGTCGGGAAGGGTCTGCTTAAAGGCTGCATACTGCGATTCAAACTCAGGAACCAGAGATGGGAACTGAGGAAGGTAGGCACCAAGGGCGATGGAGAACACACCCACGCGGGCCTTCGTTTCAACTAAAGGTTTTGCCATTTTGTCTTTCGTTTATTGTTGTGAATGATTATTTCTTTTGATTGGGAAGGCGAGTCCTAAACCTTGAGAACCAACACATTGGCATGCAAGGACCGAACTGCTCATTTCGTGCCGGTCACGGTGAGATAGCGACGGTAGCCTTCGTCCCATGCCTCGCGGTCGCAAGGCTCATAGTGGTGCATCTCGATGCTCCCGGCGATGATGCGGCGCATCTCGAAGATATCGCTTACCAAACCGGCGGCTTTGGCCTGAAGCATGATGTTGCCGATGGCGGTGCCTTCAACCGGACCTGTCACCACCGGCAGGCCGGTGCTGTTTGCAGCCATCTGCATCAACGGTTTGTTGTACGTGCCGCCGCCAATCACATGGAGCTTTTCGATAGGGAATGGAGAGAGCGATTTCAGATAACCCAACACCTGACGGTAGCGCATGGCCAGACTGTCGAAGATGCAGCGGGAAATCTCGCGGTAGCCTTTCGGAACGGGCTGGCCGGTCTCAGAGCAATAACTCTGAATGGCAGCGGTCATGCTCGACGGATTGGCGAAGCGGGAATCATCGGGGTTGATGAAGAAACGGAAGGCGGGCTCTTTCGACGCGTCTTCATTGATGGTGTTCACGTTGCTCGGAGCTTCGTCTTCGCCGTTTGGATGTTCGGAGGCCTTCCATTCTTTGCGGCAACGCTCCAACAACCACATTCCGCAGATGTTTTTCAAGAATCGGGTGGTCCCTTCGATGCCGCCTTCGTTGGTGAAGTTGTAGGCGTAGCTCTGTTCGTTGATGATGGCGTCGCGGGTCTCTATGCCCAGCAGCGACCAGGTGCCGCAGCTCAGGTAGGCGAAACGCTCGTTCTCAGCTGGAACGGAGGCTACGGCGGAACCAGTGTCATGACCGGCTACGGCTACTACGGGAACCGCACCCAGGCCTGTCTGCTTCTGGACTTCGGGTGTCAGCACGCCTACCACGTCTGATGGATTCACATAGCGGCCGAACTGGCTTTCTTTCAGACCAATGGCCTCAATCAACTCAGGGTCAATCCGCTTCGTGCGTGGATCCAGCATCTGACTCGTCGATAATATCGTGTATTCACATACTGCCTCGCCAGTCAGCATGTACATCAAGGCATCGGGAACAAACAGAATCTTGTCGGCGGCTGCCAGTGCGGAGTCGCCGTTTTTGCGCATTGTGCTCAGTTGGAAAAGCGTGTTGAAGGGCATGAACTGAATGCCGGTCTTCGAATACACCTTCTCTTTGCCCACAAGCTTGAAATATTCTTCCATCGCATGCTCGGTGTGTGGGTCGCGGTAGCTGTAGGGATTGCGGAGGATGCCACCATCGCTGCCGATGCAAACCACGTCAACTCCCCAGGTGTCAATGCCGATGGACGTGATGTCCAAACCTTCGGACGAAACCACCTGCAGACCGCGGATGATCTCGTTGTACAAGGCATAGATGTCCCAGAAATAATGGCCGCAGGCCTGGATAATCGGATTGGAAAACCTCGTCAGCTCACGCTGCTCGAGCTTGCCGTCAACGATGCTGCCCAAGATGGTTCTCCCACTCGTGGCGCCAAGGTCCACGGCAAAGAAATATGCAGTTTTCATGTATGGTAAATCAGTCGTTAGTTATAAGTCGTAGTTAGCAGTTCAACAAAATCCTCCAGGAGGAAAGGTGCCCTTTCTTCCGCTTCTCTGGATTTCAATCTTACAAATTTATAGCTTTTTTTCCGAAATTTGACTACAAGGCTCGGTTTTTTTCGATTTTTTTGTTCTTTTGGTGAAAAAACCATTATCTTCGCATAATTTTTCTGCTGTGACAAGAACGAAGCGGCTTCATTTTAAAGGGCTTTTCTCCACGTCCGGGATGCCGTGCATTCCAATATCTACTTCGTCCATTGCCGGCATTGCCCTTCGTTCATTGCCGGCATCGCCCTTCGTCCATTGCCGGCATTGCCCTTCGTCCATTGCCGGCATTGCCCTTCGTCCATTGCTCCGCAATTTTATTGCGGAATAAACATTTGAAATCAAGCATAATAACAAAACAAACTACGATGAATAAGGAAAATCTGAGAATTGTGTTTATGGGTACACCCGACTTTGCCGTTGAAAGTCTGAGGGCTCTCGTCGATGGAGGGTATCAGGTGGTCGGAGTGGTCACCATGCCCGACAAGCCTATGGGAAGGCATGGCAGCGTCCTTCAACCCAGCCCTGTGAAGAAATTTGCTGTGGAAAGAGGGTTGAAAGTGTTACAGCCTGTAAAATTGAAGGATGAGGAGTTCCTCAAGGAGCTGGAAAGCCTGGAAGCAGACCTTCAGATTGTGGTGGCGTTCAGAATGTTGCCTGAGGTGGTGTGGGACATGCCTCATCTCGGCACATTCAACCTCCATGCATCGCTCCTGCCGCAATACCGGGGAGCGGCGCCCATCAACTGGGCGGTAATCAACGGAGAGAAGGAGACGGGAGTCACCACCTTCTTCCTTCAGCACGAAATCGACACGGGTGAGGTCATCAAGCAGGTCAGGGTGCCGATTGCCGACACCGACGATGTTGGAATCGTTCACGACAAGCTGATGACCGTGGGGGCGGCACTCGTCACCGAGACCGTCGATAAGATCATCGACGGGTCACTCACCACCATCGAGCAGGACCTCATGATTGGGGAGGACGAGACTCTCAAGCCGGCACCGAAGATTTTTCGCGAAACGTGCCGAATCAACTGGAACGTACCGGCAAAGAAAGTTTATGATTTCGTGCGCGGACTCTCGCCTTATCCTGCAGCGTGGACCGTACTCCACAACAACGATAAGTTGATGGATGTCAAGATTCTCCAAACTTCAATCGACAAGTCGGAAAAACCTGGAAAACCAGGTGAGGTGAGGACCGACGGAAAAAAATGGGTGAAGGTGGCGGCGTCCGATGGATGGCTCCAGATTCTCTCGCTACAGCTGGCGGGAAAAAAACGTATGGCAGTGGACGAATTCCTCCGAGGATTCAAGTTCAGCGAGAAGGCTGCTGTGGAGTAGGGGCAGGAGGCTCTTCTGCCGCATTGCGCGACAAGGAAAAAGAAATGGAATTTTGGTATCTGAGTGTGCCAAAATTCCATTTTTTTATGGCCTTTTTCGCCAATCGGCTATTTTTAAATCCTATTTATTTCAATTTCTTCTTTTTATTTAGTAACTTTGCAAAGTTTGTGCAAGCAACCAAACAAAGAGAGTATATATACCAAATCAATATTTTTTTATGGCGAATGTAATCAAACTTAAGAGAGGCCTTACAGTCAATCTTGCTGGTAAGCCGTCTTCGGAAGTGACTGAGCCTAAAGCATCAAAAGTGTACGGTATCGTGCCGGATGCATTTGTGGGAGTCAAGCCGAAAGTGGTGGTCAAGGAAGGGGAAACTGTTTTGGCCGGGGATGCTTTGTATGTGGACAAGCTGCATCCGGAAGTGAAGTTCACTTCTCCTGTCAGCGGCAAGGTTGTTGCCGTGCAGAGAGGTGACAGACGAAAGGTTTTGAGCATTCAGGTGGAGGCTGACCAGCAGCAGAAAGCAAAGGACTTCGGGACTATCGATCTCGCCAAGGCAGATGCGGATGCTGTGCTCAACGCATTGCTTGACGCCGGACTTTTCGCTTACATCAACCAGCGCCCGTATGCCGTGGTGGCAAACCCGCAGGACAAGCCGAAAGCCATTTTCTGCTCCACTTTCTGCGACATGCCGCTCGCTGCCGACTTCGAAGTGGCGCTGAAGGGCAATGAGAAAGAGTTTCAGGCTGGTATCGACGCGCTCGCAAAAATCGCACCGGTTTACCTCGGGGCAAAGCGCGGAGCAGCGGTCGCTATCCTTAAGGCTGAAAATGCCAAGATCACTGTGTTCGACGGAAAATGCCCGGCTGGAAACGTGGGTGTGCAGATCAACCATGTCAACCCTGTCAACAAGGGTGAGGTGGTGTGGACCATCGGACCGGAGGAACTCATCTTCATCGGAAGACTCGTGCTCACAGGAAAGGTGGATTTCTCACGCGTCATCGCAGTTGCGGGCAGCGAGGTGAAGAACCCAGCTTATGCCAAGGTCACTGTTGGACAGCAGATTGCCGACATCGTGGAAGGCAATGTCAAGACCGACAAGAAGGTACGTATCATCGACGGAAACCCACTCACAGGAACCAAGGTGGAAACTACGGGCTTCCTTGGCGCACATTCCACTGAAGTGACCATCATTCCTGAAGGTGACGACGCCGATGAGGCATTCGGATGGATCATGCCGCGATTCAAGCAGTTCTCTAAAAGCCGCACTTACTTCTCATGGCTCATGGGAAAGAAGCGCGAATATGTGATTGATGCCAGAATCAAGGGTGGCTACCGACACATGATCATGTCGGGAGAGTACGAGAGTGTGTTCCCGATGGACATCATGCCGGAGCAGCTCATCAAGGCGATCATCGCTGGAGACATCGACAAGATGGAGGCGCTTGGTATCTACGAGGTGGCGCCGGAGGATTTCGCCATGGCGGAATTTGTTGATAGTTCCAAACTTGAGCTCCAGCGCATCGTGCGTGAAGGTCTCGATATGCTCCGTAAGGAGAACGCATAAGTCATCATTAATAACTCTCAGATGAGAAGGCGGGTGAAACTGCCGCAAACAAAGGCTGAACAATAAGACTTTCAGTCTGAAGGCAGGGACAAACGCTGACGGATATCTGAATATCAGCTAAAAAAATAATGGGTTTAAGAAAATTTCTCGACAAGATAAAGCCTTCGTTCCAAGAAGGTGGAAAGCTCCATGCTTTCAGGTCGGTCTTCGACGGATTCGAGACGTTCATGTACGTCCCGAACGAAACGGCCAAAGCCAAGGGAGCGCATATTCATGATGCCATCGACTCCAAGCGCATCATGTCGTTTGTTGTGATTGCACTGACCCCGGCTTTGCTTTTCGGTATGTGGAACGTGGGACATTGGCACTATATCGCCAATAATGTGGAACCGACGTTCTGGAGCAGCTTCTTCTATGGACTTGCTGCAGTGCTGCCGAAAATCGTGGTCAGCTATATCGTGGGTCTGGGTATCGAATTCACTGTGGCGCAGTGGAAAAACGAGGAAATCCATGAGGGATTCCTCGTCAGTGGTATCCTCATTCCGATGATCGTGCCAATCAACTGTCCGCTCTGGATCATCGCCGTGGCCACAGCGTTCGCTGTCATCTTCGCTAAGGAGGTGTTTGGAGGAACTGGTATGAACATCTTCAATGTGGCTCTCGTCACGCGCGCGTTCCTATTTTTCTCTTATCCTTCAACTATGTCGGGCGACAAGGTGTGGGTTAACCAGAACTATATGGACTGCATCACAGGCGTGAGCGGAAATGTGGACGCTTTCTCCATGGCCACGCCGCTCGGAGAACTTGCTGCAAACACGGCTGACAAGCCTGTGGCTGTCACCACCGACTTCATCGACACCATCACGGGTATCATGCCGGGCTCTATCGGTGAGACCAGCGTCATTGCCATCGCTCTCGGCGCATGCCTCCTCCTCGTCACAGGTGTGGCAAGCTGGAAGACCATGCTCTCTGTCTTTGTGGGTGGTGCGCTCATGGCATTCATCTTCAAGGATAAGGTGGCTGAGAACTTCCAGTGGTATGAGCACCTCACTGTCGGAGGTTTCTGCTTCGGTGCCGTCTTTATGGCTACCGACCCAGTCACTTCGGCACGTACGGAATGCGGTAAGTGGATCTACGGATTCCTCATCGGTGTCATGGCGGTCATCATCCGTGTGCTCAACCCGGGTTACCCAGAGGGTATGATGCTCGCCATCCTGCTCATGAACGTGTTCGCTCCGCTCATCGACTACTGTGTGGTTCAGAGCAATATTAACAAGCGCGCAAAACGCGCCATTAAAGCGAAGGAGGACTAAAATATGGGAAAACTCAATACAAACGGTAACGCATATACCATCATATATGCTTCCATCATGGTCATCATCGTGGCATTCCTGCTCGCTTTCGTGGCTTCGGCTCTCAAACCGACACAGGACGACAACGTGGCTAACGACAAAAGAAGCCAGATCCTTGCAGCACTCAGAATTGAGAAAGGCTCTGACTACGACGTGCAGGCTAAATACACAGAGATGGTGAAAGCTGACCCTGTCTATGACGACAAGGCTGCAGTCAAGGCTGAGGAAGGCGGATTCAAAGTGGAAAACAAGAACCTCGCCAAGGACAACAGACCGCTTTACGTGGCACAGACCCCGGACGGAACCAAGTATGTCATCCCGATGACTGGTGCCGGACTTTGGGGCGGTATCTGGGGATATGTGGCGCTCGATGAGGACTGCGAGACAGTCTATGGCACTTATTTCTCTCATGAGAGTGAGACTGCCGGTCTCGGTGCACGTATCACGGAGACGGAGTTCCAAAGCAAGTTCCAGGGTAAGAAACTCTTCGCTGGCGACGACAAGTCGAAAGTGGCGCTCAGCGTGGTCAAGAAGGGAAAGGAAGGCGACCTCAGTGCCGACAACTATGTCAATGGCATCACGGGAGCAACGCTTACCTCGGATGGTGTTAACAACATGATTCAGAAATGCCTGAACGACTATCAGGACATTCTCGAGAGTCTTAAAAAATAATGGAGGACAAAGAATATGGGTAAATTATTTTCTAAAGAGAATGGCGAAGTATTCAAAAGCCCTCTCAACCTCAATAACCCGGTGGCTGTGCAGGTGCTCGGTATCTGCTCCGCACTCGCCGTTACAGCTCAGCTCAAGCCGGCTATCGTCATGGGACTGTCTGTCACAGTCATCACGGCGTTCTCTAACGTGATTATCTCGCTCATCAGAAAAACCATCCCTAACCGCATCCGTATCATCGTGCAGCTTGTGGTGGTGGCGGCTCTGGTGACCATCGTAAGCAATATCCTCAAGGCATACGTCTATGATGTCAGCGTCCAGCTTTCTGTCTATGTGGGACTTATCATCACAAACTGTATCCTCATGGGACGCCTTGAGGCGTTCGCCATGATGAACGGACCGTGGGAGTCGTTCCTCGACGGTATTGCCAATGGATTGGGATATGCAATTGTGCTTGTCATTGTCGGATTTGTGAGGGAACTCCTCGGATTCGGTTCAATCTTCGGATTCCAGATCATCCCGGATTCTTGGCTTCTCGACAATGGTGGTGGGTATCTCCACAATGGTATGATGACCATGCCGGCCATGGCACTCATCCTGCTGGGATGCATCATCTGGGCACATCGCGCGTATAATAAAGATAAGGTACAGTAAATCACATAACTAAGTAAAACGTAAAAATTATGGAACATTTCTTTAGTTTGTTTGTTCGCTCGATTTTCGTCGACAACATGATCTTCGCGTTCTTCTTGGGTATGTGCTCTTATCTGGCTGTATCCAAGACGGTGAAGACATCACTCGGACTCGGTGTGGCGGTCACGTTCGTCCTCCTCATCACCGTGCCTGTGGACTATCTGCTCCAGACCAAAGTGCTGGCAGCGGAAGGTATTCTCGGAGTAGATCTCACTTTCCTCAGCTTCATTCTCTTTATTGCTGTCATCGCAGCTATGGTGCAGCTGGTGGAGATGATTGTGGAAAAGTTCTCTCCGTCTCTCTATGCGGCGCTCGGTATCTTCCTGCCGCTCATCGCAGTGAACTGCGCCATCATGGGTGCCTCACTCTTCATGCAGCAGCGTATCAACCTCGAGCCTGAATCAACTCAGTTCATCGGAGGTGTGGCCGACTGTGTGGCTTACGCTCTCGGTTCTGGTATTGGTTGGACACTCGCTATTGTCAGCCTTGCGGCCATCCGCGAGAAAATGGCATATTGCGACGTACCAAAGCCGCTGCAGGGACTGGGCATCACCTTCATCACGGTGGGACTCATGGCTATGGCATTTATGTGTTTCTCTGGTCTTAAACTCTAAAACGAAAGGATAATAACTATGGATAGTACTTTTATTTTATCTAGTATCGGAGTATTCTTAGCGATCATACTCGTTTTGGTTATCATCCTCCTCGTGGCTAAGAAATACCTCTCGCCGAGTGGTAATGTCACCATCACCATCAACGGCGACAAGCAACTCTCTGTGGGACAGGGAAGCAGCCTGCTCTCCACACTCTCTGAAAACGGTATCTACCTCTCTTCAGCCTGTGGTGGAAAGGGCTCGTGTGGTCAGTGCAAATGTCAGGTACTCGAAGGCGGTGGAGAAATCCTCGACTCTGAGAAGGGACATTTCACACGGAAGCAAATCAAAGAGCATTTCCGCCTCGGATGCCAGTGCAAGGTCAAGGGCGACCTCTCTATCAAGGTGCCTGAGTCTGTCATGGGCGTCAAGGAATGGGAGTGCACCGTCATCAGCAACAAGAACGTGGCTTCTTTCATCAAGGAGTTCAAGGTGCAGCTCCCACCGGGAGAGCACATGGACTTCGTGCCGGGTGCGTACGCGCAGATCAAGATCCCTGCATACGAGCTTGATTACGACAAGGACTTCGACAAGAACGATATCGGCGACCTCTATGTGCCAGTGTGGGAGAAATTCAACATCTTCTCGCTCAAGTGCAAGAACGACACACCGACCATCCGTGCATACTCTATGGCCAACTACCCAGACGAGGGAGATATCATCACCCTCACCGTGCGTATCGCCACTCCGCCGTTCCTGCCGAAACCGCAGGTTGGATTCCAGCCGGTCAGCCCGGGTATCGCTTCATCCTACATCTTCAGCCTCAAACCAGGCGACAAGTGCGTGATGAGCGGACCTTACGGAGAATTCGCACCGGTGTTCGACTCCAAGCGCGAGATGATCTGGGTTGGTGGTGGTGCCGGTATGGCTCCGCTCCGTGCACAGATCATGCACATGCTCAAGACACTTCACACACGCGACCGCGAAATGCACTATTTCTACGGAGCACGCGGAATCGACGAGGTGTTCTTCATGGAGGACTTCCTCGAACTCGAGAAGGAATATCCGAACTTCCACTTCCACCTCGCACTCGACTTCCCAGACAAGAAGGCAGACTCGCTCGGCGTGAAGTACAGCCCGGGATTCATCGCAAACGTGCTCGGCGACACCTACCTCAAGCAGCATGAGGCACCAGAAGATGTGGAATACTACCTCTGCGGACCTCCTATGATGGCCAAGACGGTGCTCGACCTCCTGCACTCACTCGGTGTGGAAGACGACATGATCAGATTCGACAACTTCGGTGGATAAAATCTCCATCAGTCTATAAAAACGGGACTTGCCGGCAAGGCGAGCCCCGTTTTTTTTATGCGTCGTGCTGCGGGACCTGAATGAAAACCCCATAAATTACCTAATTTATGAAACCACCCTTAAATAAATGCCCACTCTTCAATCGTAACTCATAAATTTTCACTAACTTTGTAAATTATTCGTGTAAATGAAAAGTTTATGACAAAACTGAAATGGTTTCTTGCAACGGCAATGGTCCTGCTCTTTGCGGCAGGCGAGGCACAGGCGCAGGAAATTAACGAGGAACAAAAGGCGGACTCCACCCAGCAGGACACAACCGGCATGAAACTGCAGGTCACACTCGTCACATGTGACCCGGGACCAGATGCCTACCAGATGTTCGGACATACGGCAATCAGAATCAAGGACATCAACAATCCTGACTATGACCTCGTATATAACTATGGCGTGTTCGACAGCAGGAGGGACAACTTTATCTATTATTTCGTCAAGGGTGAGACCGACTATGTGCTCTCTGTCGATCCGGCTAGGCTCTTCCTCGACAGATACACCCATCGGTTCGGCATTCCGATGAGAGAGCAGTTTCTCAATATCAATGACCAGGAAAAGCTCGAACTGACAAAACTCCTCGAAATAAACGCCCATCCGGACAACAGAACCTACAGGTATAATTTCCTCTACGACAACTGCACCACACGCGCCACGAACATCATTGAGAAGGCGCTCGAAAAATGCGGCGTGCAGCTCAAATATGAGACGAAGTCAAAGGAATATGAGAAGACCACATTCCGACAAGTGCTCCACCGCTTCACTGCCGTGGCACCATGGACGGAGTTCGGGATAGACTTCGTGCTGGGAGCGGAGGTGGATAAGCCGAGAAGTCAGCGCGAGCAGATGTTCATACCGTCGGTCTATGAGGCGGAGCTCGACAAGGCACAGATGGTGGGACAGGACGGAAAGCCTGTCAAAATGGTGGCGATGAAGAGAAATATCGAACCGATGGTGGAGATGGCGAAAACACCCGATTTCCCACTCTCACCGTTTGCCACGTTCTCTGTCGTTCTCCTCTTTGTCATCATCATGGCGTTCGTCGATATCAGAAGAAAAAAACTTTCTATCTGGATGGACATTGCTGGATTCTTCATCAGAGGACTGGCGGGATTCCTCGTCGCTTTCCTCTTTTTCTTCTCAGAACATCCGGCTGTGGGATCCAACTGGCTCGTGTTGGCTTTTAACCCCATCGTGTTCATCATGATTCCGGATGTCATTTTTGCCGTATGGCAGAAGAGGTTCATGGCGGAGCTGACAATCAAGGGAAGACGCTACGATTGGTTTGAACTGGTCAATTTGGCAGTTCTCGTCTTCACTCTCTTGCTTTTTGTCCTGCCACTTCAGACACTCAACATCGCAATGCTGCCGTTGGTATTGATTTTGCTCATCAGGTCACTGACGCGCATTGTGGTGCTCACAAGAAACAACCTGAAAAATGAACAGGCAAGCCTCGGACAAATCGTCTGAAGGAAGGAGTGTAGAGATGACCGCTTCAACAAAACAAGGAAAATAATAAAAAAGTAATTATATTGACCCATGGGATTTAATAGTTTTATCAGTAAATTGTTCGGCAATAAGGCGGGACGCGACATGAAAGCGCTCAGACCGGTTGTCGATAAGGTGAATGCCGTTTATCCGGAGATTCAGAAGCTCTCCAACGATGAACTGCGTGCGAGAACTGACCAAATCAAGGCGCAGCTCCAGGAAATGGTGCAGCCCAAGAGGGATGAGATCGCAAAACTCAATGCGAAGATCCAAGAGACGGATATCGAGAAAAGACAGCCAATCTTTGATGAGATTGACAAGCTGGAAAAAGAAATTCTCGACATCTTTGAGCAGGGACTTGATGAAAACCTGCCGGTGGTCTTTGCCATCGTAAAGGAAACGGCAAGACGATTCACCGAGAACGAGGAGATTGAGGTCACTGCCACCGATTTCGACCGAGAACTGGCGCAGACCCACGATTTTGTGGATATCGACGGCGACAAGGCCATCTGGTACAACAAGTGGGAAGCTGGAGGCAACGAGACGGTGTGGAACATGATCCACTACGACGTGCAGCTCATCGGTGGTGCCGTGCTCCATCAGGGAAAAATCGCCGAGATGGCAACAGGTGAGGGTAAGACGCTCGTGGCAACGCTGCCTGTGTTCCTCAATGCGCTCACACGCAACGGTGTGCATGTCGTTACGGTCAACGACTACCTCGCCAAGCGTGACTCGGAGTGGATGGGACCGCTCTATATGTTCCACGGACTTTCGGTCGATTGCATCGACAAGCATCAGCCGAACTCCGACGCGCGTAGGAAAGCATATCAGGCCGACATCACGTTCGGTACGAACAACGAGTTCGGTTTCGACTACCTGCGCGACAACATGGCCATGAATCCTAAGGAACTCGTGCAGAGGGCACACAACTATGCCATTGTCGATGAGGTTGACTCTGTGCTCATCGACGACGCGCGTACACCGCTCATCATTTCCGGACCAGTGCCGAAGGGAGATGTACAGATGTTCGAGGAATACTGCCCGATCGTGGAGAAACTGGTGGAGGCTCAGAAAAAGCTCACCAACGATTATCTCGCCACGGCGAAGAAGCAAATCTATTCCGACGACCCGAAAGAGGTGGAGGCGGGATTCCTTTCCCTCTTCCGTGCCTACAAGGGTATGCCGAAGAACAACGCGCTCATCAAGTTCCTCTCTGAGGACGGTATAAAGAGTGGACTCCTCAAGACTGAGGCTGTCTATATGGAGAACAACAACCGGCGGATGCCCGAGGCTACCGACCCGCTCTTCTTCGTGGTCGAAGAGAAATTCAAGTCGGTGGAGATGACCGACAAGGGTAACCAACTCGTGGCGCAAATCATCAAGGACGACAATTTCTTCGTGCTTCCTGACATCGCCGGACAGCTTGCGGAACTCGACAATCAGAATCTTGAGGAAGAGGAGAGGCTGGCGAAGAAGGACCAGCTCCTCCAGGATTATGCCATCAAGTCGGAGCGTGTGCACACCATGCAGCAGCTCCTCAAGGCATACACCATGTTCATCAAGGACGACGACTATGTCATCATGAATGGTGAGGTGAAAATCGTAGATGAGCAGACCGGACGTATCATGGAGGGACGCCGATGGAGCGACGGACTCCATCAGGCGGTCGAGGCCAAGGAACGCGTGAAGGTGGAGGCGGCTACGCAGACTTTCGCCACCATCACCCTCCAGAACTACTTCCGTATGTACCACAAACTGGCAGGTATGACCGGTACAGCCATCACGGAGGCTGGCGAGTTCTGGGATATCTATAAACTCGATGTGGTGGAAATCCCAACCAACAAGCCAATCGCACGTATCGACATGAACGACCGCGTTTACCGCACTAACCGTGAGAAGTACAAGGCGGTCATTGAGGAAATACAGAATATGGTCAATCAGGGAAGGCCGGTTCTCGTCGGCACCACTTCCGTCGAAATCTCTGAGATGCTCTCCAAGATGCTCACCATGAGAAAGATAGAGCATAACGTGCTCAATGCAAAACTCCACCAGAAGGAGGCGGATATCGTGGCACAGGCTGGACAGAAGTCTATCGTCACCATCGCCACCAACATGGCTGGTCGTGGTACCGACATCAAGCTCTCGCCCGAAGTGAAGGCGGCGGGAGGTTTGGCCATCATCGGTACGGAGCGGCATGAGAGCCGCCGTGTGGACCGCCAGCTTCGTGGACGTTCAGGACGTCAGGGTGACCCAGGCTCTTCCGTCTTCTATGTGTCTCTGGAGGACAAGCTCATGCGTCTCTTCGCTTCCGACCGTATCGCCAACATCATGGACCGACTTGGATTCAAGGAGGGTGAGATGATTGAGCACCCGATGATCAACAAGTCCATCGAGCGCGCACAGAAGAAGGTGGAGGAGAACCACTTCGGAATCCGTAAGCGCCTCCTCGAATACGATGACGTCATGAATAAGCAGCGTAAGGTGATTTACGAACGTCGCCGTCATGCGCTCATGGGACAACGTATCGGCATGGATATCTCCAACATGATCTGGGACCGCGTGGTCTATATAATGGAGAACAACGACTTTGAGGGATGCAAGGAGATGTTCCTCACCATCTTCGCCATGGAATATCCATTCACGGCGCAGGAGCATGAGGATGTCAGCCGAGATGTCAGGGAAGACCAGGCATTCGAGAAAGTG
>JAEEGF012373900.1_pt1 | contig 16388 bp, 16 predicted proteins | sample 9134171 | NCBI WGS metagenome assembly JAEEGF01 (sample SAMN16246542, study PRJNA631951) | gut metagenome | biome: gut microbiome; feature: rumen; material: AP-attached | host: Bos | place: Iran: Karaj | collected 2018-10
GTATTTTACGCCGGTTTGTGTGAAAAATCATTACTTTTCTATGAACGTTTTTTCCTTGCGTGCGCCGACTTTGGCGAACAGGGGGAAGGTGTGGGGCCAGATGCAGCCGGCAAAGACAACCATCAGGAAATAGCGCACCGCGTGGAGATAATTGTATCCGCCCAGGAGAGCGAACAGCTTGCTGAGTCCGAAGCGGATCCCCATCAACAGCGCCAGACCCAGCACCAGCTTCAGCGCCTGCCCGAGGAAAGGAGCCCTGGTATCGAAGTTCAGCACCTTGCGGTCATAAAGAAAGGAGACCAGCAGGCCTGCGGCACAGCCCAGCATAACGTAGGCGTTCTTTACGCCGTGGGCCAGATTCTCCGCATCCACGTCAGCGGGGAAGGGATAGCACAGCGCGAATACCAGGTAGAGAGCGGCGCAGAGCACGAGCGCGCCCAGCACATAGGGGGTGGAGCAGCGGAAGCTGACCTCATCCCGGAACAGGAACCACAGGCCGACCACCAGCGCGATGGCAATGGCAAAGGCGACACCCACGTCCAGCGGCGTGTGGACGCCCAGATACATGCGGGAGAAGGGGACAAGGATCGCCAGAACGATGCAGATCACCCGCACCCAGCGGTAGCGCGTGGTGGAGGCGATGACACCCATGGTGCCCACGATGTTTTGCGTGTGGCCGGAAGGGAAGGAGTATCCCGTGGCGGCTGCCCGGGCGGATTCCACAATGGAGAAGTTGGGATCAACCACCCAGGGACGGGGAATGCGGAACAGGAGCTTGAGTACCTGGTTGGCAGCGATGCCAAAAAAGCCCACGGCAAAGAGGAAGTAGCCGCGGCGTTTGCTGATGCACCAGAACAGCAGAACCGCCAGAGCCATGAAGCAGATTTCATCGCCAAGGTAGGTGATGGCGGAGAAAAAGGCGTCCGCAACGGGATGGCGGAGCCCCTCAAGAAAATACAAGAAACTCATGGGAAACCTCCTGCTCAAATTGTAATTATCATCATTATACACGATTTCCATGGAAAAGGAAAGAGATAATCCCCCGGAGGCGGTTGCAATTTGGAAAGGGACCTGTTATAATGAGTCTCGCCCATCGGAGGGCGCGCAATCGCTTTTGCGTTGCCGGATAAGATGTCGGGGGATCGCCCGGTTCTTATCCGGTTTTTTCTTTTGCAGGAGGAATTGGAGAAATGGAGAGAGAAAACAGCTTCACCACAGGACCTATCCTGGGGCCGCTGGTGCGGTTTGCCCTGCCGGTGCTGCTGGCGCTGTTTCTGCAGGCACTGTACGGCGCCATTGACCTGTGGGTGGTGGGAAAATTTGCCGAGGCGGCGGACGTGTCCGGCGTCTCCACCGGCAGTCAGATCACCCAGACGGTGGCCATCGTCATCACGGGTCTGGCTATGGGCATCACCGTCCAGGTGGGGCAGAAGATCGGCGAGGGAAAGTCTGGGGAAGCGGGACGCGCCATCGGCAGCGGTATCGCACTGTTCTGCCTGCTGGCGCTGGCGGTGACCGCCGTGATGGTCCCGGGCGCAGGGGCCATCTCCCGGTTGATGCAGGCGCCTGCGGAGGCGCTGCGGGAGACCACCGCCTATGTGAGGCTGTGCTCGGCGGGCACCGTATTTATCGTGGCCTACAACGTGCTGGGCAGTATCTTCCGCGGAATCGGCGACTCTAAAATGCCGCTCTATACAGTGGGCATCGCGTCCGTTTTCAACGTGGCGGGGGACCTGTTCTTCGTGGCGGTGCTGCACATGGGTGCAGCGGGCGCCGCCATCGCCACAGTGATGGCCCAGGGGCTGAGTGTGCTGCTGTCCTGGCTGCTGATCCGGCGGCGGAGCCTGCCATTTACACTGACAAAAGCTGACCTGCGCATTGACCGCGCCATTGTGGGGCGGATCCTTGGCCTTGGCGCGCCTATCGCCCTCCAGGACCTGCTGGTGAGCATCTCGTTTCTGGTGATCATGGCCATCGTCAACACGAGGGGACTGATCGCCTCCGCCGGCGTAGGCGTGGCGGAGAAGGTGTGCGCCTTCATCATGCTGGTGCCCTCGGCCTTTGAGCAGGCCATGAGCGCCTTTGTGGCCCAGAACGTAGGGGCGGGGGAGCACCGCCGGGCCCGGCTGGCCCTGCGGTACAGCGTGCTGATGTCTGCTGCGGTTGGTATGGTGATGGCCTGGGCCGCCTTTTTCCACGGCGACGCCCTGGCCTGGATCTTTGCAAAGGACGAGCGGATCGTGTCAGCCGGTGCGGACTATCTGCGTGCCTATGGCATCGACTGCCTGCTGACCTGCTTTTTGTTCTGCTTTATCGGGTTTTACAACGGCTACGGCAAGACCGTCCTGGTCATGGCCCAGGGCATCTTCGGCGCCTTCGCCATCCGCATTCCCATCGCCTATCTCATGAGCCGGGATCCGTCCGCGTCCCTGTTTCACATCGGGCTGGCTACACCCTGCTCCACCGTGGTGCAGATCGTGATCTGCCTGGTTGCCCTGGTGGTGCTGCGGCACAAGCTGGGGAGGGAGGAGTAATCAACTATTCAGAAAAGAGCGTGAGGTCACGCTCTTTTTTTCATATTTTCCACTTGACAAGGGGAGAATGACCGTATACAATGCAGTTGTAATTAAATTGTACGCAATGAAATTTGATGCAAAATTAATTGGGAGGTATGAATATGAGCATTTATGATTACAAGCTGATCGCCGGGGACGGCAGCGAGGTCTCTATGGAACAGTATCGCGGCAAGGTGCTGCTGATCGTCAACACCGCCACGGGCTGCGGCTTCACGCCCCACTACAAGCCCATCGAGGAGATGTACGAGGCGTTTCACGATCAGGGCTTCGAGGTCATCGACGTGCCCTGCAACCAGTTCGCCGGCCAGACTCCCGGCACCGACGAGGAGATCCACCAGTTCTGCACCCTGAAGTATAACACGCAGTTCCCCCAGATGAAGAAGTCCGACGTCAACGGTCCCGACGCCCTGCCCCTGTTCACCTGGCTGAAGGAGCAGAAGGGCTTCGGCGGCTTCGGCCACGGCCCCATGGCTCTGGCCATGAGCGCCATGCTGAAGAAGATCGACAAGGACTACAAGACTAACCCCGACATCAAGTGGAACTTCACCAAGTTCGTGGTGGACCGCCGGGGCAACGTGGTGGAGCGCTTCGAGCCCACCGCCAATATGGACAAGGTACGCGCCTGCGTGGCCGCCCTGGTGGAGGAGTGAGATGGCACAGCTCTATGAGCAGCTGAAGCTGGAAAACCAGCTCTGCTTTCCTCTGTACGCCTGCGCCAAGGAGATCGTGCGGCGCTATCAGCCCAGTCTGGAGCCCCTGGACCTGACCTATACCCAGTACCTGGTGATGATGGCCCTGTGGCAGTATGAGGAACAGACGGTGAAGGAGCTGGGGCAGCGGCTGTGGCTGGACTCCGGCACCCTGACGCCGGTGCTGAAAAAGCTGGAGGCCAAGGGATACGTGTCCCGCCGCCGCAGCGCCATGGACGAGCGCAGCGTGGTGATCGCGTTGACGGAGCAGGGAAACGAGCTCTGTCACCGGGCGGCGCAGGTGCCCGCGGAGGTCGGCGACTGCGTGAAGCTGAGCCCCGAAGAGGCCGCGCAGCTCCACACGCTGCTCTACCGGCTGCTGGCGGGAATGGAGGAGGAGAGTCATGGAACGCAGAAGTGAGATCGTCAGGGTCAGCGTGGTGGGCATTCTGGCCAACCTGGTGCTGGTGGCCTTCAAGGCCGCCGTGGGCCTGGTGTCCGGTTCCATCGCCGTGATCCTGGACGCGGTGAACAATCTGAGCGACGCGCTCTCCTCCGTCATCACCATCGTGGGGACGAAGCTGGCGGGCAAGGCGCCGGACAAGAAGCACCCCTACGGCTACGGGCGCATCGAGAATATCAGCTCCGTGACCATTGCGGTGATCGTCCTGCTGGCGGGCCTGGCGGCCTTCAAGGAGTCCGTGGAGAAGATCATCCACCCGGAGGCGGCCAGCTATACGGCGGTCTCGCTCATCGTTATCGGGGCGGCGGTGGTCGTCAAGCTGCTGCTGGGCCGGTACGTGAAGGGGAAGGGAGAGCAGCTACACTCCGAGTCCCTGGTGGCCTCCGGCAGCGACGCCCTCTTTGACGCGGCCATCTCCGCAGCCACCCTGGTGGCCGCGGCGGTGAGCCTGATCTGGGGCCTCAGCATCGAGGGCTGGCTGGGCGCGGTGATCGCCGTGGTGATCGTCAAGTCCGGCGTGGAGATCCTGCTGGAGAGCCTCAGCGGTATCATCGGCCAGCGGATCGACAGCGACCTCTCCGCCCGATTGAAGGAGTATGTCGGCAGCTTCGACGGCGTGCGGGGGGCCTACGACCTGGCCCTGCACCACTACGGGCCGGAGAAGATCATCGGCTCCGTCCACGTGGAGCTGCCCGATGAGATGACGGCCCGGCAGATCCACCACCTCACCCGGCGGATCTCCGAGGGCGTGTACCGGGAATTCGGCATCATCCTGACGGTGGGGATCTACGCCTCCAACACGGGGACCGACGAGAGCAGCTTGATGCGGCAGGCGGCCCAGGAGATCGCGGCGGCCTATCCGGCTTTTCGCCAGCTCCACGCCTTTTACGTGGAGCGGGAGGAGAAGCGGGTCAGCTTCGATCTGGTGCTGGACTTCGGCTGCGACGCCGCGGGTATCCGGGACGCCGTTCTGGCGGAGCTCCGCCGCCGTTACCCCGACTACACCTTTTCCGCCGTGCTGGATACGTATTTCAGCGACTGAATGAAACAGTGGAGCCCCGGCCGATCGGCCGGGGCTTTTCTCTGCAGAGGGTTGAATGTAAAAGTAAATGCAGGTTGGTCTTGACAGGTTTAGAATGAACCTTAAAATGGGAGTTGAGGAAGCCGGAAATGACCGGAAGACTCAAAAGAAACTGCCAGGATCAACAGCAGAAAGCGCAAGCTAACCAGACGGCGGCCGACATTTTGAAAAAGAAAATGCAGCCCTCGTCTCCAGACGGTATTGCAACTGTCCGGTGGATAATCGTTAAGATTACTTAGCGAAATCTCAGGTTGAGCAGCTTGGGGCTGAGCATAACCTCGTCAGGTGGGACTGGGTGGAGGTTAAGCAGATCCAGCAGTTTCTTTTCATTTTTACCAGTGAATAGTTCAAATGGTGTTTTGTTACCGAGACTTTCCCGTGGCTCGCTGTTCACATGATTGAGAGCGAGCGTCACGTCCTCAACTGTCAGTTTCGTAAAGCTGGTTCCTTTGGGAATGATCTTTCTGAGCTCCACATGGCTCTTCTCAATGTGCGGTTTCTGCCAGGATGCCTGGGGATCACAGAAGAACAGTCGTGTACGTAGACAGTTTTTTGTCGAGTGCTCGAGACTGATGGGATCCTTGAACTCGACGCCATTGTCCGTCAGGACAACCGGGAACAGCTCACGAAAGGCAGTTAAACCCAAACGATCCGTCAGGTGATCAAAGACGGCCAAAACACAGCTCTGTGAGGCGTTCTTCAGCAGGAAGGCAATGAAGAAGCTTCCTTTTTCAAAGGTAAAGGTAAGCAGGCATTTCTTGCAGCCCCGAGCGCTCTTGACGGTATCCATCTCCACAACAGGTAATGTTGGGTTCTCGGCGCGGACGGCTTCAAAAGATTCCATGGTGCGGCCCAATCGGTATTTGTACTCCATGTGGGTCAATACAGGCCTTTCATTCTTTCTCGGTCTATACGCCACTTTCTTCGGCAGGTGGATATCCCGCACCTTGAATACATTGGCATTCACATAGTTGTACAGAGTTTTTTCGGATAGCCCGATCTCCTGACGGTGGTTGACGAGAATGTGGTTGAGGGATTGCCCCTTTTTCACAAGAGGAGAGATCAATTCATCCAGACGCCGCAATTCTTCGGGAGAGGCACGCACACCCTTGCGGCTGGCGGAACGCTCACGTTCATAGGCTCCCTGCGCTTTGTGCGCGGAATAGTAGGCGTGATCCTTTTTACAGCTTTTCTCCATGGGGCAGCCATTGCAAACATAGGGTGGTTTCTCCAAGTCGCTACAGCTTTTACCGTCGTAGTTCCCGCAATACTCACGGCAGTCATGCTCCTTGCAGAGCTTGCACCGATTGAAGCAGCTGTACTGTGTCTCGCCGGGGCATAGATTCTTCCGCAGGCAGCTATTGAAATGCAGGCAGTCATTCCGCTGATGACCACTGCGGGAGATGAGGGTCCGGCGCTTCCGTATCTCTCTGGATACGGTCGTGGGAGATCTGCCAATCATCCTTCCGATAACATGAAAAGAGTTTCCGAGAATGAGCCCTCTCTCTATCATGGTTCTCTCGGACATACCTAAATGCTTTGTCATAACGCCTCCTTCCCACCGGACAGATCTATTCTTATCCTAATGGCGAAAGAGGTCTTTGTAAATGTTATTGCAATGATTGTAAGAGTAATTGTTTAATTCATTCTACATTTACTTTTACATTCAATGGTTCTCTGCAGAGCAACAGCAGTCCGTTTTTCGGGACAATGACCGTGGTAGGATGTCCACAGAAAAGGGGTCCACAGAAAAGGAAAAAGGAGGACAAAACCATGGAAGCATTGACCTGGATCTTTACGCTCTGCGGCGCGGCCACCCTGGCCCACGGACTGATGGCAATAATTGAGGTGCTGGATCGAGAATAATTTGACAGACTCCTGTCCGTCGGGTATAATAACTTGATAATATTCTTCCGACGGAGAGGAGAACACAGATGGATCTGTTTGAAAAATGCAAAAAACCGACCCTGGCCAAGGATCTGAAGGAAAAGGGGATCTACCCGTATTTCCACGCGCTGGAGTCCCGCCAGGACGTTGAAGTGATCATGGAGGGCAAGCGCCGCATCATGTTGGGCTCCAACAACTATCTGGGCTTGACCATCCATCCGGACGTGATCGAGGCGGGCATCAAGGCGCTGGAGCGCTACGGCACCGGCTGCTCGGGGTCCCGCTTTCTCAACGGCACGCTGGAGATGCACCTGGAGCTGGAGGACGAGCTGGCCAGATTCCTGCGCAAGGACGGGGTCATCACCTTCGGCACCGGATTCCAGTCCAACGTGGGCATCATCTCCGCCCTGGTGGACCGCCACGACTACATGATCTGCGACAAGGAGAACCACGCCAGCATCTACGCCGGCTGCCAGATGAGCTACGGCAAAATGCTCCGCTATGCCCACAGCGACATGGAGGGGCTGGAGCGGTGCCTGCAGAAGGTGCCGGAGGACCACGGCGCCCTGATCATTACCGACGGCGTGTTCTCCATGGGCGGCGATATCGCCAAGCTGCCGGAGATCTGCGCCCTGGCAAAGAAATACGGCGCCCGCGTCATGGTGGACGACGCCCACGGCCTGGGCGTGCTGGGCGAGGGCGGCCGCGGCACAGCCAGCTATTTCGGCCTGGAGGATCAGGTGGACGTGTACATGGGCACCTTCTCCAAGTCCCTGGCCTCGCTGGGCGGCTATATGGCGGCCAGCGCCGAGGTGGTGGAGTATGTGCGCCACGCCTCCCGGCCCTTCATCTTTTCCGCGTCTATCCCGCCGGCCAACTGCGCCACGGCCCTGGCGGCCCTGCGGCATCTGGAGGCCCATCCCGAGCTGCCGGAGCGGCTGAAGGAGCTGAGCATGTACGCCCGCAAGGGCATGACGGAGCGGGGCCTGACCATCCGGGAGAGCGCTCTGCACGCCCCCACGCCCATCGTGCCCATCTACACCTACGACACCTATCGGACCCTGGACGTGTCCGCCAAGATCTACGATCGGGGCGTGTATGTGAATCCCACGCTGCCTCCCGCCACCCCGGAGGGGGAGGCCCTGCTGCGCACCAGCTACATGGCCACCCACACCGAGGCGCTGCTGGACGAGGCCATGGATATCATTGCGGACGTGATGGTGAACGAGCATGAGTAAGATCGCTGTTGTCACCGGAGGCACCTCCGGCATCGGAAAGCAGACAGCACTTGCGCTGAAAGCCGCGGGCTACACCGTCTACGAGCTGAGCCGCCGGGCGGAGGGTGTGGAGGGCCTCAACCACATCCCCACGGACATCACGAAAGAGGACATGGTGAACGCCGCCATTTCCCGGGTGATGGAGCAGGAGGGGCGCATCGACGTGCTGGTGAACAACGCCGGCTTCGGCATCTCCGGCGCCATCGAGTTCACGCCCACGTCGGAGGCCAAGCGGCTCTTTGACGCCAATTTCTTCGGCATGGTGAATCTGAACCGGGCGGTGATCCCCGTCATGCGGGCCCAGAAGAGCGGGCGCATCGTGAACCTCAGCAGCGTGGCCGCGCCCATCCCCATCCCGTTCCAGGCGTACTACTCCGCCACCAAGGCTGCGGTGAACGCCTATACCATGGCTCTGGCCAACGAGCTGCGGCCCTTCGGCGTCACGGTCTGCGCGGTGCAGCCCGGCGACATCAAGACCGGCTTTACCGCCGCGCGGGAAAAGGTCATCGAGGGCGACGACGTGTACCAGGGGCGGATCAGCCGCAGCGTGGGCCGCATGGAGCACGACGAGCAGACGGGTATGGACCCGGCAATTGCGGGACGCTTCATTGCCAACGTGGCACAGAAGGGAAAAGTGAAACCGCTTTACACCATTGGGTTCAGTTATCAACTGTTCACCTTCCTGGTGCGCATTCTGCCCGGCAGGCTGCTGAACTGGATGATCGGACTTTTATACGCCAAATAAGAGAAAATGAAACCGCCCCGGGCTTGTCCCGGGGCGGAGTTTATAACGCTGTTTTTCATTTATGGCCGGGGAACGGCAGGGGGACATACGGTGTCTGCCAGGGCCATGGCCTGTTCTTCAACGGTGAGAGGCTGCTCCTCCGCCTCCGCGGCCTGCTGTTCGTCCGCCTCTTTCGGCTTGGTGAAGCGCCGCACCAGCTTTCGGGTAGACAGGCAGGCGGCGGCGATCATCAGTGCGCCGCCCAGCAGACGCAGCAGCTGGCCGATGGGGGGATAATCCTTCCAGAATACGCTCAGCAGCGTGTCCGCCGCGCCGAGCACAGCCATGCCCACCAGTACGATCAGCACGTTGCGGGGCCGCAGGAGCTTTTTCCAGGGGACGTTGGGGAAAATGGCCTTGGCCGTCAGGGCAAAGACCAGCACGGCGGCCACGGCGGCCAGTATCCAGGCGAGGATCTTGCCGCCCAGGGGCGTCATGGCGGCCTGCCCCAACAGGGAGAGACCGGTGGTGATGCCCCAGCCGACGCACCACAGGGGAAGCCCCACCAGGGCGCGGATGGCGAAGGGCTGCGCCTGGACCCAGCGCCGCACGGCGGGAAACCGCTGCCGGCGCTCCTCGTCGCCGCTGCTGCCGTTATCGCCGCCGTCGTCAGAAGCGGCGGCCGAGGCAGTGTGGAGCGATACGGTCTCCACCACGGGGGTGGGGGAGCCGTCGTTCCCGCCGTTGTCGGGATTCAACAGGTCCGAGGGGGAGTCAAAGGCGCCGCCCACCAGTACGCTGGCAGACGTGGCGGCAGCCACCATTCCCACGGCGGCTTTCTTCTTCCACTTTTTCTTACGATCCTGATCCATCCGGACACGACCTCCTCTCCGCTGGATTCGCCCCCATTCTCTCACAGTTTGTCCGCCTTTGCAAGAGAAAACCGAAAGATGGGCGCTATTATCCGAAAAAAAGCCGGGCCGGGAAAATAAGAATTGCACTTTCGGGGAAAACTTGGTATAACTGTAGTATCAACTTATACGCAGATGAAAGGAGACACGTATACTATGGAACTGAAGGGCAGCAAGACCGAACAGAACCTGCGCGACGCCTTTGCCGGCGAGACCCAGGCCCGCAGCAAATACGACTATTTCGCCTCCGTGGCGAAGAAGGAGGGCTACGAGCAGATCGCAGCCATTTTCCAGGCCACCGCCAACAACGAGAAGGAGCATGCCAAGCTGTGGTTCAAGGCTCTGAAGGGAATCGGAACCACCACGGAGAATCTGGCTGCCGCCGCTGCCGGTGAGAACTACGAGTGGACGGATATGTACGACCGTTTCGCCAAGGAGGCCGACGAAGAGGGCTTCCATCAACTGGCCGAGCAGTTCCGGGGCGTGGCCGCCATCGAGCGGTCCCACGAGGAGCGCTATCGCGCCCTGCTGAAGAACATCGAGATGCAGAAGGTGTTTGAAAAGAGCGAGGAGACCATGTGGGAGTGCCGCAACTGCGGCCATCTGGTGATGGGCAAGAAGGCCCCGGACGTGTGCCCGGTGTGCAACCATCCCCAGAGCTATTTCGAGGTCAGAAAAGAGAACTATTGATCTTCAGGATCGAGGACGGTGCGGAGAGCTTCGGCTCTCCGCTTCCCGTAAGGAGGGATACATATGCTGTCTGCCGCAGAAGTGGCGAAGAAATACGTGGATATCGGAAAGGGAAAGGCGGAGCTGCCTGCCGGGCGGGCGTTCTGTCTGGCTGTGCTGGCCGGCGCCTTCATCGCTCTGGCCGGCGTGGGCTCCACAGTGGGCGGCGCGCTGACCAACAAGGTGGTGGGCGCGGCCATCTTCCCGGCGGGACTGGCCATGGTCGTCGTGGCGGGCAGCGAGCTCTTCACCGGGAACTGCCTGCTGGTGATCCCGTTGCTGGAAAGGAAAATTACCTTACAGCGCATGCTGTGCAGCTGGTTGATCGTCTATCTGGGCAACCTGGTGGGCGGTGTGCTGGTGGCGGCGGTTACGTCGCTGGCCGGCACCTTTGACGCCATCAGCGATACGGTGGCCGCCACGGCGGCGGCCAAGACGGCCCTGCCCTTCGGGGCGGCGCTGCTGCGGGGCATCCTGTGCAATTTCCTGGTGTGCATCGCCGTGTGGATGGCGCTGGCGGCCCAGACGGTGGGCGGCAAGATCGCCGGGGTGTTTTTCCCGGTCTTCCTGTTCGTGCTGTGCGGTTTTGAGCACTCCGTGGCCAATATGTTCTACATCCCGGCGGGCTTCTTCGTCCGGGCGCGCTGCGGCGCAGAGGCGGATATCACCCTATACGGCATGTGGGTCCGCAATCTGCTGCCGGTGACGCTGGGCAATATCATCGGCGGCGGCGCGGTTGGCGCTGCCTATCGGACCGTGTATTTGAGGAAAAAATGAGCAGTATCGAAGAGATCCGGGCGTTCGTGCCCGGCTGTGAGCAGGAGGAGCGGGACAGGGAGGCCATGCTGGCCTTTCTGGAGGCCCACGACGACGCCTTTGACCGCTCCAACGCCGTGGCCCATATGACCGCCTCCGCCTGGGTCATCAGCCCGGACGGGACGAAGGTGGTCATGTGCTGGCACAATATCTACAACAGCTGGTCCTGGACCGGCGGCCACGCCGACGGGCAGCGGGACCTGCTGGCGGTGGCCATGCGAGAGGTGGAGGAGGAGACGGGACTCCGCACCCGTCCTGCCAGGGAGGGGATCTTTTCCCTGGAGAATCTGACGGTGGACGGGCATTGGAAAAAGGGCGCCTACGTCTCCAGCCACATCCACATGAACGTGACGTATCTCCTGCAGGCGCAGGAGGAAAAACTGCGGCCCAAGGCGGACGAAAACCGGGCGGTGGCCTGGATGACGCCGGAGGAGGCGCTGGCGGCCTCCACGGAGCCGTGGATGGTGGAGCACGTATACCGCAAGCTGGCGGCGCGGGCAAAGCCGTATATGAAATGAAACGAACAGAGGCGCCGCAAATGCGGCGCCTCTGTTCGTTTTTCTCTTATTTCAGACTGTAGGCGGCGCGGTAGAAGCGGTCGTTTCCGATGGCAAACCGCTTCTCCGTGATCTGACGGGCCAGCCGGGAGGCGGTCAGGAATTCCTTGCCGACCCGCACCAGGTATTGGCTCCCGCCATCCTCCACCAGGTAGCAGCCGTCCGTGTTGTTCACCTGGTCCACCACCTCGAAGAGGCCGAAGAAGGGCATGACGGTCCACTCCAGCAGATGCTCCACGCCGGAGAGCTTCTTCTTCCGGAACAGGGGGAAGATGGCGTCCGCGTCCGGGTAGGCGGCCAGGACGGCGGCATCCTGCTTGGAGCGGCAGGGAGGGGAGACCTGATAGGAATCCAGATCCACCGCCACCTTCGTGGTCTGGAGGCTGAAGGGCTCGTCGTCGCTGAGCAGGGAGTCGATGCTCACGTCCAGCAGGCGGGAGACGGCCTTGATGTTCTCGATGTCCGGCAGCCCCTTGTCCGTCTCCCACTTGGCAACGGCGCTGCGGGAGACGCTGATCTGCTCCGCCAGCTGCTCCTGGGAGAGGCCGGCCTTGATCCGCGCATTTCTGAGTTTTTCACCGAATGTCATGGAAATGACCTCCTTTGTCTTGGTAAGGTCATGGTAACGCAGGGGCGGTTTGCGGACAAGAGCGGCGCTGTGACAGAGCCGTTACGCTCCGTGACAGTCGGCGATCAGGTCCCGTACCACGGCGCCGGCCATCATCAGTCCGGCCACGGAGGGGACCCAGGATACGCTGGCGGGTACGCTGCGGCGGCCGGGAGGCGGGGCCTCCAGCTGCAGCGTGGGCTGCGCCTCCTCGGGGCTGAACACCACCTTCAGGTGGAAAATGCCCCTGGCGCGCAGCTCCTTGCGCATGACGCGGGCCAGAGGGCAGCCGAAGGTCCTGGAAATATCGGCGATCTGCAGCGCCGAGGGGTCCAGCTTGTTGCCGGTGCCCAGGGCGGAGAGAATGGGGATGTCCCGCGCCTTGGCCTGCTGGATGAGGTCCAGCTTGCAGGAGACCAGGTCGATGGCGTCCACGATATAGTCGCAGGGCTCCCGGAAGAAGTCGTCCCGGTGGGCGGCGTCGTAGGTGGCCCGGACGGGCCGGACCAGGATGGCGGGGTTGATGTCCCGGCAGCGTTCTGCCGCCACCTCCGCCTTGGGCCGCCCCACGGTGGAGTGGAGGGCGAAGAGCTGGCGGTTGATGTTGCTGGGGCTGATCACGTCCTGGTCCACCAGGGTCAGGCTGCCCACGCCGGCCCGGGCCAGGGCCTCCACGGCGAAGCTGCCCACGCCGCCCAGACCGAAGACGGCCACGTGGCAGCGGCTCAGGCGCTCCACCGCCTCCGGCCCCAGGAGCATGGCTGTGCGGAGAAACTGTTCGTTCATCGTGTATCTCCTTGTGAAAAGAGGCCGGCGCTGGCCGGCCTCTTTTGATGTGTGCGGTGATGCTTTAGCCTACAAATTTCATACCGAAGCCCTGCTTGACGTCCAGGTCCTTGATCAGGCTCTGGCCCCACTCGCTGTACTCCGTGCTCCGCAGAGCGTTCTCCGCGGTCAGCTTCCAGTAGGGCACGTCCCAGCCGGAGAAATACATGGCGTGGGCGCCGTAACTGGTTTCCACCACGCCGGTATCGCCTACCTGGCGGTTCTCGTCGAAGATCCAGTTGTTGAAGGCGGCGACCATTTCGCCCTTGGTGACCTGGGAATAGAGGCCGCCGTTGGTGTTGGAGCCGGGATCCTCGGAGACCTCGTTGGCCATGGCGGCAAAGGAGTCCTCGGTGGCGTCGCCGGCCTTCCACTTGATCAGAGCATCCTCGGCCTTCTGCTTGGCAGCGGCCTGGGCCTTCTCCAGATCGGCCTCATAGGTGTCGGATTCGCTGTCCAGCCCGGTGGTGTCGGTCTGGAACAGGATGTGGCGGATGTTTACCGTCTTGTAGTCGTTGATGTGGCGGCTGTGGAACAGGACCAGGTAGGTGCTGGGATCGCTCTCGACGATGGACACGTCGCCCTCGACGCGGTCGGCGTTGAAGATCCACTCGCCCACGGCGGAGGTGCTGTAAGTGCCCTCGCCCTGAACGGTGTAGGTGGCGATCTCGTAGCTCTTGGCGATCTCCTCCAGGCTCTCCCCGGCGTTGAGACGATCCAGAGCCTCGGCGGCGGCAGTGTGAGCGGCCTCCTTGGCGGCGGCCTTCTCCTCATCGGTGGCGTCTACGGTGTTGCCGTCGGCGTCCTTGGTGGTGGGAGCGGTGCCGTTGAAGTAGATGTACTCATAGCTGGCTACATCCAGCTCGTTCTGGTGCTCCTGATAGTAGGCCTCGATCTGCTCGTCGGTGTAGGACAGGGATTCCTCGTAGTCGCTGTCGTACTGGGAGGCCATGATGGAGTCCTTCAGCATCCTGGTGAAGATGCCCTGGGTCACGTTCTTACCGTAGATGGCCTTGAGATACGTACTCACGGAGACGCCGGCGCTGGAGGCGGTGGACTTGACGGAGTCGATGGTGTCGTCCATCTGCTTCTGCATTTCCTCGGTAAAGGTGTAGCCCTTCTCCTTGGCCAGGTTGTTCAGCTTGGTGACCGTGGCCAGGGACTTGATGGCGTAGTCCTTCAGATAGGCGTCCCAGGTGACGTCATCGCCGGTGATGTCCGGCAGGAACATCTTGGCCGTGTCGCTGACCTTGGTGTTCATGTCCATGCCGGAGCTGATGCCCAGATAGCTGGCGTACTGGTTCTGCAGCAGGCTGTTGAAGCGGCCGTGATAGTAGTAGTCCACTTCCGCGGCGCTGTACTTCACGCCGTCCACCGTGGCGGCGGTGGCGCTGCGCTGGATCACGTTGGAGTTCCAGATCAGCACCACGGCGGCCACCAGCACAAAGATGATGGCGATCAGGGCGTACAGCCGGTTGGCGCGGCGCTGTTTCAGGCGCTCCTCCTCCTGGCGGACCTTCTTGGGATCAGGGGTGCCGCTGGCGGCCATCTCCTGACGAAGCTTCTTTTCTCTTGATGCGCTCATGTTGTCAATCCTCTCAAAACGGGGGAAACAAACCCCCTTTATAAAGTTGCCAAATTATTATACAAGATAGCGGTCAAATAAGCAAGAGGGAATTTTACCCCTGCGCTTTACCGCAGGACGGCGCCCAGCTCCCGGCGCAGAGCCTCCAGGATCGCCGCCACGTCGGCGTCGGCGTCCTCGGCGGTCAGGGAGCGGTCGTCGCTGCGCAGGGTCAGGTTGAAGGCCACGGATTTCTTGCCGGGGGCGATGCCGGGGCCGCGATAGATATCGAACAGGGAGGCCTCCTTCAGCAGGCCCCGGGCGCTGCGGCGGATGCAGTCGGACAGGGCGCCCACTGTGACGGATTCGTCGCAGACCACGGCGATGTCACGCATCACGGCGGGGAAGCGGGGCAGGGGAACGTAGGTGGGCTCGCCGCCCCGGGCGGCCATCAGCGCGGCCAGGGAGAGCTCGGCGCAGTACAGCTCCGTGTCCACGCCGTAGCCGCGGGCCACCAGCGGGTGGATCTGGCCAAAGGTGCCGATCAGAGCGTTGCCCGCGTAGACCCTGGCGCAGCGGCCGGGGTGGTAGCTGGGGTTCTCCCGCTCCGCCTCAAAGCGGACGTCCCCGGCGCGGACAGCGGAGAGGACGGCCTCCACGACGCCCTTCAGGGAGAAGAAGTCCAGCCCCTCGCCGTAGGCGCCCAGCGTCAGATACTTCTGTTCGTCAGCCAGACCGTCGGGGCCGCCGGGGAGATAGATCTTGCCCAGCTCGTAGAGCCGCGCGGCCTTGTTGCGGTAGTTGCAATTCCGGGTCAGGATCTCCAGCATGGAGGGCAGGGTGGTGGTGCGCATGATGGAGGTGCCCTCGCCCAGAGGATTCAGGATCGTGAAGCTCCGGCGGCGGGGATCCTCCGGCTGCCAGCGGATCTTGTCATAGTAGGTGGGGGAGATGAAGGAATAGGTGATGATCTCGTCATAGCCCACGCTGCGGCAGACGGCGCCCAACTGGCGCTCCAGCTGCTGCTCGGGGGAGAAGCCGCCCCGGGTGGTCTCGCCGCGCATCAGGGTGCAGGGGATGTTGTTGTAGCCGTGGAAGCGGGCCACCTCCTCGGCCAGATCCGCCATCAGGCGCACGTCGCCGCGCCAGGAGGGGACGGTGACCGTTCCGTTTTCCACGGTGAAATCCAGCTTCTGCAGGATGCGGACCATCTCGTTAACGGATACGTCGGTGCCCAGCAGAGCGTTGATCTTGTCCGGCTCCAGGGGCAGAACGGCGGGCTGGGGCACGAAGTTCAGCACGTCGATGACGCCGTCCACCACCTCGCCGGCATCCAGCAGCTCCACCAGCTCGCAGGCGCGATTGACGGCGGGCAGGGTGTTCATGGGGTCCAGGCCTTTTTCAAACTTGGCGGAGGCCTCCGTCCGCATACCCAGGGCCAGAGCGCCCTTGCGGATGCAGGTGCCGTCGAAGTTGGCGGATTCAAAGACGACATCCACGGTGTCCGCCGCGATCTCGCTGTTCTCGCCGCCCATGATGCCCGCCAGGCCCACGGCGCGGGTCTCGTCGGCGATGACCAGGTGGTTGGCGTTCAGCTTGCGGACGATGCCGTCCAGGGTGGTCAGCTCCTCGCCCTCCCTGGCCCGGCGGACGATGATCCGGCCGCCCTTGACGTAGCGGTA
>JAEEGF011863982.1_pt1 | contig 16381 bp, 15 predicted proteins | sample 9134171 | NCBI WGS metagenome assembly JAEEGF01 (sample SAMN16246542, study PRJNA631951) | gut metagenome | biome: gut microbiome; feature: rumen; material: AP-attached | host: Bos | place: Iran: Karaj | collected 2018-10
AAAGAATTTTCGGGGTTGTCATGTTGTTAAGTTGTTAATGTGCATTATAAAAGCCGCTTCTGCTTATCTCTTAAGTCTCATGTTTTCGTGTCTGCATCAGCGACAGCTTTTATAGATTATCACCTGATTATGGATTTGTCAACAGGTTTTTTGAAATTTTTTTAAAATATTTTTCGAGGCCGGAAAAACCTTGAATTTACGTGGTTTTCCCGACCTCAATTCATTTCACATCCGGTGAAAAACCTGTCGAATGACAAAATAATTTTCAAAAAAATTTTATCTTTTGTGTCAGAAATTTTTCTAACGTACTGCCCCACATTCGGAGCAAACTTCTCTGGTATGCGGAACCTCCATCTCGACGATCTCATCCCAGGCAGGGTTATCGACTATGGTTTCATCGTAGGCTTCCTTATCGACTACCGTTACCGTCTCTGTAACAAGTTTCTGATCGTCCCATCCGGAAGATCCCTGATACCCCCAACACAGATGCTCTTCTATGCTGGCCTGGAGTTCCATATCTTTATAGGTATAACGATGCATGCCATTTCCCAGGTCCTCATGTGTAGCGATATTGTCGATTTCCATTCTTTCTATTTCTTCATAATGCCTATTGATAGCCGCTACAGTCGGAAACGTCTGTCCGCAATAATGACATACCCAGCATCCGTCATGATGACCCGGACATGGACATTCCGACGCTTCCAGATCACACCCCGGCAGCTCGTAAATACCAAGATCGGTATAATTAACCCAATGAGTCTGCTCCTCAGTGTGTGTAACCGCATCATGATGAACGACATGTGATACCTCGTCATGATGAACGGTCTTCTTCTCTACTGAATAATAAGTCTCGGTTTTCCAGTTATGTACGTGGGTCTGTTCACCGGAATTATCCTCTGCCAGCTTCTCGGTTATAGTCTCTGTAACCTTCTCTGTAGTATTCCTGTCAGAGGTATCTGCAGACTCTGTTCCGATCGGTTTATTCTCTGTAGTATTTTCAGTTGTTTTTTCTATTGTTAAATATGTAGATTTTTCGGTTGTATTTTCTGTAATTTTTTCTGTCGTCGAAATAGCAACGTCCTCGGTCGTCAGATCAGTTGTTGCTTCGACCTTCGTATTATCACCTGTTCCACTCTCAGCAGATTTATCGTCTTTCTTATTTTTGCTATTGAAAATACAAATACCGGCTATGGTTCCACCGATCAATACGACAAGTGCGATTGCTGCTATGATGATGTTTCTTTTCTTATTTCCAAACATCCTCTCACCCCCCTAATTAAAACGATTACCTCCGTTTTCTATTAATTAACTTACCAACAAATGAAATTGCCGGTCCGAGGAATAACACCATCAGGATGTGTCCGATGGCAGGTGTATTTCCTGCGATAATGCCTATCATAAGCGCTGAACCATCCCATAAGATACGGAGAATCGTCTTCCCTATCGTTGATTTATCAGCCTTCAGCTTCTCGGTTATTATTATTGGCAGCCCATCGTATGGCGAGACACCCATATCCTGATTAATGTAAACTGCAACACTTATCAGGAACAGGATGAGCGCCACAATGAATATTGTCCACCTGCTCACCGGTTCCGTAAAAGCCGAAGCAGGTATGATCTTCCTCCAAACCCAGCAGAAGAAATCCGCGTAGTATCCGATCAGTATCATATTGAAGATTGTTCCAAAGCCGATCAGTTTCTTCTTAAATATAAATACCAGGCATAGCATAACTATATTTACGATGAGCTGATATGTGCCGAAGCTTAGCCCAACCTTCGCTGCTACCGCCCTATTCATGAAGGTACACGGATCCGTACCCATGTCGCACAGTATGAGGAACGAAAGCGTGAAGCCCATTCCAAATACTGCTATAAAACATATTATTATTTTCTTCCAATCTAACTTAAAACTCATAAAAAACTTCTCTATTTACCAACGAAACATGTTGACCTTTCTATTAAATATCTATGAAATACGTGAATTTCCGTTTTATCTATCGATAAAATATGCGAAATTCGTGCCCTTCTTATATATAACGAAATCTGTGATCTCGTTTGTATCCTTGTCAATGATGCCCTCTGTCGGATATGCCCCGGTCGCACCGATCTCAACATTTTCAGGGATCATAGACCTTGGAGTACCCGGTAGATAGATGATGTATTCGCCCTCAGCCTCAGAAGCCAGCTCAACGAATTCATGCCTGTAGATATATAAACCGCCTACGATATTAGGATCCTGAACCTCTACCTCTTCGGTATGTGCAACATACATGTCTGTTGCTCCTGTAACCTTAAAGCTGTAGCTGTATTCGTCAATCTGCTGAATGTCAGAATATGTGCCTATCGCCCCTCCTTCAACATCTCCGGCATACGGCTCGTGGTCAGTATAAGTGATCGTAAAGGTTCCGTCGTCAGAAAGTATGATGAATTTTGCTCCATACCTTGTTGAGCGATAACCAAGATTATATCCTAAAACATCATGTATTTTTTCCATATCAACCTCCATCTCTGTTACATCTTCAGCGGTTGTATCCTCAGTGATTGTATTCTCAGTGGTTGTATCCTCAGTGATTATATCATCCGGAGTTTCGGTCTTATTTTCAGAGGTCACTTCTGTAGGAGCCTCTGTTGTAAGTCCGCCAAATACCTCTGTGGTAACATTTCCCGCGACGTTACTATCCTTCTTATCTTTTTCTGAAGCAGCAAGGATTATACCCACTGTGATCCCGCCGATTATTGCCAGCCCTGCGAATGCGGCCAATATCTTACCTGCAGTTGTACTGAGGAAGCCAGCTTTTGCAGCTGATGATGCAGGTGCCTTTGTAGTCACTTGCCCCAAAGTACTGCCGACATTTATATTCGCCACCGTGTCTCCACCGGCTGTCGCTGATGTCATACCGGTTGTTGTGCCGGATACGCCTACTGTAGTTGATATCATACCACTTGAAGAGCCGGATGCACCGGCAGCTGCGGCTGTTGCTGTACTGACTGAGATAGAGCCTGCCTCAGATCTAAGTAGAAGCGCAAGGAGGATAGCAGGCGATACAGAATACAGTTTGTAGCCTCTCTTCTCGAGTTCCTCGCCTCGAGCTTTGATCTTCTTGCGGCCGTAGTTGAGACGTGAGGTAACTGTATTTTTGCTGCACTCCAGTGATGCTGCGATCTCCTCAACACTGAGCCCCTCAAGATAATACAGGATCATGCATATCTTCTGCTCCTCAGGGAGCGCGTTCAGAAGTTCGTCAACAAGCTCAGATATCTCAACCTTTGAGTAATGCTCCTCCGGTCTAAAGTCCGTCTTCTCATCAACTATCGTATCCTGAAACTCTATCACACTGTCATCGCCGTTATCGATATCTATTTCAGAAAACAGAACAGGATTATTCTTCCTGAGATGGTTCTTGGCTGTATTTGCAACGATCATGCTGAGCCAGCCGGTAAACTTATTCGTGTCCTGGAGCATGGAAATATTCTGGAATGCCCTCATGTAAGCTTCCTGAACCACATCAGCCGCCGCATCCTCATTCTTCATATATTTAACAGCCGTGTAGTAGCTCCTGCTGTAGGTATTGTTATAAAGATAGGTAAAGCCGTCGTTATTGCCGCTCATTGCAGCGCTGACCGCAGCCGCCATACTATTTATCTCTGAACCATAATTTGTGTTATCCATAATTCTGTCCCTTTCACTAATAGAATTAAGATCCCTCAAGTCCCTTCATAATACTATCATAGATCTTCTCTTTCAACACTATATTTTCGTCATAGTTCTCCTCATCTTTTTTGAGAAGAATGATAAAGCTACTGATGTATTTATCCGTGTTTTTATTTTCATAAATACCGGCGTTCGTCTCTCCGGGGCTGCCTCTGCTCATCTTATCACTTGGATCATACATTTCTATCACCTTCTTTCTGTATCATCTACTTATATGACACATGAGAAGGCTTTTATATTTTATAAATCAGTAAAATATTCAAACTTTTTTATCTACAAAGAATAGATGTGACTTCGTCGCACCCCCCTCGCCTATAGGATCATATCTATGCAAAAAGGGCGTCGCATAAAGCAACGCCCTTTAAAATACGTATTTTCTTAGATCAGTATTAAACCTCTGCCTTCCAGAGTCCGTGAAGATTGCAGTACTCGTAAGCTGCAACTGCTGTCTCGCCTTCAGCAAGAACGAATTCAGCAACCGGAGCCTCACCCGGCTTAAGATACTTGAACTGAACACCCTTATTTGTCTCAACAGCGATCCACTGGATATAATGTGCATCAAGCATAGGATGCTCAACCGAACCAACCGCAACACTAACCTTGCTTCCGTCAACTGTAACAACAGGAACGTGCTTCTCATTAGCCGCATCAGTTGTATTTGGGATAAGCTCTGTCATAGCGTTTCCGCAGCATGTAAGAGCTCCGCCGCCCTCATTTAATACTGTAACAATATTGCCACATGTTAAACATCTGAAAACCTTCATAAAGTTAACCTCCCTATGTAAAATAATCACCGCACCGCCCATAAAATGTTTCACGACCACTCAGCCCAAAATCACTCTCTGCACGGCACTATTATTATACCAAATATCCGGTCGGTTTCATACCTATTTTTTCTTAAAATGTAAAGCTACAGCTCGATCAGTTCCTTCGCAGAGCCGGTGAAATCATCATAGCCCTCAGCTGTCACAGCACCCATATCCTCGATCCTGACGCCCCAGCGGCCCGGAATGTATATTCCCGGCTCAACCGTCTCGATCATACCGGCTTCAAGAACTGTCTCATCTCTCGTATTAAGCGCAGGACTCTCATGGATATAAAGGCCAACACTGTGTCCAAGCCCATGTCCGAAATACTGTCCATAGCCTTCAGCAGCTATGATATCGCGCGCAATCTTGTCAACATCCTTGCAGACCAGACCTGCTCTTACTGCCGCAATTGCTTCAGTCTGGGCCTTCAGAACTGTATTATAAACCTTCTTCATCTCGTAGTCAGCCTTGCCGATGACCACCGTTCTCGTCATATCTGAACAATAACCCTCGTAGATGCAGCCAAAGTCCATAGTCAGGAAATCGCCTGCCTCCAGTTTCTTCTGAGAAGGTATCGCATGAGGCATAGATGAATTGATACCGGATGCTGCTATAGTATCAAAGGACAGTCCCTCTGCGCCATGCTTCTTCAGGCTGTATTCTATCTCAGCCGCAACCTCAAGTTCGGTCATTCCCGGCTTCAGAAGCTTCAGTATATCCAGAAACGCCGCATCACCAATCTGCTCAGCTTTTCTGAGAAGTTCTATCTCTCCTGCCGTCTTGATACGTCTCATCTTCTCAAGTTCGTCACCAACCGGATACCAGCCCATACTGCTCTTTCTGAGCTGCTCCTCAAACTGTGGGAAGTAGGTCTTAAAGGCCTTCGATATTTCCGTAGACATATTCCTGTATTCCGCAACCGTCAGGCTCTTATCCTCAAAGAGTATATTCACGTCGCCCGAAATACCAAGTATCACCTCGGCAACTATTTTGAACTTAGGATTGTCATTATTAAACTCTATAACAGAGAACCCCGATGCAGCCTTCTCTGTATCCTCCTTCGCAGCCTCCGTATATCTGGAATCCACGATAAGAAGCATCTCCTTCGGGGTAAATACAGCAAGCCCCTCGCCGCCGCGGAAGCCTGTAATATATCTAAGGCTATATTTGTCCGTAATAAAAAGCATGTTGCCGCCTTTTTTTCTCAAAATCGTGCTCAGCATCTTTTGCTTCTCTTCAGCTACAGACTGAACACTATGAATAAAACCAGTCTCATCGGATGAGAAACTGGTTTTGTTCATATCTGTTTCCTTACAGTCGGCACCGGCCGCTTCATTCTCTGCTCCGCAGAAAGCACATCTCGGCGTTCCCACAGGCATCGGCTTCCCGCAGACCTTGCAATTTACCGACTGTAAACCTATTATTTTGTCAACTTTTAATCTTGTCACAGTGTCCTCCAAACAAACACTAATCCAAACTGTTGTACCAATCCATGAAATCCTTATTTCCGGCAGGGAACTTACCTGTCTTGTTAGAAATAACATAGTACTGCAATCTCATACCGCTTTTACTTCCAACTTTAATAGTGTTATTCACTTCGTTGATTTCATCTGAAGAAGGACGAGATGTTCTCCATGAACCGTTAAAATACCAAAGCGGTATTGAATCCTTCTTCTCCATATAGAACATGAAATATACTGTATATTTATCATGTTTAGAAGCTGTCGAACTAGCTGCATAATTGCTTCCAACACCAAACATTATGCAATATGGATCATCATCCTGATTAACATCATTATTGAACTTCAGATCAAGCTGTCTAAGTATCTCCATAGCCCAAGGTCTATCTGTCGCATTGACATTACCATTAGCAGTATACATACAACTATTATCACTCTGTCTTATCTTAACATTTTCCGGACCCAGGATTGTATTTTCCGCTTTACCTCCCGGAGTCAGCGTATCTCCTGTGATCGCATACTGCTCCGAAAGTGCCGCCTGAACCAGTGTCATACAGCTCTTTGCCTTAAGGAGTTCCTTCTTCTCCCTGGCTCTGTCCACATAGCCAAGCAGTGCCGGCACAAGGATAGACGCAAGAATAGCAAGTATAGCGAGTACTACTATCAGCTCAACCAGCGTAAAACCTTTTTCTTTTCTCTTCTTTTCCATAGTTTTTTTCATAATTTTTCCCCTCTGTCAAATAATAAATACAATATCCCTCTGTATTAAACATTATTTTCCGCTATACTATATCATATCATTTATTATCATACAAGTACGAAAATACAGCGTCTTCTTTTCAGTGGGCGTGCGCATAAAGAAAGCCGGTACCCAATCGGATACCGGCCATAAAATCATATTTAGAACGATTATGCCATCTGCTTAGCAACTTCTGCTGCAAAGTCCTCGTTCTTCTTCTCAAGGCCTTCGCCTGTCTCGAATCTTACGAAGCTCTTAAGTGAGAAGTTAACTCCGTTCTCCTTAGCAACCTTCTCAACATACTGCTTAACTGATTCCTTATCCTCAGCCTTAACGTATGTCTGATCTACAAGGCAGATCTCCTTAAGGTGCTTAGAGAAACGTCCCTCTACAAGACCAGCGAAGATCTTGTTCTCAAGGTACTCAGCCTTATGAGAATCAGCGATATCTCTAAGAGCCTGTGTAGCCTCATCTGAAAGGAAGTTGAAGAGGAAGTTCATGTTAGACTTCTTCTCCTCGTAGATAGCCTTATCTTCATCACTCCACTTGTTGTTCTCAATAGCCTCTGCGATAACAGCGTTAAGGATTGGCTTTGGAAGTGAAGCTGGATCTGCAAGTGAGCTAGAAACGATGATGTCCTTCTCCTTAGCAAGCTTCTCAGCTGAGATCTCTTCTCTTCTAACGTATGAAGGATTCATAGCTGCGATCTGCATAGCGATGTTCTTCATAGCTTCCTTAACATTGTCGTTTGGTGCATCGCACTCAGCGTTTACAAGAACACCGATCTTACCACCCATGTGGATGTAAGAAACTACAACGTCGCCTGTAACCTTCTCGAAACGACGGATAGTAAGGTTCTCGCCGATCTTAGCGATCATAGCCTTGTGATGCTCTTCAACTGTAGCTGAAGGATCGATTGCTGACTGAGCTGCCTTAAATGCCTCAACGTCTGCATAATCACCATCGTTGATCTGCTTAGCAAGACCTTCAACGTATGTTGTAAATACTTCATTCTTAGCAACGAAATCTGTCTCAGAGTTAACTTCGATCATTGTTGCTGTCTTATCATCTGCTGAGATAACTGTTGCAACAACACCTTCTGCTGCAATTCTGCCTGCCTTCTTCTCTGCAGAAGCAAGACCCTTCTTTCTAAGGAACTCGATAGCTGCATCAAAGTCGCCGTCTGTCTCTGTAAGAGCTTTCTTACAATCCATCATTCCGGCACCGGTCATCTCTCTTAATTTCTTAACGTCAGCTGCTGAAATAGCCATTATTTTGTCCTCCTATAAATATCGTGATAATTACTCAGCGTCTGCAGCTTCTACTGCATCCTCTGCCTCTTCTGCATCCATAGACTCAGCGTCCATACCCTGATTTGCCTCGATAACAGCATCAGCCATCTTAGAAACGATAAGCTTAACTGCACGGATAGCGTCATCATTACCAGGGATAACATAATCGAGCTCTTCTGGATCGCAGTTTGTATCAGCGATACCTACAAGTGTGATACCAAGCTTGTGAGCCTCTTCGATACAGATGCTCTCCTTGCGAGGATCTACTACAAAAATCATATCAGGAATCTTCTTCATATCCTTGATACCGCCAAGGTTCTTCTGAAGCTTATCCATTTCCTTCTTAATGTTTACAACTTCCTTCTTAGGAAGAACATCAAATGTTCCATCCTCTTCCATCTTCTCATACTTCTTAAGTGTTTCGATACGAGACTGGATTGTCTTGAAGTTTGTAAGCATACCACCTAACCATCTCTGGTTAACATAATACATACCGCAACGCTCTGCCTCTGTCTTGATAGAGTCCTGAGCCTGCTTCTTGGTTCCTACGAAAAGAACCTTACCACCATTTGCTACGCAGTCAAATACAGCCTTGTAAGCCTCATCAACCTTACCAACTGACTTCTGAAGGTCGATGATGTAGATTCCGTTACGCTCAGTATAGATATACTCAGCCATCTTAGGATTCCATCTTCTTGTCTGATGTCCAAAGTGAACACCTGCCTCAAGTAACTGCTTCATTGAAATAACGCTCATTTTTTTCCTCCTTGGTTTTTAAACCTCTGCAGCCCTTCGTATCAGGAACCGCCCGTTATTCAGCGGCACCGCCTGTATATGGAACTGCATGCATTATATTTTCTGTGCTGCTAATTACAGTCACAGAGTGCATAATATCATGATTGTCAAGTATTTGCAAGCGAAATATTTTGATTATTTTAATGGTTAATGTGAAACTTGTCAAACCTATTAATTCTCCACCATTAACTATTTGTACTCCTTCGCTGGTTGATATCTTTTTAGTATTTACAATCGCACCTTCATTAATTGTCATCGCCGGACTACCAATAGATCCGGCACCAATTGAAGTGACCTCAATACTCTCAATATCATCTGCTCCATACGGTATACCATCCACCACAAGGGAAGTATTTTCATCTATATATAAGGTGTGGCCAACAAGACTATCTGGTTTAACCTTAGATTCAGGATCAGTGTAAAACCCACTTCCATCCCACGTAAATACATCATTTCCGGTAAGACTCACCGCTACATCTGTAACTGTAATCGATCCTCCGGCCGCATCAACGTTCCTCACCATCCAAGGTGTATTGAATGCAGACACCACCATAGCGCCGGCAAGTATTAAGCTATTTATTCTATTCTTCTTCATAATACTCACCTACTTCCACTCTACAATGATATTATGGTCTATCGGTTTACTGAAATCCCAACTCCAGCTGCCGGTTGCCGCCGGCTTAAGGCTTGGCTGAGCAACCTTCTGTCCGCCAATAACCGTCTGTACTCCGAATATCTGGCCGTTATACATAAAGGTTACCGTATAAGTTGTTTCAAGCAGATTCTTGATATCGTCATTCGTGATTGACAGCTCTCTGCCGTCATCATTTATCACCTGAAGAAGAACCAGTGTTCCTTCATCAAGCGAATCATAATCTATATCTGTCGGATCAGAGAGATAATCAACCGTCGTCTCATTCTCGAAGATTGTTACTTCCTTGCCCTTTCCGACTTCAACTTCATTCTCTGCAACCGTGCCGTCCTTATAAACAAGCTTGGTTGTTACCTTACCGTCAAATACGCATACTCTCGTGTATTTGATTCCGTTTATCTCGTAGATATAAACGTAGAATACCGTACCTCTTACAGACATCGTAGAGTTTGGTGTATTTACGTCGTAGCTTGAATCCTCGGAAAGTGCGCTCTGAATATCACTTGTTATCGCACCCTGCAGGAGGTCTATCTGAATATTGCTTCTCTTGTCATTTCCCGAAGCCTTCAGAACAAGCTCGGTTCCTTCGGACAGATGGATGTATTTATCTTTATCAGCCTGAAGAACAAGGTCGCCCGATGTAAGGCTGACGCGGTCTCCCGACTCAAGTACCATGTTCTCGTAAGGAGTTATATCTCCCTTGCCGGCTCTGTTGACATTTGCCTCACCTTCAACGGTATAAACCTTGAGAAGCCTGTATTTGTTCTTCTTCTCCTTCTTGAACAGTATCATTATGATAACGACCGCCGCAACAAGGAGTACGACACCCGCAATGATAAATACCATTTTTTTATTCTTTAATTTTTCCATAAATCCTACCTGAAACCTTTATTCCTATAAAACCCCAAAATCTCGCAAGACCAAATATCGGTCCTGCGAGATTTTGATATTTAGTGTGCCAGCTTGCCTGCCACAAGTATATGCCTAATGTCCTGTTGTAAGTATGGTTGCGATCTCTTCGTAGCTCATACCCTTCTCAAATGTGAAATCGCCAACTCTAATCTGTGTTGAATATCCTGTTTCGTCAAGCCATCTGTCGAAATCAAGATAATCACCGATTATGCCCTTCTCCTGAAGCATTTCAGCAACCTCTGTAGAATACATTCCGCTTGAAACGGTGATCTTAACCTTTCCGCCAGGAGTTTCTGTCGTCTTCTCGGTTGTTGACTCTGTTGTATCCTCGGTTGTCTCTGTTGTGGCCTCAGTTGTTGTTTCTGTGGTCGCTTCCGTGGTTGCCTCTGTAGTTGTTACAGTAGTCTTCTCTGTAGTGGCCTCAGTTGTTGTTTCTGTAGTAGCCTCAGTCGTTGAGACTGTCGTCTTCTCAGTTGTAGCCTCTGTTGTTGTCTCTGTGGTAACCTCGGTCGTTACTTCTGTCGTTGCAAGTGTTGTAGGTTCTGTGGTTTTCTCTGTTGTTACCTCAGTTGTTGCTTCGGTAGTCGTCTTCTGAACATCACATTCGTCGTTCTTGTCATCCTTCTTCTCATAGCCGAGAAGTTTAATCGCTGCGAACATCAGAAGTACACCAACAAGAAGACCTAATCCTACTCCTCTAAAAAAATATTTTGCCTTCATGTCTTATTCCCCCTGATGCTTATCTATAAAGAATTTAACTTCGCCAACGCCAAGATCAAGAAGCTTTGAGATCTCGAGAATACTGAAGCCTGCATGGTACATATCCATAACATTCTCTTCTGTATCTCCGCCCTCAAGGTTGATGCCTTCAACAGCGAGTATCTCATCAAGACTCTCTGTCTTTTCAAGGTCGCTGATATCTTCCTTCTGTACCTCATCGTCCTCGAAGAACTCATCAATATTTTCAGCTTCTTCTACCTCTTCAGCGAGTTCTTCTGCCTCTTCCTCAAGGTCTTCAGCAGTATCCTCGTCGATATCTTCCTCCTCATCATCAGCTGCTCTGCTTAATCTGTCAGCCATAGAGATGACGTTTGATTCTTCAGCTTCCTCAACAGCTTCCTCAACCTCTTCTTCAACTGCCTCTTCAGCTGCTTCTACATCCTCAGCAAGCTCTTCTGTGTCTCCAATAACTTCTTCAGCCGCATCTTCTGCTTCCTCAGCTATCTCCTCAGCAGCCTCTTCAACCGCCTCAACAGCTTCAGCTGCTTCTACATCCTCAGCTGCCCCTTCAACTTCCTCAGCTTCTTCCGGAGCTGCGCTTCTTACGGGAGCCGCTGCAAGCTCTACACTCTTCGCATCAAGCTCAGCCTTAAGGCTCTCAAGCCCCTTCTTATACTCATCGATAAGATTCAGGGTTCTCTTAAGCTCTTTCTCCTTCTCGAGGATGCTCTTATATGTTGCATCGATATCGTCTCTGTTCTTTTCGATATTTGCGATCAGTACGCTGCTGTGATCATCGATCTCAGCAATCTTGCTGTCTGTTCTTCTGTCAAGCTCGTTAAGTCTTGTTGCCCCTGTATTATCAATTCCGGCAACAACCTTCTTTCCGGCATTCTCTATCTCGATAAGCTTACTCTGTCCGGCGTCATCGATCTTGGAGATGTTATCCTCCACCTTCTGATCCATGATCTGAAGCTTGTTATCAAACTTCTCAAGAGCCTTCTTACTCTCCTTATCCATAAGATCACCGTTACTCTTGATCTTATTTGCGATCTCCTTCTCGATAAGTGGCTTAAGATTCTTAGACTTTCCATTGATCGACTTTGCATAATAATCATCAACCAACTTGTCGATCTTCTGCTTCTTATCATCAGAAAGATCAGTAATATCTTTGTCATCCTTGAAAAAGAGTCCGCTCGCGATAAGGAATAAAACCGCTATGGTAATAAGTGCTATCAATACTGCCGTCATTTTAACTTCTCCTCTTAATGTTACTATTTCCCGGACATTAATACCGTCCGTTTTTGCCACAAATACATTAAAGCATTTTTTGCTCAATTTTTCTACATTAATTTATGATTTTAATATATTTTTTTGATGCCATGAGCCGCCGCTTTCACGGTAAAATTTACCGGCCGACCTCTTACATGCCAAGCTCCTCAAATATAGCATCATTTATGATCCTGATATAGGTTCCGCGCATGCCCTGGGACCTTGACTCGATGATGCCCGCACCCTCAAGCTTCTTCAGCGCATTTACGATGATGGAACGGGTGATGCGGTATTTGGTCGCAACTCTGCTCGCAACAAGAAGACCTTCCTTCTTATTCATCTCCTTAAATACGCATATCATCGCATCCTTCTCGGAAACTGACAGGGACTCCGTAGCAGAACGCACCATAATGTGCTTTCTTCTCTCATCCTCATCCTCCTCGTAGATAGAACGCATCATCTCAAGCTCGATAACGGTATTCATGTATTCGCTGAATATGATATCGTCCACGTCGAAGGAATCCTTCTCCCTGTAAATAAAGGTCGTTCCCAGTCTTTCGCCCGCAAAGTCCACAGGCATGACAATAGCCGAGAAATCCTTGTCGCTGGTCTTCTCGAAACCAAGAGTCATCAGATTGACATTCTCCTTGGTCGAAAGCACCGACAGGAACCTCTCGTTCAGGCTCTCATCAATAACCTCTCCTATGCTGTCGGCAAGAAGCTCGTGGATGGCTCTGATCTTCTCATTGCCGTAGATTCCAAGCACCTTACCCTTAAGACTTACTACCAAAACATTCGCATTCAGTATTTCTCCCGCACACTTGCAGATATCATTGAAAATAACCTTGTAGGATGAATTGTTATGCAGAAGCTTATTCAGTTTTCTGGTTTTGTCCAACAGATGAACGCTCACAATAATCACCTCTCAACAGTATTTTATTCCATAAAAAGAGCCAAATGCCATCCGACCTTTGACTCTTCATTTTTAAACACACATACAATGTATCATATTCAGTTATTAAAAACAACAAAATTGTCAAACAAATTTAATTATTTTCAGACTTTTTGTCTGCTGTCGGCTTTGTCCATGACATATAATCGCACTCAGGGAAGTCGATGCAGCCGTAGAACCTTCTGCCCTTCTTAGTCTTCTTGACGATAAGATCCTTACCGCACTTTGGACACTGAACGCCGATCTTCTCAAGGTAAGGCTTGGTATTCTTGCACTCAGGGAAGCCCGGACATGCAAGGAACTTGCCGTGAGGACCGTATTTGATGACCATCATTCTGCCGCATTCCTCACAAGGTGTATCAGTAACCTCGTCGGCTATGTGCACGTTCTCAAGAACCTTCTCAGCGTTCTTGACTGCGATATCCAGATCCGGATAGAAGTTCTTCACAACGACCTTCCAGTCGATGACACCCTCTCCGATCTTATCAAGGAGGCTCTCCATATTCGCAGTGAACTCTGTATCAATGATTACAGGGAAGGCCTTCTCCATGATGCCGTTAACAGCCTCACCGAGCTCGGTAACGTAGAGATTCTTCTCTTCCTTGATGATGTATCTTCTGTTCAGGATAACCGAGATGGTCGGAGCGTAGGTCGATGGACGGCCGATTCCGTTCTCCTCCATGGTCCTTACCAGAAGTGCCTCTGTATATCTTGCAGGCGGCTGTGTAAAATGCTGCTTTGCGTCGAAGCTTTCAAACTTCAGCACAGTACCCTTCTGCAGTGCCTCGATATTTTTAATCTTAAGCTCCTTATCCTCTGTGTCGGCCTTGTAAACCTTCATGAAGCCTTCAAAGGACAGAACACTTGTATTTGCTTTAAATACAGCTTCGCCTGCCTTTACGGAAACTGCAACCGTCTTATAAACAGCCGGTTTCATCCTGCTTGCAAGGAATCTGTTATAGATAAGCTGATAAAGCCTGAAAAGATCTCTCGGAAGACTGTCCTTAATATCCTCAGGTCTGATATCGATATTTGTCGGTCTTATGGCCTCGTGAGCATCCTGAATCCTCTTACCCTTATTTCCGTCCCTGCTCTCCTCGGCAACATATTCACTGCCGTAGTTCGCAGTTATGAACTCTCTTGCAGCCTTGTCAGCCTCTTCCGAGATTCTTACGGAATCGGTACGAAGATAGGTGATGAGACCTATGGTTCCCTTACCCTTGATGTCAACACCTTCGTAAAGCTGCTGAGCGATCTTCATGGTCTTGGATGTTGTATAATTAAGTCTTGAGGAAGCGTCCTGCTGAAGCGTACTTGTTGTGAAAGGAAGCGGAGCCTTTCTGACACGGGTTCCTTCCTTAACATCACTGACAGTGAACTCGCTCTTACCGGCAGCTTTCATTATCGCATCTGCCTCGTCCTTATCCTTAATGTCCTTTGTATAATGAAATGCAACCGCGTTCTTATTTCCCGGGCAGGTGAGCATAGTGTCAAGAGTCCAGTATTCCTCCGGAACAAATGCATTTATCTCATTCTCCCTGTCGCAGATCATCTTAAGCGCAACTGACTGAACACGTCCTGCCGAAAGGCCTCTCTTTACCTTCTGCCAGAGAAGCGGACTTATCTCATAACCCACAAGTCTGTCGAGTACACGTCTTGCCTGCTGAGCATCAACAAGGCTCATGTCTATCTCGCGTGCATTCTTTATGGATTCCTTCACCGCATTCTTGGTGATCTCGTTGAAGGTGATCCTCTTGAAGTTTTTATTTTCAAGCTTGAGCGCGATCGCAAGATGGTATGATATAGCTTCTCCCTCACGGTCCGGGTCAGTTGCGAGATAAATCTTATCTGCCTTCTTGACCTCTTTACGGAGTGCCGCAAGAACGTCGCCCTTACCGCGGATCGTTATATACTGTGGCTCGAAATCGTTGTCGATATCGATACCCATTTTGCTCTTAGGAAGGTCTCTGACATGGCCGTATGAAGCTATAACCTCATAGTCCTTGCCAAGGAACTTCTTTATTGTCTTAGCCTTTGCAGGCGACTCAACTATTACCAGATTCTTTGCCATTTCTTACCCCTCATTATAAACATTTTAACCGCCCCTCGCCGGAGCAAATACATTTTTTAATGACAAAAATATTAAAAAATAACCTATCAGCTACTTACGATTGCATACTATACAACATGTTTTTTCATAGTGCAAGCTTATTTTTTCAGCACCCTGTGATAATATCCTCTTTCAGTCTCAGCTATCACACCTTTCTTTCTAAGGGTGATCAGCGCCGCGATACACCTCGGCATGACGATTCCGGAGGCCGCCACAATGTCGTCGATATAGACCGGATCGTTCGGCACTGCTTCCAAAACCTTTCGCTCCTCTTCTGTAAAAAACTCTTCGGAAATACTCTTCTTTTCGTCGCCTTTACTGCCACTCTTTTCATCAAACTGTGGCCGGTACACGGACACTCCCAGTACATCCTCAAGTATGACGTCAGCATTATCCACAAGGGTCGCCCCTTCTCTGATCAGCCTGTTGGTTCCTTTGCTCAGCGGGTCGTTTATCCTGCCCGGAATCGCATAAACATTCCGCCCCTGAAGGAGGGCTATCTCAGCTGTAATTAGTGAACCGCTCTTCTCCCTGGCTTCCACAACGACCACACCCTTGCTGAGGCCGCTGATGATTCGGTTTCGGAGGGGAAAGTTAAAACCGTAGGAAGGCACATCAAGACCGTTCTCAGAGATCACCAGCTGGTCGCTGTACATTTTCTCGTAGAGCTGTCTGTTGCCGTGAGGATAGATGATATTTATCCCACAGCCCGAAACGCCTATAGTCCTACCACCCGCCTTGATGGCTCCTCTATGGGAGGAGGTATCTATTCCATATGCAAGTCCGCTCACCACAACAACTCCGGCAGACGCGAGCTGGGATGAGATCAGTTCAGCCGCCTCCCTGCCATAAACCGTCGCCTGCCTCGACCCTACCATAGCTATCATATTTTTCTGCCTCAGAAGCTCTATGTCACCTTTGTAATACAGCACCTCCGGCGGGTCATCTATGCAGGC
>JAEEGF011859556.1_pt1 | contig 16380 bp, 17 predicted proteins | sample 9134171 | NCBI WGS metagenome assembly JAEEGF01 (sample SAMN16246542, study PRJNA631951) | gut metagenome | biome: gut microbiome; feature: rumen; material: AP-attached | host: Bos | place: Iran: Karaj | collected 2018-10
GTTATCTTGGCATAAAACTCTAATTTTGACTTACCCATATTATTAATGCGTTATGATTTATAGTAATAACGCAGAATGTGGGGAAATATTCAGTCTACAGTCACTTTTTTCAACCGTACAGGTCGAAGAATTTTACCATGTCATTTTCTCCGTATTTTACTGCATATGTTAACGGATTGTATCCATCGTGTAACGTCTTCACAATGTCTAAGCCATCTGCGAAACAATCAAGAAAAGAATTCATGTTTCTAGTCTTAATTGCAGAAAAAACATCTAAAACACCATCAGATTCAGATTTATTTATATGTAGTAAGTCTGTACTTTCCTTATACAATTTTATACCTCTTCGTATAGAACTATACACCATTTTTTTGAATCGAGCTATTTCATCTTTAATTTCAATAACTTTTTTTCTTCTTGTATCTATCTCCACACAATACTTGTCATAATAATCAAATTCTTTTTGGTATTTTTGATCAAGTTCTTCTAATTTGCTTTTAACACGGTTATATTCTTCACCTTTTACGTTTAAATCAAGCAATGAATCTAGAATATCTGTGTTAGAATCTCGATTCTGTATGTAATGTCGGTTTGCCAAATCTTTCCGAGCATTACATTCTTTCCATAATTCCTTTAATCTAACAGATTCTTTAGCTTGAATATTTAATTCTGTATCAAATAACAAATCTATCTGTTTCAGTATCCGTTGAACTTCGCTCTGACCAGTTCCTGATGTTTTTATCTTTTTCAATAAGCGTGTCATATTATACCCTCTCATAGAGTAATATAATTTATTTTCTGTACTGGAATAGGCTATAATATCTATTATAAGGCTATTTTTTGATTTCGCATTAAAATCTTTCTGAGCGTTGTTTATTATCTTTTTTATCTCAGATTCAGGTTTAAGGTCTGCCTTGTTGAAAATTATTACTATTCTCCCATTAAATTGTTCAATAACTTTTCTGTCCGCACTTGATATGGCGCCATCTTCAATGTCACGAAGCCAAAATAAAACATTACCCTCTTTTAGTGTGTTAATTGCTGTTTGCCTGTCTGTCTTTTGATCGTCATCAACCATCTTCTCGTTGTTGTTATAACCAGGCGTGTCAATGTAAGCAATACCATCATGAGTGACAGAATGTATCTCAATAAGGAGTCTTTTTAAAAGAGGCGAAATGTAAGCATTACTCTTGGAGCCATGTTGTATACATTTCAAAACGTCACGGTCTAATCCTACCACAGCATTTCTGAAATTTACGCCCTTAATCAACAAGTCTTTGGTGTGTTTTGTGCAATATAAGTATGTTGGAACAACCGATGCGGCCTCTATATCAGTAGGAAGTAAATTGGGCTCTTCAAGGATTGAATTTAAAAAAGAAGATTTGCCCGAAGAAAAACTACCAGCCACAACAATTTGGGTATATTCTGTATTTTCTTTAGCCTCAAGTAATATTCTTATATTTTGTAAACAAGTTCTTAATTTTAACCAAAAGTCCTTGTCAAATAGATGCGATTCAATAGACCTGAGAAATTCGAAGATATTGTCATTTATATTTTTTTGTGACAACAGCTTCTCCGTAAAATCTTTTAGAATAATAGACGCATCAGCACGGCTATTTGCCGTACTAATGCGTGTGGCCACCTGCAATGTTCTTTCAGGTATTTCGTATGGGTTTACCTGAATTATTTGACTTGTGGGAATCTCTTTTTCACTTTTTCTACCTAATTTTGCCATTTATGCTATTCTGCCAAATTATCTTTTATCTCATTCAGAGAAGATAAAATTTCTAACAATTGCTCTTTCCTCTTATTTAATGCTTCTTCTGCATTTTCTCTCTCACGAATAATTGCTTTTATTGCTTCTTCTATCTGAGCTATTTGTATTTTAACTTGTTCTATAACTTTTGCTTTTATCCTTTCTTGCTGTCCTCTAACTTGTTCAAGAAGAGTCGGGTACAAATTACGCTGTAAAGCTGAATACATCGTTGTATTTATTCGAGATGTTGCTTCGGCAATTTTGTCTTCTTCACTTTTACCAAATATCCATCTGATAAAATCTGGGATGTCCTCACCAAAGAAATCAAGTATTTGAGCAAATATTTGTGCATATGGATTATCAGAATTCCGAAGAGCATCTGCTGCTAAAGAGATAATATTTTGAATATCTTCTTTATATTCTTCAACAACCGAATTAATTAATCCGTCGCTAATGTTTAAGGCATTTTGAAGTGCTTTAGAAATATCATCAACAACAGAGTTTAGGGCTGCGGCATATTCCCCCCCTTCTCTTTGGAATGCTTTTACAATAACAGGTTTTAAAATCGAAAGAATTTGGGCATTTACTTCATCTGACGATTCTTTTTTAACTATACTTGTTGCTATTTGATTCGCATTGTCAGATAGAGCTTCTTTTACCTCATCTAATATGTCCATAGTGGACTTCTCTGGTGTGTCAGCATTATCAATATCACCAGAAAGCTTTTCTTCAATCTCGGTTTTCTTGTCTTCTAATTCTTTTATCCTCTTTTTAGCTTCTTCATCATCAAAGTCAATAGAAAGCAAACTGATTTGAGTCTTTATTGACTTTATCTGATGATTTAAAAATTGGATTATTGTATTTTTGTATTTTTTAGCAACCAATGAGTCCGGATCAAGCTGTGATAAATAATTAGTAAAATCTTCTATACTATTATCAGCAGCAGAAATAACTCCTAAATATAATTCTTGTTCTATTTCTGTATTAATTTGACTTCTTACATAATTTACAATACTCTTCCTCTCGGAATCTTCTTTCTGGTCAGCTTTAGATAAAAATACAGATGGACTTAAATCGTATGAAAGAAGTTCTTTTATGAAAGAAATTGTCGTTTTCGTTAAAGCACCTGTTTCAATATCAGCCAACAATGCAAATGCTGTCCCATTATTGATATAATGAATTATGGCATCATTATGCTCTTTAATTCCAGAGTCTAGTCCTGGCATATCAACGAGAATAATACCTTTTGTGGCCAAATCTCTAACAAACATGTTATTTATAAAGACATGAGCAACATCACCTGGCGCAATACTTAATGATTTTATAGAATCTAACTTTACATTTGCTATCAGGTTGCCATTTCTATATAATTCGACATGTTCATTCTCAACCATTGGATACAATTCATATGGGATTGAAGTCTCTGCTTCAATGTTTGTCGGGAGAATCTCACCCCTTTCTAATAGAGAATTCAAAAGGGAACTTTTACCTGAATTGAAATTACCTACAATAGGTACTTTTATACCTTTTTCCTTTTCTAAACGTTGAATAATGGCATTTTTTTCTTCTTGCATCTGTTGAAATGCTTCAGGATACAAAGATGAAGATACAATGTTTTCTACATTATTCAGTAATTCTTCATAACGTTTAATCTGTTCCATAAATATTTTATTAATAGTTTAGACTCGTTCTTCTTCTGGCTTAAGAATGGTGAATTCCTTGGCTGCTTTTGACCAGCTATCAATTGTTTGATTAACCTTCTCCTTAATTTCAGGTGTTAGCGATTTCTTGACTTTTCTATACGCGAGATATAGTGCTGTCGCATTATCAAGATAACCAACGACACCATATTTTTCTTTAGGAAGTAAATCATTGGGGAGTAACTGATATGCCAGTGCAGAGCCTATCATTAATTTATTATATTTTGACGTTTCAGCACTTATCAATACATAATATAATTCCAGCATCATGCGAGCAGTATTTCTACTTCCCTTTAAAGATTGCTGTTTGATAAAATCCAATAATGCCTCTGAATTGTTTATGATTTTATCATAATCAATATTTTTGAAGAACTTTGCAAGTTCTGTTATTGGGTTGTCATTTTGCATATCCATATTAATTCTCATTTTATGTTAATAATAGTAGAGCTAATAAATGAGTATTGGATAAAATGTCCGTTTATCTCTCATTTGTAGCATTGTTATTTCATATTTCGGTGTAAAGTTACTAAAAAATATCCAATAAAGTTTTAATAATGTTTTAAAAATACGTTTTTTTAACGCTGACAGTCGTAAAAATGTCAAAATAGGCTGCTAAAAGCACCTATAACACAACCAAGTAGTGCTCCAAGCCATACAATGGCACGAAGTTCTTTATTCATCACAGAGAGAATGATCCGTTCTGATTCATCCATATCCATTTCATTGATACGTTCGCGAATTATACGGCTAATATCAATGGTGGAGAGTATCTTAGGCAGATGAACTAAGATAACCTGTTTATATCCATCAAGTAGAATCTGCCGGAGTTGAATCAACTGCTCATCATGACCTTTTAGCAATTCGCAGACCTGGGTGTCAAGTAGTTTATCAGATTCTTGACCAATAAGGATGGTAATGATTTCTTCGGAATTGTTGCTGATAATCTGATTGATTTGCTTTGATAGCAAGTGTTCTGCGGGATCTTGTAACAAAACAAGGAAGAATTCGGCGTTGAAAGCAGCCCCAACCAGGCTATTTCCCATTTTGCTGATAGCATGTTCTACAGCAGCATGAGCCAGCATATTACCAAGGTTTGAGTCTGCAAGGTGACTGTGAATTTGCAAGGCGAGTTCACGTCCTGTATCAGACTGTATCTTAGCAAGGTCTTGACTCGAAATAAAATGACTAAGGAAAGAACGTAATGTTTCCGTGTTAACTTTCTGTTTAGTAACGAATGTGTCGTATGTCTCTCCAAGTTTGAAGAGCATGTCATCAGAGAGGAGGTTCTTCTCTAACACTTCCTTGTTCATCAGATTCTCACTGATGGAAGTTCCAACGGCTTCGGCAATACGGCCCCGCTCCTTGGGAATGAGCCCTGGGGTGAAAGGTATCTTCATTCCTAAGATGTATTTAGGCTGATGTGGCCTAAACATCATCTTGATAGCGAGCCAATTGGTGAAATAGCCAATGATACCACCCGATATTGGACCTATAAGATAAGAAAACTCTATGTTCATGATTATCGTTTATTCGTTATCATATTCTTTATAATCCCCCACAAACTTCCAGTCACTCAGATCCGGTACAGCTCCCTCAGTATAAAAGAGCTGAAGCAGAATGGTGGCTACATCAGGTGAACATCTTTGACTATAAATGCTATTCACTCCTTTGGTCTTAATCATGCAGACTTCCAGATGTATTCGATCTCCCTCATATCTTGTAGCCTGCATAAAAGGGCAATTCCTTATTGGTTCAGATGGAGCCAGAATGAAATAATCAATTGTTTCATCCATAGTTTCACATACCGCCAACTTGATGTCTTCAGCAGATTTCAACTGTCTTGGTTGTTTGTTGTCTTCAAAAGTCCATTCCATATTTATTCTTGATTTATGCAAACTGATAATCAATCGTAAAACACAACGATTCCAGTGAAATTATCCTGTGAAGAACGCTCTGCCAGAAAGGATAAAACATCAGCAATTTCCTCTGGTGTTTTGTCATCCATCAATCTCTCGGTGAGGATATAAGGAGCCACATATTGCCATATACCATCAGTACAGAGAAACAATCTATCGCCATGAAGTAACTCAAATTGTTGAATCTCAACATTGGCTTTGTCACTTTGGTATGAGAAGAAACTGCGGTCAATGAAATCTCCCCATACATTATGGTCAACATGGTCTTGGGTCTGATAAGCGACCTCGCCATTCTGAAGCAAGTAAGCACGGCTGTCACCTGCATGGGCAATCGTAAGGTGATTGCCATCAATGGCAGCAAGTACCATTGTTGTCCCCATCTCCACATGTTTTAGCATATCTGCTTTGGCATCAAGTGCCTTAGAAGCTTCTTTGAATGCTTCTTTCAACACATTTTCAATACCATTATCGAACGATGCCTTTTGCCGATAATTACAAATGGTTTCGCATACTACTTGACTGGCAACCTCACCCATAGCGTGACCGCCCATGCCGTCACAAACGACAAAGAGGTAACGGTCGTTTTCAGGATCCGTTACAACCTTGCAGTAGTCTTCATTATCTCTCCGGACTCCTGCTTCAGAGAATGATGCAAACCTAATCTTTCCCATTCACGGTGCAAATTTACTCATTAACAATGATAAAGAGAGGTAAATCTTGCAAAATCTGTCAATTCAAAATGATTAATTATGGAATCGGGTGCGATATTTGATGTACCGCACCCGATTTGTCGATTAGAACTTCACAACAACATCTTCATATTCTGATTTGGTAATCTTTATACCTTTCTTAGATGCTTTCTGCCTGATTTTCTTCATTTCCTGCTGCGCTTCACGCAGTGCTTTTTTCTGCTGAGTATAATTGGAAGAACTCATACTTTGACCAGTAGAACCACCAACATCCTTACCATTCTTCTTAACTTGTACGCCTAAGTTTGTAAGGGAATTGTAGTTTGCTTTAGCCCTGCTTTCCCATTGTCTATATTGTGATTCAAGTGTTCCGCCGCCAGATCCAGAGCCTCCAGAATACGTATAGTCACCACCACCTGTTTTCTGTTGAATCTGCTCAACGGTAACAGCTGTTTGCTGTAACGTATTACCCAATGAGTTGAGGGTTTCTGCCAGTTGCTGCTTACGAAGTTCTGCCATCATTTCCTCGTTGCGCACCATATTTTCAATCTCAGACATATCCATTGTTTCGGAGGCAACCCACTTTCCACCGACATTTCCATAAAGCCAGGATGCAGCACCTTTCTTCTTGTAGATGCCCTTTGCCTGAATGGGCATTACTTCCTCATCATTCTTGTCAACAACACCCCATTTCATTTCACTGTCAATGAGCCTTGCCACGAAATAGTAGGTATGTGAGCCTTTGATACCAATCATGATGTCATCGTACTTGCCTGCTGGTATCGTCGCCCGAATTTTCTTTTCATCCTTGATGTCATCAACCACGGCAGCAAAATGGCCTAATCCACGACCAGAGAAGGTGGTGAGCCTACTATGGTATTCTTCGAGCCAATTATTTGGATTGACTGTTTCCTCACCAATTACCACGCGGTCAGGATGTGTACCCTGAAGAATGTTTCCTCTCAATGGAGGAACTAATACACTTCCATCAAGCTTGATCAGTCCGATTTTTCCATCCGCATCTTTTACCCAATAACAGCAATGGACTTTACTGCCCTTGAAACAGAAAGCTACATCAGAAAAAGTATTCACCAACCCTTTCTCTGTTTCGTTCAAATCTGATGGTGACAGATCCTTCAGGGAAACGAACTCGTATGGAACAGATTTCCATCCGAAACCAAAGGAGGCAAACTGGAAAGCCTCTGTACGAGGTGCTTTCTTCACAAGCTTGGGTATTTCCTTGCTTTTCCTAACCTGTCCGAATGACACCACCGTCATCATGAATGACAGCAACAGGACGAGGATTCCAAAAGATAATATACGTTTCATAATCAGTTATTTTCAAGTTGATGATTACAACGCATAACCTATGCGTACCTGGAACTTATTACAGAAATAAGAGTCATCGCTGTCATAGATGGAGATAAATCCTCGTTGATATGATAAATCCACGTTAAATCGTCCATACCAGAATCCGACACCTCCAATGACACCAAAGTCATAATTCCGATAATTGTCAATGTCACCAATCTTTGTAGAATTGCTGTTTTCTGTGGTTTTGTCGTTGGTGCCATACTTGCCCGTGAGATAGATATGGTCGTATGATTCCCCTTTAAGTCTTCCTGCAAAGTCATAGCTGGCAAAGCCCCCGACATGGATGTCAACGGCCATCCTGTCGTTGATAACATACTTATAGCCAATGTTGATTGGCGACAACTGAGCATTATAAGCGGTCAGGGTAGTGGTCTCTGATTTCGTGTGAGAATCGTAGCCGCCAGAGATGGAGGACGATGCCCCATAACTCCATGTTGCATCAGTCTTGTAGCCTCTCATGGCAACCCCAAGATCCATACCCCAATACATTGGACTGGAGCCAAAGTGCTTATTAAAGCCGATGGACAAGTTGCCGCCAAAGGCACGTTTGAAACTTCCGTCCCATTTCCCTTTAGTCCAACTGTCTTCCTGGGCATCAATGCCATCACCAGACACTCCGCTAAAGCTGGCTCCTGCCCGCACTATCCACACTGTCTTACCTTCTGTAAAACCCGACGGTAGTTGAAATACTTCTTGCGCCTGAGACACAAGTACTAACGAACACATAAACGCTAATGTCATTAACTTCTTCATATTCAAGATATTTTAATTGTTATACAAATATGCATATATTACCTCATTTACAATGATACAGTTTGTGCCTATCCTTAAAGAGAGAACAATTTGAGTATTTCTCTCAAATTATCTGTATTTTTATTTCCGTTGAAAGAAAAACTCACCTTCATTTACCATCATTTCGAGTTTCCATGCCAGTATCTCACAGCCATTCTGAATTTTCCCTAATACATACTGGTACATATAGCCAGTATTTCCTATTGGGTCAATCAGTCCTGTCTGCTCACCAAAGCAGATTTCATTGAAAGTATATATCCGACTCCAACGAACATACGGTAAACGCTTTTGAATCTCCACGACATGACAATGTTCCATACAGATAATTATATCGGCTGAATCAACCATTGGTTGGGTGACATAATGGGCAGTACCACTAAGTTCATATCCAGCCTTATAAGCATAGGATGACATCATATAGTCACGAGGTGCTCCTTCGTAGTTCTGAACACCTGCCGATTCGACTTCAATGTCATTCAGGTCTTTTTCTTGGAGCATCTTCTTCAGCATCACTTCTGCCAATGCGCTCCTACAGATGTTGGCAGTGCAAACAAACAATATTTTCATCTTATTTCTCTTTTATGATAAAGAGATGAAAAAGTATATCGTTTCTGTCACAGAAAAAGACTATCTTATTCTTGTTTCACGAATGTATGTAATCTTGCTATTTTTACTAAACGAGAAAGATTTTTGATTAAAATGATGGTTAATTGCAGAATTATTACTATCTTTGCAACCGACATTAACTTAATGCGCATTAAATTAACAGGTATTAAATATGAGATTCTACGACAGAGAAAAGGAATTAGGTATACTCCAGACAAACTGGAAACAGACTTCTGAACGGGGACGCATGACAGTTCTTATAGGACGGAGACGTATTGGTAAGACCACACTTCTGACAAAGAGTGCAGATAATGGTGATCAACCATTGCTTTATCTATATGTGTCGAAAGATAACGAACGAGTTTTAACTGGAAAATTCCAGGAAGCTGCAGAACAGACTCTTGGCCTCCAGATATTCGGTCGTATGGAAACATTTGCCCAATTTCTTGAGCAATTATTACGATATGGGCAGCAGAATCATTTTACGCTCGTGTTCGACGAGTTCCAGAATTTTCTGAAAGTGAACCCAGCCATCCCCAGTCATATACAGGATTTGTGGGATCGCTATCATGAAAAGTCGAAGGTGAATCTGGTGGCTTGTGGCAGTATCTATAATATGATGCACAAGATCTTCGACAACGAGGATGAACCTCTTTACGGTCGTCAGGATTGCCGATTAAACATGCAACCATTCCGCATCAGCATATTGAAACAAATCCTTCACGACCATAATCCTAAATACACCTCTGAAGACCTGCTCTGCCTATATACATTGACGGGTGGGGTGGCAAAGTATGTAGCATGGCTGATGGATGCCAAGGCAACAACAAAGACTAAAATGCTAAAATGGGTCACACAGGCAGGTTCTCCATATCTCTCTGAAGGTACAGAACTTATCATGTCAGAATTTGGTAAGGACTACACCAATTATCTAAGTATATTGCAACTGATAGCTTCCGGCATGACTACCCAGAGCGAAATAGATGGAGTCATTGGCAAAAATACAGGAGCTTACCTTGACAACTTGGAAGAGGACTATAGCTACATCCACCGCAAACAGCCCATGTTCAGCAAACCAAACGGCAGGAATTCCAGATGGCAGTTAGATGACTGTTTCCTGCGATTCTGGTTTCGCTTTATTATGCGCAACCAAGCACTTGTAGAAATGGAACGCAATGATTTGTTATTTGAAATCGTGGAGAAGGGTTATGAACAATATACAGGTATTGTGCTCGAACAATATTTCCGACAGAAATGGATGGAAGAGGAACGTGTAACACTTGTGGGTAACTACTGGGATCGTAAGGGACTGAACGAAATTGACATGATTGTTCTGAACGATATAGACAAAACGGCTACAATAGCTGAAATCAAACGCCAACGCAAGAAGTTCAACCCCACTGAACTTGCAGAGAAAGTGGCTACACTGAACAAGGAGTTGTCAAAATACACCGTTACTCAAATAGGTCTGTCAATGGAGGACATGTAATATCTTCCTGTGTATATCATTAGAGAGGTCAAAAACAAATTACAGTACTCCAACAATAATGAATACTCCTAAGTTGACATATGCGATTAATGCAAATAACGAGTGGGTTCATATAGATAGTGTACCTAATGGCAACAAATGCGGATGTTTCTGTCCATATTGTCACAAACCGCTATGGGCAAAACATGATGGAAGTGTTATGCAACATCATTTCGCACATGCAAAAGATGAGAACTGCACGGTATCGCATGAGTCTGCTCTACACATTCTGGCAAAGGATATAATCAAAGAGAAGAAAGCAGTAATGGCACCAGATTATTATCCTAAGAGATACACAGAAGAGTATGAACAGACACCTGAAAATGCTGAAGAGTATCTGTATTGGGAAGATTACTTTTTTGATTTTGACGAACTTAGAACAAACCAAGAACGGGATTGTTTTGACCCTTATTGGCGATTGCGCTTTATTAGTTCCAGACAATTATCTTTCTCTGAGGTCTTTGTTGAAGAACGAGATATGGCTAATGAGTTGCAAGCTGATTGTATTGGGAAAAAAGAAGACGGAACGCTGTATTATATTGAAATATATGTCACCCATAAGGTGGATAAGCAAAAAGAGAGGAAAATCCAAGAAGGAAACATAAACTGTTTGGAAATCAAGATTCCAAAGGATTTTCCTTTAGACAGGAATAAACTCACAGATTATATCCTCAATCGAACAGATGGGAGAAAATGGATTCTTTATCCTTATGCAGAAAGCACAATAAAGAACCAGATAGAACAGGCTCAAAGAAACGATATTATTGAACAAAGGAATTCATGTGGCAGGAAAGAGATACCAGCCAGATTATGCGAGAACTGTGAGGAATGTCTTCATCAGATGGACGGCTTTTTCAGAGAGTTTCTTGACGAGTATAAAGGCAAGTTGTCAGATTGGGCATATGAAGTGTTTGCAATGACACCAAAGGAGATAGTCAACAGCAACATAGTTGTTAGACAGAACTCTCGTCGAGATAGTTATGTTGTAATACGAAACAAAGCACATATTATTTATGCTGATGCGGATAAACGTAAATGTGCTAAAACCTATAGATTTTTCCTGGAACTCAAAGATGAGTGTGAAGAGATTTTAAGTATGGCAAGCAATCATAAGGATTGCCCATTTTATATAGCGACGAGACAATATGGTCGAAAACAATATATCTTTTGCAAATTACGTTCAAAAGCTATTTAAAACCTGCATCACCTTTTTGTAGCGGCTGTAACCCCTCAAATTCCATTTGGTAGTTCACGCCACGTTTAGGATGGTCAACGGGGCTTAACCATCCCTTGGTGTTCTCCTTCATGTAGATAATCTGTGCCAGATAGCCATTCTTCCTGTATAATGAAAATTCACTATTTCTGAGCCTCTCCTTCTGCGCGTCTGTCAGCTGCGTAAACTTATTTACACGCTTCGCGATAACCCATTCATCATTCTTGCGTCCCTTCCTGCGCATCCAGAGGATATTTCCTTTCCTGTTATCACGGTAGAACTTCAATTCCTCTTCTTCTTGCTGCTGGTATTCCCTGACAAATTGAATCATCTGAGTTTCCAGCTCCCAAGCAGACATATCAATGAGTTCCGCCGTAACAAGCCTGGGGGGTATGATACTCTCTTCAGTAAGCGCATTCCGAAGGTTCCAACCGTTGGCATCCATCGGCTGAAGCGTTATGGGGTCTACCTCATAGATACATGGAATGAGCCGATTCTGCTGGCAACGGTCTATGAACCGTTCTCTTTCCCATTTCCAGCCGGATGCTCCCCCGCGATAATGACGAACCATATTCGTTCCCCTTTGCAGATACGGTTCAGGGTAAGTAATCTGAACTGCCAGGACCTGATTGCCATAGACAATAGAAAAGTCCTCAAACAGGGTGTCCGTCTCGTCTGTCGTAAACAGATAGGCATCGCCAAGCAATCCTTTTGTCGGGCGATTATCCAGTATCTCCTGAATATGTCTGACTGCTTCCTCACGGGCTTTCAGAAACTTCTTGTAGGGATTCTCACGCTCCATGTAGTCCCGATAGATTTGTTTAATCCGTCTTGACTCCCTTCGTGGTTTGCGGGCAGGCTTTTGTATTGTTTCCTCTGTTGGTTCTTGCTCTACCGTTGTTTCTGATTCAGACAAAACAACGACTTCTGATTCTGAAATATCGTCTTTATACTCTTGTTCTTGGTCTTCTTTGAGAATCGGCTGGCGCTCTCCCTTCTCTTTTCGCTCTCGTAACTCAATGACAACATCAGCCAGATTAGGAGACTCTTTTGACCTATAATCAGAAATTCCATGCTTTGCGCTAAACTTTTCCCATTCTTTTGCTCGTTTTTCACTGTCTTTCTTGCCCTGTTTGTTCCATAGATACATAAACAGGCCTGTAGCAACACCCCAACAGACAAACAGCGGAATGGTTACATAATAGTGTAAGTCCCAGTCGTCATCATAAAGAGACAAGTATTTGAGATGACGCGGAAAGATGACATTGTCATAGTAGATGTAAAAACCGATAGGGATGGCAAGCAACAGGGCAATGACAAGTGTCACATGCCAATGAATACGCCAAGCACGATGTCTTGACTTTCTGAGGAAATGCCTGATCCTTAGTCGTATTTTACTTATCAAACTAATCTTCATCACTCCGTCATTTCAATTATATCACGTCCGACCATCGAGTTGTTGGCGATGGACTCTTGAAGTCATGCTTGATGACATTGGCGAAAACATCAGCCTTACCCTTGCCATCTTCTTGATATTGCCCATACATATTTTAAATATACAATATAATCGGGTGCAAAGTTAGTCAAAAAAACTCAGATTATTATCTGTTTAAGTATATTTACGATAATCATATTGCCTTACGTTCATGGGACTTAAGTATCTTTTCTATGTCTGACTCCTTGTAGAGAATGTTGCCCTTCATGCGGATATAGGGCAGAATACCGTCATTTCTGTAATCCCGCAATGCACGGGGACTGACACGGAGAGCATTTGCCAGCTCTCCATCCGTCATCAGACGTTCACCATGAAGAACAGGTTTATAATCATCCATCAATTTACCTGCCTTTCTGTTGGCCATACGCAGGGACTCCAATGTCCCTGCAATCAAATCATCCTTGATTGTGAGTATTCTTTCTTCCATTTCTTTACACATTTATATATTATGATACTTTCCCGACTGGCGGATGACCAATTCCACCTCTTCGGGACGGTAGTAGAACTTACGTCCCAACTGAGCATAGCAGATCTTATGCTTGCTTCTCATTGTCTGCAATGACCGTTGGCTGATTTTGAGGATAGCACAGACATCCTCACCCGTGAGCCACTTTTGGAAACGCTTATCCTGACACTTGCGGGAAAGTAGTTCAACCCGTTGAGTCAGTTGTCGGACTTCTGACAGCAACTGCTCAAATGCACTCTTTTCCAATACTACTATATCCATACTTTCAATGCTTTTATTCTAAACGGCTACAAAGGTAGCCGGATTGCAGCAAATTCGCCATTACCATCCATGATCTGGCACTGAAAGACACCCGAAAACGGCGACTTTGGCACAAAATGGAAAAAAGTTATTGACAACTTGTTAACAACTTGCCAATCGAAGTTTTTCCGTTGCCTTACTTTTGCACCCGAAATCAACAAAAAGTGAAATTGAAGATGGAAATAATCACCATTGAAAGCGGCATCTGGCAACAGTTGATAAGCCGCATCGGAAAGATAGAAAGGTTTGTAGTGGAAGCCACACAGCCCATCACCATCAAGGATGAAGATCTTTGGGTGGACAACAGTCAGGCGCAGCGTCTGCTATGTGTCGAAAACCGAACACTCCAACAGTACCGTTCAGACGGGAAACTGGCATATAAACGATTCGGCAGACAAGTCCGCTACCGTCTTTCGGACATAGAGGACTTTGCAGGTATAACGTTGCGCCCGCTCAGTCAGAAGAATCTCAGGGCTATTCGCAAGGAGTGTATAGAGCGTAACAAACAGATTATGAGTCATCAGGAGGTGTAGGACATGGATGAGAAGAACCTGCAAGAAGAAAAAGAAGTGCTTGACAAGGACTTTTTCCTTGAGTGTATGAGAGCGGTCATCAAAAAGATGAATCAGCAGGAGCAGTTAATGCAACTTTTGGTTGACGATATGAACATGCGAAACCATGAAGGAGCCTTATACCTGCGAGGTGAACGGATGTACAGCACCAAAGACCTGATGAACAGGTTGCATCTTGGCAAGCGGACACTGGACCGCTACCGAAAATCGGGTAACCTGCCCTTCATTCTCCTGCACAACAAGGCTTACTACAAGGAGAGCGACGTGGTGAATATGATACACCACTACAGCAACAAGTTAGACAAAAAGGCTGCGGGTGATTTCCTTACCCAAGCCAAGGTAAACATCAATATTAACAATTAAACATTTCAGATTTATGGCACAAAACCAGAATCAGGGCTATCAGCCCATCGACGAGTCCAAGGTAAACTGGGACAAGATTGAAGAGAAGTTCGGCATCTCGAAAGAGGTGCTGGAGCGAACGGGAGCGAAGGACAATATGCTGAACTTTGGTAAGTCCGGCCTTCTCGATGTGACAATGCTCATCTACGACCAGAAGGTGAAGGCCGCTGCTCGTCTTCAACTGACGCGACTGCCGGACGGCACCTACAGCGTACTGCCTCACTTCGTGCGGAAGGAGCAGAAGCTGGAGAATGCGGAGTACATGGGCTACACTTTCTCCAAGGAGGATGCCAAGGCACTGAAAGAGACCGGCAACCTCGGCAAGGTTGTTCCGTTGTTCAATGTGAAGGACAACACCATGCAGAATTGCTTCGTGTCTTACGACAAGCAGACTAACGAGCTGGTACACTATCCCGTGAACAAGCTGCACCTCCGTGAGAGTGTAGGTAACGTGAAGTTCACTCCCGAAGAGATGGAACTTCTCAAGCAGGGTGGCATCGTGAAGGACAAGCTCTTTGAGGGCGAGAACGGACAGAAGTTCACCGTGGACTTCCAGGTGAACGCCGACCGCAAGAACGTTTCGTTTGTCCCAGGCAGTAGCCGCAAGGAGGAAGAGGTGCAGGAACAGAACCAGAAAGCCAAGATGAACTGGACCAACGAGGACGGCAGCATCAAGAACCTGACCAAGTGGAAGGGCATTCCCCTGACAGAAGAGCAGCAGAAGGACTACCGTGAAGGCAAGTCGGTGAAACTCGACAACTATCCGCTGAAGGACGGTACGAAGGCCACTATGTACCTGATGTTCTATCCAGACAAGGGCCAGCCGTTCACCTCGAAGAACGACCCGATGCAGGGTAAGGTTGTAGCCCCAGCCAACGAGAGCGAGACACAAGTGGCAGTCAACCATCAGGGCAAGACCAACGAGGCCACCAAGAAGGTGGACGAGCCACTGCAGAAGGGACAGGTCGCACCCAAGAACGAACACCAGAAAAACGAGCAGAAGCCCGAGGGAGAGAAGCAGGAGCAGAAGGAAGAGAAGAAGAAGCGAGGCCCGAAACTCTGATTAGAGAAGCGCAATGTGTGGACAGCCGCAGATGGCTGTCGGCTGTCCACCTCTCACGCGCGTATATATAAATAAGTATAAAATCACTGAATCCATTTTTACAATATGATTACCATTATCGCAGAGAAACCGAGCGTCGCACGACAAATATCCCGGGGCGTGGGTGCCATGGAAAGGAAAGTCGGCTACTATGGAGGCAACAACTACTGCGTCACTTGGGCCTTCGGTCACCTGATACAACTGGCCATGCCCGAAGCCTACGGAGTGACGGGATTCCGTCGTGAAGCCCTGCCCATCATCCCCGATGTATTCCAACTCGTCAGCCGCAAGGATGCCAAGGGTAAAGAGGATAACGGGGTAAAGGAGCAGCTTCGCGTCATTAAGAACCTCTTCGAGCATACCGAAAAGATCATCGTTGCCACAGATGCCGGACGCGAGGGCGAACTGATTTTCCGTTACCTCTACCAGTACCTCGGCTGTCACGTTCCGTTTCAGCGTCTCTGGATCA
>JAEEGF010269492.1_pt1 | contig 16378 bp, 12 predicted proteins | sample 9134171 | NCBI WGS metagenome assembly JAEEGF01 (sample SAMN16246542, study PRJNA631951) | gut metagenome | biome: gut microbiome; feature: rumen; material: AP-attached | host: Bos | place: Iran: Karaj | collected 2018-10
GTTACCAGATCAGTATCTCCCTGAAGAGGGTCAAGGCCACATCTTTCCACAAGATATTTGAACATATCCAGTTTCCCGGACATAGCAGCAAAATGAAGCGCAGTCCTGTGGTTATCTGCAAATTCACTGAGACTAGACCTTGAATATTCAACTATCCATTTAACAAGCGCAAAATCTCCATTTTGCGCAGCTTCATAGATACTAACCTTACCAACATCCATCTAAGCACCTCATATAACAGTTACAAGTCATATATCTAATTGCCTTATATACTAATTATTTAATCATATCTCCTGAATATCAGCATACAGGAAATCTGCATAGCCTTCACATTCAGATTTTTTATCCATATCACAGGAAAGCGCAAATAGTCCTAGCTTGGCTCCAACCCAGGTATGGTCAGATGGTGTATATGCCACCTTTAGATCTAATGCCCTTCGTAAATCCTTATCATCATCAAGTGATAAATACATTTTTAGTATTGGAGTATTATCCTTGTCCTCTACATTTTTGAAGTAAAGCTCTTTGGATGTTACTCTCTTGTCATCGCATTCAAAAGAAAGAATAAATCTAATATTCTTAAGACCTTCCTCTATAGATAAACCATAGTCATAGCACAGCTTACCAAATTCGTATTCGCCTAAGACCTTTTCTTTTTTATCACTATCTCCGCCATAGGATTCAATAACTCTGACAATGTATCTATTCTCAGCTTCTCGCTGCAAGTATGCCGCCATATACTGGCCACCTGTCATGCAAACACCTGCTCTATCCCCTGGCAAAAGACCTGTCGCATCAACTCCTATTTCACTTCTAAAAAGAGGATATATAATCTTCTGCGTAAGAATATTTGAGCATTTCCAGATAATAGGTTCACTTTCATCTGAAGGGTTAATGGCACGAAGCCTCAAGTAGTTCTGAGAAGTTTCTTTTGATACATCATTATCTCGAATTCCATAGAAGCGATTACTGTGATTACCCAGCCATTGCCACATAAGACCATATTGGCCATCTTCAAATGAATCCGATGCCTCTAGATATGAAGGTTCATCTGATATACCAGTATTTGGCTTCTCCATCTCTTCAACAGGCTCTCCAATATTGTTCTCATCAGGATTTACTCCAACAATTGGCCAGCCATCATGCCAGTTGACAGGCTGAAGGTGGCAGATTCTGCCGTAAAGGCCTCTGTCCTGAAAATGTATAAACCATTCATCACCATTTACAGTATCTATTAGTCCCCCTTGGTGAGGTCCGTTTATCTCGGTATTTCCCGTATGCATAACCTCTTTAATTTCATAAGGTCCATGAATATCTCTACTACGAAGTACTACCTGATAGCCAAATTTCACTCCACCAGCAGGCGCCCATACATAGTAATAGCCATCCCTTTTATATACCTTGGGACCTTCAATTGTAACTGCGGGATTCTGAGGATCATTACCATCAAAGATAAAGTGATCTTCAGTAATTGCCTTGAGTCCATCACTACTCAACTCGAATATTCCAAGAATACTCTTAAAGCCGATTCTGCTCTTAGCATAGCCATGAATAACATAGGCCTTACCATCCTCATCCCAGAAAGGACATGGATCAATAAGCCCTTTTCCTTCCAGGATACATATTGGTTCCTCCCACTTTCCAAGAGGATCAGTAGTCCTTACAACATAGTACCCCTCATCTGGCATACCATAATAAATGTAGAACATTCCATCATGATAGCGAATAGCTGGAGCCCATACTCCCTCAGAATGTCTTGGTATCTTGTATCTGTCTTCCTGTATATTATTAAGAGCATAGTTAACAAGCTTCCAGTTCACAAGATCATGAGATATCAATATCGGAAGTCCTGGTGTATAGTTAAAGCTACTAGCCGTCATGTAATATGTATCGCCAACTCTGATAACATCAGGATCAGAATAATCCGCAAAGAGAATTGGATTTCTAAATCTGCCGTTTCCTAAATCTGATAAATTTTTCATAATATCCTCATTACCACCAGTCATAAATGACTTACTATTCATCAATATATATTTCTACCCGTTAATTTCAATATTATATGTATCTTTTAAATAATCCTTGTCTGCGATGAGTGTTGCGTAAGGCTCACCGATCATTTCAATGCCCTTTGCTATCATACCTGCGTATAACATTGCTCCCTCATATTTGAGGTGGGAATTATCTGTAAGTCCATCCGGAAGCCAGTCATAAATACCTGGCTCAACGTTCATGTAGTATTTCTTAGCTTCCTCCGGTCCTACTTTCTGAAGGAACTCTCTACTAGCTGTATACAGATCCACAACAGGGACATCAAACTTCTCTCCTGCTTCTTTCATACCCAGCACATACTCTTCGTGACCAGAGAATTTCAGGTTCCCATCTTCATCAAAGAGTTTTCTCTCTACAGGAGTAATAAAAAGTGGATATGCCCCCTTGTTCCTTGCTACATTTACAAACTTACCAAGATTAACAATGAACTCCCCATGAGGATCAGTGTACCTTTTAGGGTCATTTATCTTCTCATCGTTGTGTCCAAACTGGATAAATAAGTAGTCCCCTTTAGTAATGTCGTTATAGATAGGTGCAAGTCTGCTCTCATCTATAAAGCTCTTAGTGCTGCGTCCATTAAATGCATGGTTTACAACAACCACATCCGTTCTGGTATATCTGTCAAAAGCCTGTGCAATACCTGTCTGCGGATAGGTTACATATTTATTAGATGCTGCGGTAGAATCTCCCGCCCAGAATATATGTCTCATTAGTATTTCCTTTCCAATTGAATAAAAAAGAGAGAAATTCAAATTGAATTTCTCTCTCGTAAATTTTCAAAGTAATTACAAATTACTCCTTAACAGCTCCTACATTAACACCCTGTACGAAGTACTTCTGAAGGAATGGATAAGCTGCCATGAAAGGAAGGATAGCAACAACGATAGCTGCGTAATACAGAGTATTCTGTGATACCTTATAAGCTGTCGTAGGTGTATCACCATCCATGATCATAACTCTCAGCTTGTACTGGAAGTTAACCTGATCTGGGTTTGTAATATAAATCTGAACTGTGCTGTAATCGTTCCAAACAGTTACTGCATACATAAGACCGATTGATGCAAGAGCTGCCTTGGAAAGAGGAAGCACGATCTTGAAGAAGATTCCCATTGGTGAGCATCCGTCAATCTTAGCTGCCTCAAAAAGAGACTCAGGAATACCCTCGAAGAAATTCTTCATAAGTACCAGGTTGTATACGTTCATACCATGCTTGATAACAAGGATCCACATTGTATCTACAAGGTGAAGCTGTTTCATAACAAGGTATTCAGGAATCATACCACCAGAGAAGATCATTGTGAACAGGAGGAAAAATGAAAGTGCATTTCTTCCTGGCATATCCTTCTGAGTAAGTACATATCCACCAAGTGTTGAAAGAATAAGACCAAGCAATGTTCCTAAAACTGTTGTGATAACTGAGTTAAGGAAAGGTCTGTAAAGTCTTACAGTTGTAAAAATTGTGAGGTATCCGTTAAATGTGAAGTCCTCTGGCCATAACATGAATCTGTAAACGCCAACTGAGTTGAATGAATCAACTAAAACCTTCCAAATAGGAATAAGAACTATCAGAGCAATTATAACGAATACTATGTAGTTAACAATATCAAATACATGTACTTTGTTCTTCTTAGCCTGTACACGCATTGAGCCTGCTTTAACCTGTGCCATAATGTTCCCTCCTTAAATAATACCGCGTCCACGGATCTTCTTACTAGCCCAGTTACATACGATAACAAGTACGCAACCAACAATAGACTTGAACAAACCAACAGCAGTTGTATATCCATAGTCTGGAATAGCTGTAAGGAAGGTCTGACGATATACATAAGTTGAAATAACATCAGAAACATCAAATACACGGTTGTTATATAAAACGAATACTGATTCGAAAAGGTTAAGAACCTTAGCAAGATTAAGGATCAGTACGATAATTACCGTATTCATAAGTGCTGGTACAGTAACATACCAAATTTTCTGAAGTCTTGAAGCACCATCAATATCAGCAGCTTCATAGAGCTCAGGATTGATACCAGAAAGTGTTGCAAGGAAAATAACTGTTCCCCAACCTGTTTCCTTCCAGATATTGATAAGATAGAAAATAGGTCTCCATAACTGCTTGGAGTGAAGGAAATCAATACTCTTTGCAATAAGTCCCATAGACTTAAGTGTTTCATTTACGAAACCAGTTGATGATGTTGACAGGAACAACTGGAAAATAGCTGCTACTACTGCCCAAGACATAAAGTGAGGCAGATAGATAATTGTCTGCAGTGATTTCTTAGCAAACAGATTGTGCATCTCGTTTAAGAAAACTGAAACAAGAACTGAAGTAAATGTTGTAATAAGCAATTTAGTAATAGATATTTGCAACGTATTGGTAAAGGCTGACCAGAACTCCTTCTTACCAAACATAGTCTCAAAGTTCTTAAGACCAACCCATGTGATATTCTTCAGCTTATACTGATAGAAAGCATAGCGTACGCCGAGCATAGGCCAATAGTAAATTATGATTACGAAAACCAGTACTGGAAGAAACATCAAATAGTATCCACGGTTGTTCCAGATACGTGTACCAAGAGGTTTCTGATTGATAGGAGCACCAGTGGATGTAGTAGTAACATTTTGTTTCTTACTCATTGCATCCTCATCCTTTCACAAAAAATCGTTAATTTTTTTCAATTTAATTATATCAAAATACGAATTTTTTTCAAAAAAATCCCACCCTCCAAAAGAGCTTTTCCCTTGGAGGATGGGAAAAAGTCAAATCATTTTATTAGCTAATAGCTAATTACTGAGCGTTGAGCTCATCAAGAATCTGCTGAGCGATATCGCCAAAGTCTGCCTGATACTGAGCAACAGCTTCCTCAGGTGTGATCTCACCAGCAACAGCCTGCTTCATAAGAGTTGTCTTCTCTTCTACAAGAGCTTCGTTGTTCTCAGCGAGTGTATCGCAAGAAGCAGCTGCAGGAGCATCTACGCAGTTCTCTGTGAAGAACTTGTTACCAGCCTGTACGAGCTCATCGCTATCAACGTAACCGTTTGTAAGAGGAGCAATTACAAGAACTGAATCAAGGTGGTTCTTCTTCCATACAGAGTTAGGGTCGTTAGGAGACTGCTTAAGGTGGAACTCACCCTCTGCATATGAATAATCCTTCTTCTTCTCTGGATCATCAGCGTTTGTTGAGAACTCTTCAGCGTGGATTGACCAGTGAACGTCCTCAGCACCATATGTCCAAAGTGTCTGTACTCTATCGCCATCAAGCATTGTCTCAAGGAGTGCATCGAAGATAGCCTGCTCACGAGCTGAGTTGCCATCCTGATCATCTGTGATTACCCATACAGGAGCTTCTCTGTTGAGGTATCCGCCCCATGTATCCTTGATCTCCTGGATAGGAGCAAGCTGAACAAGTCTGTTGTCGCCAAGGTCATTGTCAACTTCCTGCTTTTCCATGTTTGTTGTAAGTGTTCTAAGCCATGTACCAGCCCAGTATGTGAATACACCTTCAGATGTTGTCTGATCGTTTGAGAAGAACTTCTCACGAGCCTGCTTTGTACCAGCATCCTCTGTATCAGGATCGATGATGCCATCAGCTGTAGCCTGTGCAAGTCTTGCAAGAGCATCAACAGTAGCCTGCTCCTGGAAACCATCTACCCAAACACCATCCTTCTGATAGAATGAAGGATATGCACCCTGCCAGAACTCAGGCATGTAGTTGATGTATGGAGCCTCATCAAGCTTACCATAACCAGCTGCGATAACACCGTATGTACCAGCGCTGCCGTTTCCATCAGGATCGTTCTCTGTGAATGCCTTAAGCATTGCATAGTAATCATCGAAAGTCTTGATATCTTCAGCCTTCATGCCAACTGCATCAAGCCATGACTGCTTAATGTAAGTAACGCATCCGTTACCATATGTAGGAGCGAAACCAAAAAGGTGTCCCTCGCTGTCCTTCATGTTCTCGTTAACTGAAGGAAGTGTTACGCGAGCCTGGAACTCAGCGTTTGCATAAGCATCAGCCATATCCCAAAGAAGACCAGTTGTCTGATACTGTCTAAGCATTGTAGCGCTCATGATAAGAGCATCTGGATATGTTCCGTCGCCTGGCTCACCAGTTGTAAGAAGACGAGATACTGTTCCAGCGTAATCTGAGTGGTCGAGCTGGTTGATAACAAGATCAACTGGGTGGCCGAGCTTCTCAGCTACAGCAGCTTCCCACTGCTCTTCGAACTCTTTCTGTCCGCTCTCAACTGTAGCTGTAAGTGTTCCGTCAACTACGATGTTAAGAGTCTCAAGTGTGAAATCTTCAGCAGCTGCTGTCTCAGCGCCAGCATCTGCTGTCTCTGCAGGAGCTGTCTCTGTAGGAGCTGTCTCTGTAGCAGTTGTATCTGCAGGTGCTGACTCAGAACCGCAAGCTGCAAGAGAAGCTACCATTGCTGTTGAAAGAAGTAATGATAAAACTTTCTTTTTCATTATTTTTGTTCCTCCCAAAATAATTTTTGAAAATATAATGTAAGCGTTTTCACTTGCTTATGAACGTACTTTATCACGTATCAAATAGCTTTGCAAGCATGAATTTTGTAGGATTTGTAACAAAGTTGTATACTTTTTTCGGAAAGTGGCGTTTTTACTGGGTTTTCGTAAGTGCTTACATGTAAAAAATTACAAGAAAATTTTTAACAAAATTTGAACAGAATTTAAACGGCATGTAATTATGCACAATTTTGCCCATTTTTTAAATATCCCTTTTAGTGCATGTTGTATATCTGTTTTTTTAAAATTTACACTTCTTGCTACCGCAAAATCATTAATTGCTTTCATTTTTTACATTTGACTTACTCGTATCAGAAAAGCACTTATTATGAAACTCCTTACATTTCACAATTAAAGTGTTACGCCCCTCTTCCAGATAGCCATATCATGGAATCCGGCTTCTTCGCTCTTGAGCTTCTCACCAGACGCAGTTCTGAGGATCTTATCAAACAGCTCATCTGTAAGCTCGTCAAAAGTCTTACCTTCCAGAATCTGTCCAGCTCTGAAGTCGATCCAGTTACTCTTCTTATCTGCGATCGTATTGTTGCTGGCAATTTTCATAGTAGGAACAGGACATGCAAATGGTGTTCCTCTTCCTGTTGTAAATAGAACGATCTGAGCGCCTGCAGATGCAAGGGCTGTAGCTGCACAAAGGTCATTACCAGGAGCACACAGAAGATTAAGGCCTGTAACATCTGTTCTCTCACCATATTCCATAACGTTCATAACTGGGTAATCACCTGACTTCTGAGTACATCCAAGGGACTTATCCTCAAGTGTTGTGATACCGCCAGCCTTATTTCCTGGTGAAGGATTCTCATAAATAGGCTCACCCTGCTTGGTGAAGTAATCCTTGAATCCATTTATCATATTAACAGTATCAGTAAATGTAGCTTCATCTTTGCATCTATTCATAAGAATAGTCTCGGCTCCAAACATTTCTGGAACCTCTGTAAGAATTGATGTACCACCACACTCAATGATTCTGTCTGAAATTCTACCTACAAGTGGATTAGCTGTGATTCCTGAGAAGCCATCACTTCCACCACACTTAAGACCAATTATAAGCTTAGAGCTGTCTACTTCTTCTCTTTCATCTGTAGAAGCTACTTCTATAATCTCTTTTAACAGATTAAGACCATCTTCCATCTCATCATCTGACTTCTGACAAACAAGGAACTTAACTCTTGATTCGTCAACCTCACCGATATATGGCTTAAGAACATCGATATTACTGTTCTCACAGCCAAGGCCAAGAACAAGCACACCACCAGCGTTTGGATGATTGATAAGATCTGACAGAATAACTCTTGTATGCTCCTGATCATCACCAGTCTGAGAGCATCCATAGTTATGTGTAAATGCAACAACCTCATCTACGCTTCCCTTAACGAATGCGTTAGCCTGCTTGGCAAGTGCTGTTGCAATGTTATTAACACAACCAACAGTAGGAACGATCCATACTTCATTTCTGATTCCAACCTTGCCATTTTTCCTTACAAAGCCCTTGAATGTAGCTTTCTTGGTACCCATCTGAGAAATTTTCTTGTCTATATCTTCCTTATCAGGCTCATATTTGTATTCAAGAATACCCTCAAGATTTGTCTTGATATCATGAGTATGTACCCATCTGCCTGTAACTATATCCTCTGTCGCATGACCAATAGCATAGCCATATTTAATTACATTATTATTAGTAGAAATATCTTTGATTGCTATTTTATGACCAGCAGGAATTTCTTCTTTTGCAACGATTTCTCTGCCATCTGAAAGCTGTATTTTCTCGCCTTCTTTTAATGTCTCCAGACATACAACAACATTGTCTTCTGGATGTATCTGTAAAAATCTGCTCATATAACCTACCCCTTTTTATCTCTTAATTACTAGATGTAAGCGTTTACATTTTAACTATATTATTCTGGACGGATTTCGTCAATAAAATTTTCAACACCGCATAAAATCTGCATTGTTTATTAATTTAACTTTAACGTTAAACTTTTTCCTATTGTATTTGATTTCTTGGTCTTGTATAATACTTTTGAAAAAATATATGAAATCGCTTACATATTTTTTACATTTTTATTTTTGTAGGGTCTAGTTTCACTTGCTAAGGACTACTAAAAAATCTTTCTACGGAGGGAAAATGGATGAAAAAGTTCATGGACAAAGACTTCTTGCTTCAGAGCGAACCAGCAAAAAAGTTATATCATGATTATGCTGAGAACATGCCTATTTTGGACTATCACTGCCATATCAGTCCTAGAGAAATCGCTGAGGATCGTCATTTTGAGACAATCACTCAGGTATGGCTTGGCGGCGATCATTACAAATGGCGTCTCATGAGAGCTTTTGGTCTCGATGAAAAATATATGACAGGTGATGCATCAGATAAGGAGAAATTCCTTATGTTTGCTAAGTGTCTTGGTAAGGCAGTTGGCAATCCTCTTTATCATTGGGCTCATCTCGAGTTAAAGAAGTATTTCGGTTACGATGGTGTTCTCAATGAGAAGACAGCTGAGGAAGTTTACGAGCTTTGCAATAAAGTTCTTCAGTCACCTGATATGAGCGTACGTAAGCTTATCAAGATGAGTAACGTAACTCTTATCTGCACTACTGACGATCCAGTAGATACACTTGAATGGCACGACAAGATCAAGGAAGATGCATCATTCGATGTTAAGGTTCTTCCAGCTTGGCGTCCTGATAAGGCCAAGAATATCAGAAAGCCTGAGTTTGTTTCTTACCTTGCTACTCTTTCAGAAGTAAGCGGAGTTAAGATTGACTCTTTTGCTTCTCTTAAAGAGGCTCTTAGAGTAAGACTTGATTACTTTGCTTCTAAGGGATGTAATGTAACAGACCACGCTCTTGAGTATGTAATGTACAGACCAGCTACAGAGGAAGAAATCGAGAAGATTTTTGCCAAGAGACTGGCTGGTGAGGAACTTACATACGAAGAAGACCTCAAGTATCAGACAGCCTTCATGCTCTTCGAGGGTGAAGAAATCGCTAAGAGAGATTGGGTAATGCAGCTCCACTTCGGATGCAAGCGTGACAACAATACTCCTATGTTCGAGAAGCTTGGTCCTGATACAGGATTTGATACAATTGATGCTTATTATCCAATGGGTGAGCTTGCAGATTTCCTTGATGCTCTTCATTCTAAGAAGATGCTTCCTAAGACAATTCTTTACAGCCTTAACCCTAACGATAACAAGATTATCAATACAACTCTCAACGCATTCAATGAAGGTCCTGTTGTAGCCAAGATTCAGCAGGGAAGCGCTTGGTGGTTCAATGATACTAAGCTTGGTATGGAACAGCAGCTTGCATCTGTAGCTGAGTCCGGAAACCTTTCTGGTTTCGTAGGAATGCTTACAGATTCCAGAAGCTTCACATCATACACAAGACATGATTATTTCCGTAGGATCCTTTGCAATTATCTTGGTTCTCTTGTTGAGAACGGTGAATATCCAGAGGAAGATCTTGATATTCTCGGAGAGATTGCTGCAGATATCTCCTATAACAATGCAGTAAGATATTTCAAATTTCCTTTAGAAACGAGATAATAGCTTATGAGTAACCAGATGACAATATATGATATATCCAAAAAGGCTGGCGTTTCTATTGCTACAGTTTCAAGAGTATTGAACGGCAGCACAAATGTTAAACCTCGTACCAGAAAAAAGGTAATGGATATTATCGAACAGTATGGCTACAAACCTAATGCCTTTGCCAGAGGACTTGGTCTTAATTCGATGAAGACTATTGGCATTTTGTGTGCTGATGCTTCTGACCTTTATCTTGCAAAAGCCATCTATTATATCGAGCAGAATTTGAGAGAAAACGGTTATCATTCCGTATTATGTTGTACTGGTTACGAAATGGCATCCAGGAAAGATTCACTTAATCTTCTACTGTCCCAGCATGTAGACAGCGTTGTAATGGTAGGTTCCAACTTCATCATGAACAATGCTGAGGATAACCAGTATGTTAAGGATGCTGCAGCTTCAGTGCCAATCATGCTACTAAATGCAGACTTTGATTGTTCTAATGTTTATTGCACTCTGTGTGATGACTACAAGGCAACTCAAGATGCTACAGAGAAGATGCTTGATGCAGGCATGCAGAATATTCTTTATCTGTACAACTCAAACTCATATTCAGGACTCAAAAAGCTTGCTGGATATCAGAATGCTCTTCTGACACACGACATTCCTCTTAAAAAGGAAATGCAGCAGTGTTTCAAGGGTAGTCACGAGGATATAGATGGTGTTAAGAATTTTGTAGAGTCAATCTACAAAAAGGGAATTAAGTTTGATGGCATTGTTACAAGTGATGATTTCCTTGCAGTTGGTGCTATGAACTTCGCAAGAGCCAATAATATCAGTGTTCCTGGTGATCTTCAGATTATCGGCTATAACAACTCTATTTTGACTCTTTGTTCTGAGCCTGACATTTCTTCTGTTGATAACAGACTTGAAGACATGTGCATTCAGCTTGTTAAGACTCTTATTGGTACTCTCTCTCAGAACGAGATGCCACAGAAGACTATCTTCTCAGGCGAACTTGTTAAACGTGGTTCAACATCATTCTAAAATGTAATCTATATATTAAAAACGACCGACTCCTAAATAATAGGAATCGGTCGTTTTTTAGTTGTCATAATTATTCTTCCAAAAGTCCACTTAATGCAAATACAAGTGGTGAGTTCCAGTAAATTGTAATCTCATTAAGGGAATAGCAATCAATATGATCGAGATAGCATTTCATAGGAGGAAGTCCCTGGCCACGAAGTGACTGTGCTCTCTCATCCTGAAGTCCTACGTTAGGTCCACCTGATACAAGACCTGCCCAAGGCTGTTCGATATCATCTACAGCTGTAGGTCGAAGATGAGGATTCATGTAAGCCTTCTCTCCGTTTCCTGTTACGTAGCTGACATCCATACTATTGCAGCCAAGTACATAATCAAGGCCTGCTTCTAGCGCCTTCTTATACTCATCCTTGGAATCAAGCTTGTAAGCTACGCTTAGTACCATCATGTACTTGAGAAGTTCCATGTTACTGCCCCAAATGAAATCTTTGGCAAGCATACATAGTCCGAAGCCGTTTTCACCAGATACCTTAACAAGTCTGTCTGCCTCTGAAAGGAAACTTGTTCTAGCCAAAGTGCAAAGAGCATTATCTTCTCTCTTAAGCAAAAGAGAAAGTGAGCCAAGTCCTGCTACTTCTGCCCAGCCAAGGCATGTAAATACATTGCCCTGATACCCCTTCTTCTGAGCATTCTTATCAAACTCTTCAACCTTAGCTTTGAGTTCTAAGGCATCACTGTAATACTTTCCATCAGATGTAGCTTCATACAGTGCACATGCTGCCCAGAATCTGTTAGAAAGATCTTCTGCCTCATCGTACTGACCTGTGTTAGAACCTTCTGGATTGAAGAATAAGAGCTCATCAGGATTTTCCTTAAGCCACTTATAAGCAAGAAGTGACTTCTCCATAAGCTTATCAGCATAGGCATTGTCGTAATCCTTGTAAATTGTATAGGCAAGCGCAAATACAGCTGCTATATCTGCTGTTGCAAGAGCTGAAACAGCAAAGAGGAACAACTCTTCCTTATCATCCTCAGGCATTACAAATGGCGCGTGGTTAAAGGTAGTAACCTTATGCCATACGCTTCCATTTTTTCTCTGCATTTTCATAAGAAAATCAAGTTCAACCTTGACCTCAGCAAGAATCTCAGGAAGGTTACCATTATCTCCAGAAACCTTAGGAATGTCATAATGAACATCTAAAAGTCCCTTAAAGAAACGTACTCCATATAATAAATGAGCTACAGCAACTGCTCCTGCAGTTGAATATCTGCCGTAATCTCCAGCATCATGCCATCCGCCTGTAACATCAACAGGCTCTACATCCTCTCCATAAACTGTAGCCTTAGACATGTGACATGGTTCATGATAATACTCTCCAGCAAACTCTTTGGTAAGTGCATCTCCACATCTAAGATAATAAAAGCATTTGCAGATATCCTTCATAAGCTTGTCATAAACATTATCTGACACCTCAAAAGATACGCTTTCATTTCCATCAGCTACAACCTTGTATTTTCCTTTTTCTATAAGAGCACTAAAATCAGCAACGTAGGTATCCTCCCCAGATATCTCATCTGTGCCAAAATGCTCAACTTCTCCGCCAAAAGCCTTTTTGCCGTTTTCATCAATTACTTCAAACTCAGAAGCAGCAAAATTCAGAACAGCTTTTTTAGGAGCACTGCTCAAAAATCCCACCTGATTAACAAATACTTTTTTCACGGTAAGCCCTCCAAAATACGATATTTATCATATTATAGCAATATTTTGGCCGTATATATACTCATTTATTGCTTATAAGCCTACTTTTTTCGTGTAAATGTGCGCTTTTTCGTCTTTACAAGCCCTTTGGTTTGGAGTACTTTTATAGGAGAGTCTATTTATCTATTGTTTAGGGGGATTTCAAATTGATTTCACAGTTATTGGAAACCATTAATTCTAAATATCCGCTTCAGAGTCGTGGCTCTGCAGGTTTTGATGGAATAAAAGTTAAAGGAATGACCTTTAACATCAGCTCCTACGAAGCAGCAGGTCTTGGCCATATATCAACCATGAGTGCAAAAGGTTTCTTTGGTCTGATGCAGATGGACACTCTGATCATCACACCTATAGATACTGATCTTCCGATCTATTCTTACGATCGCATCAAGGCTATGGGCAACGATAAACTCTACGTCGAAATGTACGATACTATGATCAACACTCCATCTTTTGCTCCTATGGACAGGGTAAAAGAAAAATATAAGGACTTACCAACTATAACACCAGGGCCACAGTGGTACGATGACATCAAGCTTCCTCAGACTGTTACCTACGCAGGCAAGAAAACAGATTCAGAGAAATTTGATGAAATGGCTATAGAATACATGAAGGCATTCATCAGTATCAACGGTGCTCCCATCGATGATCCAGAAGCCAAGAAAAAGAAAACTGACTACTATGTGGATGGCCTTCTTAATAATGGAGGCCCAGCAACAGATGTATTTCTTAAGTCTATAGGAAAAGACAGAACAACTCAGCTGTTCAAAGAAGTATTATTCTAAATCAGATAAACAGATACATTAAAAGAGCTTTATCCAGCCGGATAAAGCTCTTATTATTTATAATCTAATATTTAATTACTCTGCATCTATAGCAAGCTTGATTGCACCCATAATGCCCTGGTCATCATTAAGGCTAGCTGGAACAATGTATTCATCAAGATTATCAAGTGTCTTGGTGTTGATATATCCAGCCATCTTCTCCTTAAACACTTTTCTAATAAGTGGGAATAACTGCATCTGATGCATTACTCCGCCGCCAAGGATAATCTTCTGTGGGCTGAGAGTCATACAGTAGTTAACCAGTGCTGTGCCGATATAGTCAGCTTCAAGCTCCCAAACAGCTTCATTGTCAACAAGCTCTTTAGCACTTCTACCCCATCTCTTCTCAATGGATGGACCAGCTGCAAGACCTTCGAGGCAGCTTTCATGATATGGGCAAACACACTCCCCTTTATCATCAGCTCTTTTACCAATGATCACATGTCCAAGCTCAGGATGCATCATACCATGGAGGAGCTTGCCATTAGTCATGACTCCGCCACCAATGCCAGTTCCTATTGTCAGGTAAATGGCATCTGTAAGGCCCTTAGCGCAGCCATAGGTAATCTCTCCAAGAAGAGATCCGTTAACATCAGTATCAAATCCAACAGGAATACCTAATGCCTTTTTCACGCATCCTACAATGTCAAAATTCTTCCAGGCAGTCTTGGGGGTTGATGTGATATAGCCATAGGTCTCTGATTTCTTATCAAGATCAATAGGTCCAAAGCATGCAATTCCAATTGCTTTAATACCTTTGTCCTTGAAATAGTCTATGATCTGAGCCATAGTCTCATCTGGTGTTGTAGTAGGAATAGAAACCTGCTCATGAATTTTACCAGTCTCATCTCCAATCGCACACACCATCTTGGTTCCGCCAGCTTCCAAAGCACCGTAAAGCATATTGTATCCTCCAACTAATACATTATTCACAAAACATATATATAAATGATTATTGCACAACGCTCATTCAATCAAGCACGCTGTCAATGATTCCGCCGCCAAGAACAATGTCACCATCATACAAAACAGCTGACTGTCCTGCTGTAATAGCTCTCTGAGGTTCATCAAATATAACCTTGGCTCTTCCATCTCCAAGAGGTGTTACTGATGCAGGCTGCTCTTTGTGCTTATACCTGATCTTGGCCTGACATCTGAATTCCTGCTTAGGCTCATCGCCTGTTATCCAGTGGAAGTCTCTTATTATGAGTTCTCTTTTGAAAAGATCTATGTTATCAGCGAGAATAACTTTATTATTCTCAACATCAAGTTTCGTTACATACAATCTTCTGTCAGCAGGAATGCCAAGTCCTCTCCTCTGTCCTATAGTGTAATTTATAATGCCATCATGTGTTCCAAGAACATTCCCATCCTTGTCTACAAAATCACCCTTAGGATACTCTTTATCTCTATATCTCTTGATCATTCCAGCATAGTCACCATCAGGAACAAAGCAGATATCCTGACTCTCACTCTTATGTGACGTTACAAACTGATATTCATCAGCAATCTCCCTGACCTCTGGCTTGGTAAACTCGCCAAGTGGGAAAAGAGTGTGCGCCAGCTGTTCCTCAGACAGATCATAAAGGACATAACTCTGATCCTTGTTAATATCTCTGGCCTTGAGGAGATAGAAATGACCATCTCTCTCCTCTATTCTGGCATAATGACCAGTTACAATATAGTCGCAGCCAAGCTCTCTTGCTCTCTTATAAAGGCTGTCAAACTTAAGATACTTGTTACATCTGATGCAGGGATTAGGTGTCTCTCCCTTCTCATAGCTACATACAAATGGCTCTATTACCTTATCTTTAAACTCAGCCTCGTAATGATATATGTTATATTCTATGCCAAGCCTATCACACACAGCTCTGGCATCCTTAGTATCTTCGATACTGCAGCAGGTTCCAAGAAGATCCAGACCAACCATGTCGTTCTCATAAAGACGCATGGTGCATCCAATACAGTTATAGCCTTTTTTAAGTGTAAGAGCCGCAGCAACACTACTATCTACGCCTCCACTCATTGCTATAAGAGCAGTATTAGTTTCCTTCTTATCATCTTTTACCGGCTTAAACTCAATTCCATCCATTCAAAATAAACCTATTTTATCTAACAATAGCAAACACAATCTGTGCCACATAAATAAGGATCATGATAATACCTTCTGGCCTGTTGAGCTCTTTTTTGCTCACAAGGAAGAAGTATGTAATAGCACTCATAAAAATGAGTACGATAAGATCAAAGAATGATGCAAAATTAACTGCTACCGGATGAAGCACTGCTGATACACCGAGTATGAGCATCAGGTTAAAGATGTTTGATCCAATAACGTTACCTACTGTAAGGCCTGTCTCATTCTTACGAGCAGCAATAACTGATGTAACAAGCTCTGGAAGTGATGTTCCAAAAGCAACTACTGTAAGACCAATGAGTGTCTCTGTCATTCCAAAGAATCTAGCGATTTCCTTGGCACTATATACTACAGCCTGACCACCGGCAACAATGGCGATAATACCGCCAACAATAAAAATAATGCATTTCCAAACAGGCATAAGCTCATCTTCTGATTCTTCAGTCTTGTTATTCTTGGCAGCTCTGATAAGCCAGAGAATATAGCCAA